>Ga0129307_1000578_pt1 | contig 54091 bp, 44 predicted proteins | sample P1105metagenome_FD_94437 | JGI IMG/M metagenome (GOLD analysis project Ga0129307, IMG submission 94437) | Capybara group fecal microbial communities from Wisconsin, USA - P1105 metagenome | ecosystem: Host-associated > Mammals > Digestive system > Large intestine > Fecal | place: USA: Wisconsin... | reverse complement strand
TATCAACCACGGCCATGTGGAATTTGACCGTAGCAAGGACTATACCGATTCCATTCTCAAGGTGTTCCGCACTGCGGGCCCGGCACTTGTGATGACGACGATTATCATGGTGGCGACATTTGCGGGCTTTACGACTTCGGCTGCCACGCAGATGTTCAACTTTGGCTTTGTGGTGTTCGTGGGCCTTGTCTCGGCTTTGCTTGCCGACTTGTTCGTAACACCGCTTTTAATCAAGAAGTTTAAAATTTTCGGTAAATAGGAGGATTTTATGAAAATCTCAAAAATTGCTGCGACGCTCGTTGTCGCTTTCTGCACGATGTCGATGGCCCAAACGAACGCCCGTGACATCATGGTTAAAGTCAAGAACCGCCCGGATGGCGACACTCGCTCTTCTTCGATGGAAATGAAGCTCGTGAACAAGAGCGGTAACACCCGCGTCCGTAAGATTACTTCGTATGCGATGGACGTGGGCGAGGACACGAAAACCATCATGTTCTTCCTTTACCCGAACGACGTGAAGGGCACGGGATTCTTGACCGTGAACTACGATGACGTCGAAAAGGAAGATGACAAGTGGCTTTACTTGCCTGCTCTGAAGAAGACTCGCCGCATTAGTGGTAAGAGCTCCAAGACCGATTACTTCATGGGTTCGGACTTCACGTACGATGATATCGGCAAACGTAATGTCGATGAAGATACGCACAAGCTCTTGCGCGAAGAATCTGCCAACGGCTTTGATTACTACGTTGTCGAATCGACTCCGAAAAAGGCCGGTGAAATCTTCTCGAAAAAAATCATCTGGATCCGCAAGGATTGCGATGTCGTCGAAAAGGTCGAATTCTACGACAAGCTTGGCAAACTCCACCGCCAGATGGTCTCTTCGGACATCAAGCAAGTTGACGGTTTCTGGACTGTTGGCAAGATGCTCATGCAGAATGTGCAAACGGGACACTCTACGGAACTCCTCTTCCTCGATCCGAAATATAACATCCAACTCGATTCCAAAATATTCTCTGTGAACAAGCTCGAACGCGGACTGTAATAATTCGGAGTTCTTTTTTGTCATGCCCGCCTCTTTGTCATCCCGGACTCCGTTCCGGGAGGGCATCTCCTTGATTATGAACGGCTTTTTTTAGTGGAATGACAACTTAAGAATGAATGAGAAAAAAGAAATTGTCATTGCGAGGAACAAAGTGACGAAGCAATCTAAGATAACATTGGCGGTGTTGTTGTCCGCGGCGCTTGTCTTGTCCGCACACGCCCAGGATGAACTTTCGCTGCAACTGAACGGCTTTGTGGATACATATCACGCGTTGCAGCTCAGCAGCCCGCATAAAATCATGTCTTCGCGGACGCGCCTGCGCCTTGAAATGCGTGCGAATTACGGCGAGGCTTCGCTCTTTTCTAGCGTCAATCTTGCGTACAACAGCCTCATCAAGGAGCAGTCGGGAGCATTCCTCCGCGAAGCGTATTTCGACTATGCCGGCAAATACCTTGAAGTCAAGGCGGGCCGTCAAATTGTCACGTGGGGCGTTGCCGATGGCCTGCGCATTACGGACTTGATTTCTCCTATGGACTACACGGAATTCATGGCGAACGATTACGACGATATTCGCGTGCCCGTGAATGCGATTAACCTCAAGTATCCTGGCGAAAGCTTCTCCGCCGAACTCGTCTTTGTGCCGGTTCCGGAGTATTTCGTGATGCCCTCGGGGGAGGATAACCCGTGGACGATGCCTGTGCCTGCGGGAGCTAGCATGGACTTGAGCGGAACTCCCGAAAAGCATATTAAAAACAGCGAAGTCGGTGGCCGCCTGCGTTTCTTCCTCGAAAATCTCGATTTCTCGCTTACGGCGCTGCGCACTTTCAACAAGTCACCCGTGACGATTGCAAGTTACAATCCTGAAACAAAATCTGCCGTGATTAATGGCATTTACGAGCCGATGAACGTTGTCGGCGGCGATGTTTCGATTCCGGCGGGTGAACTTGTGATCCGCGGTGAAATCGCGACGTATTTTGGCGAACCCATTGCTTTGAAAAATTCTAGCGACTATAGGCTTAGAAAAACATTCAATGGCTTGATTGGTATCGATTGGTATGCGGGTGATAATTGGACATTCATGTTCCAGTACATGCACAAAATTATCATGGATTACCGCGATGAACTGGGAACGGAACAGAATTCGTCTATGATTACGGCCCGCATTTCCAAGGAAGTTTTGAATAATACGCTAAAACTTTCTGTCTATGGAATGTTCGATGCCGATAATGTCGGCTATTATGTCCGTGCGGCGGGGGATTACTTGCTGAATGACCAGATTACGCTTTCTTTAGGCTCTGACTTGCTTGGCGGACGCCGCGGAATCTTCAAAACTTACAATAAAAATAAGCAAATATGGGTAAAAGGTAAGTTTTTCTTCTGATTCCTGCACTTGCCGAAATTTTTGAAATTGCTTATATTTAGCTTTGTCTAATATTTTTAGGCTTGACTAACATGCTTAGTCGAGTCTAAAATTACGAATTGGTATTGTGTTATGATAAAGCCCATTACAGATAAAAATCTGATTCAAATTCAGATGACAGACTTCTTTTCCCATTACATGTTGCAAAACAAGACTGGGACTGGGCACCTCTTGATGTATAATGTCCTGCCGGGACTTCAAGTTTTTTACAGCAATTTTCACCTCAAGGAATTTACCTTCAACTTTGAAAATCAAGGGAAAAGTTTAATTGTCCTGCATTGTCATAACGGCAGCTCGGAATGGTTGAATTCGGAGTCCTTGCCGAAGTCCATGGAAGAAAATGGTCTGCTTTTGCTGGACTCTATGCCCGCAAGCAAGACGTTCCAATTCCCGGTGCATTGTTATCACGGAATTGCGGTCGTGTTCTCGATGGAACATTGCTTGTCGGAACTCATGGATATGTTCAAGGCGGTCGGTGTGGATTTTGCGGCACTCATACAGAAAATCCAGCCGCTCACGCTCCCGTTGAAACTCCCGTCAAGCGAGCACGTCAGCCATATTTTCACGGAACTTTACAGGTTGCCGAAAAACATCCGCTTGCCGTATTTCAAGATTAAGGTCCTGGAGCTGATTCTCTTTTTGAGCCGTCTCGATTCCGAAGCCAAATACGAAACGGCGGCGAAAATCCCGAGTGCCTATAAATCGAAAATGGAACTGCTTCGCGAAATCCTCCGCGAAAATGTCGAAGAACATTTGACGCTTGAAGAACTTTCCAAGCAAATCGGAATGAGCCCGACGCAGATGAAAAAGTATTTCAAGCTCGCGTACGGCGATTCCATTTATTCGTACCTCAAGACGTACCGCATGAAAAAGGCCACTCAGCTTTTGATGGAGGGCAAATTCAATGTCGCCGAAGTCGCAAGTCGTGTAGGTTATACAAACTCCAGCAAGTTTGCGCAGGCGTTTAAGGAATATACGGGGAGTTCGCCTAAGGAATACCGCAATAAAGGGTAATCTACTAATAAATGTTTTAATTTACTATCTTTCCCGTTAGAGGTTATATTATGAAAGTTTTAGTAACGGGAGTCGGTGGCCAGCTCGGTCACGATGTGATGAATGAACTTGCAAAGCGCGGCTACGAGGGCGTCGGTAGCGATATCGCTCCGGCTTATTCGGGCGTTGCCGATGGAAGTGCTGTGACCACGATGCCGTACGTGCCGATGGACATCACGAACGCCGCCGCGGTGGCCGAAACCATCAAGAGCGTGAAGCCGGACGTGATTGTGCACTGCGCCGCCTGGACTGCTGTTGACCTCGCCGAAGACGAAGACAAGAAGGCAAAAGTCTTTGCGATTAACGCCGAAGGCACGGAAAACATTGCCCGCGTTGCTAAAGAAATCGATGCGAAAATGGTCTATATCAGTACGGACTACGTCTTTGACGGTCAGGGCACCTCGCCGTGGAAGCCGGACTGCAAGGATTACAAACCGCTCAACGTTTATGGCGAATCCAAGCTCAAGGGCGAACTCGCCGTGAGTGGTTCCCTCGAAAAATATTTCATTGTCCGTATCGCCTGGGTGTTCGGCCTCAACGGCAAGAACTTCATCAAGACGATGCTGAACGTAGGGCAGTCTCACGATACCGTCCGCGTTGTCTATGACCAGATTGGTACGCCGACATACACGCTGGACTTGAGTCGCCTCCTCGTCGATATGATTGAAACGGACAAGTACGGCTACTATCACGCTACGAACGAAGGCGGATTCATCAGCTGGTACGATTTTACGAAGGAAATCTACCGCCAGGCCGGGCTCCCGACAAAGGTTCTGCCGGTGACCACCGCGGAATATGGACTTTCCAAGGCCGCACGCCCGTTCAATAGCCGCCTTGACAAGAGCAAGCTCGTGGAAGCCGGTTTCAAGCCGCTCCCGACATGGCAAGACGCTCTTGGACGTTACCTCAAGGAAATCGGGGTCATTGCATAGAGCTGTATTAGGCTGAGAAATTCTGTAACACTGTTGTGCCCGCCGCATTTAAGTGCGCGGGCTTTTCGTTCTGTCATACCATCCTCCCGCTTGTCATGCCCGACTTGATTGGGCGTCTCCTTTGGAATGAAATTTTTTAAACAACATCTTGTATTATGACTTTATATTTTATGATGAAATAGTTTTTAATTTACAAAATTGCGATAAATTTGTATATTTTATATATGTTTTGTTCAACAAAAGAAATAATATGAAAAAAGATAAAATCATTCAAAATCTGCGTTCAATACGCGTGGTATTAACACTAATATTTGCCTTCTTTATTGCATCAACTGCATGGGCGGATTCCTGGCCGGAATACATCACCGATGTGAGACTGATTGGAGGTTCGAAGGACGACGTTGATAAGACTTGGTCAAAGTATTCAGCAATGGGATGGTCCCGCATTAATTACGACCTGAATAAGGGAGCTGGCGGGGATTACATATATCTCATCTATGAAGTTGGATCCCGCAGTGACATTCGAGACGGCTATATTGTCGATATGATTGTAGTAGAAACAGAAAAATGGTTGAATTTTGTTTGGGATGGAAATCGAGGTTATTACCCTGTACAGTGTGACGGAAGTAGCAATTTCATGAACAGCGAAAACTGCGACTTGAACAGCGGTTCTGGAGGTTGGAAACTTAAGCTATTTTATACCAAGACACCTCACCATGATTATGATTATGATGTCGTCAGTAGTATCACGGTCAACAGCACTAAGACAGCTTCTATCGGCTGTTACAATACGAGTAAAGAATTAATAGAAAATGAAATAGATCTGAATCGAGGCATAAAGAAGAGTGATGATATTTATTTGCATTTGAATAAGACAAAGAAGACCAATAGGCCAAAAAAAGATCCGGTTATGGCGACAGATTTGGTGTATAACGGAGCTTATCAGCAACTTATTGCTGAAGGAGCCACCGGGGCTTATATGGAGTATCGTTTAGGTTCTTCGGGTTTGTGGACTTCGGATTATAATGATATAAAAGCTATGAAAGCAGGTTATTATGATGTCTATTACAAAGCAGGGGAAACTCGTTATAGCTTGGAATCTTCTGAACATTACAAGACAATCCGAATTACCCCTTCGAGCAATAACGCTCTGACTGTAAGTATTCCTTCTACAATTCCTTTTCTCTCCAATATTAATCCGTCTCTTAACGGTAAAAACCTAAGTAGAGGAAATGTGAGATTTGAATACGCCGAATCAGAAAATGGAACTTATAGTTCGTTGGAACCGAGGCAAATAGGTACCTATTGGGTTCGCGCTGTTATCGAAGGTGATGCAAATTGCTATACGTACCGCACATCGGCTGTCAAATTTCAAATTGTAAAATTGGAACAGACTCGGAATTTTGTGGCGATTGATCATCTCACATATACAGGAGAATGGCAAAAGCTTGTCAATGCTACCGGAGATGGTGCATTGGGGGTCTATTATCGGGTGTGTGGTCCGGGTGTTGTTCTCGGAGATTATTGTACCGGTTGGAGTCAAGACATGCCTTTCGGTAAAAATGCGGGTGATTATATAGTTTATTGGTATTCTGACGGTAATGACATTTATTATTGGAAAGGATCTAGATCGAATCCATATAGAGTGGATGTGACTATTGCGCCGAAAGTCATCTCTATCAACTGGGGTGAGCAGACTTCTTTCGTTTACGATGGCGCAGAACATGTTCCGAGTCCGATAGCGGAAGGGCTTGTTAAGGGCGACGAATGTTCAATTACGGTTTCCGGTGCTGCAAAAAATGTTGGTGAATATACAGCTACGGCTACGGCGTTAAGCAACAGCAATTATAAGTTGCCCGAAAATGTCAAAAAAACTTTTTCGGTTTTTCCTGAAGAACTTGCCAGTTATGCGGCTGTAAAGATGGTGAATGATGAAACTGGTGTGCATGCCATCATCGACGGAAGTTATGGTGCTAATGCAGATGAACCGGAAGCTGTCTCTATTCCGGCTGATATTGAAGTAAACAGTGTCGAAATGACACGTGAATTCCCGACAGGGAGTGATAATGCGTTCTCCACGACGGTGCTGCCGTTCGACGTGAATACGGCAAATGTCTCGGGTCTCAGGGCTGTGCTCCGTTATAACGGTATTAAAAATGGTTCAACTATCAGTATGAAGGTCCTGTGGGCAGAAAAGGGTTATATAAAGAATAAGGACGGTTCTGATAAGGAATATGAACATGCCCAGATGGCCGCAAATACTCCGTACCTGGTGCTGATGAAAAATTCTGAGTTCAAGCTCAAGAGTGAAGCTTATCCTATAACGCTCAAGCAAACTGCACCTGCCAATACGGAGATTGAAGGCTGCAATTGGGTGTTCCACGGGACTTGGAAATACAAGAAGTGGGGCTCCTCCTGCTCAACTGGAAAACAGGATTGTGATAAGGAAACTGGCTTTGCTTATGGCTTTGCTGCGAGCGCGTCCGAAGATAATAAAATCGATGTAGGCACTTTTGTGAAGGTTGGCGAAGGTGCTTGGATCCGCCCGATGCGCGCCTACCTTGTCCACAAGGATAAACTTCAGACTCCGCGGTTTGCTCGTGCGAACGGTGCTTACGTGAAACGTCCGACCGTCTTACCGGAGGAATTGCCTGAGCTCATGAGCATCGTTATCGACGGCGATGGTGACGAAAACGAAACGACTGTCATCGGCCAGTTCAACACGCGCACGGGTGAGTTCAAAATGAACTATGACCGCGGCAAGTTTGACCTCAAGGGTCGCCGCGTGGATGGCAAGAACAACGCCCGCGGCGCCTACTACGGAAAGAAAGTTCTGAAAAAGTAGACCTGCGCGTCATCCTGAGGGCGCAAGCCCGAAGGATCCAGTGCGGCAGTAGTTGCGTCATCCTGGAGGGAGCTCGCGACCGATAGGATCCAGTGAAGTGAAAAGGAGATGCCGGCACACTGGCCGGTATGACAAAAAGTGATTGTCAAGCCCCACTCGATGGGGCTTCTCCTTTTTTTTCTTTTCTCGCTAAAAATATTTTACGCAAAAAGTCCGGAAAAACAGCGCAAAAAAGCGTGCAAAATGAGCGTCGCAGAAAAATGCTTGCATTTTTCTATGACCGAATGCAGCCGCGGACGCCGTAGGCGTCAAAAGCGTGTTAAGGATATAGGGCCCCCTCAAAAAAAAGAATAATCTATGTGTGAAAACGAAAAGAAAGAAATTGAAACGCCTGAATCCGTCATCCGCGACATCGCCAAAGAATTCAACGTTATTGCCGATTTTGTAAGAATTTTCTAACTTTGCGGTAATTTTTGCGAAAAATAACCTTTAAAAAACATATGAAAAACAAAACACTATTATTCATATTCCTTTTCTTCCTGTTCTCGCTTACAACGGCGTATGCGAGGCTTAAAACCTATCCTCTGAATCTCGGCTATAACACCGACAACACAGAAGCCCTCGCGGCGGCTACAATGGGTGGACCGTATGACGTGACACTTTCGGATCGCACCATTTATGCCGATGGCAGCTGGAACACACTGACTCTTCCGTTCGGGATGACGTCGGAGGAGATTGCTAAATCTCCGCTGAATGGTTTCACCATCAAAAAACTGGATGCCGCGACATCGGGCCTTGACGGCGAGAAACTGACTCTCAACTTCACGGATGTTACAGAAATTAAGACTGGAACGCCGTATATTGTAAAGTCTGTCAATGCCCAAACTCCCGACCTTGTCATCAGTTCGGAAGCTGACTGGAACGCCTTCGCCACCGCTGTAAACAATGGCACTGATTCCTACGAAGGCAAGTTAGTGAGATTAGCCAAAGACATTAGTGTATCAACGATGGTCGGGACAAGCAGCAATATGTTCAAGGGCACATTCGACGGAGCAGGGCATACGCTGACCCTCAACTATACCGTGACAGAGAATGTCTGTGCCCCCTTCCGTTACATTGACGGCGCTACAATACAATACCTGAAAGTCAACGGCACTATCGACAATAACGGCAAGCAGAATGCCGGCATAGCAGGATATTCTTATGGCAACAGCAAGCTTATAGGATGCCTTTCAGATGTCAGCATCACTAGCAACTATGATGGCGATGCCAGCAATGCCGGTTTGCTCGTTCATGTTGATGGAGGAACAGCCACGATCAACAACTGCGCCTTTACCGGTAAGTTGCTTAAAAAAAACAATACCAATACCCCCATCAAAAACGGAGGCCTCGTTGGATGGACGGAAACGAGAAATAGTGCTAAGACAAACATCAGCAACAGTCTCTTCGCTCCTACAGGGTTGACGATGACTGGCGAGCAGACGATTGCCCGTGCTCGCAATACAACTTCTAGCTTAACCATTAGTAACTGTTATTATACACAGGCCTTTGGCGAAGAGCAGGGTTCACAGACCTCGGCCACTGGCGATGATCTCGTTTCTCAGCTCGGCGACGGCTGGGTGAATAATAGTGGCAATGCCGTGCCTAAAATGATTACCGCTGATATCATTAACCCGACATTCGGTACTGTTGCGTTCATGTTCTTCGACGCGGATGAGTCAACTGTAGCTACTTCCAATGACGGCCACGTGATTCTGAACGGTACGTACGGTCCTTTTGCCAATACAGATGGTCTGCTGTTCGATGAGCACAACACCGCCAACGGAGCCTTCCACGCGGCACTCAGCGTTGCAGCACGAGACGGGTACATCTTTAGCGGCTGGTACACCGATGCTGGCAAGACTACTCCAGCCACATCAATCCCCTTTGCCCCTGACGGCAGCGTAACACTCTATACCAAGTGGAAAAAACTCCTTACCCACACGGACATAGCTGTCGCCAACATTGCTGACCAGACCTACATGGGTTCCGCGATTTGCCCGGCGATTAACGTCACTGATGGCGAAAAGACTCTTGAACTCGGCACGGACTATACCACCACCTGCACAAATAACATATCTGTTGGAACTGCCGAGATGACTATTACAGGTATGGGCGGCTATGCAGGTTCAATTACGAAGACTTTCGAAATCACGACGAAAGAAATTTCCATTGTTTGGGGTAAACTGACTTTGTTTTATAACGGCACGGAACAGGCTCCCACTGCAACGGCGGAAGGGCTTGTAAATAGTGATGACTGTACGATTACGGTTTCGGGAGCTGCAAAAGATGTTGGTACATATACGGCCACGGCCTCGGTTGTATGCAGTGATGATTACAAACGCAATTACAAACTGCCGACAGAAAACCTCGAAAAAACGTTCGAAATTACATATACGAACCTTGCAACGCTGGATGGTAACTATACTGCACAAAATGGCGAAATACTGACAGGCTCGCTCGCCGGTAATTACAAGATATCGATTGCTGATGGTGCTACCGTAACGCTTGACGGAGTGACTATCAATGGTATAGACAGAGTGACTATCAATGGTCGTAAATTTCGCTACGAATGGGCTGGCATCACATGTGAGGGAGATTGCAATATTATCCTCGCTGAAAATTCAGTGAATAAAGTGAAGGGGTTCTATAATATTTATCCAGGTATTTTAGTGCCAGAAGGTAAAACGCTTACTATTTCGGGAACCGGTTCCCTTGACGCTAGCAGCAATGGACGTGGTGCCGGTATCGGCGGCTACGGCGGATCTGTTGGAAACATCGTGATTAATGGAGGAACAATAACTGCTACGGGTGGTCAATATGCTGTAGGCATCGGGAGCAGCGGCGGATCTATAGGAAACATCTCGATTAACGGAGGAACAATAACTGCTACGGGTGGTAAATTTGCTGCTGGTATCGGCGGCAGCGAATCTGTAGGAAACATCTCGATTAACGGAGGAACAATAACTGCTACGGGTGGTGAATATGCTGCTGGCATCGGCAGCGGCTACGACGGATCTGTCGGAAACATCACGATTAGCGGTAACGAAACTAAGGTCACTGCAATAAAGGGGGAAGAAGCTCCCTATAGCATAGGTAAAGGTAAAGACGGTTCTAGAACAGGCACAATCACTATCGGCGGTATCGAAACACAAGATATTGAAACAAGCCCATTTGTCTATCCGTACACAAACCTTGCAAAGCTGGAAGGAGACTATACTGCACAAAATGGCGAAGTGTTGACAGGCACGCTTGCTGGCAATTACAAGATATCGATTGCAGACGGTGCTACCGTAACGCTCAATGGAGTGACCATCAATGGCATTGACAACGACAACTACAAATGGGCGGGCATCTCTTGTGAGGGTAACTGCAACATTATCCTTGCAGAGAATTCCTCAAATGCAGTAAAGAGCTTCTATTCGGGTTATCCCGGTATCTATGTGCCGGAAGGTAAAACGCTTACCATTTCGGGAACGGGTTCCCTTGATGCAAGTAGCAATGGATGGGGAGCTGGTATCGGCAGCGGGAGTCTTATCAGTTGTGGAAACATTGCGATTAGTGGAGGGACTATAACAGCTACGGGTGATAATAGTGCTGCAGGCATTGGTGGCAGTTTTGGTGGAAATGTAGGCGACATCACAATTAGTGGAGGAACTGTAACTGCTACGGGTGGTGATGGAAGTGCTGCTGGTATTGGTGGCGGCTACGACAAATCTGTTGGAAACATAGTGATTAGTGGAGGAACTGTAACCGCTACGGGTAGTGGAAGTGCTGCTGGTATTGGTGGCGGCTCCTACGGATCTGTTGGGAATATCACGATTAGCGGCAACGAAACCAAGGTCTCTGCAATAAAGGGGGGGGATGCTCTCTATAGTATTGGTAAAGGTAAAGATGGTTCTAGAACAGGCATGATCACTATTGGCGGTATCGAAACGTCTGATATTGAAACAAGTCCGTTTGTCTATACCAAGTGGATGGAATTCATGAACGTCACCGTCGCAAACATTGCAGACCAGATCTACACGGGTTCCGCGATTTGCCCGGCTGTCAGTGTAACCGATGGCGAAAAGACGCTTGTTCTTGGTACGGACTATGCCACCACTTGCACAAATAACATATCGGTTGGAACAGCCGTGATGGCTATTACTGGAACAGGTGACTATGCAGGCTTAATTACGAAGACATTCGAAATCGTACCGAAAGAAATCTCTATCGTCTGGAGTGAACAGACATCGTTCATTTATAACGGCATGGAACATGCTCCCACAGCAACGTTGGATGGACTTGTAAACAGTGATGGCTGTACGATTACGGTTTCGGGAGCAGCCAAAGATGTCGGTACATATACGGCCTCAGCAACGGTTGTATGCAAAAACAATTACAAACAGCCAACAGAAAACCTTGAAAAAACTTTCGAAATTACATATACGAACCTTGCAAAGCTGGAAGGAGACTATACTGCACAAAATGGCGAAGTGTTGATGGGCGCTCTCGCAGGCAATTACAAGATATCGATTGCAGACGGTGCTACCGTAACGCTCAATGGAGTGACCATCAATGGCATTGACAACGACAACTACAAATGGGCGGGCATCTCTTGTGAGGGAAACTGCAACATTATCCTTGCAGAGAATTCTACAAATACGGTAAAGGGGTTCTATAGATCTTATCCTGGCATCTACGTGCTGGAAAATAAAACGCTTACCATTTCGGGAACGGGTTCCCTTGATGCAAGCAGCAACGGCTTTGCTGCCGGTATCGGCGGTGGTTATGAAATCGGTTGCGGAAACCTTGTGATTAATGGAGGAACAATTACTGCTACGGGTGGAACTAGAGCTGCAGGCATTGGCGGCGGCCGCGAAGGAACTGTTGGAAACATTGTGATTAATGGAGGAACAATTACTGCTACGGGTGGTTCTATGGCTACAGGCATTGGCAGCGGCAGCGAAGGAAATGTTAGAAACCTTGTGATTAATGGAGGAACTATTACCACTACGGGTGGTGCAAATTCAGCTGGCATCGGTGGCAGCTACCAAGGAAATGTTGGAGATATCACGATTAGTGGAGGGACTATTACAGTTACGGGTGGTGCAAATTCAGCTGGCATCGGTGGCGGCAGGTATGGTAAAGCAGGAAACATAGCGATTAGTGGTAACGATACCAAGGTCACAGCGATAAAAGGGGAGTATGCACCCTATAGCATAGGTAAAGGTAATGAGGGTATTAGAATGGGCTCAATCACTATCGGCGGTATCGAAACACAAGATATTGAAACAAGCCCATTTGTCTATCCGTACACAAACCTTGCAAAGCTGGAAGGAGACTATACTGCACAAAATGGCGAAACATTGACGGGCACGCTTGCCGGCAATTACAAGATATCGATTGCAGACGGTGCAACAGTAACGCTCGACGGAGTGACCATCAATGGAATTGGTCACAAAAACTACCAATGGGCGGGCATCACATGTGAGGGTAACTGCAACATTATCCTTGCGGAGAATTCCTCAAATACAGTGAAGGGGTTCTATTATTATTATCCCGGAATCTATGTGCCGGAAAATAAAACGCTTACCATTTCGGGAATGGGTTCCCTTGATGCAAGCAGCAACGGCTTAGCAGCTGGCATCGGTGGCGGTTATAACGACATCAGTAGCGGAAATATCGTGATTCATGGAGGCTCTATTACTGCTACGGGTGGTCAATATGCTGCCGGTATCGGCGGCGGCTACCAAGGAAATGTTAGAGATATCACGATTAGCGGAGGAACCGTTACAGCTACGGGTGGTATGAACGCTGCTGGCATTGGCGGCGGCTACCAAGGAACTGTTGGAAACATCACGATTAGCGGAGGTGCCGTTACAGCTACGGGCAGCCTGTATGCTGCTGGCATTGGCGGTGGCAACAGAGGAACCGTCGAAAACATCACGATTAGCGGAGGTGCCGTTACAGCTACGAGCAGCTTGTATGCTGCTGGCATTGGCATCGGCTACCAAGGAAATGTTGGTGATATCACGATTAGCGGAGGAACCGTTACAGCTATGGGTGGTACGTACGGTACTGGCATCGGCGGCGGCTACCTAGGAAATGTTAGAGATATCACGATTAGCGGAGGAACCGTTACAGCTACGGGTGGTAAGAGAGCTGTTGGCATAGGTGGAGGCTATGGCAATTCTGTTGGAAACATCACGATTAGCGGTGACGAAACCAAGGTCACTGCAATAAAAGGGGAGGAGGCTCCGTGCAGTATCGGTGCTGGTACAAATGGTTCTAGAACAGGCGCAATCACTATCGGCAGTACCGAGACTCCAGATATACAAATAAGCCCGTTTATCTATCCGAATATAATGCAATACGCCGCCGTGCTGATAATCGAAGATGTAAATGGCAAATACCATGCCGTCATCAACGGCATGTACGGTGGAGAGGATGCCGTAAACATTACGGATGATATCACAGTAAATAGTGTTGAAATAACACGTGAATTCCCGACAGGGAGCGATAATGCGTTCTCCACGACGGTGCTGCCGTTCGACGTGAATACGGCAAATGTCTCGGGTCTCAGGGCGGTGCTCCGTTATAACGGTATTAAAAATGGTTCAACTATCAGTATGAAGGTCCTGTGGGCAGAAAAGGGTTATATAAAGAATAAGGACGGTTCTGATAAGGAATATGAACATGCCCAAATGACCGCAAATACTCCGTACCTGGTGCTGATGAAAAATTCTGAGTTCAAGCTCACGAGTGATGCTTATCCTGTAACGCTCAAGCAAACTACACCTGCCAATACGGAGATTGAAGGCTGCAATTGGGTGTTCCGTGGCACTTGGAAATACAAGAAGTGGGGTTCCTCTTGCTCAACTGGAAAACAGGATTGTGATAAGGAAACTGGCTTTGCTTACGGCTTTGCTGCGAGCGCGTCCGAAGATAATAAAATCGATGTGGGCACGTTCGTGAAGGTTGGCGAAGGTGCTTGGATCCGCCCGATGCGTGCCTACCTTGTCCGCAAGGATAAACTTCAGACTCCGCAGTTTGCTCGTGCGAACGGCGCTTACGTAAAACGTCCGACCATCGAGCCGGAAGAACTGCCGGAACTCATGAGCATCGTTATCGATGGCGACGGTGACGAAAACGAAACGACTGTCATCGGTCAGTTCAATACGCGCACGGGTGAATTCAAGATGAACTATGACCGTGGCAAGTTCGACCTCAAGGGCCGCCGCGTGAATAGCGAAAAGCCGAACGCCCGCGGCGCCTATTACGGAAAGAAAACGACAGTCCGTCATCCTGAGCGATAGCGAAGGATCCAGTGCGGCAGTAGTTGCGTCATCCTGAGGGCGCAAGCCTGAAGGATCCAGTGCTGTTTATACGTTCGTGAGAAGGAGATGCCGGCACACTGGCCGGCATGACAAAAAGCGAATGTCAAGCCTGCCACGTCCTAGTGCGCGGGCTTTGTTGTACACGCGCTTAAAAACAACCTACTTTCTAAGAAAATCTTTCGTACAAAGCGTCTCGTTCCACCGGAACGAGGCCTTCGTTTTTTATGAGGCTTTGCATGCGTTCCGGGCTCATGCCGACGGGAACCGTGGCGCCTGCGGCATGCGTAATCTTCTCTTCGATAATCGTGCCGTCCAAATCCGATGCCCCTGCGTGGAGCGCCTTCATGGCGGTCTCGATGCCCATCTGGATCCAGTAAGCTTTGATGTGCGGGAAATTGTCTAAGAACAAACGAGAAACGGCGACTGTGCGCAAGATGTCTTCTTCGCTTGTGATGTTCGGGACGATTTGATGGAGCGCGTTGTGTTCCGGGTGGTACACGAGCGGAATGAACGCGAAAAAGCCGGGCGCTTCATCTTGCAAGTCGCGGAGCATTTTCATGTGCGCGATGCGGTCTTCGATCTTTTCGATATGCCCGAACAGCATGGTCGCATTTGTCGGGATGCCGAGTTTGTGTGCGGCGCGGTGGACGTCGAGCCATTCTTCGCCGGTTTCCTTACCCGGGCAAATTTTATCGCGTACACTTTGTACTAAAATTTCGGCACCGCCGCCGGGGAGTGCGTCAAGGCCTGCGTCCTTGAGCGTTGCCATGATTTGCTCGGGCGACTGCTTGGAAATCTTGGCGAAGTGGCAGATTTCTACGGCGGTAAAAGCTTTTAGGTTTGCTGACGGAAATTCCTTGCGGAGTTTGCGCAGCATGTCGATATAGTAGTCGAACGGATGGTCGGGATGGAGCCCGCCGACGATATGCAGTTCGCGGGCGCCTCCGCGGATGGCTTCGGCGGCCTTGTCGCGGATTGTTTCGTAATTCCAGTCGTAAGCGGTCGGACTATCTTTCTTGATGCGGCTGAAGGCGCAGAATTTGCAGTGCAGCACGCATACATTCGTATAGTTGATTTGACGGTTGTTCACCCAATAGACGGACTTGCCGTGGCGCGCTTCTTTTTCGGCGTTGGCGCGTGAGCAAAGTTCATCGAGCGGTGCGTTCAAAAATAAATCGAGAGCTTCTTGTTCTGAAATGCGAGACATGCTGTAAATATATTTAATTTGGTTGGTAGAACTTAGAGCTTAGAACTTAGAAAAACAAAAAAAACGCAGACTGAAATCTGCGCTTTTTAGTAGCGGGGGCAGGACTTGAACGCTGCGACCTTCGGGTTATGAGCCCGACGAGCTACCAACTGCTCCACCCCGCGTCGAGGTTGTCCCATATATAGAAAAAAATAATGGATTTGGCAACCCTGAGGGGCGTCTTAAAAGGTCGAATAAGTTTTTTTTATGTTTTTTTCGCCATTTTTGCGCGAATTTCAACTATACGAACTTTTTCAGAATGTGCTTGCTTGCGTAGAAATAATCAATTCCGCTGATGATTGTAATTGTAGTGATGATGCCCATTACGACAACGGGGAACTGCAGCCAGATGTTTTCGAAACCGGGGATTAGTGCGCGTACCGGATCGATGGCGCCGAGTAAAATCGCGACGATGCCAATGCCTTGCAGTGCTGTTTTCCATTTGCCGCTGCGGCGTGCGGGCATCACGAGGCCTTCGCTTGCGGCGAGCGTTCTCAGCGTCTCTACGCTGGATTCGCGGAAGTAGATGAGTGCGACCATCCACACAGGCGCATAGCCTGTCGCGATGAAGCACATGAAAATTGTCATGTTCGAAATCTTGTCGCTGAACGGGTCGAGGTATTTGCCGAGCGTGCTGACTTCGCCCATAGCGCGGGCGAGCTTGCCGTCGAGATAGTCGGTGAGCATGAAGCCGAGCACCATCACGAGTGCAAGCACTTTGAACACGATGCTGTTGTTGCTGTAGTCCAAATCGTTATCGTAGAAGAACACCCAGAGGAAAAACGGCGTGAGCACGATGCGGCTCATGGTGAGCTGGCTTGCAATCGAGAGCGGTTTGCGGTGTGCCGGGTCGCGGTAGTACCAGTAGGCGTATGCGGCGGTGGAGGCGGCAATCAGCAAAATGGAAATGACCATCATGATTTGCTGGAAGTTTTCCAGGTTCAGCAAATAGACGCCCATCGTGATGGTGATGGAAAGGTTTGCGAGCTTGCTCCAGCGGCGTTTGCGGGGGAGTTGTTTGCCTTCGCGAAGGACGCCCAGTGAGAATAAAGTATGCGAAATCAGTCGTGCGAGCAATACGGCGCATCCGACGCCCAGGAGTTTTTCGGCGCTCTCGTTTTGCATGAGGTCGCGTACAAAAATGCTGGTCATCACGATGAACTGCAAAAAGCCATCGATAGTATTGAGCCAAAGCCTGTAATAAGGTTTTTCAATTTCTTGAAAACGAAGCTGGTAGAGGTTGACCCAGCCCATAACTAGCGCAATTCCGACGAAGGAACACGCCATTGTCGTCCAACCTTCCCAAATGAAGATTATGACGCAGACAAATACGAGTGCGCGCAATATGCTCCAAATGCGCGACCGCAGACGGACGTCTGATGGTTTTTCGGTCATAGATTATTCTCCAACAGTTGCTTTGCGTGGGTACGGACAGTTTCGGATGTTCCACCTAACATTCTAGCAATTTCTTCGATGCGTCCGTCCTTGTCGAGGTCGGTAATGGACGTAAAAGTCCTTCCGTCAACTTCTTTCTTGCTCACGGCGAGCTGATTTTGGGCGCGGCTGGCCACTTGATGCAGGTGGGTGATGGTGAGCACCTGGTGGTGCTTGCCCAAATTGCGGAGGGCTTCGCCGATGCTGTTGCCGGTTTCGCCCGAGATTCCGGAATCGACTTCGTCAAAAATGAGCAGTGGAACCTTGTCCAGGTCGGCCATGACGCTCTTGATGGCGAGCAGCACGCGGCTGAGTTCGCCGCCGGACACGGCTTTCTGCAGCGACTTTTCGCCTTCGCCCGGGTTCGGGGCGAGCAAAAACTCGATGCGGTCGGCGCCGTTTGCGCTGGGCGCCTGTTCGGTGATGCTCGTGAAGAATTTGGCCTTGGGCATGCCGAGGCTGTGCAAGATTTGTTGCACGGCCGAGTCAAAGCGCTGGGCGGCTTCGCGGCGTTTCTCGGTGAGGCTTGCTGCGAGGCGGTAGGTCTCGGCCTTGTGCGCGTCGGCTTTGCGCTTGAGTTCTTCGAGGTCGGCGTCCAGATTTTCGAGGCTGTCGAGTTCCTGTTTGCGCTGTTCGGTAAGCGCGATAAGCCCGGCAACGTCGGTGCGGTACTTGCGCTTGAATTTTTGGATGAGCGCGATTCTGGAATTGGCGCGGTCGATCTCGACGGCGCTCATGGACTTTGCGGGGCGGAGCCTCTGCAGGTCCTTGCAGATTCCCTCGAACGGGTCCGCGACTTCGACGAGGGCGTTCAGGTCTTCTTCGTAGTGCGGAATCTTTTGGGCGAGACTGCGCAACTTGTACTGAAGGTTCTGGACCTGTTCGAGAATGCCGTTGTCGCAGCCGATAAGTGACTGGATCTCGTCCAGCAGATTGTGTTCCGCTTCGCTCTTGCTTGCTGCCGTGACTTTGTCTTCAAGTTCTTCTTCTTCGCCATCGCGGAGGGATGCTTTCGAAAGTTCGTCGTACTGGAATTTCAAAAAATCTTTTTGTGCGGCGAGGTTCTTGGCGCGGGATTCCGTTTCTTCGATTTCGGCAAGGACGCCGTTCCAAGCGTTATAGCTATTTGTGTAATTTGTTAGTAATTCGTTGTTGCCCGCGTATTCGTCGAGCATTTTGGTGTGCGTGCGGATATCGCGCAACAATAGTTGTTCACTCTGCCCGTGCATTTGGATGAGCGATTCGCCGAGTTCCTGCAAGTCGGTAAGGCTGACGACGGAACCGTTGACGCGGGCGCGGCCCTTTCCGTTTTCTAAAATTTCGCGGCGGATAATGAGTTCGTCGTCTTCGTCGAGTTCGAGTTTTGCTAGAATCTGTTTGACATCGGGCTCGTTGGATATATCGAATGTTCCTTCGATGACCGCCTTTTCTTCACCTGTGCGGACCATCGACGCTTGCGACTTGTCTCCGCAGACCATGCGCAGCGCTTTCATCAGGACGGACTTGCCGGCGCCTGTTTCGCCCGTAATAGCGGTAAAGCCCCCGTGGAAGGGGACTTGTGCCTCCGCGATTAATGTGAAATTGTTTATTGTAAGCTGCTTTAACATGATGGATAAAAAACTAATCTCTACTTCTCAAATTCAATGACGCTTCTGTAAATGGGTCTGCCTTCTTTGCGGTACTTGCGTTCGAATCCTGTCGTGATGCCTTCGGTGGGCTCAGCCGTATTGCGTTCGATGACCTTGCAGGTCGGGAATGCGTCGAAAGTTTCGAGCGCGATTTCGTTGTATTCCTTGTGGTCGGTACCCCAGTAGAACTTGCGCTTGCCCGGTTTCAGGCAGCGTGCGACCTCGGCCAAAAAGTCGGGACGCAGCAGACGATTCTTGTGGTGGCGTTCTTTTGGCCACGGGTCTGGGAAGTACATGTGGAACGCATCGACGGTGTTGTCTTTCACGGCGTCACGCAAGAAGTAGAAAACGTCACCGCGCAACATGGCGGCGTTGCCTTGGGCGACGATGCCGCGCTTTTCCATGCGTTCGTGTGCAAAGGCTGCCCACGTGAAATCCCATTCGCTACCCATGATAAAGTAATCCGGGTGCATCTCGGCGTAGTCCGTCATGAAGTTGCCCTTGCCGCTTCCGATTTCCACTTCGATGTGCCCGTTTTCGTTCGGGAACATGTCTTTCCAGGTGAAGTCGAGCTTGTGCGGCAAACCATCCGGCGTCTTGATGGGCTTGCGGTCGCCATTTGTGCGGAACACGTAATGCCAGAGTGCCTTCATTTGCGGGTCCTGACTCAAGTCGCGGTAAAATTCCGGAATCACGACTTCCTTCGGCGCCTTTTCTTCTTCTAAAATTTCGTTATTGATTTCTTCTGCCATGTTTTTGTTCTCTGTTTTAAAATTTTTCGGATTCCTTGACATCTTATTTTGTCATGCTGAGGCGAAGCTGAAGCATCCAGTTAAGTATTCTTGATGGATTTGTACTGGATCCTTCACTCGCTACGCTTGTTCAGGATGACGTTTTCAAACCACTTCCTACTTCCTACTAAATAAACGCTACAATTTTCTCCTTGAACTTGTCCGGAATTCCCTTGTCGAGCGCATCTCGGATGTGCCTTTCGGAATACTTCATCGAAAAATGACTCAAGATGATTTTTTCGCACTTGATTTCGTCGCCAAGTTCGTTGAGCGCGTTGACGATGTCTTTCAAGTGGCTGTGGCCCTTCTTTTTGCTCATAGCCTCTTCGCCTTCGTCGAGGAACGTGCATTCCGTAATGAGCACCTTCGACTGGAAAACGTGGCTGTTGTCGAGCAGACTTTCGCCAAGGCAATCGCCCATGAAGCTCACGAGCGGTTCATAGACTTCGCGCGTGATTTCGACACCATTCTTGCGGAGTTCGATAATCTCGGTCGCAGATTTTCCGAGGTATTCGTCCTTGAGTTTTTTCTTGTAAAAGTACAGCGTGCCGCCCATCGCCGGGATGGAGTGCTTGACTTCGAAAGGCTCGAATGCGATTTCCTTGCGGTATCTCAGGAACTGCCTGTTGCCTGCCGTGACGGGTTCAATTTCCGGATAACGGAATTTCGCTTCGGACACGCCTTCGAACATGGCTTCCGCCTTGATCCATTCCCTTGCGTTTTCGGAGATGTTCTCGGGCATGTAATAGACGCTGTCGCGTTCGACTCCCATCATCTTGCGCAGGCTGTGGTGACGCATGAGGCAACGCGCATGGTCGCCGTGGGCGTGAGTCAGGAACACGTGGTCCAGGGGAATCGCCGAAAGCGGGCATTCACCCATGTCGATGCAAAAGTCCAGTTCGGGAATCTGGATATACGTCGCGAGTCCGGAAATCGAGAATCCGGAAATCGGCGAGCAGGGCGTATCGACGTGAATCTGCCGCAATGCGTTGTGTATGTACTTGTTTTCGTTCACTTTTTTACCGCACGATAATTTAGCAAATAACGTAGGATAAAAAATGACACTTCGTTTTCGAAAAACAAAAAAGCAGCCCTTTGCGGAGCTGCTCTTTGAAAACACAAAGCTATAGTTACTTTGCCGAAACGATATTGTCGAAATCGGAGCACGACATCATCTCGATGTTCACACCCATGGCCTTGCTACGGGTCCTGTCGTTACCCTTCTTTTCGGGAATGCGGAAGCAGAAGTCGTACTTGTTGCCCCTGTCGGTCGGAATCCCCATCTTGAAGATGCGGAGGCGTTCGTAACCTTTGCGGGTGATTTCATGGTAGTCGTAAGTGTTCTTGACGCGTTCGAGGCGTTTTTCCTGGCTGAATTCCAGTTCGTTCGTAATTGGCCCCTCGAGGTTGATCGGCAAGGAGTTCTGGAAGCGGAGCTCAAGTTTACCGTTCGTCTTCACGATGGACGTTTCGGACGGCTTGATGAGGTAACGCTGTTGCGGAATGTTTCGATAGGCGATGTTGTGGCTTGACGCCTTGCGCACGCCGCAGACTTCGCGCATGTCCGGGTCGGCATTGAAGTCGATGTCGCGGCAGATGGGGGGAAGGTCGGTCGGAATTTCGAGTTCATCCCCTTTTTGGGAGGAGCCGCCGCAACCGACTAACGTTGAAATTGCAAGGACGCAAATAGGCAACAAAATTTTTTTCTTCATGTTCGTAAATATAAGATTATTATACAACAAAACGATTTTTTTTTTGAATTTGTGAAAAAATACGTGTTTTTTTCTGTCTTTAAACGTATTTTGTAAAAATTTATTAACCAAATATAGCGTATAAACGCATTTACCCTTTGGACTTTGAAAAAATATTCTATCTTTGGCGTTGAAAAAGTGATTGGGGTTCAAATGAAAATCTACAGCTGGAACGTCAATGGTATTCGTTCCGTACTGAAAAAAGGCTTTGATGACTGGTTCTCCGCGACCGATCCTGATGTGCTGTGCCTTCAGGAAGTCCGCGCCGAAAAGAACCAGGTTCCCGAAGTCGTAAGCCGCGAGGGCTACTACACTTACTGGAATGCGTGCAAGCGCAAGAAAGGTTACAGTGGTGTAGCTATCTACTCCAAGATTGAACCCGACGCGGTCAATTACGGCTTTGACATCGAGGAATTCGATGAAGAAGGCCGCGTGCTCCAGCTTGTGTTCCCGGACTGGGTGCTCAACAGCATCTATTTCCCGAACGGCGGCCAGGGCGATGACCGTCTGGACTATAAACTCCGCTTTTACGATGCGTTCCTCGAAAATTCCAAGCAGTGGCTTGCGGACGGCAAGCATGTGGTGACCGTTGGTGACTACAACACCTGCCACAAGGAAATAGACATCGCTCGCCCCAAGGAAAACGAGAACGTGAGCGGCTTTTTGCCGATTGAACGCGCCTGGATGGACAAGTATGTCGAAAACGGCTTTGTCGATACGTTCCGCACGCTGCACCCGGATACCCGTGACGCTTATTCCTGGTGGTCGAACCGCTTCGGCGCCCGCGAACGGAATGTCGGTTGGCGTCTGGATTACGCGTTTGTCGATGCCGCCCTCATGCCGAACGTGGTGAGTTCAGAAATTCACAGTAGCGTGATGGGTTCGGACCATTGCCCGATTAGTTTGGAACTGGAACCGCCGTTTGCGCCGCTCCCGATCAAAAAATCCGACGACGTTTAATTCCTGTTATCTTATTTTGTCTTAGCAATAATCCAGGCTTCGTCATAGAACTTCGTGGCGTCCCCCAAATCGGTGAGGAATACCATGCGCTTTATTTCTTGCCCGTTCGGGTTAATGACGCGGTTGCTCTTGAATTTTTCGTCGATGACTTCGAGACTGGCCTTGTTCGGCGTCGCGTAATTGATATACTTTGCAAGCTGGGCGCCAATGTTTGCATCCAGAATATAGTTCATGAACGCGTAGGCGCCTTCGACGTTAGTGGCCTTCGAACTGAGCAGCATCGCATCGACCCACATGAACGAACCTTCCTTGGGAATGACGAATTGGAGCGTCGAATCCTTGTCGATGGCCGCTTGGGCTTCGCCGTTAAAGACGATAGCCGCCCAGTTCTCACCGGAAAGCACTTTGTTCTTACCCTCGACGGAACCGTCAAAGCCGACAAAGTTCGAATCCTTTTTTGCCTGCAATAAGTATTCTACGGCCTTGTTGATTTCTTCTTGCTTTACGCTGTTCGCGTCAAAGCCGATTGCCTGGAGCGCCATGCTCAGCATGGAACGGCTTTCTCCGAGAAGGCTGAATTTTCCTTTGGTGTTCTTGGCGTCAAAGAGCATGGAATAGCTTGCGCTGTCCGGATGAATTGGTTCTCCGCGGAAGAGAATCCCCGTGGTGCCCCAGAGATATGGCAAACTGTAGGCGTTTGTCGGGTCGTAGGCTTGCCCGAGGAACTGCTGCGCGACGTTGACTCTGTTCGGAATTTTGTTCGAGTCGAGAGGTGCGATTAGCCCTAGCTGGATCATCTGCTGGATAACGACATCCGATGCGATGATGACGTCATATTTTTTTGTGCCCGCGGTCTGCAGCTTGACAATCATCTCTTCTTGGGCTTCGTAAAGTTCAAGATTGACCACGTAACCCGTTTTTTTCTCGAAGTCCTTGAGCAAGCTCGGATCGATGAACTCGCTATATATCATTACGGAAACAGTCTTCCCGGAACTCTTCTGTCCTTGTGTATCGTTACAGGCGGTAAGAAATACTGCAAAAAAGGAGAGTAAAAGGAGAATTTTTTTCAATTTCTGTTTCCTTATGGGAATGGATCGTCAAATTGTTGATACAAAAATAAATCAAATGTGTGGGTTTTTGGTTGTCTTTTATGGTAAAAAGATTTTTTTGCAGAAATTATGGCTGAAAAACGTGTAATGTAAAAATTCACAACGGAAATTTTAAGATTTTTATAAAAAAAGTTGTTTTGGCGAAGTGCATAATGCTATATTAAACACAACATATAACCAAGGAGACTTAAATATGTTTAAAAAAGTTATTCTCGCTGCACTTATTGTGACTAGTGCTGTATTTGCTCAGGTTAACGTTGGTGGCCGTGCCGCATTTACCTTTGGTACATCCTGGGGTGGTGGCGATGGTGACAAGAACTGGGGCGCCGGTTTTGCTGCTGGTGTTGATGCCAAGGTTCCTATAAATCAGAATCTTGCCTTTGTTCCGGGTTTGGAAGTCGAACTTCGCAGAATCTCCGATGAATACGAATCCTACGGTTATACTGTAGAAAATTCCCTTTCCATGTGGTATTTGGATATTCCTCTTCTGCTCCGCATCAATGCTAATCCGCAGTTCTTCTTTGACGTTGGTCTCGGTGTTGGCTTTAACCTGAGCTCTGAAGCGACGAGGGAAGTTTCTGGCCACTCTGAAAGCGCCGATGTCGGTGATCAGATGGAAACGGTTGATCTCGGTGCCATTGTCGGTTTTGGTGTTGCTGTCATGCCGAACCTCGACGTGAACGTCCGCGCTACCATCGGTTTTACCGAAATGGCTAAGGATGCTGAAGGTTCCAAGAACCTCCGCTTCCAGGCTGGCGTGACCTACTGGTTCATGTAATCGTTAGCTGATTATTGAAAAAACACCTTCATGGAAAATGAAGGTGTTTTTTTTTGCAATTTTTTTCTTTTTATCTATCACTGTTTTAGATTATATTCAATCAAAGACATATCCAAGGAGATTAAAATATGTTCAAAAAAATTATTCTTGCCGCTCTCATCGTGACGAGCGCTGCCTTTGCGCAGTTCCAGCTGCATGTCGGTGGCCGTGCCGCCTTTAACTTCGGAACGATCTATGGCGATACCCCGGAAGGCGTCTCGTGGAAGTGGGGCCCCGGTTTTAATGCCGGTGCTGCCGCCAAGATGGACATCACCCCGCTGGTGACATTCGTTCCCGGCTTGGAAGTGGAACTCCGTACGGCATCTGCCGATATTCCGTTCTACGATAAGAGCTCTTTCGCGTTCTGGTACATTGATTTCCCGCTGTTGGCCCGTTTCAACATCACTCCGCAGTTCTTTGCCGATGCTGGCCTTAGCGTGAACTTTAATATCGTTGCACAGCAGACCATAGAATTTGAGGGCGTGTCCGAAACCGATGATGTTGAAGAAGCTAAAACTGTTGACTTTGGATTCATAGCCGGTGCCGGTTTTACCGTGATTCCGAATCTCGATATCACGCTCCGCTTTGTGATTGGCCTAACCGACATGGTTGACGACATGGAAATGGGTACCAAGAACTTGCGCGCACAGCTCGGCGTGACCTACTGGTTCATGTAATCGCAACTTAAAATCCTGAATTTCGCACCCGCATCTTTTGCGGGTGTTTTTGTTCGAATTAGGCTAACAAAGTCAAAGGAATTTATTCTATATTAAAACCGTTCTAAAAAAGGAGACAACATGTTTAAAAAGATTATTCTTGCTGCCCTTGTCGTGGGTACCGCCGCTTTTGCACAGATAAATGCAAAATTCGGTGCCGATGCCGCTTTCACCTTTGGCACGATGTGGGGCGAAAACGGCGATAAGCTTCATAATAGCTGGGGCCCTGGTTTCGCGGGCGGTTTAAGTGCTAAAATTGCCATCAGTTCATCGCTTTCCTTTATCACTGGATTGAACTTCGAATATCGTAAAGTCTCTTCGGATTTTCTCAGTGAGGGCTTGATAGATTTGATAAAGAAAGCTGCCAAGCAAGAATACGGAAGAGATTATAGTACGGATGAAATTCGCCATGAGCTTGGTTGCAGCAGCGATTATAGCGACGAGTGCATGCTGGACATGCTTACGCTGATAGACGCTGCGTTTTCGTTCAAGTATCTCACGGTTCCTCTCGTTATTCGTTACAATATGAATCCTGACTTTTTTGTGGAGGGCGGCCTGTCTTTTGCGTTTAACTTGAGCGCTTATTTTGATATGTCGTACGAAAGCCGATCCAATAATATCGAAATTTCTTCCAATAGCGTAAATCCTGTTGAATTGGGAGCCGTTCTTGGTCTTGGCTATTCATTTTTGCCGAATCTCGAATTTAATTTGCGTTTTGATTTAGGTCTTACTGATATGATTGAAGGTCGTAAGGCCCTTGCTTCTATTTTTAGCACAATGGGAGAAAATGCGGAGGTGTTTATTCCGTACCTCGAGTCCAATTACGGATTCAAAAACATGCGCTTTCAGGCGGGTTTGACCTTCTGGTTCAACTAATTGAAACTTGAAATCCTGAATTTTGCGCCCGCATGTTGAGTGCGGGTGTTTTTTTTGCATTGGTGCTTCTTTAGGGAATTTTTTATGCTATATTAAAAACAAACAAATCAAGGAGTGATGTATGTTTAAAAAGATTATTCTTGCTGCCGCTCTTGCTGTGAGTGCTGTATTTGCACAAATGGACGTCAGCGCCCATGCTGCTTTTAGCTATGGTACGATTCGGACTGATGATAAAGCTGCAGAAATCGATTGGGGGGCAGGTTTTATTCTCGGCCCCGAAGTCAAGTATTACGTCAACCCGATGATCTCCGTGATTTCCGGTTTGGAACTCGATTACCGCAGGGCTTCCGATGACTATTTTGTGGAGTACGACCGTTATCTTGACCCGGATCTTAGGAACTATACAGTCACTGAAACGATGACCTTTATGTACTTGGACATCCCCTTGCTGTTGCGTATCAATCCGGTTCCGTTCTTCTTTGTTGATGCCGGTATGACTTTTGGTTTCAACTTGAGCGCAAGCCTTGCTACTGAATACGATGGCAATACTTCAAGTGACGATATTTCTGAATCGGTAAAGTCTTTTGAATACGGTCTTGTATGTGGTTTGGGATTTACTGTGCTTTCGACTTTTGAATTTAACTTCCGTGCAGCCTTCGGCATGACGAGCATGGCGAAAAAAATAGACGACTTCAATAACTTGCGTTTGCAGTTTGGTATCTCTTACTGGACTTTCTAACCGCTTAAGCTGCTTGAAAATGTATTGCCCGTCACTGAGTGGCGGGCTTCTTTTATAAAAACAACTTTTCTTGGCCGGAAAACTTGTAAAAAAAGATGATTTATGCTATATTCAGAAAAAACATATAAATAAGGAGTTAAAATATGTTCAAAAAAATAATTCTGGCAGCTCTCATAGTGACCAGTGCAGCCTTTGCCGATTTCTTTAGCGTTGGTGCCCGTGCGGCGGCCAACTTTGGTACGGCTTGGGGTGATGATGCGGACGATGCAACGTGGGGTGTCGGTTTTAATGCGGGTGTCGCTTTAAAAATCGATATTCTCCCGGTGATAACGATTATCCCTGGATTGGAAGTGGACTATCGTCGTATGGGTGGCGAACAAGACTATTCAACTGGGGTTAGTGATGTCTCGACGGATCAGACGTTGGGCATGTGGTACTTGGACATCCCGGTTTTGGCAAGAGTCAAGCTCATTCCGATGGTCTTTCTTGAGGGCGGTGTCGCCTTTAGCTTTAATTTGTCTGCCACAATGGATTATGATGAAACAGAAACCTCTATTGCTACCGGCGAAACTGAAAAAGAATCCGGTGACATGAGCTATTCGAAGTTCGTCAATACCATGGATATTGGTTTGATTGTCGGCGCCGGAATCTCCCTGATGGACAAGCTGGATGTTGATTTCCGTTTAGTCCTTGGCTTGAACAGCTACACGGATAAAGATGAAGTAGGCGTGAGCATGAAGCACATGCGTATGCAGGCCGGTGTAATTTACTGGTTCTAATCTCGCTTAAAAAAGCGCAAAAATTATCGCCCGACTCGTTAGAGCCGGGCTTCTTTTTTATTTTAACTCGATCTTGAATTTTTCAGGAGAAATGAGTTTCTGCATGAAAGACTTTTCTTCGGGTACCGAGGAATCCTCTATTTCAAGAACGGCGCTGAGATAGAGGTAAATGATTCTCTGGGCTTGTTCCCTGGCGCGTTTCTTGAGTTCATCGTAATTTTCCTGTTCGTATTTCTTTTGCTCGTAAACGAAAAATTTTTTGAAGTCTTCGAACTTGATGCTGTTGAACCATCCCGCTTTTTCCATAACCACATCGATACTTTCAAAATCAATGCTGTGGCTCAGAATCTTGGGGTCGGGTAAAGTGATGGTAATGGTCTTTGTGATTTTATCGACAAAGATTTGGATGTCCTTCATGTCGTACCCGAGCTTGACATCGCCTTTGTAAATGAGGACAAACTCCTTGACGGACTTGTTGATTCTCCATGCGGGGAGTGATTCCACCAGCTTCGCGACATCCTGGTAAGATGCCATTTTGCGGTACTGGTGGTGAAGCGTGCCTAACTCGGATATTTCATGTATTTGATGTTCGATGAATTCACTCGTGATGTCTTTTTGCGATGTCCCGAACAAGTCAAGCTTGTTGATAATCATCATGCTCACGATGGTGAAGACAAACACCAACGCGCATGCAAGAACGGTTATCAGCAAGATTTTGACAGGACGGTTCATGGATACAGTTCCAAATTCTACTAGAAATTATAGAATAAGGTGGCGCTGAATATCATCGGTTCATCTACGCCTTCTATGTTAAAACGGCTTCCTCCGGTAATTTCTACTGCCGCGTCTAAGGTCAGTTCGTCTGTTAGCGGGATTTTGAATCCCAAATCAACGATAATGCCGTTGTTGCCTTGCACATCGCTCGAACAGCTTCCATACATGCTACAGTTGTAATAATGTGCTTCTTCTTCTCCTATGATGATGTCTAAACTCGCGTAAATAGAAAAACTGCTAAACAAAAAATCGAGTTCGGTTCCAAAGTGGAAGTATTGGTTACTCTGGGCCTCACCCAACATGTAACCGAGGTACTTGGCCCATATGACTCTGGTGAAAAGATTTGAATGCTGTAAACCAAAATCGCCAGCGAAGTTGTCTTGTGCAAAGTCATTGCTACCAGGCAAGTATCCATCTGCATAGAGGCTGAAACCCGTCGAAAGTTGGAACTTCAATCCGAACTGGACATTCATGATTCCGTATGAGTTGGAATCACCATATCCCTTATTTCCTTCTATGCTGAAAAAACCGAACGGGGCTTTTGCAGAAATTTCGAGCCAACTCAATGGAGAATAGCGAACACCAACGGCGAGCAAAGGCCCAGAGACTGGGTCCATGGACATGTAGCCGATTTGTCCTGCTGTCTGTCCTTCGCCCTGTTGGAGAATAGGAAGGTTGTCCCAAGAAGCGTAAGATATTGCGGTCAATAGAGCAAAAGTGGCGATTGTTTTTTTCAACATGATTTTTCTCTTGTTCGTTTTTAGAATAATATATAAAATAAAAATCCCGACACTTTGTATGTCGGGAAAAAGTTAGTTGATGGATTCTATCCACTACGAATGCAGGTATTCGATGATCGCGTCGTGGATCGTGGTGAACACGCTGCGGAGCTCGTCTTCATCTTCTTCGAGGAGCGTCACGCGGAATCCCTTCAGGTCCGTGCAGAAACTCGTGCTCGGCACGACGCAGATGCCCTTCGCGCCCAGCAGGTAATACACAAAGCGGTAGTCGAGATTCGTCGTTTTGCTGCACCATTCTTCGACTTTCTTCTTGATAATCGGATTGTCGATTTTGAGCGTTTGGTGGCTGTTGAGCACGCCTTCGCGGAAGATGATGGTGTTGTAGAACGCACCGTATGTCGGGTTGAAATACAGTTCCGGGATGTCCGAAAGGATTTCGTTGATGATGGCGCTACGGCGGCCAATCTTCTCGTTAAGTGCGGTGCGGTGCTCGATAAAGCGCGGATCGCCCAGCACGCGCGGAATTGTCATCTGCGGGAGCGTGGTCGAGCAGACTTCCACCATCTTTGCGTTGTCGATGGCGCGGCAGAAAGCGTCGAACTGTTCGTCCTTGTCGCGGTTGTAGTATTCGGCCCAGCCGCAACGAGCGCCCGGCCACGGGTATTCCTTGGAAATGCCCTTGAGCGCGATACCCGGAACGTCACCGATGTATTCGGCAAGCGCATAGGCGTGGGCGCCATTGTAGGTAATCTTGTTGTAGATTTCGTCGCAGATAATGAAGAGACCGTAGCGCTTGGCGATATCGACAATCTTCTGGAGAATTTCCAGCGGATAGACCATGCCAGTCGGGTTGTCCGGGTTCAAAATCAAGATGCCCGCGATGCTCGGGTTGTACTTCACCTTGTTCTCGAGTTCTTCCAAGTCCGGATACCAGTGGTTTTCGGGTTGAAGGCTGTAGGTGATGGGTGAGGTATGGGCGTGGGCCGCTTCGGCAGAACTGTGTGTCGAATAAGCCGGAGCCGGTCCGATGATGCGGGTGTTCATCGACAAGAGACCGTAGATGGTGGCGATGGCGTCACCGAGGCCGTTGAAGAACAAAATATCATCGACGTTAATCTGTGCACCGCCGAGCTTGTTGTTCTCCTTCACTAAAAATTCACGCGTTTCAAGCATGCCCTTGGAAGGGCAGTAGCCGTAACTGCGGTTCGTCTTCACGAGATCGACCACGATGTCCTTGATCCAGTCGGGCAACTGGCATTTCTTTTCGATGGGGTCACCGATGTTTTCCCAGTGGATGGGGAGACCGAGGGCCTTGAGCTGGTTTGCCTTCTTTACGATTTCACGGATTTCGTAAGAAAGTTCCTTGGCACCTTCGCTCAACAATCTTCTACGCATTTTTATCTCCTGTGGAGGTATCGGAAATTCACAATTTTACTGCGTAATTATAGAATAATATCTATCTAAGAATTTTACTCTAGCGTCATCCTGAGCGCTGATTTTAATTCCTGCGTCATCTAGAGCCTTGAATATTATTCCTGCGTCATCCTGAGCCCTGTAAAGGGCGAAGGATCCAGTACATTATTCGGTATGAATTTCCGTATCCTTGGTTATGGTTAAAGTTTGGGGTAAAAATTTAGGGTAAAAAAATAGGGCTGCCTTTTGCGGGGCTGCCCTTGAAACTTTTCATCTGGATTTTAGCGTTATGCTTTACAGATCTTGGTTTCTTTGGACAGCCCCATAATAGCTCGGGCTGCTGCCGGGCTTGCTGCAATTGCTGCTTTTGCTGCGATGAACTGTCCAAAAATCATTTTCATGCGTTAAAATATAGTTCTACGTATGGCGAATGTCAAGAGTGAAATTTTTTTTGAAAATCTATTTTATTGTAAAAATGTATATTGGTGTATATGAAAGGGATAATGACGTTTTTGGCTGCGATGTTGCTTCCGCTTTTTTTGAACGGTTGCTTTTATTGTAGTGACCATGCGGAAGAAGAAAACTTTGAAGCCTATACTTTTATCAAGACAAAGATATCTTTTATGGATTCCTTGGAAAATAAGTATGTCGCTCAAAAAAAGTGGTCTTCGTATGATGTCGAAAATAAGGGCTCGCTAAAAGAAAATTATAGTAAGAATACGTTGGTGTATGATTTGAACGTGAAAAGTTCGGATTATGAGCGCGTTACGGGAGTTGTTTTCAAATATACTTTGTATGCTTGTACTCCTGATGACGATTGTGATTATAATTTTGTTGATGCAGAAAAAATTTCCAGCTTGTACTTGGAATTTTACGGATGCGATAATTATACTTGCAAGAATACAAACCGCATTGTAGTGCACGATGCCGACTATCGTTATGTCAAGTCATTTGATAAGAGTCAGTTTTCTATTGCCTATGGAGGCCAGTTTGGTTATGAAGGTGATGGCGACTGCACTATTTACAAAAATTTCAGTTTCAGGTTGATTATCGATGACGAAGATTTCAAGATAGACTGGATTATTAAAGACGGCCGTGTTGTTTGCAAGTCGACAAAATGTCATGCCGTTACGGATTATTCCGTGTGGGGTTAGCATGGTGAAATTACTTTGCACGTCTATTCTGTTGTTTGTTGCCTTGTTCTCTTTTGTGGGGTGTGATAGCGTTAGTACAGTGCATGTTGCCCCGCCGACGGCTGATACCTATCCCTTGGAAAATCGAGAATTGCAAATAAGTGTTTCTTTGGATTCTTCCATGGTTCTGGTTGCGGTTTCTGTTGATGTTCTCAATGACTCCCTGAAAAAGATTCGCTCTGTGGATTCAAAAACTATAGGTGAATTTCACCATTGGGGAGGCTGGTGGTTTGATATAGCAGCGCAAAATTATGAATCTTCGTATTTAAAATTTTCATATACCTGTGTTTTGCCCAAAGGCGATTCTGCAACATTTGTGGATTATATCGATATTGCGTGGGTTGATTATCCAACGTTTTACTTAATCGGTGCCTTGAAGAAATACAGAATAGAAACGCTTGTGAAAAAGGATAATCTGCCGTTTTACACGGCGATTCGCATGAGTGGTCGTGACCTGCTAGAATATTTTTCGTATAGCAGTTCTCTTGATTTGAGAACGCAAGAAGATTTGTTTAGGCAGATTAAAGAATATCCTTATTTGTATGGAGGCTATTATTTGTTGGATCCTGATTTTGCCGAAAATCTTGATGCGATTGCCAAAGATTTCGATCGAGTCGTGAGCAAAAATAAGAAGGCCTCTGCTTTGGATACTGTAAAAATGGTGGATAACGCCTTGTTCAGTGGACAGACGGACATTCTTTTCCGCAATTCTCGCTATTGGGCTGCCTATGGCTTCCCGTATTGTGATTCATTACATAGAGACAGTATAGTTTCTAATAAAATAAAAAGAAGCTATTACAAGGATTCTCTTTTTAAATGTGATGGCCGCGCTTGGCGTAAAACGGCACCTCGTTCTAGTAGTAGTTCGGCAATGAGTTCGAGCTCAAATTCTATAAAATCTTCTTCCTCGTTGTCGTCCAGTAGCGCGTTTGTTTGCAAAGAGGATTCCGTGCGAGTTGATGACGATGGCAATTATTATTCATGTGTAAAGAACTCATGGAAAGAGATGAATTGGGATGAAAAAAAAGCCTATATTGGAAAATCTTACGAGGAAAAGTATGGTTCTTGTAAAAAGAAACCTTGGGATAGGTCTTTTGTTTATATTGACGAAATGGACGGTTTTATGGGGTGTGTCCAAAAGGAAGATGATTTTGTTCCTGAGGTTATGCATGTTGATTGCTGTCATTCCGTAGATAGTATTGAAAGTGGCCGTTATAAAGATTCGGTAACTTATGAACTTAGTGATTTTGGCTTTAAATGGGAATTTGTTTGTAGTGCAGTCGGTTCTGAATGGAATGTTCGCTCTCTTTGGATTGATAGTCTTGAATATGCCCCTACGATGTCCAAGAAAGGGGAGGATTTGCTTTTGTTTGTCACTCCTTTTGATAGGGATTTGCCTTATAATATTTTGGTTGATTCTCTTTTTGATCTTTCCGGGAACGATAGAGCGTTGGTGAATGTGATAGAGAACAATTATACACGTTACTATTCTAGTTTCCATCCACTTTTAAAATGGGAAGATGCTTTAAAGAATTGCCCTCAAGGTTTTGAAATTCCAGATACAACCTCGCTTAGATATCATTATGAGCATAAAGAAAATTCGAGCATTTTTTATGAGGGAATTTTTATGAATTTTGATAGAGATCGTGTCGTGTATTTCTGGACTTCGCAAAAAGTAAACGATACTACAAGGGTTTGTGGGCGCCTGCTATCTATGTACGATACTGGAAAAAATAAAATCGATTTTGTAGAATGTCCTGTCGATGCCGCTGTGGTGCAGGCTGTTTACAGTCGCCGTCTGTTGGCGGGGAACCGGTCGTAGAATTTCTTCTTGTCTTCGTACATGAGCACATCGGCTTCGTGCATTGCCTTGCGGATGTCGAGATCCTTGTCGCCGTAATAGAACCCAAGCGAAAAGCTTACGTGGCCTGGAATCATTGAATCTTCGCGGAGCTTCTGGATTTGGGCTTCGAGCTGTTCTTTAGGCTTGTCGAGAATGATGACCAAAAATTCGTCGCCACCGGCTCGATAGACTTCGCCATCTCCAAAGGAATCTCTTAGAATAAAAGAAGCTTCCCTTAGCAGGTTGTCGCCGGCATCGTGCCCTTTAGTGTCGTTTGTACGTTTGAGTCCGTTCAAGTCTGCAAATACGACGGCAAGCGATTTGTGCGGGACTGCGCCGCTGATAAATTGCGAAACTCTGTTGTTCATGGAATTGCGGTTCATGACTCCTGTCAGAAGGTCCATGCTGCTGAGCTGTTCGAGCCTTCCCAGAAGTTGGTAATTCGCAATTTCAGAAGCGATAAAGAACGACGATAATTCAAGTGTTTCCCTAATGTGGATTACTTTTGACGTATCGAAGTTGGTGACCCAGATAAATCCTGAAATCAAGTTGTTGTACTCCAACGGCAACAATACAAGGCTTTCGACATGGGCGTTTTTCAGCGAAGTGTACCAGTTGATGTCTTGCTGCTGGATCAATTCCAAATCGTCTTCGTTCTTGATGATAAGGCTGTTGCTTTTGGCTATGATTTTTAGCCATGTCCTTGCGTAATCGACAAAGTCATCCGTCAAAAATTCACGGATTGAACGCTGATTTGACCCGACTTTAATGGAATCGCTGAAAACGGAACAGGTGTGTTCGTTGAAATCGGTCAGCAAAATACAGCAGTAGCTTGCATCGCAGAGTTTGCGGATGTCTTCAATGACTTCGTCCATTGTTTTTTGCAGGGTTTTAGCGCTGCGCAACTTGACGCATGTTTTTAACACGTTCGAAGATGTTTCTGCCGAAACTTTTGACATCTCGTTGATATCGACTTCGCGCGAGAGCTCCTGCGAAAAGGAACAGTAGGCCTTTTCCGGGTCGTCTATATCCAAGGGCAACATGACCAAATTAATGCAAAAATCAAAACGTTCCGGTCGGATGTAGGCGTGAACCGGTTTTTTCTTGATGGCGCTCTCGTAACAGAAGGTTTCGAAATTCAACTCCTTTTTCATGTAGCGTTCGTATCTTTCCCCGGGTACGAACTTTGTTGAAAAGATTGTCTTGCCGTCTTCATCGACGCGTTCCATAGATTGGATATACGCCTGGTTGCCCGCTTCGACACGGATTGTCCCTATTTTCCCATCAGCTCTCTTTTCAACCGACAGAATGGCAGTCATGATATTAAATGAATCGACAATTTTTTGCAAGTCCATTTTAACGCTTCCTGCATTCGGGGTGTAACTCGTAGAATTGTTTTTTATTGTCGTACATGCGGGAATCCGCTTCGCGCATGGCCGCTCGGATGTCGCCGCCGTTTTCTTCGTAATAGAAACCCAGTGCAAAACTGACAGGGTGTGGCCCGTCGGCCTTTTGGCGTAATGCTTCGATTTGTGCTTCGATTTCTTCTTTTGTTTTGCCCATGGAAATAATCAAAAATTCGTCACCGCCGGCACGGTAAATCTCGCTCCCTTCAAAGCATTCTTTCAATGCGGCGGAGGCGTTCTTCAAAAGCGTGTCGCCTGCGTTATGTCCGTCATCGTCGTTGATGTTCTTTAGACCGTTCAAGTCCGCAAAAACGACGCCGTAGGAACTGGGCACTCTTTCGCGTCCGGTGACAATCATGAGCACGCGGTTGTTCATGGCGTTACGGTTTTTGACGCCAGTCAAGATGTCCGTGGAACTCAGTATTTCGAGCTTTTGCAGAAGCTTGTAATTCGCAATTTCTGATGCGATAAAGAATGTGGTGAGCTCAAGAGTTTGTTTGATGTGCTGCGTTTCTTTTGTATCAAAGTTTGTCGCCCAGATAAAGCCGATGTTTTCGTTGTTGTACTGGAGCGGGAACAGCACGAGGCTTTTGATTTCGGCCTCCTGCATCGATTCGTACCACTCTGGATTGCGGACCTTTATTTCTGCCATGTCGTCTTCGCTTTTGATGATGAGGCAGTTGCTTCCGTCGATTGTCCCGAGCCAGGACTTGACAACTTCTATAAACGACTCGTTCAAGTAATCCTTTAGCGAGTGGTGGCCTATTCCGGGGGCGGTGCTTTCACTTAATAGCGAACAAGTGTTGTTCTTAAAGTCGGTCAGCATGATGCAGCAGAAGTTGGCCGCGCAGATGGCACGGATATCGGCGATGACTTCGTCCATCGTCTTGAGAAAGTTCTTGGTGCTGCGCAACTTGATGCATGTTTTTAGCACATCCGAAGTTGTCTTTGCCGAGAGGTTGGTCAGGTGGTCTACGTTTGCTTCTGTCGAAAGCTCTTGCGTGTAGGTGCAGAAGCATTTGTTCGGGTCGTCAAAATCAAGCGGAATGCTAAAGATGTTGAACCATACATCGAACCGATCTGGGTGGATGTAGGCGTGCATTACTTTTTTGTTGACGGCGCTGTTTTGAATGAAATGTTCGAAGTTTAAGTCCCTGGGGAGATAGTATGTGTATTCTTGGCCGGGAATGAACGAGTTGCCCATTTCGATAAGATTGTCTTGGTTGTTTCGTTCAAAAGTCGAAACGTACGCCTTGTTCCCGACTTCAATGCGTATTTTCCCGAGGCTCCCGTCGGGAAATTTTTCAACGGACATGATACAGGTCATCGAATCGAACTGATCAACGTATTCCTGTAAATCCATAATTTCTCCTTCCATGGCCTTGGGCCGACGTATTGTTCTAGGACAATCCTATAAGTAAAAATAAGAGGAATTATTTGAAAACGATTATTTTTATTTCTTTTTTAGTCTTGGATGTGGGAATATATCACGTTTTTTCGCCTTTTTTGAGATTTTCTATATTCTTTTTGATGATTCACGATACAATTTTTGACCCGATTCGCAAAAAAGAGGTACCTGCGACTCCCGAAGAGCACGTCCGGCAGGCGACTGTACGTTATTTGTTGGATGTGGTGAAAGTGCCGGAGCATTTGATTGCGGTGGAATTTCCGCTTGCATCGGTTGATGCGAAGACCGCGGACCGTGTAGATGTCGTGGTTCATAATTTTAGGGCGGGCGCGCCTTTGAACAGACCGTGGCTCTTGGTGGAGTGCAAGGCTCCGGGCGAATACACGTGGCCTGTGCTGCAACAGCAGCTGAACAAGTATTTGCAAATTTTGACGCCGAACTATGTGATGCTTGCGTTAGGCGATGCCGTGCGCTATTTTGAGCTCGATGCTGCGACGAAACGGTTCAAGAAAATTGAAAGTTTGCCGGTGTTTGAATAGACTGGAGCTGCGCGGTTCGCTATTTCACCACTGACAGAACGTCGCCATCGGCGAGTCGTGTCTTGATGGTGTCGCCGCTCTTGAGCTGGCTTGCTTTGCGGATAAATTTGCCGTTTGCGTCGAGCGTGAGCGAGTAGCCCTTGGCAAGAGTCGTCTTGGGGTCTGCGTTTTTGACTTTCTCGCTGATGAGTTCGAACTGCGATTTCGCGAGGTCGAGAATTTTGCGGGAACCTTGCTTTAGACCTTCGCGGTTGCGGTCGAGGCGCTCGTGTTCGGACTTTATATAGAATGTGGTGTCTTTTTTGATGGAGGCGGCTATGAGGACGTGCTTGGATTTCTCGTTCTGGATGAGCCCGAAAACTTTTTGCTGGAGTTGGATTCCCATCGTGCCGAGTTGCTTGTTGTTCTCGGTCAAGAGTTCGCGGGCGCCGTCTGCAATGCTTGCCATCGCTTCGGTCATGCGGTTCCAGCTATCCGTCACGCGTTCCACGAGACGCTTCGCGCAATCCGTCGGCGTGATACATGAGAGGTAAGCGACTTCGTCCAAAAGGCAGCGGTCGATTTCGTGGCCGATTCCCGTAAAAACGGGGGTGGGATAGTTCGCGACTGCGCGGCAAAGCGCTTCGCTATCGAAAAAGTTCAAGTCCGTTTTGGCTCCGCCACCGCGCACGATGCAGACAACATCTAATTCCGGATATGTTTTAAGTTGTTCCAATGCCGCGATGATGCTATCTTCAGTTTCGTTCCCCTGCATACGCGCGTAGACGGTCGTGACTTCGAATGCGAACGGCGAGGTTTCAAGTCGCGTAGTGAAATCTTTGTATGCTGCGGTGTTTTCGCCGGTGATAAGCCCCACGCGGAGCGGAACATCGGCAAGCTCTAGCTGCTTGTTCTTTTCGAGCAGGCCTTCCATCGCAAGGCGCTTCAAAATGGCACTCTTTGTCAGTGCGAGTTCGCCAATCGTATAAACCGGATCGATGTCTAGAATTTGCGCTTGCAACTTTCCGTACGGGATGTATAATTCCGCACGCACAAGGAAATTGACTTTCAAATCATGCTTGAGTGTAAACGGCTGCGAAAGGCTGGAAATCTTTGCAAGAATCGCATCGTATTTGGCTGTGTAGCAATAAAGGGCGAGTGTCGCTTTCGGTTTCACGTCGCCATCGGCGAAGTCCGCAATGCTCAGGTAAACGCCCGATGGTTTTTCTGCAATTTGCGAAATGACGCCGTGTACCCACACCGCAGGTGTTGATTCTACGGTGTTCTTGAGTGAACGCATGTACTGCGTGACTGAAAATGTGCGAACTTCTTGATCCATTTAAATTTTAATCGTGATGTCGTTTACGTTGTCATCCTGAGCGAAGAACCGTTAGGTTCGAAGTCGAAGGATCCAGAGCGTATTGAATTGACGTTAATTATAATAATAATTAAATTGTTTAAAAAATAAAGGACTCGCTGTGTCGAAAGTTGTTTCTGCAATGGATATGCGTCAGAATTTTGGGACGCTCTTGAACCAGGTCGCTATCAAGGACGAAGAAATCGTTATTGAACGCGCTGGTAAGCCTTTGGCACGCCTCGTGAGCATGAATTCCGCCACAAGCGGCAAGCTCGACTTCCGCGACATCGGCAAACTCCCGAACGACATCTGGAACGAAGTTTAGCTTGTTTCTCGCATGCCTGCCTTTAGCTTATCACCCCGGCTTTTGTCGTAGCTATGCCTACAGACCGTCAACAGCGGTAAACTAAAAAATTTTACATAAATTTTTCGAACCAAATCCCTCAAAAAAGCGTGTTAATAAAATAGGGACTATGCAAAATAGCCCTGACCCACGTAAACAGAGGATAAAATGAACTCTCGAAAGAAAAAATGTGCTGATCGAAAACAGCAAGATATTTTTAATTTCTTGAATATGTTGACAAAATCAAAATGTTGGAGTATATTTTAAGATGAAGTTTGCTGTAGAAAAATTATCTTCAGTTGTTGCTGAAATTAATGCATTAGAAAAAGAACAGCAAGATATTCTAAAAAGAGATTATGAAATCATTGAAAGAAAAGGTATTGAATATGTTCGTGTGCGACCGCTCCAAAAAGAAATCTTTGAGATTAAGACAAATGAGTTGCGCTCTCTGTTCAAATACAAGGCAGGAGCCATTATCGTAATTGGAGTTGTTTTCGTAAAAAAGACTCAAAAGACTCCAAAAGATAAAATCAAACTTGCCGTACAACGACTGAAGGAGACTTAGCGATGCAATACGTTTATGTAAAGGATTCCGAAGGATTTGTTTTCAAGAAAAAAGAATCGGAGGTTGCAGCGGATGAAAAAATCATCTCCGAAAAAGAGTATAAGAAAAAATCTGGATTAGCCTTATACGAAAAGAAATTTGGGCATGGTGGAGCTCGTGAAAATGCGGGCCGAAAGATAAAATTTGCATCCCCTTTGAAATTTCAAATTCGAGTCACGAAAGAAGAAAAAGATTTTTTGTCTTATGCGCGAGAAAAAAAATTGGATTTTACAGCTCTGATGAATATTGCTATGAACGTTGATGTATAAAAAAATGCCCCCGATTTGAATCGGGGGCAAAACTTTTCCACTTGCTTAATTTGTGAAGCCGGCAAAGATGTTGTTGCTCAGGAACGGTAGGAATCCTAGAGCGATGACGGCGGCGCTCAGCAAAATGATGACTTCGCGTTGGCGCTTGGTGAGACGGAGCGGATTCAAATGTCCATCCGGTTCATCGACCCAAGCGGCTTTGATGAGCTGCAAGTAGTAGAACAGTGCGATGACGTTGTTCAAGACGGCGAATGCGACGAGTGCGTAATGGCCTGTCGAGGCTCCGCTGAAGAACAGATGGAACTTGCCGAAGAAGCCCGCGAGTGGCGGGATGCCTGCCAAGCTGAACATCGAAATGGCAAGGGCGATGGCAAGGCTCGGATTCTGTTTTGAAAGTCCGCGGAGGGAATGGAATGTTTCTTCGCGGTGATGCCCGATGATGCCGAATACGAAGAAGGCGAGGTAGTTTGAAACGGCATAGACGAAGAGGTAATAGATGATAGCTGTCTTTGCGGTTGTTACAGGGCCGAGCAAGGCGACCATGATGTAACCGGCTTGGGCGATAGAGCTGTAAGCCATGAAACGGCGGAGGCGGCTCTGCTTTAATGCACCGAGGTTACCGACAAAGAGGGTGACGCCTGCGAGGAGCGCAATGAGCGGGGCTATTTTGTCTTGAATTGGGGAGAATGGACCATAGACCAGCACGACGAGGAACGCAATGGCGGTTGCCTTCGAGGTGACGGAAAGCACGGCAGTTACCGGCGTCGGAGCGCCTTCGTAAACGTCCGGAGCCCAGGTGTAGAACGGGAACAGCGTGAGCTTGAATCCAATTCCGCAGAAGAGGAACAGCACGGCAATCCACAAGAGCGGGCTAGAGCCGTTGGCGACTGCGGCCTGGATTTCGTTGAAGTGGAGACTTCCCGAAAAACCGTAGAGATAGCTGAAACCGAATAATTCAAAAGCTGTAGCGACAGAACCCATCAAAATGTACTTGGTGGCGGCTTCGGAGCCGTACTGGTCGCGTTTATTCCATGCGGCGAGTGCATACATCGGGATGGTCGCAATTTCAAGGCCGAGGAAGAACGTGAGCATATCGCAAGCGCTTACGACTGTGAATCCGCCGAATGTCGCGAATGCAATCGCACCGATGAATTCTGCAATTTGGTGCATGGGCGGTTTCTTGTCAGCGCCGTGTTCAAAGTAATCTTTCGAAAGCCACATGCCGAGCAATGCACTTACTATGAGTACTTCGCGCATGAGCACGCCGAAGTCATCGACTTTCCAGTTGCAGATAAAAATTCTTTCGGCTCCGCCGGAGAACGGAATTAAATTCAACAGGATAAAGATGGCGATAAAGCCAATGTTTGCCATGCGCCATGGCAACTGCGAACGAACGTTGCAAAACAGCCTAGTCCCGATCACGATGAACGGGAAAATCAGCAGCAAAACGTCAGGTAGAATGAAGTCTGGAATTGCAAAATTTGTCATAATTAAACCTACTATAAACCTGCCGATGAAATCTTTTCAAAGATAGGTGCAATACTCTGGTCTAGAATTTCCGAAATCCAGCCGGGGCAAACACCGATGAACAACAAGCAGGCAACGAGAACGACAATGACCAACTTTTCGCGGAAACAACCATCGGTGAGGCCTTCGTATTTTTGCGGGAGCGGACCGTGAAGCATGCGGTTCGCTGTTTGCAGAATGTAGACGGCTGTCGTCGTGATGGAAAGAATTGCGAGAATCGTCACGATGCGTGTGAGCGTGGAATCTTGCTGGAATGCGCCGATGAAGATGGTGCTTTCGGCAATGAATCCGCTAAAGCCCGGGAGGCCAAGCCCTGCGAAACCGGCCAGTACAAAGCCAACGCCGAGGAACGGCATCTTGCGCATGATACCGCCCATTTCCGTGATGTCACGGGTATGGGTGCGTTCATAAATCATGCCGATGGTTGCGAAGAAGAGCCCTGTCAAGAATCCATGAGAAATCATCTGGAGACTAGCACCGCGAAGTCCAATCGGCGTCATGGCGGCAAGTCCGAGGAAGATGAGGCCCAGGTGGCTGATGGAACTGTAAGCGGTGATGTACTTGAGATCTTTGTGGCGGATGGCGATGAACGGGCCGAGAACCACGTTAAAGATGAGGAGCGCTACAACGTACGGAAGCCAAATCTTGGCTGCTTCGGGCATGAGGAACATCGCAACGCGGAGGCATCCGTAAGCACCCATTTTCATCATCACGCCGGCGGCGAGCATCGAAACGGCTGTCGGTGCGGCGGAGTGACCGTCCGGGCTCCAGAAGTGGAACGGGAAGAGCGAACTTGAAACGGCGAATCCCATGAACATGAGCGGGAATGCCCACATCTGGAAATCCATCGGGAGAGTCGTCTTGGCAATTTCAATAAGGTTCCAGCTGTTTGCGCCGCTTTCGAAGAAAAGCCCGAAGAGCGTTGCAAGAATCATCGAAGAACCGAACGCGAGCGTCAAGGTGAGCTTTTTACCACCGTAGTCGCGCTTGCCGCTACCATAGCAGGCAATCATGAGGTACATGCAGAGCGCTTCCATTTCGTAGAACACGAAGAACAGCACCAAGTCAAAGCTCATGTACACGCCGTAAACGCTTGTTGCCAAAAGCTGGATAAGCGCAAAGAAAATCTTCTGATTCCCTTTGATGTTGAGGCTTACGAGTACGCCCGCCCAGACGATAAACGCCGTGAGCGCGAGCAACAGCATGTTGAGACCGTCGGCTCCGACGATGTAGTTCGCATTAAACATCGAAAGCCACGGAATGTCCGTAAAGAAGCGGAGCGCAAGCGGTGCTGTGGCCGGATCTGTTGGAGTCCCTGAAAGGGCATATACAACGTAAGTCAAGTAGCAGACAATCGCAAGAACAATCGTTGCCGACGTAACGTGGATGGTTCGAATCGTCTTCGCGTAAGTTGCTGGAATCAGTACGCAGGCGAGAACCGTTAAGAGGGGGATGACCCAAATGGTATTAAAAAGTATTGTATTCATGGGTGCGCCTTACAGGGGAAGCTGGCCGAAGAATCGCCAAAGGAGAACGCCGACAATCAAAGTACCCAGGTAGAACGGCAGATAGCCGGCCTGAGCCAAACGGACCAAGTCACCGAGCTTGTGGACAAACCAGACCGTAAAGGCGAGGAGTCCTTCAATCACGTAATCGTTGAATGCTCGTGCTGCGCGTGCGATACCGCCAAAGATGAATTGGCGGACAACGGCGTAGTACATTTCATCGAAGTAGAACTTGTGGTAAACAACTTTGTAAATACCGCTGCGATTTGTTTCGTCGAGGGCACGCTGGACTTTAGCCCACGGGCTTGCGTAGAGCAACCATGCAATCACGAGAGCGACAACGGCAATACCGACAGCGACAAACGGGAGCCATTCGGCATGTTCGAGCTTGACGAGCTGCGGAACATTCAACTGGCCTGGAACAAAGAACTTTTCGAAAAGAGGTTGGGCGGCAAAACCGCTTGCGAGTGCGGGAATCGCAAGGAGTACAATCGGAAGTGTCATCGCGAAATCTTCATGCACGTGGCCAGCCTTGACACCTTCGTGACGCGGTGCGCCGTGGAATGCGAGGAAGAACAGGCGGAACATGTAGAATGTCGTGAGACCGCTTGTGAGGAGCGCGAGCCCAAAGACAACATAGTGATTCCCTTGGAATGCGGCTAGAATGATTTCGTCTTTCGAGAAGAATCCGGAGAACGGCGGAATGCCCGAAATCGCGAGAATCGAGATAAGCGTGCAAGCATAAGTGAGCTTCATCTTCTTGCCGAGACCGCCCATGGCATCGAGATCGTTCGTATGAACTTGATGGATGAGGCTACCGGCGATGAGGAACAAACTGCATTTGAAGAACGCGTGCGTAAAGATGTGGAACGTCGAAGCTGTCCAACCGGTAACGGCGACGACTTGCCCAATCTTGCAAGCGCCAAGCGCAAACATCATGTAACCGAGCTGCGAAAGCGTGGAGTAGGCGAGGATGCGTTTGATGTCTTTTTGCGTGCAAGCGATGACAGCGGCAAATACCATCGTGAATGCGCCAACCCACATGATGAGCGTAAGCGCGTTATCGCAAACGGCAAAGAACGGAAACAATCGAGCGACGAGATAAACACCTGCGACGACCATCGTTGCACTGTGAATGATGGAGCTGACCGGTGTCGGACCTTCCATCGCGTTCGGGAGCCAGATATGCATCGGGAACATGGCGGACTTGCCCCAGCCACCGGTGAAAATCAAGATGGAACCGAGAACGAGCGCTTCGGACTTCGGAACGGTCACAAGGCCGAGATTGATGACTTGATCTTGGAAACTCGATAAACTGAGTGAATTAAGTGTCGAAAAATCGAAACTCCCGACAACGTAGCTCACGAGCACAATGCCGAGCAAAAAGAAACTGTCGGCAAAGCGGGTGAGGATGAACGCCTGCTTGGATGCGCTCACGGCACTCGGCTTGTGATACCAGAAACCGATGAGCAAGTAACTCGAAACACCGACGAGTTCCCAGAAGATGAACATCTGGAAAAGGTTTGTCGCGACGACGAGTCCGAGCATGCTAAAGCTGAACAGCGAAAGCAATGCAAAGAATCGCCCGGCGGCGCGGTCTTCGCGCATGTAGCCGATGCTATAGATGTTCACCATGAAGCTGATGAATGTCACGACCACGAGCATCATCACGGAGAGCGGGTCGATGAGCATGCCGATTCTTGCGACTAAGTCTCCCACAAACGGAATGAACGTGTGGTCGAAAATGATTGTCTTTTGCGGGGCAAAGTCCGAAAAGTAGATGTATGCGATTGTTCCTGCGGCGGCAAATGCAAGGCCGTTGCAGACGACCGCAAAAATGCCGGCGGCTTTGGCGCACTTGTTTCCGAGGAAAAGTCCGTTCACGATAAACGTGATAAGCGGAAGCAAAAGAATCGAATAGCCGAGAGTAATATCACTAATCATGGAGATCCCTCAACTGGTCAACGTCAAGACTCTTGTGGCGACGGTACATGGTCACGATAATCGCAAGGGCGATGGCCATTTCGCAAGCCGTCACGGCAATGACGAAAATACTGAATAATGCGCCTGCAGTCGCATCGTGCGCGGTGAAGTAGGCGAAACTGATAAAGTTGATGTTCGCGGCATTCAGCATGAGCTCAATGGAAATGAGCATGCCGATGAGATGGCGGCGGCGCATCAGGCCCCAGACACCAATCCCGAACAGCAAAAATGCGAGAATCAAACAGTTCAAAAGATTCATTTGCTGGCCTCCTCTTCGGCATCTTCCTTGCTGCGGCGGGCGACCGTGATAGCGCAAATAAGCGTCATCAGGAGGAGCACGCTCACGATTTCAAACGGGATGATGAATCCGTTCGGATCGTTACCGAGCAATCGCAAGGCGAAGTTCTGGAGTGATGAATAATCGGCGGGGGAGTTCACGATGCCGCTTGATAAATCCGGAGTCGGCAAGACGCACTTGACCATCACGAATACAAATGCAATGGATAGCGCAAATGCCGTGAAAATTCTCGGCATCTTTGTCGAGAAAGCGTCTTCGCCCAAGTGGCTAGTGAGGAGAATCGTAAACACCACGAAAATCACGACGCCGCCCACATAGACCATTACCTGGGCAAGCGCGATGAACTCGGCGTGCATCAGCAAGTAGAGAATGGCGGTGGTGACAAAGCTAAAGATGAGGAACACCGCACTTTGCAATATGTTCTTTACGGCAACGCAACAAACTGCCGTAACTAAAATCACGAATGCGACGACATAGAACGCAATGTCCATGCCTCCCATCGGAAAAGATAATGGCAAATCCGGGAACATTAACCTTGTCCCTCCTTCTTATTTAAAATCATTTCGAGATCGTTCGGGTCGGTCGTCGCGACTTCGAAAGCGGGGCTCATCTGGATGGCTCCAAACGGGCAGGCTTCTACGCAGAGACCGCACTGGGTGCAGCTCGCAAAATGATAGACGTAACGCCCGAGGACCTTCTTGCCTGCAATATTCTTTGTGGCAAGTACATTGATGGATGCGTTCGGACAGGCGCGTTCGCACATGCCGCAGGCGGTACAGCGGTTGTTGCCGTCTGCATCTTCGATCATTTCGAGGCGACCGCGATAACGTTCGTGCATTTTGAGCGTCTTGCGGTTTTCGGGGTACTGTTCCGTAACAATGCGTTTAGGACTGAAAAAATACTTGAGCGAAACAGACAGCCCGCACATCAGGCTCCACGGGCCCGTAATGCAGCGCTTGAAGTAGCGCTTGATATATTCAATTGTTGAAATATTTTTTTCCATAATCATTAGCCGTTTGAACTCGTCATCCTGAGCATCGCGAAGGATCCAGTGATTTTTTACTTAACTGGATGCTTCGTTCTTTGAACTCAGCATGACGATTCCTAAATCCGAATTCCTAATTACTTACCCTCCGATTGCAATGAACGCTGCTCCTGCGACCAGCAAAACCAAGTTTACCGGCAAAAGGAATTTCCATTCAAAGTCCATGAGTTGGTCCACACGCGGGCGCACGAACGTCCAGCGGACCATCATGTAGCACCAGACCATAAAGTAAATCTTTGCGAAGAACCATACGATGCCGGGCACCATGTTCAAGATGTTATCCACAGCGGCAATGCCAATGCACGGCGGGAAAAATCCACCGAGGAAGCATGTGGTCGCAAGGGCGGAGTTCGTGATGAGCGCGATGTATTCGGCGAGGTAGAACATGGCAAACGGAGTGCCGTTGTATTCCGTGTGGTAGCCGCCCGTGAGTTCCTGTTCCGCTTCGGCAATGTCGAACGGAGCGCGGTTCATTTCGGCGGTACTGGAAATGAAGAACAAGATAAATGCAATGAAACCGAGAACCGGAATCTTGAAAATCCACCAGTCAAAAATGGTTCCTTCCTGGCCCATCGTAATGCTCATGAGGTTTGTTGAACCCGAAATCATCACGACGAACAGGAGATTCATCGCAAACGAAATTTCATAGCTGATCATCTGGGCGCCACTGCGGAGTGCTCCGAGCAAGGAATACTTATTGTTACTGCTCCAGCCGCCAAGCAAAATGCCGAGCACGCCAAATCCGTTCACCGCGATAATCAAGGGAATGCCCATCGAAACGTCGGCGACCACGAGATTCTTGTCGAACGGAATCAATGCACAGACAATGAACGGCGCTATCAAAACGATAAGCGGAGCCAAGTAGAACATGAGCTTGTCTGCGCCACTTGGAGCATAGACTTCCTTGAATAGCATCTTGATCACGTCTGCAATGGTCTGGAGGGTACCATGCCAACCGAGGCGCATCGGACCGAGTCTGCATTGTACATGCGCACAGACTTTGCGTTCCATGTAAATGAGAATCGGAGCTGAACCGATATTCACGATACAAACGGCGATAATGCAAATCACGGCGTTGATGAGGAAGGCGATAACGCTGTTGAGCGTGTCGGACTGGATGCTTGCTGGCAGATATTCTGCAAGGCGCGGAACCAAGTCTCTGACAAAGTCGCCAATAGGGTGAGTTACTGAAGGTACAAACATAAATTACCTGTCAATTTCCGGAATCACGGGGTCAAGAGTTGCCATGATGGTCACAAGGTCCGAAATCTTGTGGCCCTGAACCATCTTGTTGAGTGCTGCGATATGCGGGAAGCTTGGACCGCGAGTGTGGATGCGGTACGGCTTTTCACCGGTCGTCGCAGCGACAACGTAAGTCGCATAAAGACCCTTCGCAGTTTCAATTTCGCTGTAGTAGCGGCCCACGGGGAGTCGCACCGGCTTTTCCTTGCTGCGCCACGGCCCTTCGGTTGGGAACTTATCGACGCACTGGCGCAGAATCTTCAGCGATTGATGGATTTCTGCGATGCGGATTCTGTAGCGGTCGTAGCAGTCGCCGTTATGGAACACGGGCACGTCAAAGTCGAACTGGTCGTAAATGCTGTACGGGTTTGCACGGCGAACGTCGAAGTTCACGCCGCTTGCGCGGAGCACGGGGCCAGAGCAACCGTAAGCAATCGCGTCTTCCTTGGAAAGTACGCCGATGCCGATGCTACGTTCCAGCACGATGATGTTTTTCGAAAGGAACCTTTCGTAGTCCTTCATCGTATCTTCCATGTGGTCGAGGAACGCCTTTACTCGCGGGATAAACGTATCCGGCACATCGTAACGGCTTCCGCCCGGTCTAAAGAAGTTTGTTGTAAGGCGGGATCCCGTCACTTCTTCGAGGATGTCGTGAACCATTTCACGTTCCTTGAAGCCGAACAGCAAACATGTCTGTCCGCCAAGGTCGCCGCCAAAGCAACCGTAGAACACCAAGTGCGAAGCGATTCGTCCGAGTTCCTGGAGCATCACGCGAATGAATTCGCCACGGAGCGGAACGCCCACGTTCATGCCCTTTTCAAGTGCGATGACAACGCCCAAGTTGTTTTGGATGGCTGTCAAATAGTCTTGACGGTCGGACATAGCGATATACTGCAAGTAGCTCATCGATTCCGCTTGCTTTTCCATACCGCGGTGGATATAGCCAAAGTGCGGGACTAGTTCAACAATGGTTTCGCCGTCCATGCGGAGCGTGAGGCGGAGCGCACCGTGCGTACTCGGGTGCTGCGGCCCCATGTTGATAAAAAATTCTTCGGTATTCGATTTGCGTTCGAGGCGAAAGCCCGGAGGTAACTGATGACTCATATCGGCCTCCTGATCATTTCCGGGTGAGTAAAGTCTTTACGGAGCGGGTAACCCACGAAGTCCTTGTCGAGGAATATGCGGCGAAGGTCGGGGTGATTTTCAAATTTGATGCCGAACATGTCGTAAACTTCGCGTTCCTTGATTTCTGCACCGGGGTAGAGGTGCGAAATGGTCGGGACGCTAGCGAGTAGCGATGTCGGGCGTTTGTCTTCTTCAATGGAGAAGTCTTTCTTTAATTGCACGCAAAGGAAGATCTTGTGTCCTTTTTCGAGGCTCCTAAGCATGGTGACCATGTCAAAGTGATCGTCGTAGTCAATGGCGGTTACGTCAATCAAGTAATCCATCTTGAATTCAGGATCGTTCTTGACAAATTCAGTAACGTTCAGATAGTCTTCTTTTTCGAGCATGACTTCCAGCGGGCGGTCTGCGGGCATTTGCGCGACAAGGTCTTCAGGTTCTTCGTCACCGCGGGTGTGCACGGTCACGTTCGGGAACTTGGCGCGGAGCTTTGCAAAAAGTTCTTGCTGCGTCAGGCCTAAGCGCTTGAACGGAACGCGTTCGACTTCCGGGAAATCTTCTTTCTTGACACGGATGGGCTTGAAAGCACTCTTGTAGTTCGGATTTTCTTCCTTGAACTTCGCACGGGCTTCGGCCATCTGTTCGTCTTTCATTTCTTCGAGGGCCGCCCAAGTCTTTGCCGCTTCGCGGTAGCGGTCCATCGTCGAAACGTCTTTTGGTTCGCCTTCATGCCACGGGTTGCGGCAGGTCTCCTTGAGAATCTTTTCGCGGAGCGTCAAGAGACCGTGGAACAAAGCTTCGGGGCGCGGTGGGCAGCCGGGAACGAATACATCGACCGGGATGAGGTTCTGCGCTCCACGCACAACGGAATAGTTGTCATAGATGAACGGGCCTCCGCTAATGGTGCAGGCGCCCATGGCGATGACGTACTTGGGACCGGGAATCTGTTCCCAAAGCATCTGGATTGCAGGGGCCATGCGGCGGGTAATCGTACCTGCCAAAATAAATAAGTCCGCTTGTCTGGGGGACGAGCGGAACACTTCACTACCAAAACGGGCAATGTCATAGCGAGCCATAGAGCTCGACATCATTTCGATGGCGCAACAGCTAGTACCGTATGTCAGAGGCCAAATGGAGTTTGCACGAGCCCAGTTGACTACGTAGTCAATGGCGTTGACTACATATTTTCCACCGGGAATCGGGTCTAAAATTTTTGGTGCGAAATTAATTATTCCCATTTGAGAATTCCTTTCTTCCAGGCGTAAGCAAGACCGGAAACGAGAATTGCAATAAAGATGACGAGGTCAATAATGACGACGGATGGCGGGAGCGCCGTGTGGCCAGCCATGATTTCCCTGAAGTTCATCATGACGGGGAAGAGGAACAGCGCTTCGATATCAAACACGAGGAATAGCAAGGCGAACAGGTAGTAACCCACCTTGAATTGGATTCTTGCGTTACCGATGGTTTCCATACCGCATTCGTACGGAGCCATCTTGTTCTTTGTCTTTTTGGTGCGGTACCCGAGCAAAAGCCCGGTGACGGTCGCCGCCGCCGCGATAAACGCGCCCAAAAAAAGGAAGATGGATAAGATGATGTATTCTGACATTAGCAGTAAACAGTGGTTAGTGATTAGTTAAAGGTTTATAGTTGTTTGATTTCGTCATCCTGAACGTAGTGAAGGATCCAGTGATTTTATTTAACTGGATGCTTCGTTCTTCGAACTCAGCATGACGTTTTTTTTCATCTTTCGTCTCTCGTCTAATAAAAGTTCTGCAAATCCTGTACGGTTCCGAATAGCGTATTGCCTATCTGGAATCTGTCCAGGACGTGTTTCAACAAATCCTTGAATTCGTCGATAGTCCCCGCGTTCATGGTGTTTAACTTTCCCTGGATGTCGCTCACGAACCCGTAAGTGACCGGGCTTGATTTCATGCCCTGCATGGCGCCACTCCATTGCTGCAACACTTTGTCCGTGTCAATCCTTGCGATAACGTAGCGCGTCGTCGAAAGCAGTTCCTGCAAAAAATGCACAAGGAAAATTTCTTCTTGCAAAATACCCCAGCGTTTGTCCTTGGAGTAAAGCGAAGAATTTTCGGCCTTGCCGTAAAAGATGGCCGCTTGTGCGTATTCGAGGCACGTCATCAAAAGGCGTTCGTAACGCTTGATATCCTTGCTCAGGTGCTGGTACCAAGCGCTGTTTTCTTCCGGAGTCGAATTCTTGGCTTCGGCAATGTCGTTCGGGAACAGCGCACGGAAGGCGTAATAGACCTCTTCGTAATAGCGGTTCCGCATACGGCAGTTGAACGCACGGTTTTTTTGTGTGTAGTCGCAATGGCGTAGGGACGTTATCATGCTTTTTCAACCCCTCTGACTCCCGCGACTTGCCTTATCTTGGTCACAATGGCATCGACCTGGTCCTTGCGGAACGCCTTGAATTCCATACGAATGCGTCCCGTGTATTGGGCACTGGCAATGCTCATTCTGTCCAGCGAAAGGTTTTCGTCTTTTAGAACCATCAGAATGCTTAACGGAAGGTTCTTGCGGTTGTCTGTTTCGATGGTGAGGTGTGTCGTAAAAGGCTTTGTGACGTCTGCGCTCCAATCAACGGGGAGTCGCTGGTCTGCCGGCAAATCCTTGAGGCACGGGCAATCGCTCTTGTGAACCTCGATACCGATTTGCGGACGCATGACGCCTACAATCTTGTCGCCGGGGACAGGTCCGCAGCAACTTGCAAAATGGATAAGGAGACTCGTCTCTTGCCCAATCATCAACGGCATTTCATCCGTCAGCATGCTTCCCTTGTCCTTGCCGAATGTCGGGTAGAACCGCAGCGAAGATGTTTCCTTGGAGACGATATCGTTTCCGCCGTTCAAGAATCGGTGGATGTCCTGGAGGGGGAGTTCCCCCTGACCCAAGTGCTCAAAGAATTCGTTTAAACTTGTTTGACCAAAGTATCGAAGGATGTCTTCTTCTTTTGGACGTTTGTCTTTTTCGATTTTGAGAAGTCGAAGTTCTCGTGTCCAGATTTCTTTGCCGAGGCTGCGGGACTGTATGACGATGCTCGTCTTCATCCACTTGCGGAGTTCCTGCTTGGCCTTGATTGTCTTCACCATTTCGAGCCATTCCGGGCTCGGTTCCTGGCTTGGGCTCTTTAGAATCTGGATTGTGGCACCGTGAGGCACCGGTTCGTCAAGACTCACGACCTTGTCGTTAATGCGGGCGCCAATGCAGTGGAGACCGAGTTCCGAGTGCACGGCAAAAGCAAAGTCTAGGACGATGGATCCTTCGGGCAGTTCAATCGATGCGCCCTTCGGCGTAAACACCGTCATTCCTTCGGGCTTCAAGTCGACTTTCAAGAAGTCGAGGTATTCCTTCGAGTCCGAAATTTCAGACTGCAACTTGACCATGTGGTCGAGCCATGCCAGTTCTTCGCCCTCGTGCTGCGTTTCCATCTTGTACGCCCAGTGGGCGGCGAATCCCTTTTCGGCAGTTAAGTCCATGTCCTTTGTACGGATCTGGACTTCGACCATCTTGTTTTCGGGGCCGATGACTGTCGTGTGGATGCTCTGGTAAAGGTTTGGCTTCGGAGTCGCGATGTAGTCCTTGAAACGGCTCTGCAACGGAGTCCAAAGGTTGTGCACATAGCCCAAGGCGAGATAACATTCGGGAATCGTCTCGACGATAATGCGAATGGCGAAAATGTCGAAGATGTCCTCGAAACCGCAACCTCGTGCAATCATCTTGTTGTAAATGCTGTAGATGTTCTTGGTGCGACCCTGGATGGTGCAGTCAAAATCTTCGAGCGCCATCTTGATTTGAAGCGGGCCTATCACGGACTGCACGTAGTTCTCGCGCTTTTCCTTGTTCTCGATAAGAGCATCGACGAGCTTCTGGTATTCATCCGGGTTTACGTACTTGAAACTCAAATCTTCAAGTTCGGTTTTTAGCTTGTATAGACCGAACCTGTGCGTGAGCGGCACGTAAATGTCGAGAGTTTCCTGGGCAATGGCCTTTCGCTTTTCGGGCTTCATGTATCGCATAGTTCGCATGTTGTGGATGCGGTCTGCGATTTTAATCATGATGACGCGGGGGTCTTTCGCCATGGCCGTAATGAGCTTGCGGTAAGTGCTTGCCTTCTGGGCTGTCTTGCTCGCTTCTTGTACGGCGGTAATCTTTGTCACCGCATCGACCATGAACGCTGTATCTTCGCCAAAAAGTTCAGAAATCTCGTTGAGCGTGTGCGGGGTGTCTTCTACTACGTCGTGCAATAAACCTGCGAGTACTGTTGCCTGGTCCTGCTTCAAGTCGGCAAGAATTTTCGCAACTTCGTAAGGGTGTTCTGTATAAGGCATTCCGCTTTTGCGGTACTGACCATCATGGGCGTCGGCGATAAAGGCTATAGCTTTTCTGAGAATCCCTTCATCCAGTTTCGGATTCTTCTTAAGGAGCACACTTACAATGTGCTCTTGGTTTGTTGTAAAATTAGCCTGATCCATTAATCTCAATTTATCTAATATTTTGGAACTTATGGGCTCTTTTTTCGTAAATATGCCAAAAATAAGCCAAAAAACGCATTGCTCCTTTTAAAAGATTGTAAAAATTCAGAAACAATTTCTCTGCCTTTTTTTTCCGTTGTAACGTTTACAACAAAAAAAGAATTACAACGTTGCGTTCATTTTTTGATTAGATTATCTTAAGGAACAACAAACTGCCGAATTTCCGGCTGTTGTTGGGGTTGGTATAAAATGAATAAATACAAATATCTAGTGCCAGTGGCAGTAGTTGCCTTTGGTTTATGGGCCTGCGGTGATGATTCTTCTTCTTCCGCGGAATGTTTAACTTCAGATTGTGGCACTCAGGCGGGGCTTTCTTCGGATGGCGCCGGTTTAGGACTTTCCAGTGCGACCGTGCCGGATTTGGGCTTATCCAGTGCTTTGGATGGAGCTGGAGTAAGTTCGAGTTCATTCTTTAAAGATTCGATCCCGATGCCTCCTAAGCCATTGGATGGTCCGGATTCTGTTGTCATAAATTCGTCGAGTGCTGGCGTTGGCCCTGTTGCTGGGTCTTCGGATTCTGCACCGCTCAGCAGCGCTGGACAGGTAGCGACGAGTTCAAGCGGACACCATCATCGTTCAAGCAGTTCGGCAACAGTTCCGGTCAGTTCGGCTGTTGTCATACCTCCGACTTCATCTTCGAGCGCCGTTGTTCCTGCCAGCAGCGAAACGGCTCCGCAGCCTGTGGCAAGCGACTTTGTGGAAGACCACCGCAGCGAATGCCAGATTGGCAATATTCCTTCTAGCGTGAACAACGCCAAACTTCCGGACCCGTTCATGGGCCTCGACGGCAAGCGCATTTCTACGAAGGCGGATTGGAAGTGCCGTCGTGAAGAACTCGGCGCCATGTTCGAAAAGCTCATGTTCGGTACAAAGCCGCGTAACCCGGAAAAGGTCGAAGGTTCTTACTCCGGTGGAAAGCTCACCATCAAGGTGACTGACAAGGGCAAATCCGGTTCGTTCTCCGTGAAAATCAGCAATGCGGGTACGAAGGACAAGCCGAAGCCGGCCATGATTGGTTTTGGCGGTGGCATGATGGGCGGTTGCGGAAGCCTTGGCAATGCAACGAACGGTCTCGACATCGCTCAGATTACTTTCAACCCAGATGACGTCGCCCCGGAAAGCGGTGGCGGCATGTTCTTCCAGCTTTATAACCAGGGCCAGGGCACCATCATTGCATGGGCATGGGGCGTGAGCCGCATTATCGACGCTCTTGAAAAGACTCCGGAAGCGGGTATCGACGTGAAGCACCTCGCGATGACAGGTTGCTCTCGCTGGGGCAAGGGTACGCTCGCTGTGGGTGCATTTGACGAACGTATCGCTCTCACGATTCCGCAGGAATCCGGTTCTGGTGGCGCATCGCTTTGGCGTGTTGGCGCTCAGGTCAACAAGCAGAAGGGCAAGCAGTTCGTGCAGGGCCTCAGCAGTGCCGGTACCGAAGGTAAG
>Ga0129307_1000576_pt1 | contig 54185 bp, 61 predicted proteins | sample P1105metagenome_FD_94437 | JGI IMG/M metagenome (GOLD analysis project Ga0129307, IMG submission 94437) | Capybara group fecal microbial communities from Wisconsin, USA - P1105 metagenome | ecosystem: Host-associated > Mammals > Digestive system > Large intestine > Fecal | place: USA: Wisconsin... | reverse complement strand
CTGCTCTTGTGGTCTATGGGGCTTGGCGAAAGAAAAACAAACTGCCATGCTTACAGACTTTTGTTCTGTCTATCGTAATGCTGTTAATACCAGTTGCAATGGCTGTTCTGTTGTTCCTTGCGGGATATTTAGGGCTTGCACCTGTTCCGAATTAAATGCGGCATAATGGAAGAAGGCAAGGCGGCAAGGCATCTATGAAATGCCTTGCCGTCTTTGCATTCTTCTTTTCATCAATCTCGGAGAGAGATGACCAATATTGTTCCGCCTTTCTCAGCTACAAGTCTGTTTCCCATATGGCATTTCGCTGTCCTCACGATATATGAGGATGTTCTGACTTTGCTTTTTCGGTTTATGCCATTCGAGGGAGGACTCTCATAATTATGAATGTAGAACTAATCAGCATCTCTCCAGCTTGGCCCGGAAGGAGATTCGTCTGGGAGTCTCCATCTCATCGAACTGCACAACATGGGCGGCCTTATCCATATCGACATCCAGAACCGTGCCAGCTCCGAATATGGAGTGCTTTACCCGCTGACCAATCGGGAAGATGATAGAACTGTCATCTTCCGGGAGATACTTCTGGCTGCTCTCGATATACCCTTTAGCTTCCCGGATGAGGCCCTCCTGAGGCTCCTGGGTAAAATGCAGTAGCTGCTGGTCAATATCCAGAATGAATCGCGAAGGATACCGGGGCGATCCATCGAAGTTCCGCCCATCCGCTTCTGAGAGATACAGCTTCTTCTCCGCGCGGGTAAGTGCCACGAAAGCCAGCCGGCGTTCTTCCTCCATGCCCTGAAGCGTCCGCACCTTTCTGGACGGGAAGATGCCCTCGTTCATTCCGCACAGGAACACATAGGGAAACTCCAGGCCCTTTGCCGCGTGAACGGTCATGAGTTTGGCCTTATCTCCCTGATCCCCGGTATCACTGTTGGTGAAGAGGGCAACATGCGTCAGATAATGCTCCAGCGTACATTCCTCACCGCAGGTCGTCTCATATTCATAAACCGATTGCTTCAGCTCGGCCAAATTGTCCAGCCGTTCCTGGCTTCCCTCTGTCCGCAGCGCCTTTTCATAGCCGCTCTCGTTGAGGATCGCAGCCAGCACTTCGGAAACAGGCCGATCCTCATATCTGGTTGAGAACAGCTCGATCAGAGAAACGAACTGCTGCGCTTTTGTCCCTTTGAAGATCGGATCCTCCAGATTGTTCTTCAGTGCCTGGTACAACGAGCACCCCTGTTTGTCAGAACATTCTTGCAGGAATGCCATCCGCCGCTTTCCCATGTTCCTCTTTGGAGCATTGACAATGCGACGGAAGGACAGGTCATCCTGGTATGCGATCATGCGAAGATAGGACAGAGCGTCCTTGATCTCCATTCGGTTGAAGAACTGAACGCCGCTGTAGATGGTGTACGGAACCTTTTCCTGCAGCAACACTTCTTCCACGGCCCGTGTGACATAATGGGCGCGGTACAGGATCGTCATATCCTTATATGGCGTGCCGGTCTCATGGAGTTGTTTCATCTCAGACACGATCCATTTTGCCTCTGCTTCCTGGGTCTCTGCGAAATGGCAGACGACCGGAGCGCCGCTGGGCAGGGTTGGGATCAGGTCCTTCTTGATGCGGTACCCATTCTTATCAATCAGGGAGTTGGCGGCCGCCAGGATCTCCGGAGTTGAGCGATAGTTCTGCATCATCATGATGGTCTTCACGCTGGGAAAGGCCTTGTCGAAATCCAGCAAATACTTCACATTGGCTCCACGCCAGGTGTAGATTGTCTGGTCCGGATCACCCACAATGAACAGATTCTTATGATACCCACACAGGACCTCCATCAGCTGATACTGAAGCTCGTCGATGTCCTGGAACTCATCGATCATGATATACTCCAGCCTCTGCTGCCACTTGAGGCGTATGGCCGGATCCTGATCAAAGATGTAAAGGGAGAATTTGATCAGGTCGTTATAGTCCAGGCCAAAGCACTTCTTCTCCTGATAGAGATACCCATAGAAGATGATGTCGGGGGCGCTCGTAGCCTGATCGTATTTCTCCTTCAGGGTGTCCAGGGACATGGTGATCATGTCCCGATAGTACTCCGGTTCCTTGAACAGCTTGCGGATCTCGATCATATCGCGGGCCGCAGAGAATGTCATGTCCCGGAGGCTCAAGCCGCGCTCTTCATAGATGATCTGGAGCATGGCATCAATGTCTGAGTTATCCAGCACAAGAAAGCTCTTGGGATACTGGACGGCATGGCTGTCTTCCTGAAGAATTGAAACGCAGAAGCCGTGGAAGGTATTGATATAGCCCGTATCATTATCCCCGGTCAGGGCGTGGATCCTCTGGCGCATCTCATTTGCCGACTTGTTTGTAAAGGTGACACAGAGGATATTGCCGGGCAGAATACCCAGTTCATTTACCAAGAAGGCAAAGCGGTGGGATAGTGCACGGGTCTTTCCGGAGCCGGCACCGGCAATCACACGGATGAAGCCTTCCGTTGCTGTTACCGCTTCCTTCTGTGTATCATTCAAATTGCTAAGCAGATCTGTCATGGCGCCGCCTCCTTGAGATATCGTTTTGCCCATTATATCAGAGCAGCCTTGAACCCTCAACACATGAGCGTATTCGTTCTGCTTCGCGTCGCATGGATAGATGATAGCATTTTAGCAGATGCCCTGTCCAATAATACGGACAACCGCTGACATAGTTGCGATTTCACCATGCCGATGATTTTTCCATATGTAAAAGGCCCGAAGCAAGGAAATCCTCGCCTCGGGCCATGGATAGGTATGCGCTTAGAATCATTTTGGATCTAATTCATGATTTCTGCCATTGCTTCCGCAATTTCAATCTCCACTTGCACCCGATCACAGTTCTGAACGCGCATGTGGTTTTGGATAAAGTCCTCTACGTCTTCTGCTAACACTCTGTTGTAGATTTCGGTCACGAATTTATCGTTGATCTCATCCACTGCTTTCAAACGCTCAATCACCTTCTTACGGCGAGCGATCTGATTATTATAGAAAGCATTGTCTGCATGGCGATAATTCCAGTCATAGATCATATAGCAGGCAATCCATCGCATCTGGAGGCATCCAGATACTTCATCTAGCGTGATTACGATCTTATCCATGAGATCGTCCATATTCCCACCTCATTTCTCAAAATCAGTCTGCCAGCTTGCCAAGGCTTCCGCTGAGCAGCAGGCGCTCCAAGTTCATCGATTGCTCGATCTTTCCGATCGGAGGAGAATTCTCCCCCAGTTTAACCTCTGTCACAACACCACTCTTGAAGTGGATAAACACACGGTATCCGAGGTCAAATAGGTACGTTGACAGGAAGCAAGATTGATCGGTATGGATGAACTCCACGCGGTACTTGATCGCACGCTGCGCTTGGTAGAAGCCGATGAAGAACTGATGGCCTCTCGGCAGATTCCGGGGCATCGCCCAGTAGTCTTCATACCAGTGATACTCCATCATCCGACCTCCAACTCTGGCACTGCTTCTGTGGTAACTTTCTGGATCAGCTCATTCATGCAGTCGAAGAACCGCTGCGAGCACTGGCCACCTTTGGCCTTCATGTATTTGAGATGCTCGCACCGGCCATTCTCGATTGTAACACTGACGAGTCTGTCGTTGATCCAGCCCTGCGTGCGGAGAGGCACATTGACCTCATATTTCCGCATCAGGTAGTTCACCACAGAAAAACTCTTGGAATTATAGCGGTCACGGAAGAATTTCAATGTCTTATTTTCCAGGATGCCATTGGTCTTAATGATACGAATGGCCTCCAGAACTGCTTGTGTTGCCAGGCTGTTTTGCGCTTGACAGAATGCCTCTTCTTCCTCTTTTGCTTTCGCCATCAATGCCTGCTCTTTCACATACTTTTTCTGACGATACACAAAAGCCAGCGACTGGCACATTGTGAGATCGTCGAGGATCAAGGCGCCAATGAAGTCCGGGAAACTCTCCCCGATACTGTCTCTGGATGCACGATAGGTCGATACATGCTGATCCATGATGCTCTTGATGTAGTCTGCCTGACGAGCCGGATCGCTGCCGAGCTGTTGAATCCGTTCATTTTCGAGAGCGATGGCAGCGGAGGTCGCTTGCTCCCAGTTTGGACCACTCTCACGGAGTTGATTGAAGTACTCGCTGCGCTTATCCTTGCCACCGTACAATTCTTCGGTCGCAGCCAGATAGCCGCAATGGTCAATCAGAGAATACTCCGTCATCCGCAGTGGAGCCAGATACTCACCTATCTCCACATAGAGCGTATAGGCATCATTCTCAGCACGGGGGTAGTCCAGATCCGGCTTTCCCGCACGCCGCCATAGGCGGTATGAGTCTGTGCCGTTAGACACCTCACGCACAAAGATGGCCTGCATTCTCCTGCCTTTCGCATTGAAATTGCCACCATAGAAAAGGGGCCTCATCAATTTCGTGGTATCCACAAGTCTTCCTCCTATCATTTCATCAGTTTGGGATCAGTAATTCTCTTGTGTTCAACGAGATGCGTGAAATCGTCTGCATCGCCATCGCCGTAGACAACGGTCTGCAGGCACTGTTTCTCCGAGGAATACTCCACCCATGCAAGGCGGACTGCACCCTCTTTGAAGCAATCGTTCAGGTTGTCTCCCCGAAGTTCGATATAGACGCCGGGATAGTCGGGGTCAGATTTGATTCCGACAGCGATTTCGCCGAGTGGTGTCTTGGCAATCAGTTCCTCATTCATCGTCATCACCCTCCTCCGTGGTACCGGGTAGCGCCTTATTGCGCGTCCGGCGTTCAATACCCATCATGAAGGCAGATACTTTCTTCGCTCGCACCAGGTCGATCTCTTCATCCGAATCATCGTCAGATGATGCCAGTTCAGGCGGTGGAAAGAGGTTATTTTTAGAGATGAATGCCGTATAGAAAATCGACATTTCCTCTTCCATAGCTGTGCGGAAAAACTCATAGTCCGCTTCAATCTCGATGTATTGAGCCGGCGTACACTCTACGCCGACTTTCTTGCGTGACCGATTTGTGTAAGTCCCCACACAGCCAAACGAATGCCCGGATCCCAGGTGCATGTATGCAATCTGGTGGAGCAGCTTACGCTCCCACTGCGTCTGATATCGGATGAAGTAGGTCCGTGTCGAGGTATCTTCGATATCCTCATCGGAAATGTCGTACTTCTCCATCAGGCGCTTCAAAAGCGCTTCAGCGTTTTCCTTTTCACCGCCAACACCGCGCTCGGCGAGTGCCTTCACACGCTCCAGTCGTTTCAACAATTCTTCTCGTTCAGTCATCCTCATGATTCCTCCTCAGCAGGCTCAAAACTTGCAAACTCCGTTTCCGCATTTGGACGATGAAATGCCAGGTCCATGATGTCGATGCAGTTATAGCAAGGGGACTCATAGGTCTGCTTGCTTTTGTGCTTGCAAAGGCCACATGGAGGCATGTCCGCGAGTTTGCCATCAGCTCTGCGCTTGTAGAATCCTTTCACGGTACCACCTCAATCAGCCATTTTTCTGGGTGAGCAGTTCAGCGCTCAGGCTGCTGCTGATCTCAACCCCACAGTGCGTCTGAATGAAGCCTTCCAGGAACCGCAGGGCGATCAGAGCCAGTGCAGAGTCATCCACACTCTGAACAACTTTCTCCACGGTTGCCTGTTGCGTGAGCGGATGGATTCCAAGGGAGCAAAGCAAGGCAGCATCGATCTGCTGCATCTCTTCATCGGTCGCATGGCCCTTGTAGTCGCCAAGTCGGCTGACATCTACTGAGGTGATCTGCTCGCACAGGGCAGTAGATCTCCTCCCGGTACTTTCGATCCGCACATGCGTAGGCAGGCGGTGCTTGTACTGGCAGGTGAGATAAACGACCTCAACCACAGGGCTGTGCTCATTGCAAACGGGATTGGACACGATGATTGCCGGACGGCCGGAGCGCTGCTCCGAACCGACAGATTCACTCCGATTCACATAGAAAATATCGCCACGTTTGATATCCATCATTAAATACTCCTTTTCAAATTCAGATCCAGTAATGGAGGCAGCGGTGTTTGGCCGTGTTCGTTCCGGCATTGTTTTTCCTTTCGTCAGGACAGATGCCGGGCCGATACAGAATGGGAATGCCCAGTTTTGTAGCCTCCTCAATCTCCACGCGCATACCACTGCTGATCACATCGCCGTAGACAACCAAGCGCGTACACAGTTTCAGGAGCTTAGTATCAAACTCCAGTGCCAGCGCACGCTCTTCAGCCACGGTGTCATCAAGCAAGTAAGGCAAGTACGCGTGCGGCGCAACAGCGCGGTCACCGAATTCCTTCTCTGCCTTTACCATGTAGGTGCTCGCCTTCGCAGCATTTGCCAACATCTCCGCCCGTGTAGGTGCAGAGAGAGGCGAACACACATAAGTCAGTCCCATTAGGTCAATCCTCCTTCAAGTATTTTGAAAGCAGCCCGGAGCTGATGTGCTGTTCGCAATCATCAACTCCGGGCTTTGTGTCAAAGATCAGATATGGCAGTCCACGGCGGCAAGGTAGTCGTCGTCCTGTACCTCATTCATGAGGGTCTGCAGCTCGTCATTCCACGCGCGCTCAGGCTTGTCGTTGCTGGAAATGCCGAACCAGCCCATGTCGCCGGAAGCGTTCCAGTCACCATTACGATCCACGAAGGCATAGGAGCTAACCTGATACTTATCTGCGTCCGTAACGCCCTTGCGAGCTTTGTACTCGTCGAGCGTTTCGCCCTTCACATAGATCATGTTGCCCCAGCCGGTAATACCTTCCTCGGTAATTCTGGCAAAGGGGCCGAAGTTTTCCAACTTCTGAGCCTCCCAGGCCTCAACGCAGCGCTTATGACTGCGTTCAACCGCCTCGGTCGCCAGCTTCTTCATGAGATCCCAGCAGATGTCCTTCTTCCGGGCCGCATCCACATACTTGTAGCCATCCGGAACTCCGGCCTTCGCGTCCTTACAGGAATCAATGCAGTCCTCCAGTTCCTTTTTGACCAGGAGTCCACCGGGGAATCTGCCGCCGATGACCCACCAGTCCCAAGTGGCGTTCGGATTAAAGGTGTAACCCCAACAGCCGTCCTCGTTCTTCACGAATCCGCGATATTCATCGCAGTACACATCAAAGTCCGGGTACATCTGCTTGACCGGATAGTCGGGGATCAACTTGAGTGCCTTCGATGCATCCGTCACCAGCTTGCTCTCAGTGTCGTGGTTCGGGCCGTATTCGCAGATGGTGCTATCTTCAGAAAGGTAGAACCGATCGCGGAAGGCCCGATCGTAGATGGAATGGATCGCACCGTCCGGGAACTGGACAACCTTCATGGTCTCCGTCTCATAGTCAGCGCGAGCCTCTTCCGTCCTATCCTCGAATTCACGGTACTCGTCCACTTCCGTCTGCTCATCGTAGCGAGCCAGAATGGTTGCGACTCGATCTTCGAGCTCATCAACATGGATGGGGGCAGCAGGGTTCATCTGGGGAACAGTAACAAAAACAGAAAAGTGGCTCATCATCAAAACTCCTTAAAATCATTTAGTATTCTTCGAATCCTCGCAAAGCGCTTCTCAACTGCTTTGCGAGAGATCCCACACAGGCTTGCTATTTCACGATTGGTATATCCTTGGTTGCGAAGATAGACTACCTCGCACTGCTTATAGGTGAGGAGCTCTTCGATCTTCTCCCATAGGGCATTATCAATTGGTGCCTCATCATAAACCGGAACTTCACCGTGCAATTCGATTGGCAGCGCTTGGATCTGCTTCTCCATTCGTCTTGCAATGTTGGAAAGCTCCGATCGCAGGTGATACCATGCAACCGTGGAGAATGCGTACTTCTGCAGGTCCGGCTCGGTTAAATACTTCACCACTGCATTCAGATAACGATTGGACAGTGGGCCGTAGTAGTCATCATCGAGGCTATGCTGCTTCATGAAAGCCATGAGCAGACCGTGATGCTCCGCTGCAAATGCCTGCTGTTCCGGTGTTAAAGGGGTCGTCATAGGCGTCCTCCTCACGCGGGGGTAGGCAATGCCGCTCGCATACCAACCAGTTCGTCGTATTTCCCACGATCAATCGGCCGGAATTGCTTCTCTCGGATGGAAAAGTACAGACGCACCGCCATCACGAGATATTCGACAAGGTCGATATAGAAGGTAGAAAGCCGGCTGTAGTCATAGCCCACAGAGAACCTGTTCATAGCCGCTTGAAGATCAGCCCAATACGGATTGCTATCCTGAAAATAAATGCAGTTGTCACCGCCGTCACGCGGCAATGTGCCAAGTGTGGCTTCGGAAAACCAGCCTGTCGTGTGTCCGACGACCATCGCGAAGATCTGATCTTCAGTCTGTCTGCACATAAACTCAGGAAGCACATCCAGTATGGCCATCAATCGTCGCAGTGTAGATACCCGGTGCTCCAGCTCTTGAAAGAGCCAATAGTACTGGGCACCTGGCTGGTCGAACCCTTTGGATAGTGCTTGGGCCAGCCGAGACTCATAGTACTGCCGCAAGCGCTGCAGCAGGTCGATGCCGAAGTAGAAGTCCATACTCAATTCATCACCTCCTCGATCGGTGATAGGGAAAAGGGAGCGCCGAAGCACTCCCTTTCCACAAAACGCTTATTCGTCAATGAACACGATGAAGGCAAAGTCGATCTCGCCTGTATCTCCCTCATGGGTGTAGCAGACATAGCCGCCATCACCAAAGCCTGAAGAAGACACCACGCCAAACGGCATCACACCCGCCTGCATCCGACTCAACGTAATATCGCAGGCGTGGTTATACCAAAGGTCCCCGAAATCGTGTTCCGGCTCTTTCATGCCATCGAAGACGGTGTCATCCTGGTAGTGGGCATCATCGAAGAGACCCGCCTGACCGGAATCAACACCTACCTCAAAAGGCTGCTCCGTCCAAGAACCGTGACCCAGGAAAATGTTCGGGTCACGAATGATGGTGAAGTCAGGACCAGTTTCCTTATGCCGGGCAGCGAGAACAGCAACGCGGTTGCCCCAGTCGCCTTCGTCCAACATGAGGACGCCGGCTTCCCAGATGCCGAGCTTACAGTTGTCGAAAGTGCCGCAGCACCACACATCACGGTCGTAGCAGGGATCGCTCGCTCGCATGGTCGGCGATGTCATCTCAAAATCGCCCAATTCCGTCATATCACCGGAAAATGGTTTCATCTCACCCACCTCCTTACTGCTGCTGCGCCGCAGTGCGCTGGGCTTCCAGCTGCTGCTTCGCTTCACGGATCACCTTGGGGCAGTAGGTCAGTTCCCACGCCTCGATGTATCGCGCAGTCCGGTATACGAGGTTGAAGAAGTCCAGATCGTTGATATTGACATAGACGGACCGTGCCATCTGATAAGTACCGGACTTGATATGGTATCCGCCGGAAGCCATCTGCTCTTTCACGGCGCGACCGTTCTCAAGGATAATGCACCATGGATAGTTCCTGGGCTTACCGTCGGTTCCGATCGTCGCACGCTTGATGGACAGTTTGGTTACCGTGCTGAGGCCATGTTCGTCCGGATCCCCAAAGATTTTCTCTTCGTGGAAGTCGAACTTATCCAGGTCATTCTGCATCCGGCTGAGTGCGAAGGGGAAAAAGCCGGGAGACAGGTTGGCGGTGACGCGAATGGTCTTATCGCCTTTGCCCTTGGAATAATCCTGGAGCACGACGCCGATGCACGAGTAGGCGCGGAAGCCATCCGGCAGTTCCTCACCCTGCGCATGCATATGGGCGTAGTACTCAACCGGTGCGGGCTTCAGCTTGTCCGTAAACTCGCAGAGTTTCTTGTTCGTCATGTAGATTGCGATCTGATTCTGAATACGATTCTCTTCCATTTGGCTTTTCCTCACTTTCAATTCTCATAGAGCAACTCGTTAAACTCAGGCCAATAGGTGACGTCAGGCTCAAATTCCTCAGAAGTCACTTCTGAATCCTGTACGGTAATCGAGTAGAAGGACATTCCACCCTCTACCACAGCGAACATCTTGCCATCCATGTGATATCCTCTGGGCACCAGCCAACTGGCAATCAGTTCGATCCAGTCTGTGATGTAATAAGACTTCTCAGCCTCATTCCATCCTAGGTACGAGCAGTTACGCTTCTCATCATGCAGCAGGTTCAGATCACAGTAGAGGCTGGGGCAAGGCTCCGGCGGCATATTCAAGCCGTTTTGCTCATCAATCGCTTCCGGATAGGGCCCACTCTCTGAGGGACGCGGAAAAAAGTCCTTTGTTACCCTTGGCAGAAAGAAGGCGCCTTCCTCACCAAAATCTCCATTGCTGAACAGCGACAGCTCCTTCCGCTCCTCCGGATCAGGGAAGATCCTGTAGAGCTGTTCGACATTACGCCGCATATGACGTATGTCCATAAACTCCTGGAGCTTCGTGGCCAGTGGTTCGCTGACGCAGGGTGTGATGCGAATTGCACCGGTGAAATCGGTATGAGTCCCCATATCCTACCTCCTTGCCGTTTTGGAGTACTTCTCCAAAACAGCCGAGTCATAGCGACAGATTGGAATCTCAACAAAACCACTCGGGCGCTTTTCCACCACATCCGTGATGAATCCAATAGACTTCAAGAAGTCCACAAGGCCCGTATTCTCACTGTAATCCTTCACGGCGATGCATCCTTTCGGAAGCTCATCTTTGAGAATCACGGTGACATCCATCAGTGGCTCAGCACCTTCATTCTGCTGCTGTGCAATGCCAATGTAGGGCGTGCCCGCATAATTGCGTGAGGTGTAAAAGAAACACTTCGGGCGATCCAGAATCGGCGTCTTCAAATGAAACAATTCCATAGTCGTACAGCCTCCTCTCAGAAGTGGTAGTCCAGTGTCCCACCCAAATAAAAAGACCCGCTGAGATCAGTCTCGCGAATCCATTCATCCAGTGTTTTCAGTTCATCCCGGTAGTAGATGTAGAAACTGAACTTGTCTTGGTAGGCTTCATTCAGCTTATACATGGCCATGCCGATGTCGTATGGAGTCTCTGCGCAGAAAGCCTCGAGTGAGATACCCGTCAGTTCTCGCGCTTTGTCCAGGAAGGCATAGTACTTTCTGTGGAAGTACTTCTTCTTGGCATTCGGCTTGAAAGTGAAGCTCTCTCCATCCTCTGCGACATCCACGATGTGGGCAACGATTTCCAGGAACCATTTCAGGTCTTCCTCCCGGTCCGTTTCCTCATCCGTGTAGTCCGCAATCGAGTGGTAGAACCATTCCGGAACACTGCTTTCTCCCATTCGGTCATCAGGCAAAATGGGCTCATTGCCCAGCTCAATAATTCTGCTATGCATTCGTTCCTCCTTAATCAAATCGGTCAAGATGTGTGGCTACGAATTCATTCGCGTAGTAGCAAATGAGGTTGACCAGCATTCCCACTGCCAAGTACGACTTCTTGTCTTGCTTCAATGTCTTGAGCACATAGACGCGGGCGCGGCTTTTGAACGGATCATCCCGCTCTTTAGACCAGTTGCCATACAGGAAGATATCTCCATAGATACCCTCGCTGCCGCCGTAGGTCACTTCACCTACCACATCGAACTCGCAACGGTAGAGCTTGTCGTACTTGCATGTGCTGCAGAGCAGGTCATAGTCCAGCTCACAGATCTTGCTGTACTCTTCATATCGAGGATCCGTTTTTGCAAGCGTGACCGCCTGCTCAAACACATCCTTAACGGAAAAGTAGCGTTTCTCATCAGCCATCGTCATCACCCCCCTCCGCAGGATCTTCTTCCCGTTCGGAAGGCGGCATCTTCGGACGCCCGGAGGCATCCTTGAAGATACAGTGTGGGTTATCACAACGATCGCCGAGGTAGCACGGGAGCCTGTCCAACTCCTGATAGAAGGGGTGGCAGAAGTACCCGATGCGCTCATCGACAGCAGTGATCGCGCTGGAGACCACATCCGCAATCATCCGGTCATCCCAAGGCGGGATAGACAGTTCGAACTTGCGGGGCGGTGCTGATTTGGCTGTGAGTGCAACGATCAGCTCATAGGCCGCATTGTTGATCACATCCTTTTTCGTATGACAGTACCAATCGAAATCAACCTGTTTCTTCATAGGCATCTCCTTCTCAATGCGGGAGATTTCGCGCAATCAGGCTGGTCAGCAGGATGGGCAAGTCATTGAGGTCGGTGATGTCTAAGTAGCCATCCCCGTAGATCCGCTCAATTCTCTGGCGGTCCTCACCAATGGCTGCCGCATAGATCTGCACGCCTTTTCGCGCATACTCCAGTTTGATACCCCGCAAATCCGCTTCAGCAGCAGAGCCGGAATAACCGTCATCGTTCGGCTGACCATCGCAGATGATAATGAGGATTTTCACCTCAGAAACCTGCTTAGACAGTTTCTCGGCGACAAAGCGCAACGCGGCGCCATCGCGATTACAGTCTCTTGCACTCATGTCCATCAGCCGGTAGCGGTTGTTCTTGTCGTAGGCATCGAAGTCACAGTAGGAAAACAGCTCCACATGGGAGTTCCACGCGGTGTGACCGACCACCATCAAAGGGATGCCCAGGGACTCGCAGAAGTCCTGGACCACGATGGCAGTAGCTCGCGCTCTCGTAATGCGGTCGTTGGAACACATCGATCCGCTTTCGTCAATGAGCAGGCCAACGGAAAGGTTGATCGGCTCGGAAGGCAGACGAGTGTTATAGAAAATACGGCCATCTGTCCGATGCATTGCGTGCTGATTCAGACGTTTTCCAATCAGAAGCCCGGTCTGTTTTCCACCCTGTCGCTGGTCGCGCAGTTTCGGGACAACACTTCTTTGAAGACGCCGGGAGAATGGAAGTAGGTCCGGAGCGACACGGTTATAGGCATCAATGAGGTTCTGATCCACATGCGCCATGCGATTGACGGTGATGCGGATCCCACGATGAGCATTTCCATATCGGATGGAATTTGCCTCGCGTTGGAGCTCTTCAGAGAGTTCCTCTTCCAGTTCCTCATTGACTTTTTCTTCCGCCATATTCTCCAGAAGCCGCTCGATGTCTTCCGCAGCATATCCATAGTCATTGCCTTCATACTCGCTGTTTTGATCAACACCGCCGGAACCAGTACTGGTGATGTTGTTCGTAACATGTGCTGCGATTCGCTTCGTTTCCTCAGCAATCACACGCTCAATCTGAGCGCGGACTGCACTCATCTGGCCGGGATTCGGCGTGAATGTGCCGTTGCTGGGAACTGCCGAGGTCTTGATGGTGAAGTTCGGTGCCGCTTGAGGCAGTTGACTGGAAAGATCCTCTTCCACAGCTTGCTTACCCTTCTGTGCAGCATCATCTTCCTCATCTCCAGACTGTCCGGAAGCAGGATTGCCTCCCGAGCCGGCAGCACCTGACCCATTCTGCTGGGATTGCGCCTGCTGCTGTGCCGCCTTCTGCTTATCGCGAAGCGTGTCAAAGCAGCGCTGCATCATCGGCCAGAGATCAATCAGGATTGCATTGACCGTCTCACAGCGGGATCTGGCGTCATCGTCGTAGACAGACTCATCGATCAGCGGGATATACTGGTAGAGCTTATCAACATACTCGCCGGTGTAGCCGGACAGGTTGTTGATCTCATGCGCTCTCACATATTGGATCAGGAGATTCAGCACGATCGTATGGTCATAGTACTTGCGATTGATCATGTCGTTGATCTCCGGCACAGTCTCAGCGAAGCGGAGGTTGTTCAAAGCAATCCCTTTGGCGGGGGAGCCAGGAAACTCATAAGAGTACCTGGCATCCACATATCCGTCTTCCAAAATGTTGCTCAGCGCGTGCGCCGTGCTCATGATAACCTGGCGTGGGACTGTGTCCGTGTCATCCAGAAGCGCCTCCAGGATGTCCTGGGCGTGGAGCTTCTGCATACTATCCAAGCCCACAGGCTTCTTCGGATAGAACTTTCCCTTTTCCAGACGACTGAAGAAACTGTTCCAAATCCGGTTATCCGTGAACAGGTTGTGGCCGCACTCATGCGCATTGAAGCCCTCCAGACTCATTGAGCGAAGGACTCGCGTCGGCAAGCTCCAAGTGATGTGATTGCAGGCGTTGATGAAAATGCCGTGGTAGTCGGTAAAGGCTACCGTGTCATCGTCATGATCCGCCACAACTTTCACTCGCAAGGGCCTGTGATAGCGCTTGGTCGCCGCTTCGGCCAGGTCAGTGAGGTAACCGCAATAGGCACGCGATGAGAAGAACTCCTCATCCGTTATCTTGCTCTTCGTGTCGAGGATCCGTTTCCGGATCTGTCGGTGCGATGTTCTCATGCCTATGACCTCCTATCACGCAGGGACACAGTCACAGGTGATGGGGATCTCACAGAGCATTTCGGAGAGCGTATCGCACATTTCCTCAAAGGCCTGATGGGGGTAAAACCAGAAGAGATGCTGCTGCACACCAGCGACGCTGATAATGAGAGGCATCTTGCTGGAAACAGGGTAGTTCTTCATGGGTGCCACTGTGACATCCGCCGCATCAGGGCCGAGTGCCATATCGATGACCCACTTCAGAAAAACGGCTGCATCTTCAGCAGAGATCTCCTGATCAATGGGCCGGTCATAGCAGGCCAGCGCAACTGCAACAGCAAAACGGACAAAGGATTTTCTTTCGATTTTCATCAATACACACCTCTTTCATCAAATTGTTCTGGAGTACTGCGTTTCCAGGCAGGACGAAATGAGCTCAGCCCGATTATCTGGATCTGCAGATGCAGAGGAGATGATCGTGGACAGAGCGGACTCATAGGGATCCTTGGTGACCATAGTTGAGAGCACCCAGCTCTTGAACTCGCGCATACCGCAGCTGCCGTCAGTAATCATGGTCTGCCGGCAGCGCTCTGCGATGTCACGCACAACAATGGCCATCTTCGTCGCTTCCTGTTCGTCGGTAAAACCGGTGACATTCATGACGCGCTTGACCATCGTGTTGAGATCCGGAGCTTCCATGTCATAGATCAGATCCATTCTGGAAATGACGCTCTGATTCATGTCACGACAGCCGGAATAGTCCGAGTTCGTGGTGACGACGATGACGGTGTCCGGGTGGCGCTTGACACGCTCACCGGTCGGCAGTGTGATCACCTGGCAGTTATCCAGCAGGGAGTTCAAGCCGACCAGGACGCCGGGGTTTGCAATGCAGGAAGGCTCCTGCAGCTCGCACACATATCCGTAGCGAATCGCCTCCACGAGAGGGGTATCCACATAGCGGATGCGCTGGCCAGGCGTCTCTTCCTTCTCCACCAGGTTCCCAACAGCGATCTCAATCAGCTTCTGCAGCACATCGTCTTCCGTCTTCTCCTCGTCATACACGCCAGTCAGCATCTTATAGACACTGGGCGGATGCATGATGATATCGGAGATTTTGGGAAGCTCGCCTTCATACTGCTGCTCACCCTGGAAACCGCTTGTATCAGGAATAAACTGGCCGACGAGGTCTGTGATCTCCGTATTGGCACTGCAGGTCATGAGCGTATAGGGCAGATTCAAGCCCGCTGCGATCGCCTGTGCGCCCATCGTCTTTCCGGTACCGGCGTTGCCGCGAAACAGGAAATTGCGCATGGGCTGGCTGGAAGCCGTGGTGATCTTGGCGTGTTCGCAGACGCGGACGACCTCTTTCGGGATGATGTACCAATCAGGCAGGGTAGGCACCATCGCCTTTTCCCGGTCTGTGAGGATACGCGTGGAGAGAGTGTACTTCCCCACAAAATCTTCCCGCTTGAACGAAGCCGCTCTCGCTGTCGGAGTCCCACTCATCTGCATGATGGTGAATTCACCGTAGGTGGCGCCAGTCGGAGCATAGTTGCCACTATCCATCGACATCTGCGTAATGGCGGAGATGTTTCCGGTCGTCGGAATCGAGATCTTGACGCCATCAGAGCCCAGTGTCTTGCTGCTTTCGATGCGCCGGTACATGTTGTCGCAGAGGATCAGCGCGCAGTTGAATGCGCCATCCATATCCGTCCAGCCGCTATCGTAATGGGTGAGGAACTCCTGGAAATTGCGCTGGAACTCCTCGTCTTGATGCAGAATCGGCATCAGGCAGAAAAGCAAACCGGTACCGGAGCCGTTGGATGGACCGACAGTATAAGGCTTCAGCGTGTCAGTTCCGTCTTCCACCTGAGCGGCATTGAACTTGCCGGTCACGGGATTGAACACGACACAGTCAGTCTTATTCGCCGAGTGGTACTCGCTGATACGGAAGGTACTGCCTTGGTGCCCAATGGCACCGAGCCCATCCGTACTCTGGCCCTTCTCAGAGGCACTGACCAACTGCGCAAAGGCCAGCAACGCCCTCAGAGAAGGCGCATGAAGCGTGGACTTTTGCGCAGTGCTGGAGATGTTATACTGAGAAAAGCTGTGATTCTTCGCACCGGCGTACTGTGGATCATCAAAAGGCGCGGGGAGTTGGAGCCGGAAGGTCCAGCTTTCAAACAGTTTCGTTTTTGACATAATGACACCTCAATTGCATTGAATTACGACCAGGAGACTGCCAGTTCCTGATCACACACTTCTGCATGAATCTCATCTTCACGAGCCAGGATGCAAAGGTCCTCCCACGCAAGGCACGGAGGGAAATTCGGTATCGTTTCGACTACCTGTTGAGTGCCGCCAGCGACGATATAGACATCGCCGTTCTCTTTGATCGTCAGCTTCTTATGGCCTTGAACATTGAGTTCGTCGATCAACTCGCTCAGGAGCACCACACCAGTTGTGGTGTACCATTTCTTCACATCTGACCGATCCAGAATGTCTTCTTCCGCCAGATCCTCATTTCCTTCCGACTGCTGTGCAGCATCGGTGAGAGGAACCAACTGGATCAGAGCGATTTCAAGCTTGCCTGATGGCGCAATAGTGACTTCCCCGAAATTGAATGGATCGCAGTTATAGAGCTTGATCCTTCGGGTACAGCCTTTGCTGATTTCCTCTGTTGTCGGGCGTCCTTCCCACCAAAGCCAAGAGACCATCGGGTAGCTTTGCTTCAGCTGCTCCATGATGCGGTGATTGACTTGGCGAAGCAGGCTTAGCCTGGTTTCATCTGTCTCCGCATTCTCCGGCGCCGGCATGGCATCCTTCTCGGTCCCTTTTGCAGTTGCTGTGGCTGCCTTCTCCCGCTTCTTCAGACGCGGTCGGATCACATCCGCAAGCATGAGGCACACCCATATGGCAAGTGCCACGCAGGCGATCCACTGAAAGGCCGGATGCTTGAAAATCGCGCACAGAAGCAAACACGGGACAACGAGGGTCTTCATCAGGGTCCATGAATTCATTCGGCTATTCATAGCCACACAGTTCAGTCCTTTCGTAAGTAAAGTTGGGTGAACAAATAAATTGGACTGCAAGCATATCAAACACTTACAGTCCATTTATCTCTGTTCTGTTCAGATGGGGAGGTCATCGTCCTCATCACCGCCTGGGATGGTCTGTTCCTCGTGAACCTTGCCGACCGGCCGCTGGCTGGCGGCAGATCCATTCTGCGAGGGAGTTTCCGCTTCATCGCTCTTGGGCTTGGTGCCGGCATAGTGCCAGTTGAGGATGCTGATATCAGCAGACATTCTCTCAACACCTTCGCGGTCCGTGTAGGAACGAAGCGTCTGTTCACCGTTGATGTGGATCAGACGCCCCTTCTTGACGCCGGCCTTCTTGATCCGATTGGCAATCATCTCATTGCCGGTGCAGTTGTAGAAGGAGGCATTCTCCTGCGGCCCCAACTTCTGGTTCACAACCAGACGAAAGGTGCAGTACTCTCCGTTCTTACCTGTCTTGAACTCCGGATCATTGACCACGCGACCCTCCATGTTGATTTCAGCGTACATCTTTCTGTCTTCCTTTCTGCCTTTCGGCGTAAATTATTCCAAACGCCTTTCGACGTAAGGTACATACATATCCAGCCGAGGCCGGACAAAGAAAAAAGCAGACGCGGACAGAGAATATCTGAACCGCACTTCTGCCAATCATGCTTACGAAACTGGCCGTAAGCTCACATCTTAAAAAGCTCCGTTTGGAGGATCAATCTAATAAATACACTGTAAGCATAGCATCGCTGAATTTACGCATCCACTATACCTAAATCTGCTTTCCAGACAAAAAAGGCACCTCTTCGTAGCCCAGCACAATCCGCGCCGGCTGCAGAACTGTGGGTAGGTTCAGTTGCTCTGTGTGAATGGCATCCTTCTTCAGATAAAAACGGTACTTGCTACCCACCTGAAGGTGGAAGCGACCTTCCAGGAGCAATTGGACTTGTTCGGTATCGTCTTGCTGGAGCACAACGCTGTGCCGCTTTCTTCCTAAGATTACCCGCTCCTGAAGAAGAATACCTTCTACACTTTCGAACCTGCCCTCCTTATAGGTCCGGAAATAGTCAATAGCTTTCACAGAACCGGCAATCGCAACGCCGACGGAGAGATATAGCAGCGTCTGATCCTTTAGTGCGATTCCTATCACAGTGCCAAGAATTGCGATGGAAGCGAGGGCAATGACGAGTTTTGCGAATTTGATTACAATGGGTGTAGGCATTTTCATGAAAGAGTTCCTTTCCCTGTTGCTGTTTGCGACAACAACAGAATGATTTTGGTGGTCCTTCGCTCTTTGAAAAAAGGATCCCCCAGAAAGCATGACTTTATGGGTGCTTGCATAACTGCTCTTTTCTGTTTCCGTTTTGCCGCAATGATGATATAATGCAGTATAATGAAACAGGCAGGCAAATCGGAATTTGACAAAGGAGTGTAATTGTATGAAGAAAGCGATTGTATCTTCCATCATTGCCATTGTTTTAGGATACTTCGGCACTGCGTTGGGAGATGAGATTATGAATTGGCCTCAACTCGGCCCAATTCTTGCGATTGTTGTAATGGGGTCTGCTATTCTTTCTTCCTTAGAAAAGGATAAGTAATTGACAGCCAAATTCCAGTTTATCGAACTGAAACCATCCCGCGAAAAAAGGACCCACCTCACTCGTGAGGTGGGTCCCATTCTTCTGTGGCCAAGCCTTCTATTCTGACTTCTGTCATCTTACCGCATCTTCATGCGTGTTCTAAGATGACCTGGCGAGTCAGGTAGAGATTGGCGGTTGCCTCTAGCACCTCGCGTCGGTAATCAGACAAACTGGATGCATTGTTTAGACGTGCCTGGTTATCAGATTCATCGGTGTAGATTGCAGCGATTACTTTATCTGCAGAGCTGACATCTCGCACGCTGTTTTCAAAGCAACGGATCAGTTCCGCCACACTCAGCGGGGTCTGCATTACTAGTTTCAGGACGCGCCGCTCATCTTCAGTTACCTTCTCATGCTGCATCAGATAGACGGCTTCACAGAAAGTCACTTTCCTCTGCTTGAGTAGCTTCAGCACATTGAAAAAGCGCTGTTTGCCCTGGAGGCCCCTTACCGGCACAACATAGGTGTCTGACAGCATGTTATATAGTGCATCTGCCCCGGTGTATCCGACTCCCTTGATCACGAGTTTTCTCTTGACCAGCATCTCAAGGGACTTATCGAAGGTATCCTTCGAGATTCCTTCGGCCTCAAGCCGCTGCGCACACTTTCTGCTCAGCTCATCATAGGTCATGACATCCCACAGCAGCATACTCCAGATGCAAAACTCCGGAATGGATACCGGCTGCAGTTTCCCAAGGCGCATAATATAAGGCATTTTCTTACCATTCTCTTCCCGAATCTGATAGCTGCCGGCGGCCGCATAAAAAGTCATCATAAGGTTGTCCTCCTTAACCGTTCTAAAAACACTTACGAAGGTGAATCGGTTGGAACAACAAATCAGCTCAAAGATTCCATCAACTGGGGCTCATTGCGGAGCTTGCTGCGGGCTCTGGATATCCACGCATTGACATTATTGATGGTGGTTCCATAGAGCTCTGCGATCTCCGAGGAATCATACCCCTGCAGCTTCAGCTCAATGGCTTCGATCCCGCGCCGTGCAATACCCGTATAGTGTTCTTTGCATGCACGAAGGGCTGCCATCGCGGCGTCGTCTGTAATCGCAGACTCGAAGTCCACCTCCGAATAGCTGTAATAGTCGAAGAGGTCACCACGTTCTCCGAGGTCGATGTCCGAGATTCGCTGAGCCCGGTAGTTCATAGCGCGGCAGTGATCGATCATGGCGTTGTAGATGTACCGGCACGCGAAGGGTGCGAATTCTCCAGTCTCTTCTCGGTACTGCATGGCTGCCTTACAGATGGCCTCACAGCCCACCCCGTAGAAATCGTCGTAGGTCAACAGCGGCCGGTTTGGGATTGAGATCCGGGTTCGAATTACCCAGTTGACCAGGTCCAGATTCTCAACAACAAGCGCATTTTGATACTCAGTCATGTGTCACACCTCCTCAGGCAACTCTGTTGTTTCTTGCGAGCACCTCATCGCAAAGCTTGATGAGCTCTCGGCAGTGATACTCTCCGCACATTCCAATGTGCGCATCCTTCAGGCGCAGGCCAAAGGAATCAGCAAACCAGCGGTAAGCGTTCTCCCGCGTCATGATCCCGGTCTTCCAAATGAGGTCAAACTTCCGATGAGCCCGAATCCGCAGGTTCCGAAGATCTCCATTGGCCGGCACGCCCAGCGGGATATCCGTGCCCGGGTGAACACCGACATAGGTATCGCATCTCGGGAAGTTGTTGCAGACGAGCAGTTTCTTATCACTCTTGCAATCGTGGTAGATCTCGGATGCCGGCCTCAACATCATGACTGCTCCGCAATGCGGGCAGCGCAGAGGCCGCTTTGCTCGATTCGTATTCCGTCTTTTTTTCAAAACGATCATCTCCTTTTTGCTTTCTACCTAGAGTTCACTCAAAAAAGAGGGGGGTACCCCCCGTCGTTTCCCAAAATAATTTGTAAACTTTTTGTGAACGAGCAAAGAAAAAAAGCCGCGATCGATCGCAGCTCAGGTTGTCCTTTCTATTGGACAGGTTCTGTGGTAATATGTATGCAAGAATACTATTATGAGTGAAATTTTCGGTTAAGGTGGGATGAACATGGCTCGATCTTCTTTTCAGAAGCTGAAAATCATCTATGTGATGGAATACCTCCTCAAGTACTCCGATGAAGAGCATCCCGTCACGACCAATCAGATCATTGCGTATCTGCAGTCCCACGATATTGCTGCGGAGCGCAAGAGCATCTACAGCGACATCGAATCATTGCGGGACTATGGGCTGGATATCAACCAGGTCTCGGCTGGGAATAACTACGGTTATTTTGTGGCAAGCCGTGAGTTTGAACTGCCGGAGCTGAAGCTGCTTGTGGACAGCGTGCAGAGCTCAAAGTTTATCACCCACAAGAAAACCATGTCCCTAATTAAGAAAATTGAGAACCTGGCCAGCGTGTATGAGGCACAGCTTCTCAACCGGCAGGTATTCGTCAAGAATCGGATCAAGACAATGAACGAGTCCATCTACTACAATGTGGATGCGATCCATACCGGCATTGCCAACAACCGAAAGATCCGCTTCCATTACTTCGAGTACACCGTACAGAAAGAGCGCCGGTTCCGCCGCGACAAGGCCTGGTATGTGATCAGCCCTTTTGCACTGACCTGGGATGATGAAAACTATTATCTGGTCGCCTATGATACCGAGGCTGGGATCATCAAGCACTTCCGCGTTGATAAGATGGTGGACATTGAGATGACCGAGGAGGAGCGCGATGGTCAGGAGGCCTATGCGGCCCTGGACATGGCCGTGTACGCTCGCAAGGTCTTCGGTATGTTCTCCGGCGAAGAGGTGTCTGTCCAGCTACGGTTTGAGAATCATCTGGTTGGTGCCGTTCTCGATCGCCTCGGCCGCGATGTGATGCTGATTGCAGATGGAGACGACCACTTCACCGTCCGCACGAATGTTGTTGTCAGCCCGCAGTTCTTTGCCTGGGTGACTGGATTTGGCTCCAGCGCTCAGATCATTGGTCCTGACGAAGTGGTGTCTGCCATGAGGCAGCACATTGAGTCTGTCGCGCAACTTTACAGGAGTTGAGATATATGGGAAAAGACAATCTAACATCTCTTCTCAATGAGATGCTTCGCGCCCCCGCAACTCGCGCACACTACTTCTATGATCGTCTGGATGAAGCAGGGCTGATTGCCTATGACTACGGCTCCTATATGGTCACTGAGCCCATCCATGTTGACGAGGAGCTTACTCGCGTAAAGGATGCAGATTGGAACCTGTGTCGTGCTCTGTTGACCATGCTCTTTCGGGAAGATCATTTTTCCAACGGGAGTTTCCAGCGCCGGGCCGAATGCGGAGATCTGAAGTTGATTCTGGATCGTATGATAGATCTTCTGTACGATGAGCCTCGTGTTTTGAGAAGTATTCGTCTCGTCTCAGATGGTTATGGCTACGGTCCAAAACCGGAGCCGGGAGAGGAAATTGAACAGCATCTCACCATTTCACGCACTGGCCAGGTATGGTTTTCCGGTTATCACTATCCAGAAGAAAACTCCGTGAAGGAAGGGTTGCTCCGCAAAGAGAGAGTCTCCATCTCACATGCGGCTGCTGCAGAGATTCTGGATGCCCTTGCTGCTGTATTTGACAGGGGCGATATTGGCTGCTTTGTGACGGATATGGGCACATGGAATCTGGAGATGCGCTTTAGTGACGGTTCCAAGGAGCAATACGGCGGCTCCATGTGTTTTGAGCCTGAAATCAGCATCGCCGGCAAGCCATTGTCCCAGTTCATCCGGGATTCCATTCCTATTCAAAATCTCTTCCTCTTTCAGCGGCAGTACGAGTGATCATTGAAAAAGCCGACGCAATACATATGGCCTGTCCAGATTATTGGACAGGCCATGTTTTATACTCATATCATCAAAGGAACAGGAGGTCTTCTAAATGCTGGCTGCTATTGTTTTTGCGATCCTGTATATTCCACTTGGTGTGATTTTCTCCCTCACCAAGAAGTATCGTTGAAGCCTAGGAAGGAGGAATTTCGATGTTCCATCGTATCGGTTTTGCTTCATGCACGGATGAGGCTACTTCACAGAACAATCCTTCAATGCCTGCTTCCAACGGAAGTGAGCACAGGAAGTCTGTTGTGCGCGTCCACTTTCCGGCCAGAAATATGACGCTGTCCTACTACAACGATGCGTTCGATCTTAAGGTCGGAGACATCGTCTATGTTGACGGGAAGCTCGAAGGGCTGCGCGGCCGTGTGGTTGATATCACTTACAACTTCAAGATCAAGCTGTCCGATTACAAGCGTGTGATCAGCGTCGCTGATACGCAGGTCAATGGTGAGCTCTTCTTCGCCGGATCTCATTTCGTCACCTTCGATCCCACAACGCTGCCTTACTCCAAGGTCATCTCCTGGTTCAAGGCTCCGGACAAAGAGGAAGATGTCTATGTATCCGGAAATGACGATTCCGGCTTTCAGTTGGATGATCTCTCTACCATGAAGGTCAGCCATGATATTGCTGAACGCGGTCATGACTACTACATGGAGAGCCGTGTGCGATACATCTGCCTCGATGGCACCAAGGGTCGAGCAATCGTGGAAGGCTCCCAGATCTATGAGTTGGAATTTGAGTGCGAGAATCGGGAGATCCGGAATTTGACCTGCAACTGTTTTTGCAGTTACCCCTGTAAGCATGAGTTCGCTGCCATGCTCCAGCTCAGGGAGACACTGGAACTGATTGCGAAGAACTACGAGTCTCAGCATAAGGCCACCAACTATTTTGCTGCGGTTGTCAAAGGTACACTCATGAGCTTTGCAATTGATGGTAAAGAGGCCGGCAGCATCCTCCTCAGATAATGTATAGCGGTCCTCCGTCCTGCTGGATGGGGGCCGCTGTTTTTTACGCAAGCATACTGACAAAGAAAGCCGGGCAGTTACCATGAGAGATAACTGCCCGGCTACTATTCATTTTCTCTGCTTCTCGATGACGCTCTCGCCGTAATCGTTACTTGGCGTAAAGGTGGTAGCCGTCATCGGTGTCAGCTTTCAGCACGGAGAGGTAATAATCAGCAGAGTCTGCCGGCACGTTGTAGACAAACACGCCGCTCTTTGCGATGTTGGGTGCCAGGTCTGTATAGCTAAAGGTCTCATCGAAGTACCACAGGGCATCGGAATACGGGTCGTAGTTCCTACCTTGGCTGTCCGTAAGAACGAGGTCATTGTCGAAGTTCAAGCTATCTTTCGTGATGTTCTCAATGACAACGGAGAAGACAACAAACTTCGTACCCTCTTGTGCCACCTTAGGTTCGAAATACTCCGCCTTCAGTTCGTTCTTTTCCTCACATCCGGTGACGCAAATTTTGATCGTGGCAAGCTCCACTTCCTGACCAAGCGGGACATCATGCCAGGTTGTATTTTCCGGGGCTTCCTCAACATCTGCATCATCAAACGAGTCACCGAATCCCTCAAAAGCGCTGGCGATATTGCTGGTCAAAATGTTGGTGATTGCCTCTTCATCCTCCTCGGAGAAGGATGCAATCTTCCAATCTCCGTCCACTTTGACGCAGTTGAATGTGATATCCGCAGTAGCGCTGTCGGCTTCTACGGACTTGGCCTTCTCCATGAAGATATTGCCAAACAACTCTTCCATTTGCGCGTCATCGGCGCCGCTGAAAGCCATGGCAAAAGCCTGCGTGATGTATTCACCCAGAGCGGAGGTGATGACCGGGCCTGCGTCAACATAGGTGAAAGAGACAGGGACCGTGGCGCTCTCACCGTCAACTTTCGATTCTCCAATCTTGTAGGTCATCTTCGAAGCACATTCCTTCAGATAGGCCATGACCTGCTCGGACGAGAGGTCTTCCTCCATCTCCGCATCGTCATACGGATCCTCCAGGTCTTCGGAACCGTTTTCCATGCAGGTGGCAGCTTTCTCAAAGTCAAATGCCTGAACTGCGCTGCAGAAGGTTGTTACAACAGTGTCCGGTTTGCTACCGGAACAACCGGCGAGGGATAGCGCAAGGATCAAAGCAAGGGCAAGTGATACAACTCTTTTCATTTCCAGACCATCCTTTCTTTTTTCTGGGGCAATTCCAGCCCCATGTTAGTCTGGATTATAGCGTGGACCTTGTCCCATAGTACGGACAGGTATCATTTCTTCGGTTTTGGAGATTTGTCTTGTTCTGCTTTCCATTTTTCAAACGCCTTCACATTCTCAGGATCCTCGTAGAACTTGCGAGCGCTCTCGTAAATTGTCCTGGATAGCATTCGGATATCGAAGTCGGATGCTTTCACATTTTTCTGATTGAATCTGCAGATGGTCTCTCTGCTTTCCAGATCAACTACTGCGTAAGGAATGCCCTTGCGGATTTTTGCCTGGATTCCGGCATCAAGTTGGAGGAGCACATTTTCCTGATCAGCGGTAAACGGCTCTGCCTCCAGTTTCTCCTCCGGGATACCGGCACAGGTCAACTCGATCACAACATAGCCCATATCTCTAAGCCTCCTAATACATGGTCCACCAGTAGTCGAAAAGACGGCGATAGTAGTTGCCCTTTGGGGGTAGTTCCTTACAATTTCGAAATCGTCTGCTGGTTTCTCGTTTTATCCAGCGCTGGCAGTTACTGTTCTTTGGGTACTTGATGTATTTCCCGGAATGGAGCAGGGTATCTCCGTCGAATCCGTAGTCAATGTACCCTGCGTGCGGTACATAGCTTCTGGTAACAATCCGCATAAGCCGATCGTTCTTCCGCACTTTCATCTCTCGTCGATAAGCCATACCGGTCTGTCTGGACCGGAGATGTGAATCTGACTCAGTCAGCAAGCTCTCGATTTGTGCGTTTAACTCGATTTCTGTCATAGGCTTTTCCATTCGGCACAGTGCGAGTTACCGGCGAGATGCCGTACCAACTACCGCGCTGCTTGGCATGATGTTCTCTTTGCGCTTTCTTGCTCTGCTTTTTCAGAGGTACAAGCTGTTTCATTGTGATCACCACCTCCCATGCTTCTGCGGTCAAGGATCTTCTGTCTCAAATTATCACAAAAAGCCGGGTAGTCCGGATGGCCGCAGAGAAGCATCTTATTGGACAGCTCGCTGGCGGCTGCCATGAAAGCTCTGACATCGCGCTTTCTGCATCGACAGATAATCACGCGGTAAGGCATGTCATCCCTGCAAAACTCTTCACCGAACCACACGCGGACTTTATGCTTGATGAATAGCTGATCGGCAAGATAATCTGCCGTATCAATCAGTGCGAAATACTGGAATCGCAATGAGAGCTTCTCAATTGGCCAGCAACCGCACTCGTTATACTCGTAACTCACGATGATCCTCCTGAATATGACAATTCCTTTACAAAACCGGAAAGGCACTTGCCTTTTCCTGGTTCTTCATGTATTCTAAAATACTCCCTACGGGGAAATCTATCTGATGGAGGCGATTGCCATGAACGAGAAAGTCTTCCCGGTCATCGATCCCGTTGCTACCGGAAAGAACATCGTCCGCCTGCGCACGGAACGTGGGTTATCCGTCCGTGACCTCCAGTCCTACTTTGGATTTGAAGAGCCGCAGGCCATCTACAAGTGGCAGCAAGGAAAGAGCCTGCCAACCGTTGACAACCTGTACGCTCTCGGGGCTTTGCTTGAGGTACCTATGGATGAGATCCTGGTTTCAGCAAGGCCGAAACTGAATATGATCGTAAATGAGCAGCAGGCAAGAGCCTGCTGCTCGCCTCATTATTGGAGGGATTGTGTTCAACTGCTGTGGATACGGCAGAAATCGAAGATTGCTTAGACCATTTTCCGCTTCTCTGCCGCACTTCGCTGCCCAGTTGGGCTGCAGCACTCACAGAGTCGCAGTATGTGCCCGAGGTTGGGCACGATCGTAAAGTATTTGATTTTGCAGAATCAAAGCAGAATGATGGAGATGTGAGATGGCAGGTGGAGAATGCGAGTAAACGAAATGGCGTTTGGATGTCACTACGTTGGGCGTTGGTCGATTCGTAGAAGGCCACTTTTAGACGCCGGTTTTCAAGACCGGACCGGTTATCAGCCGGGAGTCTTCTAACAATATCCCAAGTAGGAAAGCTATGCAGCACTATAGTTCGTCTGCACCTGAACCGATCGCCGCGCTCTCTCATTCTGCCGCACCCACAGCAGTTGAACCGTAACCCTCCCGGATGGGGCGGGATCAGGCCTCAGGCTTGTCCCCGGCGAATGCCTCAAAGGCTTCCGCAAAGGTGTCATTCACATCGAACGGGACGGTGTACTCCACTTGAGTGTTCACCAGTACGGAGTCCAGAGCCGCAGAGACCTCGTCAGACTTCTTGCTCAGGTCACCGCACATCTTCCGGATCTTATTCCGATCGAAGTTGATGGTCGTCACTCGCTTGACATCGCAGCGGTAGGACACCTGGTTGCCCTCGTTATTGAAACGATAGCCGGTGCCGCCGTTGGGGATCAGCACTTCAGAGCTGCGCAGGCCGGCCATGCGCCGGAAGAGTCCTGCGACCTCCTGCCGCTTGCTGTTCAGGCTGACTTCGCCATCCAGCCCTGCCGGAAGGTTGAGGCCCGCCTTTGCCTGGAAGATGGCCACGCTCAACTTCTCCCGCTCGGACAGCAGGTGCAGCAGGAACTCCGCCACCAGGGTGATCTGCTCGCTGTACTCCGTCGCAGGAGCATCAATGGTGGTCTCATTCTCGGCCTCAGGCATTACCTTCTTACGCAGATAGGTGTTCTGGACCTTGGTGATATTGGCAGTGCTGCCGAGGATGGACTGCGCTTCATCCATCATAGACTGCAGCTTATTCTGGAAACGGAACGCTTCCTTCAGATTCATAGCAGCTTCACTCCTTTGCTCTTTTGAACTTGTTCTTATGATATCGGCTTCTTAGCCGATTGTCATTGAACTGCTGGTTTAATCGACAACTGTTTGACCCTCATTCTCCCACTTGAACAGCTCCGGCAGTGCACGCGGCGCATAATCGCGGGCGCGTGTGCCTGCAATCCGGGCAGATGGCTCATTATCCACAAATCGCTCCGGATGCTGCTCCAGGATGAAGTCGATCCAGGCGATAGCATTCTTGCACTTCCGGCGCTGCACGCGGGCGTCATGGAGCATCTGATAGAGCTGGTAGCCATGCGCGGCATCGAGGTTATAGAATTCCGCAGCGTGCTCGATATCTTCGATTTCCAGTTCAGCCTTGCGCTGAGCGGCAAAAAGGCGTTCTCTCTGCTCTCGGATGGTATTGATAAAGTCGCTGAATTCCTGCAGGTGCTTGATGTAGAAGTCCGGAGTCAGGAGTTCAGGCAGAAGATCCGGACTGTCGGGATCCGGATTGGAGATGAAGATGACCTTATACTTGAGATTCTTCATCGCCTTGGGCAAAAGTGCGCAGTATTTCTCCGCTGTCTTCTTGCTGGAGAAGACATGGGCTCGATCGATATAGCATGTGGTGATCATCTGATTCATCCCGTTGATCTCCACATAGCTCTTTCCGTTACTGATAATCCAGGGCATAGTAGGCCTCCTTTGTAGAAATAAAAAAACAGGGCGCAGCATTCAGCAATGCGCGCCCGTGGTTGGTTATCTGGCGGACTTCTTCCATCCGTTGGTAGCAAGGTGGGAGAAGAACGCATAAGTCCCCGGTGCCGCTTCCCGGATTTGATCCAGTTTTTCGTCGTTGTCCTGATTCTCAAGCCAATACCGGAAAAAGTCAGCGAAGTACTCCTTGCTGTTTGTCAGGGAGTACTCCCGGAGAATCGGTAAGGTGTTCTCCGACTCAGCTTCATAGAGCCTCTCAAATTCCGCTGGGAATCCAATCATGCGGTGGATAAAGTGGCCGAATTCGTGGTCGGTGGCGCTGCTCTCTGCCACAAAGATCGCTTTGTCACCATAAGAACAAACGCCGATACAGTTCATTTGCAGCTGCTCTGCAAATTCTGCAACGGCGTCGCAATCGACAATGAATCTCCAGTTCCTTTCAGAGAACTGAGTGCGGATAGAGGCAGGGATCTTCATAACCTCCAGCAAATACCCATTCAAGTCCAAGCCTTGTGGGTTTTCAATCTTGAGTTCAGACATGATGGGCGGCTCTGTGACCTGGTACTCCTGTGTGCTGAGCAGATAGATCAGTTGGACTGTCTCTCCGCGTGTCATGATGTCATTGGAGGCACCTGCCTCATCGCAGATGCCCAACTCCTTCGCAATCCTCACACAGTTTTCACGCGTGGCCATTGCTCTCCCTTCCGGATACAGCTCAAAACTGTAGACGGGGATTCCGAATGCACGAAAAGCGCTTTCATAAAGGCTGCCTCGGCTCATTCTGGTGTCAGGCTCCAGCATTCCATACAGGTCTAACCAGTTTTCTTCGTACCCGACGCGAACTTCTGCTTCACCAAATGTGGTTTCTGTGTACTTCTCAGTATTCTTATCCAGGGCCCTGCAGACCATGACGGCCCATTGACGGCCTGTGACTGGCGCATCGGGTGAAAAGCAGTTATTCCCGGTGCCAATAGAAATCCCTTCCTCTGCCGCATACTGTATTCCCTCGATCCAAGGCGAGTCGGGAGACACATCAGTGAATGAGATATCCGCTGCAAACGCGGGAATCGTTAAGATGACCATCAGCATCAAGGGCAGGATCGCCCTCATCAATTTCCTTTGGATCTTCATTTTTTACCTCGATATTCTCCTGTGAATACTTATATTGATAGCGGCCGCTGTACACAGCGGCCGCTATCTTTCTGCCCTCAATTAGAGGGAGCAAAGCCAACAAAACCTGTCACGCCTTCAGAGGCCATGAACTCAAGCGCATCATCCGACAAAAAGATGAAGGGCTCGAGCTTACCGCTATCCAGCAGCAGGACGAAGGGGCAGGGTCTGATCTCCGTCGTTCCGTCATCGTTCAGATAGACGGCACTGATGCCGGAACACGGGAGAATCGCGCGGATGGTATTGTACTCGTCCAACTCATTGTAGAGATTGAACTCGCTGTGGAAGCGCTGGCCATCTTTGGTGACGACAACGCATCCGCCATCATCTTCAGGGATAATGTGGGCGATCAAATCAGCATTCAGCATCTCACCCGCATCGTTGATAGGAAGGAACTTACTCATACTAAAAACTCCTTTATTGATAAGATCAGCCCCAGAGTTTTGAGCTCTGGGGCTGTGCTGGGGAAACAGGATCATCATCCCTGCCTGAAGATCAATAGCCGGTCTTAGGCAGCGGGGTGGAATTGAAGCGGCGGACGGTCGTGATCCAAGTGGCCTTGGCCGTCTCCCACTCGTTGAGGTACTTGCCACCGACATCAGCGCGGTTGATGATCTGGTACCCGTTACTGACGGTGCCCAGAACCTGCACGCGCATGGTGGGCCTCACCACAGAGGCAAAACCGCTGGGAACTGTGCCAAACTCGAACCGGACATCTGTCACATACTCACCCTGGACCAAACCAAGCGTGGTGGCATTCAGGCTCAGGGAGTAATTGTTCGTGGTCAGCAGGTTGCTGGCCAGAGTACGGTAGTCGTTCAGATTGGTCTTGAAGGTGACTTTGTAGTACAGGCGCTGGTTGTAGGTGCCGGTGGAGAGGCTGACGCCGCGAACGGCATCCGTCGGGAGCCGATCATGCCAGTAGAAGTTGTTCAGGGGCACATTGGAGGTGTTGCCAATACCGGAGAAGTCATAGGTCATGACCTGGCCGGGCTGCACCTCGCGGTTGCCGGTCTTCTTGATGGTGACGCCAACCTTTGCGGACTTGTCATACTGGCTGAGCTTGATGATCTGGTTGGGATACTCGATCTCAGCTTCCAGCTTCTCAGCGTTCAGCTGGTAGTATTTCGGAGCAGAGACTTCCGTCACAAAGTAGCGGCCCAGCGGCAGGGGATCAGAGGCTGCGACGCCGCGAGCGTCGGTTACGATATAGCCGACCACAGCGCCGGAGCGCGCCTGCGTGATTTCATAGACAGCACCCTCCAGCGGACTGCCCGCCTTGATGCCTGTGATGGAATTGTCTTCCTGCGCATACTTCCGAATCTGGATCTGGCCGGTAACTGCAGTATTTTCCCACTTAACCTGGGCGCATTTTCCCGCCTCGACATAAACGGTTTTGTACTGCTCATCGCGGATATAGCCATCAGCAGCTTCCAGTTCGCGGATATAGTACTTGCCGGGGACAAGCTCATCATGGACATAGGCATAACCATCCTGATCGGTTTCGATCTCCATCAGGGGATTCTTACCGGAGTCGTAGATGACGAACTTCACGCCGTAGATACCCTTGCCGGTATTGGCGTCAACCTTGTGGATCATGATGGAAGCCATCCGCTGATTGGTGATCTCCACCGTGGTGGTCTGGCCATCCTTCACACACGCCTGAACGGGAGTGGCGTCCAGCTCGTAGCCATCCGCCGCCTTCAGCTCCACGATGCTGTACCAGCCGCTCTCAGCATTGGGAATGCTGATCACGCCATTGCGGTCTGTGGTGTAGGTGCCGATGATCTCACCGTTGATTTTGCGGATCTCAAATTTGACGCCGGAGATGCGCTTACCGGTATCTTCATCGCTCTTCACAATCTGCAATCCACCGGAAGGGGTGTTGTAGAAAGTAAGGGTCTGAAGATCGTTGGCGTTGATCACAACCATTTGGCTGCGGGTATTTTCGTCGATGACATAACCGGGAATGGCCTTGGTTTCCGTCACGACAACAGTACCAACCAGATCAGAGATCAGGATCTCACCGTTGGAATCCGTCTTATAGATTCCGTTGGAAGACAGCTTGCCGCCCTCATCAGGCACATAGCTGCCGTCAGCGTAAGTCACTTTGAACTCCACGCCCTCCAGAGGCTTATGGGTAACAGAATCGAGCTTGACGATCCGAAGGCCGCCAAGAGGCTGGTTCAGGAACTCAAGGGTGGTCACTTCATTGCTCTTGATGGTTGCCTGCTTGGGCGTGTCATCGAGCAGATAGCCGTCCTTAGCCTTGACTTCCTTGACAATGACTGTCATCTCAGGTTCCATGCCATTGATGATGATGCTGCCGTCAGCATCGGTGGTATAGAGGCCAGTGCCATTTCCGATAACCGCGCCATCGGTCTTGGTCACCATGAACTGCACACCCTCGAGAGGTTCACGGGTGGCGCTATCCTTCTTGATGATCTGTAGGGAGCCGAGGGGCTGGTTCAGGAACTCAACGGTAACAACCGCATTGCTCTTGATCACTGCCTGCTGAGGGGTATCATCCAGGATGTAGCCGGCCTTAGCCTTAGTCTCCTTGATGATGACGGTCGTTTCGGGCTCAAGATTGGGGATCACGATACTGCCGGAGCTGTCGGTGGTATAGCGACCATTATTCGTTCCGATGGTGGTGCCATTGCTGGTAGTCACCAGGAACTCAACGCCCGCCAGGGGTTCCTTCGTGAAGGCGTCCTTCTTGGTGATGAGGAGTGTGCCTTCCGGGTAGTTGCGGAACTCGAGGCTGACGGTCTCGCCGCTCTTGATCTTGATGCTCTGAGGCACATCATCCAGAACATAGCCGTCCTTCTGCAGCACCTCCTTGACCACCACGGTCATATTGGGATCGAGGCCATCGATCAGGATGGTGCCGGCGCTATCGGTGACATAGCGGCCATTGCTGTTTCCGATCACGCTGCCATCACTGGCTGTGACCATGAATTCCACATCGGACAGCGGCTCGCGAGTCACTGCGTCGATCTTCTTGATGAGCAGGCTGCCTTTTGCCTCGTTGCCGAATGTGACGGTGATGACATCCTGATCCTTTCCGCTCAGGTAGACGGTCTGGATATCATCTTCACTCAGCACATAACCATCCGGTGCCGAGATCTCTTCGATGACATAAGTGCCTGCCTTGAGTCCGGTCAGAACAAAGGTGCCGTTGGAAGAGGTCTGGCGCTCCGCGATGATGGTGCCACCGGTGCCGCTGGTGCCGCCGAGGAAGCGGACACGGAACCATGCGCCCTGCAAGGGATCACCCGTGGCGGAATCCACCTTTTTAACGATAATGGCGGACAGAGGAGTGTTCTCAAAGGTCACGGTCTTCCCGCGTCCGGCTTCCACATAGACCTCCTGCTCAGCAGGTTCCTTGATGGAATAGCCAGCAGCAGGTTCCAGCTCCTTGATGGTGTACCAGCCGTCATCCAGCTTATTCAGCTTGAACTGGCCATTCTCATCGGAGTAGTAGGTGCCCAGATCCCGGATCTCGCCGGTGCTGGTCTTATCGGATCGGAAGGTGACGCTGAATTTGGCGCCCTTGATGGGGTCACCGGTGATGCTGTCGATCTTATTGACCGTCAGGGTAGGCTTGGGATAGTTCTGGAACTGGACGGTGCCCATCCGATTCGGAAACAGCGTGATCAGCTGATGCTCCTCGTTGAGCAGGTAGTCGTCAGGTACAGACTGCTCCCATACCTCATAGACGCCGGGATCGAGGTTCTCAATATAGCACTTGCCATCCTCATCGGAGGTAACGGTAGTCAGCGTGGAGGAATCCACCTTCTTCACGGTGAAGTTGACGCCCTCCACGGGAGCGCCGGTGATGGCGTCGGTCTTGATGATCTCAAGAGTCGGCTTGCGGTCATTGGAGACGACCAATTCGCTGACACGACCGGGGAACAGCTCCACATGGTACTCCATGGGATCAGCCACATAGCCTTCCGGTGCCTTCATCTCCTTTACAGAGTAGACGCCGGGTTCCAGATCGGCGATATTGATCTCACCGTTGGTATCGGTCACCCGATCCAAGTAATGAGAACCATCCTCGATCTTTGCAATCCTGAAGCTCGCACCAGCCAGCGGCTCGCTGTTATAGCTGTCCAGCTTGACCAGACGGAATGCGGGCTTCCGGGTGTTGGTGAATACGAAGCGTGCATTCTCATTGCCATTGATCTGGATGATGCGTGTGGCATCGTCGATCAGGTAGCCGTCCGGGGCTGCCAGCTCCGTGACGGTATATGCACCGGGCTCCAGAGCTGTCAGGTCGATTTCGCCGTTCTCGTCGGTCACATACTCTTTGGAGAAGGTGCCGCCGACCAGTTCAATTTTGAAGCGTGCATTGGGCTGCGGTTCCAGAGAGGAAGAATCCAGCTTCACGAGGTGGATTCCGGGCTTCTGATCGTTGAAGAAGATCAGCTGCCTAATACCATCTCCGCCGCTCAGCTCAATCTGCTGAGGATTGGTGTTGATAATGTGCTCATTGCTGGTGGCAACCTCTTTGGCAAGGTAGGTGCCGGGTTCCAGATCCACCAGCAGGATCTCGCCGAATTCATCAGTGGTGAAGTTTCCGATCAGCTGCGTATCCTTGTAGACCTCAAAAGTCACATCAGGCAATGCCTTCTGGGTTTTGCTGTCATACTTCAGAATCCGCAGGCCGGGCTTTTCCTCATTGACGATGGAGATGCTGGTGGTTTCGCCAGTCGTGACGGTAGCGGTGAAAACCGTATCATCCTTCAGGTATCCGGCAGGGCTGGCCGTTTCCACAATACGATAGGCACCGGGCTTGATCTCATCGAAGATGGCCACGCCAGCGGAGTTGGTCTCAGCGGAGTATTTCACGCCGGACTCAATGTGTTCGACCTGAATGACTGCGCCGGGAAGGCTCATGCCGGTGTTGGAGTACTTATTGACCCGCAGGGTGCCGTAAGGCTCGTTTGTAAAGGTAACTGTGGCCTGCTTGCCGTATTCCACTCGAATATTTTGCGCGGGATTGCTGCTGAGCAGATGGTTCTGAGGTGCAACACGCTCGTAGACGGTATAGGTGCCGATCAGATCCACAGGAATTGTGATCTCGCCCTTGGAATTAGTCGCGAAGGTGCCGATGGTAGCGCCTTCCGGATCAACAATCTCGAACATTGCGCCAGCCAGAGGGACTTCGGTGCCTGCCTCCAGCTTGACGATCTTCAAGCTGGTCTCGTAGGTAGGCTCGTCTTCGTCAGCGCTGCCATAATTGCTGTAATCGGAAAGACTCAGAGGCACTGTCGGGTCGGTATCGCACATATAGTTTTGCAGGTTGCCATATTTATCCACTTCCGCACATACTGCGTAGTAGACGCCGTAGTTATAGACATTGCAGCGGTAAGAGAGCTGCACGCTGCCGCTCTGGCCGGAGATGGAGCTGACAGGATAGATCACCTTGAATTTTCCAGAATACCCGTTTCCGGTGCCGGAAGTGGTGACCTTGGAGATCTCCTGATTGTCCAGGTTTACGATCTTCGCACCTGCGGGCACAGCGGAGGGGTCGGAAAAGGCCACGCTGATGTCGTAGTCGCACACCCATGTTTCAGAGGTGAGGGTGAAGACCTGCTGCATATACTGCTGGCCATTGATCGTTACGGGATAGGCCTCCGGGCGATCCGCCTCAGAAGTCAATCTGGGCTGAAGAACCTTCGTCCATGCGGTGCCTCGACGATAGATGTCCTTGGCCGCTGCCAGGATCTTATTGGCACGCTGAAGCTCCACACCGGTCAGCGAGGAGTTGACCTTGAGATTGTTGATGTCCCAATGGCCCAGCAGATAGCACCAGAGCGCCATCTTGGTCGCGTAATAGCCCTGGTACTTATTCTCAAGGCCCAACTCGCCAAGGCTCCGAGTGGGGTAGCCGTTGGCGACGATGCCCACTACCTTGGGATCGCTGCCGATTTCCTGCGCGAGGTACTTGATACTCTCGCCCTTGGCAACCGACTGCGGCACACCCTTGGTGTTAGGGTTGACACAATACGCAGGAATCTCCTTCGTATTGCCGTTGCGGTCAACATAGTTGTAGTAGGTGTAGATCAGCTCACGCACTCTGCCATTGATGGACAGATAGCTCAGGGGATAGCCACCGTTATAGATGTCCACCTCACCCAGAGCTTCCTCCTCGGAACTCGCTGCGAAAGCGGTTCCGGGGAACATTCCGAGCATCATGACAACTGCGAGCAGCATACACATGACTCTTTTTTTCATGATTTTGGAACCTCCATGTTGTAGTTGAGGAGGTGCAGTAAGCGCCTCCTGCTGGTTGATGGGCAAAAGAAAAGCAGTGTGCGTGAAGCACACTGCTCTCAGTGGGGATAAGCTTATTTGACGGAGATGTAGTATTCCGTATAACGGAACGCTCCGTCGCAGTAGACATCCCACGCCTCAAAAGAGTACTCTCCCGGGGGGCAGGAATTGAAGAGATCGATGATCTGAGAAGACCGCCAGGGCCAGAAGCTGTTGGCGGACTCATCTTTGGGAATGGACAGATTCACAGTTACCAGCGGGTCACCATTTGCTCTGGTCACAGGTTTGCCATTTTTCCAGGTCTGGGGATTGTCCCCGATGGCATTATAAAGCGTGTACTGCATGCGTCTGGTTTCGTACAGGTTGCGCACGAACATATACTGCTTGCCGCCGGATGTGAAGTGATTTGCTTCCGGCTCAGGCAACTGCGGCTGATCGAGTAAGCTCCAATCACAGGTGGGCTTAGGCAGAGCATCCGTCGCTTCTGCTGCAAACATGCTGTTCTGATACTTGCTCACATCCGTGATTTCGTAGGCATAGCCATCCGAACAGATAATCTGGTCACCGACCTGAGGGGCCGGTTTCACATCCGCTTGGGAATAGTCTGCCTTCTTGGGTGCCGATACTGCATTGCTGCCGACCGAAGCGACACCGGTATACGGCTTGTCACTCTCGATCTGGACACAATTGTTCACGCTGTCCCAATACACATTGAATCCGACTGCCTTGCCGATATCGCGGAGCATCACATAGTTATTCCCGTTGATGCCATAGGCGGTCATCTCCACTTCCTTACCATCGACAAAGAACCGATGGCTGCTACGCTCTGCGATAATGCCGGCTGCGTAGGCGACCGTACCGCTGAAGAACATAGCGCCGATCAGAAGACCGGCAATAAAGGATCCGATACGCTTCATTTGCTTTCACCTCATTCGAGTATTTCCAGCCACTCTCTGGGAGGGAAAGGCGTTGGGATGATTTACTGGCTGCTGAGGGTCTGGAGGCCAAGGAGGAAGATATCTTCCTTGGTTGCCCGCTTGCTTTGGACCAGATTTCTCATCCGGTCATACGACTCACGCGGCACGCGCATCTTGATGATGACGCTGCCTTCCGTTGCGACGGGCTTCGTGCGATGCTCACGATTGCGGGGCTTAGTGGTTTTCATAGTCATCCTCCAGTTATTTATCGAATCTCCACTGCCTGCACACACAGACGCAGAGAGGGCTGGTTGGCGATACAAGTGATCAGCGTAATGCGGTTATCTCCCATCTCGTTCAAGTAGGAGTAGTCGGTATAGGAGATTGCACCCACAAAGGTCACTTTATAGGTCTTGGTGCCAAGCGAGGTTTTATACTTCACGATGTCACCCAGCTTGACATTCTTCAGCTGTCCGAAATAGGGGTGGCTGCCACGGTTATGTCCGAACAGGCCCACATTTCCGTAATACAGGCTGGAAGAGGTGTAGTGGCCGGCACCTTTGGACATCGAACTGTCCGTGGCACCTTCATAGACTTTGCAGCTCAGGCCGACTCGGTCGATGGTAACCTTACCGATGCTGCCATCACTTTGCTTCAGGTCGTCCACAGTGATCGCGGGCTGGTAGGGCACTTCTGTCATGCCGCCTCCAGTAATCACACTGGAGTTGCTGAAGTCCATCTCGGGATAATCAGCAGATCCGGACCCGCCGCTCAGGCCGTACTGGATTCCGCTGCTCAGATAGGGATTATTGAGCGAGGTTTCCAGGAACTCCTGGCTGAGACCGTACCGGATCTCAGGGATGTCATAGTCGATCTGGTTATGGTCGCCATAGTTGTAGCTGGCGTCATAGAGATCTTCGTAGTTGGTGCTGCCGTAGTAACTCGGATTCGCCGATGTCTCAAATGAGTAATCGGCGGCGCTGGCCTGGGTGGCCATTCCGAGCGCCATAGTCAGCACGCAGCACAGGGTCAAAAGGCGTTTGAGTTTCATGTGGGTTCCTCCTCAGAATCAGATTCACCTGCCTGAGTCCCGACATCGACTTTGAACCAGTACGGGCCATTGACTGTTCCGACCGTATGCTCGACGGTATTGTCATAGCAGCGGATCGCAATCGTCTGGCCGAAGAGCTTCTTCGCGACGGATTGATCCACTTCCACGGCAATCACGCCTTCGGGAATCTCCTTCAGACGATCGATACGCAGTTCCGGTTCCTTGGTCTTCAGTCGCAGGCGGCCGCATTTTTCATACTCGTTGCCCTTGCCTGTTGCTTTGTAAACTGTAGTATTCTTACGGAGCATGAAGCACAGGAACAACAAAGTTGCCAAAAGAATGGCGCCGCCAATGGCGGGGATCACCAGGGTACTGCCGTCAAAAGAGGGGCCTTCTTCCGGCAGGATCTCAGTGCCCAGGTAGGTTACAGTGTAGAGAATGCTGGATACGCCGGAGGACACCACGGTGCCTTTGTATTCGGCAGTCGTGATATAGCCGGTTGCCACGGTAGAACTCGCGGATCCAGAATAGGTTGCCACAGCGGAGTAGGTGGCGGGGACAAGCTCGTCGCCCACAAGAGCGGTGCTCTCAACGCTCCAGGTCACATTCGAGAGGCTCAGAGTTCTGCCATCTTTTACGACGGTCTTATCGATATACGAAGAGTCGTTACGATCAAGGCCGGTGTAGTTCTTGGTGGCGGTGACCGTATAGGCGCTGCTCTTGTAGCCGGCTGCCTCGGTCTTGATGGTGCTGTGATCCAGAGCCAGTGTACCGGACGCGGTACCATCGTCGTATTCGATGGTGGGACTCAGTTCCGCGAGGATGTCTTCAAGATTCTTCTTGGCTGTGGTCACCGTGACGACCTCAGTATGCATATTTTCTTCCTTATAGGTCTGCTCCTGCTTCACAATGTCAGTCATGGAGTAGAGGAAGCCATCATACTCAAAGTCCTCTTCATACAGGTCAGAAGGATCCTGGTCAGGCAGCAGCGTGTAGGTCTTGATCGCCAGCTGCTGGCCGTTGAGGTTCTGGTAAGTGACATCGTCAGGGATGTACGCTGCGCTCGCTCCCACGGTCATCGACATTGCGATGACGAGGACAAGCACCAAAGATGCGATTTTCTTTTTCATGGATCTTCGTCCTTTCATGTTCATGGGCGTCTTTCGTCCGATTAGGCCGAAGGATCGCTCGTAGTGAGGCGGCCTTTGCCGCGCTTGTATTCGCTGATACACTCTTTCAGCATGGCAAGGAGGTCTTCATAGGTCAGACTCATCGAAAGCCACAGGCATTGCCGGTACATGTAGATCATGCTGTCATCTGCCAGGAAGACTGAATGCCAACCTGTGACCGAATCCAAATTCAGCTCATTAGCAGCGCCGTACATCTGCTCGGCGTTGATGTCAGCAAAGAGGATCTTATCAGCGACAATGATGGACATGATGGGGTAGCTTCGGATCATGGAGACAAGGACGACGCAATCAACTTCGTCGTCCTTGTGGATGGCGACATAGGTGTCACCATGCTGCTCCACGATATTGAGACAGGACCGGATAACCTCCCTGCAATGAGCATCGAGTGCATCTCTGCTATTGGGAGAGTAGTTCATGGTCTTACCTCAATCTTGTATGACGCTTGATGATTCTGGTGATGAAGCCAAGGGCGATGCCGCTTTCCTCATCGACTCCGGTGACACGGAAACTGACAGTATCCAGTCGGCTGGGCATGTCGATGGAGCGATACAGCTTGGTCTTGGCATTGACACCGGCCTGGAGTCGAACAAAGAACACGCGGTCCTTGACACCAGTGACAACTCCGAAATAGTTGGAGTTGGGCACGATCTTCTCCAGGGCTGCGCGATCGGGATTTTCCGAGGCCTCTTTGATGGACAGGCTCACCGAATAGACCTCGCGCTCGGGGTTGTAACCGACATCCATGACTCTGGCCACCACGAGATCGCCCGTAGCATACAGATCAGTGATATCGGAGAACCACTGCCAGGACACATTCCGGGCATAGATCTCGGTATCAACGCCGCAAGCCTCAACCGTCATCGTGTTGTTGCCGACCGCAAGTACGCGGCAGGCCATCAGGATGCCGGGCTTGACGCGGCCGGAAGCGTAGTAGCGCTTCTGCCTCTGCAGCATGGCTGCCTTTCGGGAACCAATTGCTGCCCGATTCTTGATGTCCACGCCGGCAGGAATAAAATCGATCGTCGCACCGAGCATACGGCCAATCTGGATCCGCACATCCTTGGGGATGGGGGCATCATCCGGCCACTCGCTCAGGACCATCTCTCTGACGGGAATCTTCACACAGAGTCCCTCAAAATCAATGGGGACAACCGGCATACCGTTTTCCGTGAGACTGATGTCAGTGCTTACGATTCCGGTCAGGATCTGCTGTCGGCGAGCTGCGCCGGCGAGGTAGCCCCACTTCGCATCTTCACTGTCTTCGCGGGTCACACCGCGCTCCTGATCATTGAGTTCCAGCAGGTCTTCGCTGCTTTGGCGGCGAGGTGCGGCAGGTACGGCTGCGGGAACGGGAGTCTCGGCCACCAGCTCTGCCACTTCTTCGGTCTTTTTCTTGGGCATAAAAGCTCCTCCTTTCTTAGAAGAGATCATCCACATTCACGGGAGTCCGATCGGAAGCCGCTTTGGATCGCTCAGTGGGTTTCTTCTGAACAGTTCCTTTGGACTCCTTCACGGGAATTGCCGCTTTTGTAGATGCTGAAACGCCTGAAGCAGATACAGAACAAGCCTGGCTGGTTTTCCAGTCAGGCTCATGCAGGATTGCTTTTCGGCTCTTCAGTTTTTTATAGTCCGGATGGAGTGAGTAGTCATAGCGCTTGGCTCGCATGACTTTCTGACCTCGAATGAAGATCAGAACTTGATCCGGAGGTAAACGCAGGACCTCGTCAGGGGTAAGCAATTGACGCCGGCCAAGTGAGTTGGTCTTGCGGAATCTTGGTGTGTAGTCGGTGATATGCATGGTGTTGAGTTCACGCATGGTGCCTTCAACTTCCACAGATGCTGTTCCGATGCGGTCACTGAAATACTCAGCTGACAGCATGTCCGTACATCCGAGAAACACCGTTGAGTCACATGCGCCCAGGATCTCCTGCCACTGGTCGTCCGGATAGCGGTTTTTCATCTGACCGACATTTTGGAAAAACACGGCGACAGAACACCCACGAGAGCGAATGGTACTGCATTTCTTTGTGAAATCGGGGATCAGGCAGCAATTGGGAAACTCATCGAGGATGAACTTGACTTTAGGGTTCAGAACACCGCCCTCACAGTAGCCATCGGCATAACGGATCAGGCGGATGAACAGGAAGGAGAAGAACAAGGAACTCAGGAAATCAAAGGTACTATCCTGATCGGATACGATGCAGAAGTAAGCACACTTTTCTTTCCCTGGCAGTTCCAGGTCGATCTCATTATACGAGGTAATATTCCGGACCTGCTGTGCCTGCATGACTGCCAGCTTACTGCCAAGGCCAATGATGACGCTGGTTCTGACGGTGTCACTGGATTGTTTGAAGATTGCATAAGGTGCAGCAGCTGGTGACGGTGGGAGTACCTCACCGGTGTATTGGTTCACATGTTCGTGACTGATACTGGCCATGATGTCAGAGAGTCCCTTTTCTGTCTGCGTATAGAGGAGGTCGTAGACGGTAGCGAGGTTCCGCTGTTCTGGCGGCATCTCAAGAGCCACATACAGGACCAACGCTTTCAGCAGGTTCAGTTCCGCGTTATACCAAAATGCATCTTTCATGTCGCCACTGGTATTCTGCAGAACGATGTCTGCGAAAGTCTGTGCCATGAGCTCGCTGTCTCCCACTTCATTGAGACAGTTCCAGGAATCACTGTGGTCCATTTCAATCAGATTGAAAACTTTGACGGTATAGCCGTTCTCACGCAGGTACTCGCTCATGGACTCATACAGTTCGGATTTCGGATCTGTAATTATCAGGCTTTCTCCGCGTTTCACTGCCTGCAGGATCAGATTTCGAGAGATGGATCGTGATTTTCCTGTTCCTGACGCGCCGCACACGGCGAGATTGGCATTAAGGCGGGTATTCTTTGGGAGTGTGAGGACCTGGCCATCCGGCAACATGCCGAGGATGTCCTGATCTGTTTTCTTTGCGGTTGTGACATCAAAGCATCCGCTTGCCTCCTTTGGAGACATGAAACTCGCAGTACCATAACTACCAGAGTTGGATACAGTAAGGTTTCGATCGGAGTCGGTGACTCCATTCTGTCCCCAACCGATGCGCAAGCCAAAGATGCAGATCAGAACAAGTCCCACGACAACAGCTGCGACAGCAATCAGGCCCTCGGGGAAATGCAGCAGAGCTGCGACGATTGCAGCGAGATCGAGTGAAGGAAGACCCGGAGAAACACGATAGTCACTTCCGGCCGCCTTCCATGCATTGATATTGATTATGAACTGAGCAATAATGCCAGCCACGAAGAGAACACAGGGGATGAGGATTGCGAGGCTAAGAGCTATTTTCAGTTTTCTTTTGTCCATAGTAAATCACGCTTTCTACTGGACGCACTTCGATAGAGGGCCCGACAATCCCCTGAACTGTCTGAGCCTGGTAATCGAAGCAAAGCATGATTGGACTTCCACGGAACCCACCCGGCATCGGCGTAATATCCGATAGCTTAAGGAGATCGCATTGATAGTTCAAGATGACCGGCCTGTCGAGCAGAACATCGATCGCGTCATACTCCCGGTTGGGAGTCCGTGGTGGGTGGTAAGGGGCAAGCATGGCCTGATTGACTTTCAGAGCCAGGTCCGGATGGAGAATAATCTTCAGAAGGTGGTCTCCATCTGCATTGTTCGTGAGAAAGACGCACTGCGCGAAGAATGTGGAGACTACGAAGTACTTGTTTCCAAACGGTTTTGCACTATGACATAGCCGCTGAGCGACACTCATGGTAGAACCGATAACCACCTGATGGATCGTAGTTACACCAAATCCTCTCGCAATCAGCAAGCTTTTGATCGCGGCTGCGTAGTTTTCCTCGCTATTCTTCATCCAGTACATTCTCGTGCTGCCGGTGAAATAGAGGAAGTAACACTGGTTTCCCTTGACAATAATGCCAATCGTGCGAGAACTCTTGGACACAGATTCCGGTGAGTACTCTTCAATGGCAGCTCGCAGTTCATGAGATGCGTAATAGTAGGTGCTGTCTGGATCGGGAGAGATGGCGTTCTTTGGCCGCTTTGCAGGGGACATGAGTGACGGCTTCCTGGACTGCAGAATTTCGGCGCCTGCTGCATTGGCCATGACGGTTCCAGTAGCAATGGCATGGAGGCGAAGGATCTTATCGATCCAGGCAGGATAGACCGGATCGGAATTGTTGATGCGCGAATGGATCATTGCCCATGCCTCAGGATCACCCTGCGCCACATAATCAAATCCCTTTTCCGTCAAACTCAGGGACCGAATCACATGCCGATGATGTTTCTTCCGAAAGAGCTTCACATAGCCCTCTCGGATTGCCCGATACATGACCCTGCGATTCCACTCAGCACCTCCACCGATGCGCACTGCCAACTGAGTCGGAAACTCAATGCAGTATCCAACGAACCACAACAGTTCAAGAAGACGATCATTTTTGCAAGTAATCATAGGCACTCCAATCCCTGAAACAAGGCTGCCCAGAGGCTGCCTGTGTCAGCTTCAATCATTCGAACATGCAGTGAAAAACTGACCAAGCAAAAAACACCCAGACAGAAATCGTATGCCAAATTACTACCTATTTCTGCGCCTCTAAGGTTCAGACAGTCGAAGTGCGCCAAATCACTACCTATTTCTGCCCTTCACTCAGAGCAGAATTTGGTAGTTGATTTGATGTGGGTTTTGGCCCATGCAGGAAGGCTTTCCGGACGCATGAGATAGAACTCCGTGCAGTCCCGGTCTGCTACCTGCGTTGCCTGCAGAACAGTACAAAGCAGGCCACTGTCATTGGTCAGCAGCATCGACTCGATGACATCCAAGTAGCGCTTAGTCTCGATGTTATCGTAATCACGAATCCGCCTGATCCCGAGTGCTTCATCATACTGGTGGACAATGCAGATCGCACACGATCCAAAGCGCTCCATCGGATTCTCCTTGAGAAAGTCAAGCAGCGCATACCGCAGGGGACGTGTCAGAAACGCTTGATTGTCCCTCTGATTCCGCTTGGGGAGGATCGCAGGAACGGTGATTTTGATCCAGTCGTGGCTTTCTTCGATTTTGATTCCGAGGAGGTCAGCAACCTCGCCGTAAAATGGAGCCACATCGTCGTGAACCGTTCTCGCAGTAAGGTTTCGCAGGGACACCGTTGATACTTCAGCGCTACGGACCAGGCTATACAGCTTCTGCTGGGGATTGAACTGATCAATGCGCTCAAGGTCATTTGCAATCTGGAAAAGCTCGTGACTGATGCCATCGAAGTCAGATGCGACTTGCCTCATTAGGAGGATATATTTGGGGTTTTTCATGTCGGCACCTCACAGTTGATAGATTTGCTCTACGCCATCTGATCCCACCAGTAAGCCAAAGTCATTGGCTGACCGTGGAATGATTTCATCCAGGAAGGCCAACTTATCGACCACAATCAGCCGAACAGTCGCCTCCGGGATTGAAGCGCGAGCAGCATTGATGGAAGGGATATTGTTCCGACTACCGGGGATCAGGTCATAATCCTTGGCAGCCGATGAGAATGAAAGGATGGCGGGAGGCTCACTTGCACAGAATTCCTGCACTTTATCTCGCATTTTGATAAACGCCCAGAATGTCATGACCGACTCAATCGTCTTCTTGTGGTCCAAGGAGTAACGGCTGGTCGCGAGATATTGGCCATCCGGTGAAAAGTAGGCCAGACCCTCACGCCGAAGTAGTGAGAGAGCCTGACCGTAGGCACGGTTGCTCATATGATTGAAGAGCAATCGCATCTGACGCTGTTCAACGACACCGAAGATGGTCAATAACCTGATGATCACGGCCACCTCATGCCCTCGAACCTCATTTGCGAACTTCATTTTAAGCTCCTTTGTGTAGACTTAGAAAACCGCATAGTGTAGAGAAAAAATGCTGCTACGCATAATGTAGACGAATTGTAAGTGCGGTGGAACGTGCGTTGTCAATTCTCGACATTATGTGTATTCTGAGCCAGTTTTTCTTGGAGGATCTGGTTCAGCTCCATGCGGTCCGTAGTGATGAGCTGCTTCTCCAGAGGGGAAGCCTTGAACGAAACAGTGATATGGTTGGAATTGGTTGAGATCAGCCCCTGCCCTCGCTCAAAGCGGGTGATGGACATGATCTCAGCATCGGAAAGATGAAGGATATTCTGGACTCGCCGGGCCTCATCATCCTCCAAATTCAAGATGATTTTGGTCTTTGCAACATTCAGGATGCCTTTGCCGAAACGGCTTCGATCTAAATCGCCGATGTCCTGTGTGGCTGCCACAGCAGATCCACCGTAGCCACGGATGATCTTGAAAATCTCCTGAACCCATTCGCCAGCAAGCGCTTTCGCGTTGTTGGGATTATTGGTGTCATCGTCTCCGATCAATTCCCATGCCTCATCAATGAAGATTGCCTTCTCTTTGGTCCGGTTCTCTTTCGCCTTATCCCAGACATAGTCAAGCGCCACAAACATGCCGACAGGAAGAAGTTCGCCGGTCAGCTCCGAGATGTCCAGGACAGTATAGGGATTATCCAGCTGGACATTTGTGTGTTGGTTGAAAGTTTTGGCGGATCCGTTGACCAGGCGGTTGAGGATATTCCCCATTCTCTTTGTCTCTGGGGATTCCATAAGGATCTCATAGACATCTCCCAGAAGGGGCATCTCACGGTACTTCTCAGGATGTGCCGGATCGATCAGTGAGTCATTGTTGTGGGTGATTCCCTTCTTCGCGTAGGTGCGGATAAGCGCCTCATCGAGCAACTGCCGCTCCTCATGGGAAATATCGGGGATCAGAAGGGAGAAGAAAATGTGAAGCTGTTGGATCTTCTTGGCCAGAATGGAATTCTCGTTTACGACACCGTCGATCAGTTCATTGACGCTCTGATCTTGCTTACGGATCTCGCAGACATTGATGCACTGCTTTGAAGCAGGGCTTATGGAAATGAACTCGCCACCGATGTTGTTGCAGGCTCTCAGGAACTCATGGCCCTTTAGGGGCGCGATGATAAACACCTGCGTGCCCTTCCGCCTCATTCGTAAGGCAACCAACTGGAGGGTGAATGTCTTGCCGGCTCCGCTGGTACCAAGCAGGACCATGTTGGCATTTTTATAGGTGCGGCTATTGAAGATATCAACGATGACCAGACTGTTATTGTGCTGATTGACGCCCAGCAGAATGCCGTTTTCATCACTCATCTCAAACGATGTGAATGGATAGCAGCTTGCTGCAGATGATGTGAGCATGTTTCTTTTACTGGTCTCAAAGAGTTTCTTGTCCAGCTTACAAAATGGGAGAACGGAGAGCAGCGCCTGCTCCTGTCTGAACCGGCAGATTCGGATATCCATATCCTGCGATATCATAAGGCGACGAACCTCGGAAATGCGCCACTCCAGATTCTCAAGGGTGTCTGCTGTGATGGTGACCAGGGTATTGCAGTAGTAGAAATCCTCGTAGTTGGCGAGGCCTTCTTTCAGAAAGTAGCCGGAACGGATTGCACTCTCGAAGTCATCGAAGTCAGTATTCGTATCCGAGGCATCCTTGATGCGGCTTCGGTTGATCCGGATCTGCTGGCCGAGCTTTGCCTGAATTCTCTCTTTCGGTTCCCGGTTGAAAAAGAAATCAACATCAATTCCTTCGCCGGCATTCACCAGAATGCTTGTCCATCCCGCAACAACGCGGGGATTGTAGCCTTCTGAGGGAACGAGCAGATATGCGTGATAAACCCCGTCCATCACAACATACGAACCATGCGTCAAATCAATGGACTCAGGAGCCAAGACGCTCTTCAACGGGACCGGAACAGAAATGTCTGTGTCGGGGCGGGCCGCCTGAAGCTCTCTTACGCGCCGCTCAACCGGCTTCACCTCGCAGGTGGCACGGTTAAACACGGTATAGAGGATCTCCATGAGGAAGGCGCTTTCGTCCGCATGAGCGACCACAGCGTTGTCGCAGTGCAGGAAGTACTGCCTTACTGTCTGAACAGCAGTTTCCAACTCAGAGACGATCTCAGAATACTCAGGCTTACGGTTAGTCACAGCCTCATACTCAAAGATAACCAGGAAGCGACGGGTGATCGCTTCCCGTGAGCCAATCGTCTGGATGAGATGGTAGTAGTCCAGCTGCAATTCCCTGCATTTTGGGTTTTCCTCGGCTTCCATATCTCTCTCAATCGTCCTGAGGTGCTTCCCAATGTCAGCCTTCTTGGTGAGGACCTTGATTTGGATCTTTACCGGGGATATCTTCATCCAGCTTGCGAAATTGGCAACGATGTTCTTTTGCTCATAGATACTGCGAAGCAGGAAGTTAATCGGCTCGACCTCGATTACACGGATATATCGACCATCCGTGGTCTCAATGATGCCATTTCTGATATCTTTGACCGGAATAAAGTCTTCCGCCTTGGGAGGCTGTTTCTTCTTGGATGGTCTGGAGGTTTGCTTGGAGGTACTCTTAGCCGGCTGTCTGGGATTTTTGCGACTCTTACGCTTTTGAGGCTTTTGCTTGATGCGGATCCCCAATTGCTCAGGAGGCGTGTGCTGCGCAGCTGTCGGATTTGCCCTGGGCGGCTTGGATTTGGGCTCGGGCGCTTGGACATCGGAACGGTAGAGGGTTCTGCGATGGATGAACCACCTCATCCAGTTGACCACGAACTCGGACAGGGAATCACCCTCAAAGCCCACTACTGCGAAAATTCCCAGCGGCAGCGAGATCAGGCAGAGAAGGATGATTCGTGTGGTAAGTGAAAGGGGCAACTTGATAATGGGAAAGCCTGATAGTAAAACGAGCACGCAAGCCTCAATAGCATTGCGTGCTCGAATCATGCCGCCAAATAAGCGCCCACTTGTTAGAAAGTTTGGCGGGATATAGTAAATATCCCGTTCTTCATTCGGTTTGCTCATATTTGGCCTCAATTCTGCAATTAGTTACCGATGATCCAGAAAGGACCACCTGCGCCAGCAGTCTTGCTGGCTTCATTCAGAATGATGGCGAGATCCCAGGCCTTCTCAGAACGCTGATAGCTGGCAGGGTCGGCTACGAGGATCTTACCATCAGAAGTGCAGCCGCGAAGGACGATAAAGTGGCCGCTGGAGGTAAAGTGGCCCTTGGTCATAAGCGCCACAACCAATTTCCCGTCTGTCAGGGCATCCACGATACGCTGTGGTTCCGATGCCGTGCATCCTTCGACAGCCAGTCCCCAAGCTTCAGCAGCTCCGGGAATAAGCGAATGGTAGGAACCACTGCCGCTGCACCAGTATCCGTTTTCATAGGCCCACTGAGCCATGTGCGGCGGGTCAACGGTCTCGGATGTAAGACTGGAGACAACAATTGACATCGACGTGGGGCCACATGCATAGCCACCGATCGTATCTGTACCATAGGGCTCATACTTCCAACGCTCGTCCAGCTGGTTGTAATACACAACCTGCGTGGAGCCATCTGAAAATACAACTCCATCATAGGAAAGGCCCATGGCAGAGAACTCGGTGTCGCTGAGACCCTGATAAACGCCATCGCCCAGAAGGACTGTGAGGTTCTGTGCATATTGACTTGCCAGGAGTTTCTGATCGTCAGAAAGGTGAAACACTTGGTCGGCAAAGTAGGCCTCGCCATTATAGGCGATGGTGTATACCCGAATCGTCTCGTAAGTGGTCTCGGAAGTTTCACCCTCGGATGAACCGTCCTCACTCGTTTCCGCCTCACTATCCTCAGAAGAGGATTCAGAAGCCACTTCGCGCTCTTCATCAGTATAGGTGAAGGAATAGAGTTTGTCCTTGTTGGCCGCAAGCAGTTCCTCCATGTCTTCTTGCGAAATAGAGGCTGCGTCAGTGTCTTTATAGGCACAATACTGAGAGACAAAAGCATTGGCATTGAATACGACATCAGAACCGAACGGATTGTTGATCTCTTTTCCATCACAGCTGGAAGCTGCAAAGTCAGCTTCGATACGATCGAGCACATCGGTCAATCCTTCGGAAAGGATCATGCTGATGCCACTATTGATATCAGTCATATTCTGAATCAAGGCAGCATCATCACTGATACCGTTGGGCGTATCGGTGCCATCTCCCAGAAGGGAGCCAAAGATCACGGACGGCAGCATTGCAACAATGACGATAGGGAGTGCGATCAGCGCCACAATGACTGCTATCCATTTTTTCGAAGCCTTCGCGGCCTCAACAGCGGCACCGTGGGCACCACCTACTGCGGCTCCTTTTGCGATATTCGTAATCGCCTTTCCGGTCTTTGCGGCGCCATCAACTGTAGATTCGACAGAAGACTTCTCCTGCCTGGTTTCATCACTCATCAGATCTTATCCTTTCTTTTCGGTACAGGGGGCATTTGAGAAACGATTCGTTCCTCATACTTGATCTTGTCATCCGCCCCTTGATACGGGGTCTTCTCAACGACGGGTTGTGCGTATTGGCGATACCAAGAGGCACCGTCTACGGTCTGCACGGTATCATATGGGCCGGTTGGAGGCATGTACTGTTCAGCACTATACATGGCAAACTCGCGATCGGATTGACCATCTGCTGAGATCTCATGCCCGGTAATCCGACCACCGCCAATCTCAACATCACGGAACGTGGGCGGGGTGCTGGCTACGGGAGTACTCCCGCCGCTTGCAGCCCTCTGCTGCTCAACACCTGCTGTATGGGCAGGGGCGCTGGGTGCAACTCCAATGCCGCCGCCCTGGGTGGGCACTGTGATGGGAGAAGCTCCCGCAGCGGTTCCACCGTCAAGCGTCACTTCATCCCCAGCTACGCCCGGCGCAGTGGGAACGGAACCCCCTCCGTCAGAGTTGGCTTCATTAGCTGCAACGGAATAGCCCATGTAACTACTCAGAGCCTCCGAAGCCTTCTCGCCGGTGATGGAGCCAACCGTTGAGATGTTCCCTTTTGCTACCGCGCCAATGACACTCGTAGCAAAATGACCGCCATTTTTCAAACTTGAGCCGAACATAGCACCACCGACCAAGCTGCTCAATCCAGAACCGGTCCCAGTCGCATTTGCAGCAGCGGCATTCCCGACTGCGCGCCTTGTGACGCTAACAATGCCATTTCCGCCGCCGGTAAATGCTGCACCAGCGGCTTGACTGCTCCCTTGTGTGCTGTGAGAAGAATGTCGATTAAAGACAGTTCCGCTCAGGGCGCCGGCTGCAGTTGCAATGCCTCGACCGGCAACCATGAGCTCTGCCAGCATACTCCCACCGGTCCTGCCCACATTGACTCCCAGAGATGCCATAAAACTATCGATTTTTTGGCTGACTTTTAAGAAGCCAATTGCGCAGAGGAACCAGATGAAGACATTGCCGGCAACTTCTTCACGACTGGATGCTGCGATGGCACTTTCCACTTCGCTCTCATCGATGGCAAAAGCAGTTGTGGATAGTGCAAACAGCAGCAATACCAGCAGTAAAGGCATCAATACTCTTTTTCGTTTCATCGTTCTCCTCCTCATATGGACAGCGGGTTGGCTAAGAATGTACCAACCATGCTGGTAAATAGACGCAGACACCATGCATTCATGATCAAGAGGAACAACTGCCCTCCGAGCATTCGGCACCATGCACTGAACACATTCGATGTGCTCTCGGCGGCACCCGTTGCGAATGCAATTGGTGCGGTGTAGACGAGGACACCGACCAGGATGTATCTTTCTGCCGCCTCAAATAGAAGTTTGATGAAGTTCCAGGCAATAATAATCACCAGGATGATGACAATGAGACTCACTGAACCGGATGCGAGGCACCCGACGATGACAGTGAGTACACTCCCAAAGTTCGCAAAATCAATTGGAGGCAGAGCAGTGTCAACGATCCAGCTGTAAGGTGTTCCTGCAATATCGAGGATGATCACCATGATCTGGTCAGCGAAGAGCGCCAGAAAGATGAAGAGGATCGATTTGATGGAGAGCTTGATGGGATCCTCCGCACTGAGGCCCACACCAAGCCCAAAGTTTTTGAACAGTTGCCACACCAGGTTCAACAGGATGAAGCCGACAGCGATAGCTACAAACACGTCGTAGAGAGTCTCTGCGGCCGGAAAGTAACGCAAGAAAGTGCTCATGTCACAGCCAAGTGCGCCAAGCACGGAGCCGGTGACCAGATCCAGCAAGTTCATGATTTGCGTGGCAATCCATTCAACAATGCTGTCTAAGATACCCATGTAGCACCTCCTGCATCACATCAGAAGCAGCCAAACTCGTTGTCGTGGCTGTCTTCGGGCAGGAAGTATGCCGCCGTCAGGCACATGGCAATGCCTGCGACAATTCCGGATACCAAACAGATGATGTTCTTCTTCATGTGGTGTTTCTCCTTTACAATCAAGGTGTCCAGGTACCACCGGCGAAGAACGGCGTCACATAGGCCATGATAAAGCCAAGGCTATTCAAAATTGCCCAGGTGATGATGATCCGTTTCAGCCAGGCACGGGACTCATCGACTGTCCGCCCGGATCTGGAGAAGTTCATCAGAAGGAGTGCAACTGCAGCCGTGACAACCGCTGCAACCGTGCTTATGCCCAGGATCTGCGTATACACATCCTGCATGATCGCACTTGCCTTCGTCCAAATGGTATCAGCGGCAAATGCGCGTGTCGAAATCATGCTCAGCATTGTCGGCATGATGAAGGCCATATACAGGCCACGGCCAACATTCATCTTTCTGAATCGCTCCCGCAGCTTCGAGATGACAGTAGATTTTTTTCGATTCATACTGGGAAGTCCTCCTTTCTACTGGAGCCGAAAAGGAAAGCCAGGAGATTGGGTAGTGCGCCCCAAACTCCTGGCTTTGCATGAAAAAGACCCTCTGCATGGCAGAAGGCCCGTTCCCGATTGAACTTTTCGACGATAGCATCTTACCATCTATGGAATTCAGATGCAATTAAGAAGGACTTCAATTTTCGTTCAGATTTAGTTCGAAAACCGTTCAATTTTAGTTCAGGGAAGAAATTCTTTTATGATTTCCATGCAGTCGCGCGCTGTGTACCCCCACAAAATGCGATCAATTGCTTGAATGGCCATATTGAGATAGCTGTGGTAAGTCACCATCGACATAGGAAAGCCCAGACGATCGAGCTCAACCAAAATGGCATCTCGATTCGGTAGCCTCTTTTTCGTGAAGTATGTGAGATAGAGAATCTGGTACATCAATTCCCCATGGTCTGGATCCTTTCTCACGGCATCCAACGCATTTTCAATGATTTGAAGCATATTCTTGCTTCGGATGACAGTCCTCGCATAGCTCTCAATCTTGGAGCCGGACAAATCCACTCCAGCCAATTCCGCATTGACCTTCAGTGTGGACAACCTGGTACCATGCTCCATCTCCATTCTGACATTCATGTCAGTTTCAGAGATTTCAACAGCATAGGCTACCTTACGATACTGTCTGAGAAGGTGCCGGGTGTTGTGGTATTTCTCCATAGGCTTCTTGCCTTTCTGACCAGACTCCATCTGCTCAACTCCTGTCTGGATACCAGCCTCAATCTCAGTTTTCAAGGCTTCCTTTTCAAGTGCGAATGCAGGCACGCTATCAGATTTCATTCTTTCATCTCCCTTCTTTCTGCTGCGTTTTTGGGCGGGTCACGATTACCCTGTTCTTCTTTACACACTTCCCAGTCTAAAGCCGTATAGAAGACTAAAGGAATCTGCCGCGCAAAAAAAGAGGATCGAGATACGAGAAACACCTGTATTTTCAAGGCTTTCCTCGCTCGGCCGATTGTTTTTGCCGGTGGGACGCGGGTTTCAATGCTGACATTGATCTGCTCATGGTCATCTTTGACCACATCAATCGCTTTGCCAATCCCTATGATTTCTCCGATACCATGGAGCTCCAGCTCTTCACAGGCATCTCCATAGATCATCTCGCGATACCGGCATACAGAAATAACAGAGCCGCGAGAACTGGAAAAGCTCACGCGGCTGATGATTCCATATTCGCTGGCTTTGATCATAAATCGACCGACTCGGGATTTAGACCAACCCCAGCGCTTTGCAAGGTAGGTATATGAGAGGAGCGGCATACCGTGCATATTGGAGTAGTAGACAACCGGCATATATTCCGATCCTTTCACCGAGGGGTCATTGACAATTGTGTGGAGCCACATGTCCATGATGGCATCCAACTCACTGAAAACAATTCGCCCCTCATTTCGTGCCGCTCGGAGGAGAAGTCGGCCTAACGGCAGCGGGAAGAAAAAGAAACCAGATCCTTTGTAACTGTAGTAGTTATACGCCAAATGCGTACAGTGGCGTTTCCAGTCATTGATGGTGTACCGTATGATCTCCTGATCTTCATCAATAACTTCGAATTGCAGGAAGCCTTTTTCCTCAAAGTACTTCATCAGATCCAGTGCCTGTGCTTTGGAGTGAACCCGAAGAATTCTGGGCAAAGAACCCAGCTTACAGACCCACTGGCCGGGCGCCTCCATGTATCTCACCCCATTGATCACTCGCTCGTTCGACCTGAAATTCGCATAGCTGAAAAGTGCCATCAGGCTAAACAGATGAAGGGTTCCTTCATTATGGAACTCTTTATGATCATTGAAATGTCTGAGCCACTGTTTCAGTATCCGGACTTTGGGAAATCGAACCAACTGTCTCTTCTGTGTGCAGCTCATCTCATACACCTCCCTTCTTAGAAGAATAATTCGACTCCAAGCCCCCTGGTCACGGGGGCACAGGCATTTCAGCCTCGGCCCATGCTTGTGGGTGCGTCGTCCCTCGGCTTGAGGCCTAGCCGGACGAGAGTACCATTATTTTCCCGTGCTGTCTTCGCAATGAGGATTGACCTCTCCTCTTTCACTTGCTCAAAGTGGCTCGAACACGGTGATGTCTTGGAGTCGTATTCATTTTTCAAGGTACACTTGCCAGGGGATAGGGTGAGAGTCTGCGGTTGAGAAGATGTGAAACACTTCAAATGCAACTCTCGTAATGAATGTAGAAATGACCCCCTCATTGACCAGTATCTCCTCGAAAAAAATTGAAATTTTTTTATTGCATCATTCTGAGGTCCAGGCATAAAAAAGCACGCGCCTATTTTGCAATAGGTGCGTGCATATGGTGAAGTCGGATAGAGATTTGATTTTGGACTAAATCATCATATTCACTCCGTTGATCCGACTGTATGTCTATTATAGCTCAATCATCGCT
>Ga0129307_1000575_pt1 | contig 54200 bp, 63 predicted proteins | sample P1105metagenome_FD_94437 | JGI IMG/M metagenome (GOLD analysis project Ga0129307, IMG submission 94437) | Capybara group fecal microbial communities from Wisconsin, USA - P1105 metagenome | ecosystem: Host-associated > Mammals > Digestive system > Large intestine > Fecal | place: USA: Wisconsin... | reverse complement strand
TTGTCAAAAAATAAATACTATGATACAATTATTGTGTCATTTTTATGGCCTGCTGGTGAAGTGGCTTAACACATAGCCCTCTCAAGGCTACATTCATGGGTTCGAACCCCATGCAGGCTACCAAGTAATTTACACCATTTTGGTGTTTTTTATATATTTTTTTGATATAATTAAAGAGGTGATTTTATGCATATAAAATATAATTTATTAAAAACTGATGGTGATGCTAGATATGGTACATTAGAAACTAACTATGGTACTTATGAAACTCCTATGTTTATGCCGGTAGGAACACTAGCTAATGTAAAAACATTAATGCCTGAAGAATTAAAAGCAATTAATTCTGCTGTCATTTTATCTAATACATATCATTTATGGTTAAGACCTGGAGAAGATGTTGTAGACCATGCAGGTGGATTACATAAATTTATGAACTGGAATGGTCCAATATTAACAGATTCAGGTGGATTTCAAGTATTTAGTTTAGCTAAGAAAAATGATATAACTGAAGAAGGTGTTAAATTTAAAAGTCATATTGATGGAAAAAATTTACTATTAACACCTGAAAAAAGTATAGAAATTCAAAATAAATTAGATAGTGATATAGCAATGAGTTTTGATGAGTGTATAGATTATCCTGTATCTTATGAATATGCCAAAGCATCAACTGAGAGAACTTTAAGATGGGCAGCTCGTGGTAAAGCAGTTCATAAAAATCCTAACCAAAGTTTATTTGGTATTGTTCAAGGTGGGGAATTTGAAGATCTAAGAAGATGGAGCGCAGAAGAAACCGTTAAATTAGATTTTGATGGGTATAGTATTGGTGGTACATCAATCGGAGAACCTAAAGATGTTATGTATAAAATGATATCTTATGCTATTCCATATTTACCTAAAGATAAACCAAGATACTTGATGGGAGTAGGAGATCCACTTGACCTAATAGAAGGTGTTCGTCAAGGTATAGATATGTTTGATTGTGTATTGCCTACTAGAATTGCAAGGCATGGTAATGCGTTTACTAGAACTGGTAAAATTAATTTACATAATGCTAAATATAAAGAGGATTTTACACCGTTAGAAGATAATTGTGATTGTTATACATGTAAAAACTTTACCAAAGCGTATATAAGACATTTACTTGTATGTGGTGAGACTAATGCTGGTAGATTATTATCAATTCACAATTTAAGATTTTTAATTAAAATGATGGAAGAGATAAGAGAATCTATTCAAAATGGTACTTATGAAGAATATAGTAAAGAGTTTATAAGCAAATACAAAAAATAGTATTTGCTTTTTACTTGCCATATTTTTATATTTTGGTATAATATTTCCGGTGGTGATATTATGGGTAATATATATAATATCGATGAAATATTAGATTCTTTAGATGAATTTTCCAATGTATTAGCTAAATTAAGAAATTTGCTTGATATTGCTAAAGGTTTACATATTGATTTTCTAGACTTGCTTGAAAACGAAAGAATCTGTGAATACATTGAAGAAGTGTTTGAATTTTATGGTGAAGACATTAAATTAGGTCTTATAGGAAAACATATTAAAGAAGCTTCCACTATTGATTTTATAGAACTTTATTGTATTAAAGAAGGTATAAAAATATCTAGTGTTGCTTCCGAAAATGTAGGTGATGATTATATATCAGAAGATAATTATGATTTATATATGAAAGAAGTTGATAAGACGGCTTTACTATCACCAGAAAAAGAAAGAGAAATTATTTCTAGACTGCCTGATCAAGATGCTGTTAATGAACTAGTTGAATCTAATTTAAGATTAGTATTCTATGTTATTAATAGATATTTTAGTTGGGCATATAAATTTGAAAAAGAAGATTTAATTCAGGCTGGTAATTTAGGTCTTATAGAAGCTGCTGTAAACTTTGATAAGACAAGAAAAAATCGTTTTTCTACCTATGCAGTACCTAAAATAAGACAAAAAATTAAAAAATGTATTAATGAACAACATCCTGTATTAACTATACCTACTAATTTAAAGGATGAATTAAATAAATTTTCTAAAATAATTAATGATGGAAAAACTATGGGATTATCTTTTGAAGAGATAAACAAAATTGCATGTGAAGAGTTGCATGTCGATTTAAATACACTTGCTACTTACCGTAGAATATTACATGAAAATTATGGAATTAGTATGAATAACCCGTTGGATGGATGCGAAGATAATTTTTCTGAAGTTCTTTCGTCTGATATAAAAGGACCTGAAGATGAAGGACTTGCATCTGATCTACGTTTGAAGCTTTTTGATGCGATGAAATGTTTATCTGAAAAAGAAAGAAAAGTTATGCTATGTAAATATGGATTTGATGATGGTATTAATAAAACATTGGAACAAACTGGTGAAAAATTTGGACTTACGAGAGAAAGAATAAGACAAATTGAAGCAACTTCATTGAATAAGCTAAGAAATCCAAAATATACTAAAACATATGTAGATTACTGTATAGATCCTGAAAAAAGTAAATTTAAAAAATATAATATGCCAACAACTGGTTATAAATACAAAAAAAACGCTTAGGCGTTTTTTTATATTTTCCTATATAATCCTATTGCTTTACCTAGTATAGTAACATCAGGTAAAATAATTGGATCCATTGTATCATTTTCAGGTTGTAATCTTATATGATCTTTTTCTTTATAAAATGTTTTTAAAGTAACTTCATTTTCAGAAGTCATCGCTACAATGATTTCGCCATTGTGTGCAGTATTACATCTTTTAACTATTACTATATCTCCATTTAATATTCCCGCGTTAATCATAGATTCTCCAGATACTTTTAATGTAAATACTTCTTCTCCAGTTGGAACTAGTGATGCTGGTAGAGCAAATAATTCATCTGGCATTTCAATAGCTTCAATAGGTGAACCTGCAGTAATTTTACCAAGCAATGGAACTTCTATAATCTCTTCATTATTATTTGCATATTCATTATCTACAAGCAATTCAATTGCTCTATTTTTAGAACCGTCTTTTTTAATTACGCCTTTATCTTCTAATCCTTTTAAATGTGAATGGATAGTTGCTGGGCTAGATATATCTAGTGCTTTACCGATTTCTCTAATAGTAGGTGGGTATCCGTGTGATACCATAAACTCTTTAATATATTTTAAAACATCTTCTTGTCTTCTTGTTAATTTTTCCATTTTATCACTCCTTTATATTACATCTTAATTATATAATAATATTTTTTATATGTCAAACATTTGTTTTACATTTTTTGAAAAAAACCGAAAAAAAGTTCGATTTATTATTGACACGAACAAATATTCGTATTAAAATGAGTATAGTTAAGGAGGTAGCTTATGGAAAGTATTATAAAAAAAATAGAAGGGAATTCAATAATTATTTTATTCGTTATGGTTGTATTAGTATCTACTGTATATATGGGATTAAGTGAAAGAAAATTAGCTATGAATTCTCAAAATATTGCTATTACAAAATAATTTTATTGAAAAAAACACATATATTTAGTATAATTAAGTAGGAGATGATATTATGCCATTTTTAATTGATTTACTACAAATACTAGGTGGTTTTATAGTTGGAGCTATAGTAGGATTTTTTGTAGCTAGACACTTTATGCAAAAATATTTAAAGAAGAATCCACCTATTAATGAACAAATGATTAAAGCGATGATGAGTGGAATGGGTAGAACACCATCACAAAAACAAGTTAATCAAATGATGAAACAAATGTCTAAATATATGTAGGCATTTTTTTTATTTATAAGAATATAATTTAATGGTGATAATATGGATATAAAATCATTAATAAAATTAATTGATGGTAAAGTTTTAAATATACCAAGTGATTTTAATGATTTAATAACTTCTTTCACGATGGATAGTAGACGTGCTACTAAGGGTAGTTGCTTTATCGCAGTAGGTAAAGGATATTTATATATAGATGATGCATTTTCTAATGGTGCTTCTATAGCTATTATTGATAAAGATTTAAAATTACCTTATAAAAAAACAATCATAAAAGTTAATAGTATCAAAAATGCTATTTTAAAAATAATAGAATATATAAGATGTAAACATAAATATATTCCCCTTATATTAATTACTGGTTCAGTTGGTAAAACTACAACTAAAGAATTAGTTTATAGTATATTATCTTCTAAGTATAATGTTTTAAAGAATATGGATAATAAAAATAATTATTTAGGTATTTCAGATACAATATTTAATTTAGATGATAGCTATGATTTTATAGTTTTAGAAGTAGGTATGAATCACAAAGGTGAGATATCTGAATTATCTAAGGTTTTGAAACCGGATATATCTATTATTACTAATATAGGTACCGCGCATATAGGTAATTTAGGAAGTAAAAAAGATATTTTAAATGCAAAATTAGAAGTTATTGATGGTGGTGGAAAACTTATAGTATCTAATAAAGATAGAATGTTGAGACATATTAAATATCATAATGTAGATATGTGCAAAGACATAAAAATAAAAAATATTAAATTAAAAGATAGTTTGAACTTTAAAATAATTTATAATAAGAATAAATATTTAATTAATTTTAAGATACCTAATATTTCATATATAAGAAATATATTGCTCGCGTTTAAAGTATGTACATATTTTAATATTGAAACACATAATATAATAAATCAAATTAATAGTTTTAATGGTATTAAAGGTAGAATGAATATAATTAAAAATGATAATTATACTATTATAGATGATACTTATAATGCTTCATTGGAGTCAATTAAAGGTAGTTTAGATTATTTAAAAAGAAAAAGAAAGAAAATGGTTATACTTGGAAGTGTTAAAGAACTTGGACCATTTGAAGAAAAAATACATAAGCAAATTAATAAAATGCTTAGATTTGTTAAATATAGAAACACTTTGTTATATGGTTATGAAACTAACATAATTGATGGAATGCATTTTGAAAATAAAAATGATTTGTGTAATTATTTATCAGTTTTGGATTTAAAAGGATATACTATTTTAATAAAGGGATCTCATATAATGGGAATGGATGAAATCGTCGATTTTTTAAGTCGATGATTTTTTTTGAAGGATTTTAAAAAGAAAAGTTGTATATAAATAGTAGGAGGTGATAGAAAGGAATTTATGAAAAAATTATTATTTTTATTATTTATATCAACAATCTTATTTATAAATTCATCAGAGGCTTTAGAATTAGATGAAATAACAGTTGATATAAAAGGTGCGGTGAATTTCCCTGGTGTATATAATTTAAAATATAGTACTAGGGTTAGTGAATTAATAACTTTAGCAGGGGGGCTTAGAAGTGATGCGGACACTTCCTTGATTAATTTGAGTAAAGTTTTAAATGATGAGGATGTAGTTATTATTTATACCGTAGATGAAATACTTGATATGAGAAAGGGTAGTACTTCAGTTAAGATTGTAGATAAAGAATGTATGTGTCCTAAAATAGATAATGTTTCATGTATAAAACAAAAACCTAATATAAATTTGATAAATATTAATACTGCTTCTAAAGAAGAATTAGAAAAACTAGAAGGAATAGGAAGTTCTAAAGCAGATTCAATTATAAATTATAGAAAAGAAAATCCTTTTACTAGTATTGAAGATATTATGAAAGTAAAAGGTATAGGAAAAACTATATATGAAAAAATTAAAGATCATATTAGAGTCTAAAGTATTTTTAGGTATAGTAGTTATTGCTATATTAATATTAAGTATATTCAGATATAATGCGAAAATTAATTATAATGATGATACCTTTGTAATTAAGTCTATAGATGACAACTGTAGAATTACTACTAATCATGTATTAATTAATTATTATGGTAAATGTGATTTTAAAATAGGGGATTTAATTAAAGCCGATGGTAATTTAGAAGATGCAGCTACTAATACTAATTTTAATTTATTTAATTATAAATTATATTTAAGGAGTAAGGGTATTTATTATATTATGAAGAATCCTAAAATTAAATTAATTAGGCATACTAATAATATATTTTATAAAATTAAAAACAAAATGATAGAAAGACTTAATGATATTGATAATCCTTATTTATATACATTTATTTTAGGTGATAATTCTAAATTAAATAGTGATATTAAAGGAATATTTCAAAGTAATGGCATTTCACATTTATTTAGCATATCCGGTATGCACGTATCATTAATAAGTTTAATTATTTTAACTATATTAAATAAAATTAAAAAAAGTAAAATTAATTATGTTATAGTTATTTTTGTTCTTTTTGTTTATTCTTTTTTAGTTGGTTTTACACCATCAATTACAAGAGCTTTTTTAATGTTTACTTTACTTATTTTAAATAAAAAAATAAATATTAAAACTATATACATTTTTATATATTTATTACTTGGTTTTATTTTATATAATCCTTATATAATTTATAATGTTGGTTTTGTATTTAGTTTTACAATTACTTTTTTTCTAATAAGGTATGGTAATATCAACAATAATAATTATTTTATTAAATTATTTCATATAAGTTTTATATCTTTTTTAGGAAGTATACCTATTCTTATAAATAATTTTAATTCTATTAATTTATTGTCTCCAATATTAAATTTATTGTTTGTACCATTTATAAGTATTATTATATTTCCTTTATTAATCATTAGTTTTATATTTCCAATATTTAATAGTGTATTAATGATTTTATTGAGTTTTTTAGAATTTATTTCTTTAATTACAAATAAGTTATCTATTAATATTATTTTATGTCATATACCTTTCTATATAATTATTTTATATTATTTAGTTATTATTTTAATATTGGAAGGATACAAAAAATATATATGTGTTTTAATCATAATTATTTTTATACATCATAATTTATTAGTTTTAAATAATGAAATACATTTTATTGATGTGGGCCAAGGTGATTCTGCCGTACTAAGATTAAAATATAATAAAACTGTAATGATTGATACTGGTGGTAATATCAGTTACGATATAAGTAAAAATACTTTAATTCCGTATTTAAAAAGTTTAGGAATTAAAAAAATTAATTATTTAATAATTAGTCATGGGGATTACGACCATATGGGAGAAGCTATTAACTTAGTAAATAATTTCAAAGTAGAAAAAGTAATATTCAATTGTGGTGAATATAACGATTTAGAAAAAAAGCTTATCAAAGTATTAAATAAAAAGAAAATTAAATATTATTCATGTATCAAAGAACTTAATATAGATAAGAATAAATTATATTTTTTACAAACAAAAGAATATGATAATGAAAATGATAATAGTAATGTTATTTATACTGAACTAAATGGATATAAATTTATGTTTATGGGAGATGCAGGAGTAGATAAAGAAAAAGATATTCTAGACAAATATAATTTACCTAATATAGATGTACTTAAAGTAGGACATCATGGAAGTAAAACAAGTAGTGGTATTGAGTTTATAGATAAAATTAATCCTAGGTATTCCATAATTAGTGTTGGTAAAAATAATAGATATGGCCATCCGAATAAAGAGGTACTTAATAATTTAGATAATTCAAAAATATATAGAACAGATCAAGATGGAAGTATTATGTTTAAGATAAAAAATAATAAATTAAAGATTGAGACTTGTAGTCCATAGAAAAAATTGCACCCAGTGGGTGCTAAATTATGAGAGGAGTAGATATGAATTATTATGATCAAATAAAAGGGTTATTAATAAGCAACGAAGTATATAAGAGAGTAAAGGATTATAGTAAGAACAAGAGTGATGTTGAAACATATTATAATGTTGGAAAGTTAATTATTGAAGCCCAAGGAGGAGAAGAAAGAGCTAAATATGGTGATGGATTAATAAAGGAATACTCGCAAAGATTAATAATAGAATTAAATGATAAAAAATATAGTTATAGAAATCTTATGAATATGAGAAAATTTTATCTGTTATTTAGAGATAGAAAAGTGAACGCACTGCGTTCACAATTGAGTTGGAGCCATTATCGTGAATTACTATCAATTAAAAATTTTGATGAAATAATATATTATATAAATTTAACTATATCAAATAGTCTTGGGTATAGAGAGTTGGCAACAAGAATAAAGAATAATGAATATGAAAGACTACCAATCGAAACTAAAAACAAATTAATAATTGATGATAAAATTGAAGTAAAAGACATTGTACCTAATCCTATATTAATTAGAAATAAGGATAATATAGGAATAATAAGTGAAAAAGCCTTACATAACTTAATATTGGAAGATATTGAATTATTTATGAAAGAACTTGGTAATTCATTTAGTTTTATAGGTAGTGAATATAAAATTAAAATTGGTGATAGAAATCATTATATGGATTTGTTATTATTTAATATAAAATATAATTGTTATGTAGTAATCGAATTAAAAGTAACAGAATTTAAAGTCGAGTATATTTCACAAGTACAGAAATATATGAATTATATAGATAAAAATATAAAAGAAGCAAGTAATAATAATACAATAGGAATACTAATATGCAAAAGAGAAAATAAATTTGTAATAGAATATTGTTCAGACGATAGGATTGTAGTTAGAGAATATGAACTTGTGTGATATAATTATTGTAGGAGATGAATGCCATGAATATTGAAGTTAATAAAGTTAAAATTTTTGTTACAGTACCAACAGAAAATACTCAAGAAGTAAGAAATGCAGTTTGCAATGCCGGTGCTGGAATAATTGGTGAATATAGTTATTGTACTACTTGTGTTAAATCATTAGGAACATTTATACCAAATGAAAACGCAAAACCATATATTGGCGAAAATAATAAATTAGAATTTGTTGAAGAAGATAAATTAGAGTTTATATGCGATATTAAAAATGCTAAGCATGTAATAACAGAATTAAGAAAAGTACATCCATATGAAGAACCAGCAATAGATATTGTTCCTTTGATTGATGAAGATAGTTTGGTTTAATAAGAATTATCGATATTGATAGTTCTTTTTATGTAATTATGTAAAGTTATAACTAGAGAATATGAATTAGTCTGATATAATATTTATAGGAGATGATTGTATGGCATCAACAGTAATACATATGGCAGTTGCAAGTGAGATAAATAAAAAACTAAAGAGAGATAATAAAAAACTTTTAATAGGTTCAATCGCACCTGATATATCTAAACAAATAGGTGAGACTAAAAGATTAAGTCATTTTTTAGATGATGATGATACTAATATTCCTAATATAGAAAGATTTTTATATAAATATAAGAATAAATTAACTGATGATTTTGTTATGGGATATTTTGTTCATTTATATACTGATTATTTATGGTTTAAATATTTTATACCAGATATTAAAGATAAAGATTTAATTACAAAATTAGATGGAACAGTAGTTAAATGTTATGATGGTATGTTTGATCAATACGTATATAATGATTATACCAATTTAAATGTCAGACTATTTGATGAATATGATATGGATTTAAGTATCTTTTATAACGAAGTTCCTGCTATGGATAATATTATAGAAGAAATACCATATGATAAATTACAAGTAATATTAGATAGGGCATCGGTTATTATAGAAAACTCTAAAGTGAGAAAAGAATTCGTTTTTAATATGGACAACATTAAAACATTTGTTAAAACTAGTACAGATTTAATATTAGGAAAAATAGAAGAAATAGGTGAGTTAAATGGTAAGCTTAACTAAAGAAGAAATTTTAAACGCGATGAATGATGTTAGTTTTTCTATAGGTGGGATAACTACTTATCATGATAAGCCTATGGCTAATTCACTGTTTTATGGGAGTGAACTTTTTTCTAACTCTGATATAAATTTCAATTATCAAATTTATGGAGTGATGGTAGAATTAAGGATATTTTCTTATCTAGAAGATTCTTTTCTTGATTTAATCAATGATAGTGAAATAGATTTTACTGATATTAAAAATAGAATTTTTATAAATCCAGCTGACTCTAATAAATTTAGTAATAAACAAATCGTAAAATATATAAGAAACGCAGTTGCGCATAGTGATACTACTAAAGAATTATTTAAAATATCACGTAATGGAAGATTTGTTGAAATAGATTTAAAAAATACTAATCCGATTCCTTTTCATGTAAAGATAGATTCTAAAGATTTGGAAAAAATGATAATGACACTATCATCTTTAAGCAAAAATAGATATTGTACATATATTGATAGGACGGGGTATAAGCTATATCGTATCTATTATAAAGAAAAGATAGATCCTAAAATAATATATGAAGATATGGTAAGACAAAATTATATATATGATTATGATTTAGCATATGAAAAACTAATTGAATATTTTAAAGATAATAATATTGATTATGAGATTAAAGAGTATACATTAAATCATGAACAAACTAAACTTATAGGAAAATACAGAAAAGAAAGTAAAAAAATCATTAAAAAATTTACAAACGGAAAAGAAGCTTCTGATTCATTTTTTTCAGAATTTGTAAGTTCTATAATTCCTTTGGCACCGGAGAAAATAGAGACTTTAAAAAATCATCTTCATATTGTAAGTATGATAACTAGATTCCCACAGTATAGCTTTGATGATATATGCAATTATATATCATGTTTATATTTAGATGAGCAAGATAAAGTACCTTTAGAATTTGCCTCTTTCTATAGATATTTATTTCAAGATAATGTTAGTAAAACTAATCTTCAACGTATGGCAAATGGATATTTTATGAGAAATGAAGTTGCTATAGAAATACTTTCATATTATTTTAGTTGTTATAATGATGAATCTGAAATAGAAGTAGATTCAAAAAGAATTAATAAAGAAAATTTAAGAGACGCTTTAGTACATGGAAGATGGTTTGACGATTTTGATGGAAATATAGTGTGTTGTGATACTAGAAATGGTAAAAATAACGATTATAATTTTTATTGGACTAATTCAATAAATCTGCCAAATTTATTTGAATATTATAAGAATACATTTCTTTATAAGACAAGATAATAAAAAATAGTCATTTTCATAAATATAAGTAATCATATTTACAAATATGCATATACTATATTAGACACCGGTTGGTGTTTATATAGATTGAAGACCTTTGTTAGGTCTTCTTTTCTTATTTTAATTATGTTATAATTAATATGGTGATAATATGAAAATAAAAGATATACATGCAAGAGAAATATTAGATTCTAGAGGAAATCCTACAGTTGAAGTAGATGTTATATTAAAAAATGGAGTAATGGGTAGATTTGCAGTACCATCAGGAGCTTCAACAGGAGTTAGAGAAGCTTTAGAACTTCGTGATGGTGATGATAGATTTTTAGGTAAAGGTGTTTTAAAAGCAGTTTCTAATGTTAATAATATAATAAGACCAAAACTAATCGGTATGAAAGTAGAAGACCAAAGATTAATTGATAAAACATTAATTGAATTAGATGGAACTGAAAATAAAAGTAAGTTAGGAGCTAATGCTACATTAGGTGTATCAATCGCTTGTCTTAAAGCTGCCGCTAATAATAGTGGTAAACCATTATATAAATATGTAGGTAATAAGTATACACTCCCTAGACCAATGATGAATATTTTAAATGGTGGAGCACATGCAGATAATAATTTAGATTTTCAAGAATATATGATAATTCCAGAAAGAGATACAATAAAAGAAAGAATTAGAGTAGGTGCTGAAGTATTCCATACACTTAAAAAAGTATTAAAAGATGCAGGATATAATACTAATGTGGGTGATGAAGGTGGATTCGCCCCTAACTTAGCAAGTAATGAAGAAGGATTTAAAGTTATTATGGAGGCTATTACTAAAGCTGGGTATACTCCAGGTAAAGATGTATTTTTAGGTATTGATGTAGCTGCATCCGAATTTTATGAAGATGGATATTATAATGTAGATTCTAAAAAGCTAACAACTGATGAGTTAATTAATTTCTATAAAGATTTAGTTTCTAAATATCCTATTATATCTATTGAAGATCCTGTAGATGAAAATGATTGGGATGGATTTACTAAGATAACAAGTGAACTTGGTGATAAAATTCAACTTGTAGGTGATGATTTATTTGTTACTAATATCAAATGCTTACAAGAAGGTATAAATAGACATGCTGGTAATGCAATACTTTTAAAAGTAAATCAAATAGGTACTTATAGTGAAACAATTGATACAATTAATTTAGCTAAAGCTAATGGATATAAAACAATTATTTCACATAGAAGTGGTGAAACTGAAGATACTACTATTGCTTCTTTAGCTGTAGGTTTAAATTTAGGTCAAATAAAAACAGGTTCTATGTCTAGAACTGATAGAATAGCTAAATATAATGAGTTAATTAGAATTGAAGAAGAACTAAGTAAATAGGAGGTTATATGAGTCTTTTTAATAAAACATATGTTAAATTAGTTTTAGTAAGGCATGGTGAATCTATATGGAATAAAGAAAATAGATTTACTGGATGGACTGATGTAGAACTATCAGAAAAAGGTATCGCGGAGGCTTTAGAAGCAGGGAAGTTATTGAAAAAGAAAAAATATTCTTTTGATGTCGCGTATACATCATTACTAGAAAGAGCCAGAAATACTTTATATATTATACTAAATGAAATGGCTATTGATATTCCAGTTAATTATAGTTATAAATTAAACGAAAGACATTATGGTGCTTTACAAGGACTAAACAAGGATGAAACTAAAGCTAAATATGGTGAGGAACAAGTAAAACTTTGGAGAAGAAGTGTAGATGTAAGACCACCTGCATTAACTTTAGATGATCCAAGATATCCAGGTAATGATCCTAAATATAAAGGGTTAAAAAAAGAAGATATACCTTTAACGGAAAATTTGGAAGATACAATTAAAAGAGTAAAAGACTATTATGAAAATACTATAACAAAAGATCTTCGTGCTGGGAGAAATGTGATTATTGCTGCACATGGTAATTCTTTAAGGGGATTGATTAAATACTTAGATAATTTATCTGATGAAGAAGTGGTTAATTTAGAGATTCCTACAGGAAAGCCTATATGTTATGAACTTGATAAAAATTTAAATGTAATCAGACATTATTACATAGAAAAATGAGACTTTAAATAAGTCTCATTTCTTGTTCTGTATAAAATTTATGTTTAGGATCTATTCTATCGTAAAACATAACTCCGTTTAAATGATCAATTTCATGTTGGAAAGCTATTGCAAGTTCTTCTCTTGCTCTAATTCTTTGAGGTTTGCCATTTATATCCAAACCTTCAACTGTAACTCTCGCGTGTCTTGGAACGTGTCCTTCAACCTCTCGATTAACTGATAGACAACCTTCACCTTCAGAAGCTGCAATCATCTCTTCAGATTCTGATACAATTTCAGGATTTATATAAACATAATTATTGAATTTACCTTCTTCATATTCATGAACTATTACGATTATTCTTTTGTTAATTCCAAGTTGTGGGAAAGCAAGTCCCATACCAGGACGAAGATGATATTTTTCTGAATATTCTTCTATTTGACTATATGTAAGTTCTTTAATAATTCTTTCAATTATATCTTTATATTCCTTTGAAAGTGCTCCTTCTATTGGAGTACTTTTTTTTCTAAGTTCAGGTCTTGACTCATCTAGAATATCTAATTTTTTAAACATACTATCACCACTATTTCTATTTTATCAATAAATCCTTAAAAAACCAAGGTAACTTGAGTTATAAATATATCACACTTGCGTTTTTTTGTCAATTTTAGAAGAAAAAAAGAGGATTTGAGAAAGTTTTGACGTATGTTAAAGATAGGAGGTGATAAAATGAGATATCCATTAGTCAAACAGAATGGTTATAGATCTTGTGGTCCGTGTTCTCTGGCTTCTATAATTAGATATTATAAAGGATATTTAAGTGTAGACTACTTAGAGGAAGCTATGAAAACTGATAGGATGGGAACAAGTGCATATAACCTTATAATGGCTTCTAAAAAAATAGGATTTGATGCATATGGAATGAAAGTTGATAATTTAAATAATTTGAAGCCTCCATTAATCGCACATGTAACAATGAATGGCATATATGATCATTTTGTAGTTATATATAAGGTTTTAGATAATAAAATTTTAGTAGCTGATCCCGCGGCTAAGCTTAAATATATGGCTACTAATGAATTTTTAAGTATTTGGAATAATATGGTTATAGTATTAAATCCAATTAAGAAAATGCCTGTTAATAAACCTAAATGTTTATTTAAGTTTTTAAAAGAAGAATTAAAAGAAAATCTTTCTAGAATAATTTATTTAATTTTTATATCAAATATTTTTTCTATAGTATCTTTAATATATACGTTATATATCAAAAATGTAGTAGATAATATGGAATATACATTAATATCTTTTCTTTCAATTTTTGTACTTAATTATTTTCTTTTAATTTATAAAAATATACTTTTAATTAATTTGAATAAAAATATAAGCTATTCTTTGACTAAAAAGATAAATAACTCACTTATAAAACTTCCTTATATTTATTATAAGAATCATAAAATAGGAGAAATTATATCAAGATACTCGGATATTAATTCATTAAATATTTTTGTTAATGATATGATACAATTTATAACAACTATACCTATAATTATATTGTTTTTAGTATTTATGTATATAGAGTCAAAAATACTATTTATGTACAATCTATTTGTAATAATTGTTTATATTTTATATGGGGCTATATCGTCATTTATATTAAAAAATGATATAAAAAATATTAAAGCTAGGGAAGCATATACAAATTCTTATTTATATGAGGCATTAAATAGTTTTGAAACTGTTAAAGGATTGAATATCGAGAATAATATAATAGATAAACTAAATAATAATGAAATGGATTTAAAAAGCACTCTTTGTAAAGTATATAAAAAATATAATATACGTGATGTAGTTTTAGATGTTATTCATAATATTGGTTTATTATTTATAATTTTCATAGGATTTTCACTTTACCATAAAAACTATATTGAATTAACTTCTTTAATAACATTTTATATTTTATATACCAATCTATCACAACCTCTTTTATCTATTCCAGGGATATTTTTATCGTATAAAGAATCATCTATAAAGGTAAGACGTATTCAAGAACTTTTCTATCCTTTCACCTCCCAAATGATTGAGGATGGGGCTATTGAATACAAGAATACTATTTATAAAATAGGTTCTAAAAAAGTATTAGATATCTCACTTAAAATAGATAAAGGGGAAAAGGTATTAATTTATGGAGCAAATGGATCTGGAAAATCAACATTAGTTAAGATGCTTAAAGGATATATTAAAAGTAATGTCTTAATATCAAATAAAAAAATATTTTCTAAAGTAGATAATATAGTATATGTTTCTAAAGGTGATAAGTTATTTGAAGATACTCTTTTAAATAATCTTATGTCAAATGATTTACTTATGATAAATGAATTAATGTCATTATTTAATTTGAATAAAAAATTAAATACTTATATTGAAGAAGATGGTTTTAATTTAAGTAGTGGTGAAAAATCTAAAATAATTTTGATGCGTGCTTTATTAAAGGATTTTGATATTTTAATAATTGATGAAGCATTAAGTGAAATAGATATTAAATCAGAAAGAAAAATATTAAATTATATATTTAATAAGTATAAAGATAAAACGATTATAGTCATTATGCATAGATTTGATAATAAAGATTTATTTGATCACTATATAAAATTAGATAATGGAAAAATAACTAAAAATATAAAGAAAGGAGAATAATATGTTTTTAAGAAAACTTTTTAGAGTAGCAGTAATGATAATTGGATTAATTTTAGGATAGGAGGAAATATGATTTTAGAAGAAAATGAACTTAATAGTATAAGTGGTGGTGGTGCCTTAGCGTGGGGAATTTTAACAGGTATTGGAGTTGTAATAACTTTGATCGCGGGAATATTTGATGGATATATGAGGCCTTTAAAATGCAACTAAGTAAGTATGAATTGGAAGAATATGTAGGAGGAGCTTTTAATGCAACTTTCTTAAATGCAATTGTAAGAGGTTTTACGTTTATCTTTGATTTAGGCAAAGCTATAGGAAGTTCCATTAGTCGCGCAATTAACCATGCCGCATGTACTTATAACTAAAAAGAGGGTATCCTCTTTTTTTATTTTATTTAAAAAATGTCGGTTTAAGTTGAAATATATATATTTTCGTGCTATAATCTTATGTAGTTACGGAAGGAGGGATATTATATGACAAGAGTTGTTGTTCATAATGGCAATGTTGAAAGTGCACTAAGAACATTTAAGCAAAAGAATGTAAGAGATGGCCTCCTAAAAGCAGTTCGTGAAAGACAAGAAGGGTATGAAAAACCTGGAGTAAGAAGAAGAAAGGCTAAAAAGGAAGCTATAAAGAATAGTCGCCGTAGAGAAAGAAATTATAACTAATTTCCTTAAACCCTACGGTTTTTTAATTGAAAGGAGTATTTTATGCGAGAAAAAATATTAGAAGATATGAAATCTGCTATGAAATCACAAGATAAAGAAGTACTTTCTGTACTTAGAATGGTTAAAGGTGCCATTAGTATGCAAGAGATAGATAAGAAGAAAGAATTATCTGATGAAGAAGTTATTTCTGTAATAGCTAAAGAAATCAAAACTAGAAAAGAGTCTATCGTTGAATTTGAAAAGGGTGGTAGAACTGATTTAGTATCTAAAACTCAAAGTGAAATTGATATTTTAAATAAATATATGCCAGAACAATTAAGTGAAGAACAAATCAATAAAATTATAGATGAAGCGTTTAATTCATTAAATCCTAGTGCTTCTGATATTGGTAGGGTAATGGGTTATATTACACCAAAAGTTAAAGGTAAAGCAGATTTATCTATAGTAAGTAAATTAGTAAAAGAAAGACTATCAAATCTATGATTAAAAAGAAAAAAGATGGTTTATTAATTATTGTTTCTGGGCCTTCTGGTGCGGGTAAAGGCACTATTTGTAAAGAACTTTTAAAAGATATGGATATTTGGGAATCAGTTTCTATGACGACTAGACAACCAAGAGAAGGTGAAATAGATGGAGTTAGCTACTTTTTTGTAACGGAAGAATATTTTAAAGAAAAAATAGCTAATGATGAGATGTTAGAATATGCTAATGTGTATAAAGGTCTTTATTATGGAACACCTAAGGAAGAAGTTTTAAAACATCTTAATAACGGTGAAGATGTCTTATTAGAAATTGAAATGGAAGGTGCAATGCAAGTAAAGGAAAAATTTCCAGCTGCAATATGTATTTTCATCATGCCTCCAAGTATGAGAGAACTTAAAAAAAGACTAGAAGGAAGAGGCACAGAAACTAAAGAAAAAGTTTTAGAAAGATTTACTAAAGCTTATCAAGAAGTTAATGAAGTTACTAAGTATAACTATGTTGTTATAAATGATGAGGTTATAAATGCAACTAATAAAGTAAAAGCTATATTAGAAGCTGAAAAATGTAGAGTAGACCGTATTGAAGAGGTTGAAGTGGGTAACATAGAAGAAGTACTTCATGAAGAATTAATTAAAGAAAAATAGAAAGGAGGATATTATGAGTAAAATAAAAATATTCGCGTTAGGCGGTTTAAATGAACTTGGTAAAAATATGTATGTAGTTGAAGTAGATAAGGATATATTTGTTTTTGATGCGGGATTAAAATATGCTACGGATACTATGTTAGGTGTAGATTATGTAATACCAAATTATGATTACCTAAAAACTAATCAAAAGAAAATAAAAGGTATCTTTATCACGCATGGTCATGAAAAACAAATGGGCGCGTTATGTGATATTTTATTAGATTTAAAAGATACAAAAGTATATGCAACTCATTTTACTTTGAAAATAATTAAACAAGAATTGGAAGAAGATGGTATTTCTACTAAAAATTTAGTTGAAATAAAACCATTTACTAATATTAAATTCGGAAGTAATAGTATATTCCCTGTATCTTTATCACATGATGTACCAGATACAGTAGGGTATGTATTAAATACTTCTGATGGTGCAATTGTATATACTGGTAATTATGTATTTGATTCATCTATGTTAGGACCTTATAATACGGATGTAGGTACATTAGGTTATATTGGTAAAAAGGGAGTTTTATGCTTACTTAGTGAATCTATTTATGCCGATAAACCAGGATTTACATCTCCATCACATAGAATTGAACCAGTATTAAAAGAAATACTATCATTAAATGATGGTAAAAGAGTGTTCTTTAATGTTTTAAAATCACAATTATATCGTATACAAGAACTTATGAATGCAATGAAAAACATGCATAGGGATGTAGTTATAATGGGTAAAAATTTAGAAAATTTAATACTTAATTCTATTGATGAAGGATATATTAATTTTGATAAATCAAGAATAAAAACATTAAAAGAAGTTAATAATCATAATGTTGTAGTAATTATTTCTGATGAAAGAGAAAAACCATTTAATAATTTAAATCGTATCGTAAAAGGTTATGATAAATTTGTTACTCTAACTTCTGATGATGTAGTTATATTTGCTACACCAATTCCAGATGAATTAGAAAAACATTCAACACATTTATTTGATGAAATAGCTAAAAAAGGTTGTGAACTTAAAGTAATTTCAAATAGAACTTATAAGTCATTCCACGCTTCAAGAGAAGACTTATTATTAATGTTAGATCTTATGAGACCAAAATATTATATGCCAGTATGTGGTGAATATCGTCATCAAATGGCAAATAAAGAAGTGGCTAAAATGATTGGCATGAAAGATGAAAATATTATCTTAGCCACTAATGGTAAAGTAGCTAAATTTGAAAAAGGTTGCCTTACAAGTAGTGAAGAAGTTATTACAACAGGTGATATTTTAATTGATGGAAAAACTGTTGGAGATATTGGTGGATTAGTACTTAAAGATAGAGAATTATTAAGTGAAAATGGTATTGTAATAGTAACAGCAACATTAGATAAAGTGACTAAAAAAATATTAGCAGGACCAGAAATACTTACAAGAGGATTTATTTATGTTAAAGAATCTACTGATATTATGAAAGAAGCTACTAATATATCATTAAATGTTTTAGAAAATAATATCGCACCTAATTATATTGATTACACTAAAGTAAGAAATGAATTAAGAGAAGCTTTAGGTGCATATCTATATAATGAAACTGAATGCAAACCTATGATTTTATTAGTAATTCAAGAAGTATAGTTGACTTAAAAATAAAATAAAATTATAATATAATTAATATTTGTTTTGAGAAGTATTTATATATTTTATATAAAGAGAAAATACGGTTGGTGAAAGTATTTATAAGGTATATATTGAAAGACACAAAACGCTAAATAATCGTATCAGGCGTTAACGAAATAAAGATTCTATGAGTAAGGTGGCACCGCGGATATTCTGCCCTTACATGTAGAATCTTTTGTGCATATAGGAGGGTTTATGCGAAAACAAAGCATCTCAAAAAGGTTTTGTTATTTCAAAAATAATACGCATGGCTATGAATTTACTATTCTTACAGATGTAAATGGTGAAAATGAAATAACAAGTAAATATAATTTTCATATAAGGAAGGTTGGTCCTACTGAACAAATTAATTGGGCTGATTTTGACTTACCTGAGGTTGGTAAAACTTCAAATGATAAATTATTTTTAGACGCTTTAAAATGTATATATGCAGTTTATATAGCTGATGCAAATATCGTTGATGGCTGGTGGTTATATATATTAAATGATGTTTTGTGCTCTTTTGTAACTGGAGATACAACTATTAATAATTTAACAACTGAAATGGTATCTGATGATATGCGAATGTACGCATCAGAAATATCTTATCGTATTGAAACATTTATAGACGCGATGAAACTTGGTGTTAAAGAAAATATAGAAAAAAATTTTGAAAATTATAATTTAAATGAAGAATATGATGAAACTGATTTTGACAAATTATGTAGTAGGGCTATAAAAAAGTTAAGTCTTACTAATATGCTATGGTTTTAAGGAGGAATAAGTATGCAAAAAGCAAAGGGAACATATGACGTATATGGAGAATACGGAAGGAAAGTAAAAGTTTTAGAATCTATGCTTTCTGATTTAATGGAAGTATATAATTATGAATATTTTAGAACACCTATATTTGAAGCTTCTGAAGTGTTTAAAAGAGGTGTAGGAGATACTACTGATATAGTTACAAAAGAAACATACGATTTTAAAGATCGTGGTGATAGAGATATGACTTTAAGACCTGAAGGTACTGCAGGTATAGTTAGAAGTTATATTGAAAATAAATATTATGGTAATCCTAATGTACCAAGTAAGATTTGGTATTATGGACCTATGTTTAGATATGAAAGACCACAATCAGGTAGATTTAGAGAATTCTATCAATTTGGCGTTGAAGTTTTTGGGACAAATGATCCAATGGCTGATGCTGAAGTAATATCAATACCAGTTAATTTTTATAAGATATTAGGCCTTAAACAAATTAAAGTACACATTAATAGTTTAGGTGATGCTGAATCTAGAGATAATTATAGAGAAGCTTTGAAAAAACATTTTGAATCTCATTTAGGTGAACTTTGTGAAGATTGCAATGAAAGATTTAAGAAAAATCCTTTAAGAATATTAGATTGTAAAGTAGATAAAGATTTAGATGTAATGAAGAATGCACCTAAAACATTAGATTATTTAAATGAAGAAAGTAAATTACATTTTGACAAAGTAGGTGAATACTTAACTAGCATGGGTATTGAATACGTTATAGATCCTAACTGTGTTAGAGGATTAGATTACTATACACATACAGTATTTGAAGTAGAAGCTTCAGTTGAAGGATTTGGAGCTCAAAATATATTATGTGGTGGTGGAAGATATAATAAATTAGTTGGAATGCTTGGAGGACCAGATACTCCTGGTGTTGGATTCGCTTTAGGTTTTGAAAGACTTTTAACTGCTTTAGAATATGAAAAAATTAACTTGATTGATGAAAATAGTATTGATATTTATATCGCGCCAATGAGTGAAAATGAAAAATCATATTCTTTAAGTATATTAAATGCTTTAAGAATGAGTGGTTTTAAAGCAGATATGGATTATATGTCTAGAAATTTAAAATCTAATTTCAAGCAAGCAGAAAGATTAAACGCTAAATATATAATGATAGTTGGTGAAGAAGAAGCTAAAACTGATTTATTAACTATTAAGAATAATATTACAAAAGAGGAATATAAAGTTAATTTAAACGAATTAGTAGAATTTTTAGATGATAAGCTAGATGAATGTAGTTGTGGCTGTGGAGATGAATGTACTTGTGGTGATAATTGTACTTGTACTGATTGTAAATGCCATGGAGAAGAGGAATAAATATGAAAATATTTGTAGAAGATTTAAAAAAATATATTGATAAAGAAATCGAATTTCAAGGATTTGTAGATACTATTAGAGATAAAAAATGGGTTATGTTTGTTATTCTAAAAGATCATACAGGTCATGTTCAAATGACTATTGAAAAAAGTGAAGAAGCAAATAGTAAATTATTAGATATAATGTCTAATGTATCTAAAGATAGTACAGTTAGTATAAAAGCAAAGGTAGTAGCTAATGAGGCTGTTAAACTAGGTGGAATTGAACTTATTCCATCAAGTATTGAAATAACTTCAACTGCTGAAGAATTACCATTTGATTATAATAACTTAGATGGTGTTAATCTAGATACAAGATTGGATTATAGATGGTTAGATATTAGAAATGAAAAAAATACATTATTAAGACTTGTTGAATCTGCTTTAACAGAAGGTATGCGTTCATTTTTATATGGAAATAAATTTACTGAAATTCATACACCTAAATTAATAGGTACAGCTTCTGAATCTGGTTCTAATGTATTTGAAGTAAAATATTTTGATAGAGCTGCTTATTTAGCTCAATCACCACAATTTTATAAACAAATGGCACTTGCTTCAGGATTAGATAGAGTATTTGAAATCGCACCTTGTTTTAGAGCTGAAAATTCAAATACAAATAGACATGCAACAGAATTTACATCAATCGACTTAGAATTCGCATACATTAATTCTTATAATGATGTAATGGATTTAGAAGAAGATTTATTAATTGCTGGTTTAACTAAGGTTAAAGAAAAATATGGCGATAAAATTAAAGAATTATATGGTAAGGAAGTAATAATTCCTACTAAACCATTTCCAAGAATGGACTTAGAAGATTTATATAAAGAATTAAATAAAGAATATGGATATACTATACCTGATCATGATGTAGGTGATACTAATGCTGAAACAGAAGGTTTAATATATAAATATGCGATGGAAAAATTTAATTCTGAATTTATGTTTGTAACAGGATATGCTGCTACTAAAAGACCTTTCTATCACATGAGAAAGGAAGGAGTTCTACAAGGATATGATCTTATCTGGAGAGGTGTAGAAATTACTTCAGGTGCGCAAAGAGAACATAGATATGAAGAAATAAAGAAGAATGCAGAAGAAAAGGGTTTAGGTAAAGATGTAGAATTTTACTTACAATTCTTTAAATATGGATGTCCTCCACATGGTGGATTTGCAATAGGTCTAGATAGACTTACAATGCTACTTTTAGGAACAAATATTAAAGAAACTCAATTCCTATTTAGAGGACCAAATAGATTAAATCCTTAATTTGCAAAAAACTATTAATATGTTATAATATATTTACCAAGAGATAAGGTACATTTATATAAGCCTACAGTTGATAATATTGGGAAACTAATTGGATTGTGGTGTTGAAGACTCTTAATTTGAGGATCCTAAAGCAGTTCATGTGTTGCCCCCCTGGTAGACCAGGTTTATTATCTATCGTGCCCCTCTTGGTTTTTTTATGCTTTCATGTTATAATTAGTTAGGTGATATTATGCTAGACGCTTTAAAAAAAATAATAGCTGAATTAGAAGGCGTAGTAATCGCAGTTACGGTAGATGATGAGGTAAAAAAATCACTTTCATTTAATAAAAAAATAACTGAGATTTATACGTTGGAAAAAACTAAGACATTTGGTAATATGAAACATGAAAGAAAACCTGTTAAATTAAGAAAAGTTAAGAAAAAATTTAAAAATAAAACAGATTATATATTAGTAGATGTTAATGGGGTTAATATTGATCTAAATAAGATAGTTAATAATACTTATTTAATGACTAAGAAAAAAATAATATATTTTGGTATATATGATGAATATGATGTTGATAGATTAGCTAAAAAATATGAAAGATATAATGCTAAATGTGATAAAACAATGTATGGAGATAGTTTTATATTAGAAGTAAATATGAAAAATTTAAAACTAAAAAATACATTTATTAATTTAATAATCGACCTTTTTGTTGATATTATAGATATAATTGGTAATTTATTGCTATCATAATGTTGCAAATAAATTAAAAATATGTTATTATTGTACTTGCAGATCCGCTGACGATGTTTATGATCTGGGAAACAAAACTAAAAAGGAGAGTGACATTGATGAACGTAATCGATAAAATTACTTCTAAACAAATTAGAACTGACATTCCTGAATTCAGAGTAGGAGATCAAATAACTGTTGGTTTAAAAATTAAAGAAGGTAATAAAGAAAGAGTTCAAGCGTTTGAAGGAATCGTAACTGCTATTAAAGGTTCTGGAATTAGTAAAACTTTTACAGTTAGAAAAGTTTCTGGTGGTATTGGTGTAGATAGAACTATCCCATTCAATTCACCAACTATTGATTCAGTAACTGTAGTACGTAAACAAGTAGCTAGAAGAGCTAAGATTGGTAATTGGTTAAGAACATCTTCAAAACAACCAAAATTAAAAGAAAGAAAGTAGTAAAAACTACTTTTTTTTGATATAATTAAAAAGGTGATTATATGAAATTTGTAAAAGAGGCTATACCTTATATTGTAATAATAGTATCAGTAGTTTTAATAAGAACTTTCATTATTACTCCGGTAAGAGTGGATGGGGTATCTATGTTGCCATCTTTTGAAAATGGTGAGATAGTAATGCTTTCTAAAATACCAAGAGAGTATAAAAGAATGGAAGTAGTAGTTTTTTATCACAATGATGAAAGACTTATAAAAAGAGTAATTGGTCTTCCAGGTGAAAAAGTTAGTATTAAAGATAATGTAATATATATAAATGGTGAAGCAATACCTGATTATGATAGTAATGTTCTAACAGCTGATTATAATCTGGATATTACTATACCAGAGGGTTATTATTTTCTATTAGGTGATAATAGATATGAATCACTTGATAGTAGAATAATAGGATTAGTAAGTGAAGAAGATATAAAAGGAAAAATTGTTTTCAGGATATTTCCATTTAATAAAATACAAAAGATATAGCAATATATCTTTTTCTCATATAAATAATTTGCTATAATAAGGTTGGTGATATTATGGATAAGGCTGATGAACTTAAAATGTTATATGGGGCTTACTATGGAGTAAGTGAAATGGATAGCTATAAGACTAAAGAGTTTGTCTTATCAAAAATAAATAATCATATTAATGAATTCATAAAAGTAAACCATATTGATAATTATGAAGAGATTAGACTTATGGCATACAATCAAGATTTAATAACTAAACTATATGATAGTTTATATATACTTAAAAATATTAATGAATCAATGGAACTAATATTAATGATAAAAGAAAGAGTAAGTCAATTAAAACATAAGAAGTAGGTGATTTTGTGCTTAAAAAAATGTATAAATATTTTTTGCTACTTATATTGTTAATTAGAAGCTTATTTACATCGGATGATGATGGGGCTAATGTATTAAAAGAAAAACATGATATGAGTAAGAAAAATGAAAATATAATACTATATAAAGAATCTAAAAAAATATCTAAAAGGGTAGTAGAACTTACTAATAGCCTAATAGATAAAGAACAAAAAAATAAGTTAATTGATAATTTAAGTGATGAACTTAAAACGTTAGAAGAAAAAGTAATTGAAACTAAACCAATATCTAAAGTTGATTTAGTTGCCTACGATAAAACATTAGAAAAAATTCACGATGATAAAACAACACTAAAATTCTATAGCTATGTTACAAAAGAAGAAGTATCTGAACCAGTTATAGAAGAAGAAAAAATCATATCACGTGAGATAGATATGGAAGATGTTTTAAATTTAGCTAAAATGGAAAATAAAACTAAAGAAGTTTATTCCATTTATGTTACACTTGCTAATTCTATTATTAAAGATACAACAAAAATATTTAAAGATATAGAAGAAGATATAAGATGTAATAGAAATCATGAAAATAATAAATATAAGATTGAAATTATAAATGAAAAAATAAGAAAAATTAAAGAAAATTATTATGAATTTAAACATAATAGATATATTTATGAAATAGAAAATGATTTTGAACTTAAGCAAATAGATAAAGCTGGTATTTTAAAAGATGATAGTAAAATAGATGAATTACTTTCTAAAACATCTGAACTTTTAAATAAGATAGAACAAGCTAAATTAAAGAATAGTGAAGTAGCTAAAAAAGATTCTAAAGAGTCTAAAAAAGATAAAGAAGTTAAAAAAGAAAATATTATAAAAGAAGAAAAACAAGAAAAACAGGAAAAAACACCTAAGTTATTACAAGATATAATAGAGGCTGCTAATATAATTGAAAAAGATATTGAATATCAAGCAAAATTAATTGAAAGATTAGAAGATGAAATTATAACTGCACCGACATTTGAAGTTAAATCAAGACGTGTTAATTTCTTTGAAAATATATTAAATAACACCTTAAAATTTACTACAAGTATTAATATATTTAGGATGTATAGAAATAGAAAATTATCTAATTTAATTAATGGATTTATATTAAACAATAATATCCGTACTATGAGAAAATCGCTTACCAATAGTTCTATATGTAACTATATAACTTTAAGTAAACAGCTTAAAAAAGAAACTGATTTGTTGCTTTCATACGAAAGAATATGTAATGATTCTATGTATCAAGTAAGCATATTGAAAGAAGAATTTTTAAATAGATATGGTTATTTAAATAATATAGAGGTTAAAAAGCTATATTTAAAACTAGAAAGTTTGGAAGAATATATAGGTAGAGAATTAGATCGTATTAATGAATCAAAAGTGTATTTAAAAGGTAAAGTAAAGAAAATAAGTAAATCTTAATCATTTTGTTTTATATTTATAAGTGGTATAATAATTATGTTATAGATAGGAGATTATTATGGATTTAAGAGAAGTTATAGAATTTTTAAAAGATGCATTTAAATATGTTATTGTAATAGTTGTTGTATTTTTGCTATTTATATTTGTAGTTGGGTTACAACAAGTGGTAGGACCTTCTATGAATCCAACGCTTAATGAAGGAGATATCATGATAGTTAATAAACTAACATATCATTTAAAAGATATTGGTAGAAATGATATTGTAGTTATTATGCAAGATGAAAAATATATGGTTAAAAGAGTTGTAGGTGTTCCAGGAGAAACTATAGAATATAAGAATAATCATATATTTGTAAATGGTGTTGAATTTGAAGAAACATTTATTGATTTAGATAAAGTACATACTAATGATTTTAGTATTAAAGACTTAGGTTATGATACAATTCCTGAAGGAAAATATTTAGTTTTAGGTGACAATAGAGAAAACTCTTTAGATAGTAGAGATTATGGCTTGGTAGACAGAAAAGAAATAGTCGGAAGAGCATGGATACGAATTTGGCCATTTAGTCAAGTAAAAGTTTTCTAAAAAGTGTCAAAAAGTGTAGACAAAAAAGCTTAAATAGTATAAAATATATTATGATGAAAGGGCATATTATATATTATATTAGGCAAAATTATCGAAAGGTAATGACGCAAAGCTTTAGAACCTAAAATTCTTATTATGGTAGTCAGCTGCATTTATACTTAGTATAAGTGCTTTTTTGTTGGGGAGGTATTTTATGAATAAGAGAAGATTATTCGCAATCGTCTTATTTATCGCAGTAGGATTATTTATGTTTACTTTCGCGAATCCTAACGATAGAGTAGGACAAGGTAGTGAAGGAAATGGTTCTGAAACTACAACACCAGCTAGTGATACAGAACTTACTGATAACGGTAACACTAATCAACCGGTAGTAAATCCAGTTGATAACAATCAAAACAACAATCAAAACAATAATCAAAACAATAATCAACCAGCACCTACACCTGTAGTAATTGATTTAACTGCAGATAAGGAAGCTGCCAAAGAAGAAATTAGAAAGTATGCTGAAAATGTTGTTTTAGATGATGCTAAAAAACAAGAAATTGTTAATGATGCATTTACAAATATTGATAATGCAGCAACTAAAGAAGAAATAGATCAAATAGTTGTTGATACTAAAAAAGCTTTAGATGATGCAGCAAAAGCTGAATTAGATGCATATAAAGATGCAGCAAAAGAAGAAATCAATGAATATGCGAAAGACATTGATTTAGATCAAACTAAAAAAGAAGAAATTATCAATGATGCATTTACAAATATTGATAATGCAGCAACTAAAGAAGAAGTAGATCAAATAGTTATCGATACTAAAAAAGCTTTAGATGATGCAGCAAAAGCTGAATTAGATGCATATAAAGATGCAGCTAAGGATGAAATTACTGAATATGCTAAAAATGTTGTTTTAGATGAAACTAAAAAACAAGGAATTATTGATGATGCATTTACAAATATTGATAATGCAGCAACTAAAGAAGAAATAGATCAAATAGTTGTTGATACTAAAAAAGCTTTAGATGATGCAGCAAAAGCTGAATTAGATGCATATAAAGATAATGCAATAGAAGAATTAAATAACTATAAAAAAGATGAAAAATATACTGAAGAAAATCAAGAAGTAGTAAATTCTATTAAAGAAGATGGAGTAGAAGATATTACTAATGCAACAACTAAAGAAGAAGTAGATGAAAAATTAGCAGACGCTAAAGAAGAAATCGATAATGTTCCAGTATTAACTTACATTGTAACATTTAAAGATTTCAAAGGTAATGAAACAAAAGTAGAAGTAGTTCATGATACTTTAGTTACTGCTCCAGTTATCTCTGATGTCGTAGTTGATAGAGATATCACTTATGGTTTTGCAGGATGGGATAAAGATTTAACTAAAGTTGTAACTAATAATATGGTTGTAACTGCTAAATATGATGTTATTAAAGTAGAAGCTAATATCTACATGTTACATGATGGTATTGCTATTCCAGCAAATGGTGCAACAGCAGGTAAAGCAAATTATGACTATGTTGGTAAGATTGAATTAAATCTTAATAATAAAGATACTAAGAAAGAAATCTTAAATAGAATTAAGAAAAATTATACAAAGAATGTTACATTAGATGAAGAAGTTATTAAAACATATGTAGTTGGTAACTTACCATACAGTGATAATACTGAATATGTATATACATATTATGTATTAAAATTCGAAAAAGGTGATGGATTCCACATTGATTTCGCAAGAAGTAAAAATAATGCACCTGTTATCACATTAACTGGTGATTTATATAAAGAAGTTTATCAACAAAAAGGACATTTTGATTTCACTAAAGGATTTAGTGTATCAGATGATCATACTGCTTTAACTAATGCTGATGTTCAAATCAAAATAATTAAAAATAACAATTCAGAAGTTAAATCAGTTAACTATGAAAAACCAGGTAAATATGTAATTAGTTATACTGCAGCTGATGCAGAAGGTAATATTACAACTGTATCTCGTACAGTAAAAGTATTAGAAAATAAAGTTGAAAGCATTGAATTATCTAGTAACAATGATACTTATGAATATAATGCTGATTTAAACTTAAAAGTTTATGGTACATATTCAGATGGTTCTGTTAAAGAAGTAGCTTATGAAATTGATGGTTTTGATTCTACTTTAGTAGGAAGCAATACTGCATCTGTTAAAGTAGAAGGATTCGATGCTATAGATTATAACTACACTGTAGTAAACAAAGTTACAAGCTTAGTATTATCTAGCAACGATGATTCATATAATTATGGTTCTGCATTAAATTTAACTGTTAATGCAGTATACCAAGATGGTACAGTAGAAGAAGCTGTAGCTTATGAAATTGATGAATTCTTAAACACTAATATTGGCGCTAATACTGCTACAATAACATATAAAGAAGGTACTGAAACATATAGATATACTATTGTTAATCAAATTGTTTCTGTAGCTCTAGCATCAAATAATGATACATATATCAAAGGTGAAGCTTCTAGATTAGCCGTTAAAGCTACATACGCAAATGGTGAAGTTGGAAAAATCACTTATACAGTTGATCCTAAAACTCCATTTGATACAACAACAACTGGTTCAAAAACAATGAATATTAATGCAGCAGGTACACCTTTAGTTTATAAATATACAGTAAACTATAGTAATGAACAATTAAAAGAATTATTTAAAAATACATCTGCTGAATTATATTTCTTTGGATTAAAAATGGAATTTAAAAATTTACCAAAAGATGCTAAAGTAGTAGAAGTTTATAAAACAGGCAATAAACCAGTTTCATTAAGCAAAAATAAAGGTGATAATTATAATGTATATAGATTAGGATTCTGGGATTATGAAAGTTTAAGACATAATTTTGGAAAAGATATCAATATTACATATGAAATTAATGGCCAAAAATATAAACATACTTATGATGAATCTTGGGGAGAAATTAGATAGTCAATTATTGTAAATAAAATCAAGGGCAACCTTGATTTTTTTTGTATTTAATAGTACCCTATAAATAGGGTGATATTATGGCATATATAAAGTATAAAGAATTGACCAAATATTTTAACTTTTCAAAGGAAATAGACGTTAAGGATTTACCAAGCTATGTATTAGATTATTTGGAATCTAAAGAAACAATATATAAAGCTTATAGAACTACACGTGATAAAGCAATATTTACAAATGAAAGAATGATATTGTTTGATGTTAATCCGTTTTCAAATAGTAAAAAGATTCATATAATTCCATATGAATCAATATCTTCAGGCGCTGTGCTATTTAATATGAAAAGTGGGGCAATATTATTGTCATTCGATAGTGGTTATCAATTAAAATTAAACTTTATACATATAGGTCCTGCTAATAAAACAGAATTAAGAAAGCTATTCTCATATATTTTTGAACATCGTAAATAAGCAGAATTTACTGCTTTTTTATTTTATAAAACGTGTAAATATGGTAAAATTAAAATGATAGGAGGTATTTATGATAACGTTTAATAAAAGTATAATTAAAGACAATTTAAAATACTTATTTGGTATGCTTGCTATAGTTATTATTATAGTTATCATATCAATACTTGCTAAAGATAATGATATAGAAAAAGCTTCTGCCTTAGAAAATGATGGTGAGTCTAGTATAGGTAAGTTAGTTATTAATGAAGTCGTTTCTAATAATGGTGGAGCTTATAATGATACATTCGGTAATAGTTATGATTGGATAGAACTATATAATGGTAGTAATAAAGATATAAATTTATCTGGATATACATTATCAGATGATTCTAAAACAAATAAATGGGCATTTAAAAATACAGTTATTGAATCAAAAAAATATTTAATAATATTCTTATCAGGTACTAATGAAGATGAAATACATACTAATTTCTCATTAAAAAAAGAAGGTGGGGAAGTACTCACTTTAAAAAATCCTCATGGAAAAGTAATTGATATAGTAAAAGTTTTAAAAACGGGCGCGGGTAATGCACAAGCAAGACGTCTTAATGGTGAATGGGATATAGTTACTCAAGTGACACCAGGATATATAAATACAGTAAGTGGATATAATTCATATATAGGATCAATTGAAAATTTAAAATCTGATTTGCTTATTAATGAAGTATTAGTAAGAAATGGTGGCCAATTTAAAAACGAGATGGGTCAATATAGTGGATATATAGAACTTAAAAATAATTCTGATAAATCTATTGATTTAGGCGATTATAGTTTATCTAATTCTATGAAGGAACCATTCAGATGGAAATTACCTAAGAAGACGCTTGGCAAAGGAGAAATCATATTAATCTATACGTCAGGTGATGATATAAAAGAAGGAACATTACATACTGATTTTAAATTAAATAGTAAAAATGGGAATGTTATTTTATCTAAATCAGGCGCGATAGTAGGAAAAGTAACTTATGAAAATTTAGCTAATGGATATGCCTTAAGTTATATAAATGGAAGTTATACAAAAACAGGTGTATTAACTGGAGGATATGAAAATACTTTAGAAGGCGCTAAGAAGTTTTTTAAAAAATATATAGATGAGGTTAAAGATATCGTCATTAATGAGGTTATGAATAGTAATTATTCATACCTACCTCAGAATTCAAATAATTATTATGATTGGATAGAACTTAAAAATAATTCTAACAAAGAAATCAATTTAAAAGATTATTATCTATCTGATTCTATTGATGAGATAGAAATGTATAAACTACCTGATGTTACTTTAAAACCAGGTGAATACTATATAATTATGGCGTCAGGAGATATTAATCTAACAAATAATTCTTATTATCATGCTAATTTTAAAATAGGCAAAGTAGATTCTCTATATTTATCTAAGGATAATAAAGTAATAGATTCTATGTTCATCGCATTAAATAAACCAGGCTATAGTTATGGTAGGGGAGATTTGGGATTTATTTATATGGCAAATCCAACGCCAGGCGCGAAGAATAGTTCTGGAAATTATGATATAAGTGAGAAACCAGAAGTTTCTTTAAATGAAGGTAATTATGATAATGAAATTACTTTAGCGTTTAATACTGCTGGAAATATTTACTACACATTAAATGGTGATAATCCAACAATATATTCGAAAAAGTATACTGAACCTATAACGATATCTAAAACATCTATAGTAAAGGCTATTAATATAGAAGATGATAAATATCAAAGTGAGGTATCATCTTCTACTTATCTTATAGGGAATAATCATACACTTCCTGTTGTATCGATTTCAATTGATAGTAAAAATTATAAAAGTGTTGTATCAAGCCCATGGAGTAATATAGAAAAGGAAGCCTATGTAACTTATATAGATGGTGATACTAAATTTTCTATTCCATGTGGTTTTCAACTTTTCGGTGGTTCTGTAAGGGGACATGATAAGAAAAGTTTTGCCTTAAAATTTAAAAAAGAATATGGAGAAGCAAGTCTACATTATAAAGTGTTTGAAAATAGAGATAATTCAAACTACGATACTTTAGTACTTAGAAGTGGGTCACAAGATTCTGATGTCGCGTTAATTAGAGATATATTTATGACATCTTTGATGGAAGATTCTAATGTATTAGTACAAGCTATGAAGCCCGTTATTTTATATATAAATGGTGAATATTGGGGAATATATTTTTTAAATGAAAAAGTAGATGAAGATTTTATTAAAGCTAGATATAATGTGGGTGGTACTACAAATATTATTCGTGTTGATGGAGAAGTTAATACAGGTAGTGGTAAAGATTATGAAGATTTGCTCAAATATTTAGCTAAAGCAAATATGAAAAGTGAAGATACTTATAATTATGTAAGTTCTAAAATAAATATGGATAGTATGTTAGAATTTTGGATTGCTGAAACATATATAACTAATAATGATATTATAAATTGTAGATTATTTTCAAACCCTAATCATGATGATGGTAGATGGAGTTTTATATTCTATGATCTTGATTATGGAATGTATTTTCCATCAGTTAATTATTATGAAATTATGACTAATAAAGATGGAATGGGAAGTTTAAATATAAGATCTGATTTAACGTATTATTTATTTCAAAATCCAACATTTAGGAAGAAATTTCTAGAAAAATTAGAGTTTATGCTTAAAAACAATTGGTCAGAAGAGAATCTACTTTCAAAAATAGATTATTTTTATAATCTAGTTAAACCCGAGATGGAACAAAACGCGAAACGATGGGGATTTAGTTATTCTAAATGGGAAGATGAAGTAGAAAAGTTAAGAACTTTTGTAAAGAAACGAAAAAGTTATTTACTTAGTCAAACAAAGAGATTCTTTAATCTATCTGAAGAAGAAATGAAGGTGTTTTATGAATAAATACCGTCATGAAATAAAGTATATAATAAGTACTTCTGAGGCTCTGATACTTAAAAGTAGATTAAAGATGATTATGACACCAGATATTAATGGATTAGAAGGCTATTTTATTAGAAGTCTATATTTTGACACACCAGATAACTTATATTATTTTGAGAAGATGGCAGGAGTAGAATATAGGAAGAAGTACCGTATAAGATTTTATAATATGGATGATAGTTATATTTCATTAGAAAAGAAATGTAAAGATAATAATATGACTTATAAGAAACAAGCTAGATTAACTAAAGAAGAAGTAAGTAAAATATTAGATGGTAACTTAGATATTTCAAATGATAATCCATTAATTAAAGAATTTTTAAATATTATTAAAATAAATGGTTTAAAACCATCTGTTATTGTAGATTATGATAGGTATGCACTGACGTATCCTATATCAGATGTTAGAATCACGTTTGATTCTAATATAAAATCTGGTATATATAATTATAATTTATTTGATGATGATTCTATATATGATGTATGTGATGAAAATACTTTAGTATTAGAAGTTAAATATAATGAAATATTACCAGAACCAATCGCGATTATACTTGAAACGTCAGTGTTGCAAAGAACCGCGTTTTCTAAATTCGCGAAATGTAGAAGTGTTAAATAAGGAGTGATATTATGAATTTTGTTGATGTATTCAAAAAAAGTTTTTTAGAACAGTTTACAGGTCTTATTTCTGTTCAAAGTATAATCTTATCTTTATTAACCGCGTTTTTAATAAGTGTATTTATATTATTCATTTATAAAAAGACGTTTAATGGGGTAGTTTATTCTAAATCATTTTCATTATCAATTTTATTACTATCATTAGTAACAACTTTGATAATTCAAACTATAAGTTCAAATATAACATTATCTTTAGGTATGGTAGGTGCTTTATCAATTGTAAGATTTAGGACTGCAGTTAAAGAACCTGTTGATACTGGATTTATGTTTTGGGCTATTACTGCTGGTATAATGGCAGGAGCTAATCTTTATATAGCAGCTATATTAGGATCATTAATTGTAGGTATAATATATTTTATAAGTTATTCATTTGGTCTTAAAATGGCTTCTAAATTCTTAGTTATTATAAAATATGAATTTGCCGTTGATAATAAAGTATCAGAAGAACTTGAAAACTTTAAATATAAAGTTAAGTCTCGTTCTATAAATAAAGGTATTGTAGAATATTCTTTTGAAGTAGAATTAACAGAAGAGAATCAAAAGAAATTAGATGAATTAAGTAAATTAGATGGTGTTTTAAATGTAAATATGGTTAGTTATCAAAATGATTTTGGTGAATAATGAAAAGTAAAATATTTAATATATTTAGTATTATATTTTTATCTATTTTAATAATTTTATATAGTATACGTTTTATCTATTATTATAAGATAGAACATAAAGTATATAATGAAACTACTAAATTAGTAGATGTTATAAAAGAAAATGTTAATGTACATGAAAATTCTGGCACATATCTATATGATAGTGTATCAACTAATAATTACCTATATTATTTAGGTAGAATTTGGAGAATTATTAGTATTGATAATAGTATTAATATTATTACAGAAGATATAGAAACACTTATTAATTATGATGATATAGATAACTGGGATAAAATATTTAAAGCCAGTTTAAAAAATGACTATAATGTAAGATTATTAACTAAAGATGAATATAATAAATTAGATGAATATAATTATTTAAATAATAAAACACCATATTGGATAAATGAAGGCTATATAGAAGATGGTAAAGTATATGAAGTAGCTGATAAAATGTTTGGTGTAAGACCTGTTATATCTATAGGATTAGATTCCATATATTCTAAAGGTAATGGTAGAATTGATAATCCTTATGAGATAGTTGGGGATCCTGTGACTACTTTAAAAGATTGTTATGTAGGACAATATATCACATATAGCAATTTAAAATGGAGAGTAATTGGTCAAGAAGATGATAAGACTAAATTGGTATTAATGGATACTATAGACTATGAAGATTATCAAGATAATTTTTATGAGTCTTTAGAAAATAAAGATTACATAGTTTCAGGAACTTATAATGTAGGAAGTTTTAGGGAAAGTTATTTAGATACACTAGAAGATACTAAAGAATTAGAAGTAGGTACACTTTCGCTTGGAGACTTTTATATAAATGAATATCCTGATGTTATTACTATGACTCCATATGCATATCAATCTAGTTCTTCATATGTTATTAATTCAAAAAATATGCTTTATATAGATATAATAAATTCTAAATACAAAGTAAGACCAGTAATATATTTAGATAACAATTTATTTGTTGTAAGTGGGAATGGATATACTGAAGCATATAAGGTAGGTAGATAATATGAAAAAGTCAAGTTTAATTTTACTTATAATGGATATTTTTGCTATTATATGTTTGTTTATATTATATGGACCATTTTCATATATAAGAAATACTTTTATAGCAACAGCTATGGAAACAGCTTCACATCATTATTTAGCTAGAACATTTTATAGTGATAGACTAATTAATGAGGTTCTTAAAAATAATTATGTAGAAGAATTTACCAATAATACTAATACATCTGATATAACTTTTGATAATACTGATACTGGTAATTATGAATCAGTATATGAAGAACAAATATTAAAAAGAGATAAAGATACTTTATATAAAATAATAGAAATAGATGAATCATCTTATAAAGGATATATGGCTGTTATTTATGATCCTTCCAAATTAAAACTTGTGATGGCTAAATACTTAGATGAAGGCGGTCAAAAAATAGATACTATAGCAAAGGAAAATGATGCTTTAGTAGCTATTAATGCTTCTGGACATTATTATCCTAATGGATATGAGGCTTATTCAATTAAACCAGCTGGAACAGTAATTTTAGATGGAAAAATATATTCTGTTGGTACTGATCCGGGATTTGGTGGAGGATTAATTGGATTTACTTATGACAATGTATTAATGCTTACTAAAGAAGATGCGGTTGAAGCAATTAGTCATGGTATGAAAGATGCAGTAAGTTTTGGGCCATTTTTAATAGTTAATGGTGAGGCTGCTAGTATAAAAGGTAATGGTGGATATGGAATTGCTCCAAGAACAGCTATTGGTCAAAGAAAAGATGGAATTGTCTTACTTCTAGTAATTGATGGTAGAAGTATCAATAGCCTAGGTATTGATATGTCTTCTATGATTGATATATTTAAAAGATATAAAGCTTATAATGCAGCTAACTTAGATGGTGGTGGTTCTTCTGCCATGCTAGCTGATGGCGTTATTTTAAATAATCCAGTTAACAATGGAAAAGAAACGAGTAGATATATATCTAACGCGTGGATATTAACTAATTAGGAGGTTTTATGAAAAAGATTTTTAAGATTATAATTGAGATTATATTAACATTAATATTTTATTATTTATTTTTACCAGTTATAAATCCTACTGCACCATCTTTTTGGGTGTTCTTAGGATTTATGACAGTAATATGCTTTGTTATAAATAATTTTGCTAATTTGAAAGATTATTCAACAAATGTATTTACTAAAACTAAAAATGTTTCTAAGTCAGTTATCGTACTTATGACATCAATATTTACTATTTTATTTGGAATTATTATAGTTAATTTCATTGTAAGTCCTTTTTTCAACGCGAAAAGTTATTCTAAGAGAATAGAAGTAGTTGATGGAGTATTCCAAGATGATATAGCTGAAGTGGATTTTTCTAAAGTTCCATTACTTGATAAAGCATCAAGTGAAAAAGTAGGAGATAGAATTATGGGACAATATGCGGAATATGTATCACAATTCTATGTATCTGAAGAGTATACTCAAATAAATTATAAAGATGAAATAGCAAGAGTTACTCCACTAGAATATAATGGTTTTATTAAATGGCTTACAAATAAGAAAAATGGAGTAGGCGCGTATATTACAGTTAATTCAGTAAATGGTGAGACTAAATTAGTTAAACTAGATAGTGGAATGAAATATTTAAAAAGTGCTTATTTTAACTATAATCTAGAAAGAAAATTAAGATTTTCACATCCATTTACTAATTTAGGTGAAGCAAAATTTGAATTAGATAATGAAGGAAAACCATATTATGTAGTACCAACTCTATCATATACTGGAGTAGGTAAGAAAACTAAAGTAACAGGCGCGATTATATTTGATCCAGTAACAGGTAAATCAGAAAAATATGCATTAGATAAAGTTCCTACTTGGGTAGATAATGTATATCCAGCATCTTTAGTAATCGAACAAGTTAATGATTGGGGTACTTATAGAAATGGATATTTAAATTCACTATTTGGTCAAAAGAATGTTGTTAATACAACAGAAGGATATAATTATTTAGCTTTATCTGATGATATATATTTGTATACAGGAATTACTTCAGTATTATCTGATGAATCTAATTTAGGATTTATTTTAACTAATTTAAGAACTGGTGATACTAAATTCTATAGTGTTCCAGGCGCGGAGGAGTATTCTGCAATGGACTCTGCTAAGGGTCAAGTTCAACAAATGAATTATACATCAACATTCCCATTATTGATTAATCTAAATGGTAATCCAACATATTTGATATCATTAAAAGATAATGCTGGGCTTGTTAAGATGTACGCGTTTGTAGATGTCTCTGACTATCAAAAGGTAGTCGTTACAGATGCTTCATTAGGTATATTAAAAGCTGCATCTAATTATTTAAGTACTAATCCTAAAGGAACAGGTAATAATATAATGAATACTAAAACTATTCAAATTAAGAATATTACATCTGCTGTTATAGACGGAAATACATATTACTATATATTAGCTTCTGATAATTCTAAATATATAGCTAATATATCTTTATCTAATTTATTGCCATTTTTAAATAATGGAGATAGTATTAAGATAGGTTATTTTGAAAATAGTGATATCACTACTATAAATAGCATTGAAAAGTAGATTTTATATCTACTTTTTGTTATAATTATATTGGTGATTTTATGGATAACTTTATAGAAATTATTATGAGTGATACACCGTCTATTCAAATAAAAGAAAACGAAGAATTCATGTTTAAAATGATACCTTTCTTTAGAAGATGCAAAGGATTTGATCAAAAAAATAAATGGCATCCATATGATGTGTATGAACATACTTTAAAAGTTATAGATAATGTAGATAAAGATTTAGTACTTCGTTTAGCTGCTTTATTCCATGACATTGGAAAACCATCATCATATAAAGAAGAAAATGGTCAAGGAAGATTTCCAGGACATTGGCTAACTTCTACTATGATATTTGGAGGATTTGCAAAACAAAATGGTATAGATGAAGATATTCAAAGAAGAGTTTCTGATTTAATATATTATCACGATTATGATTTTTCATCTTTAACTGATGAAGATATTGATACAATTAAAGAAAGACTTTCAAAAGATGAAGTAGATGATTTATTTAAACTTAAAAGAGCTGATTTAACTGCTCAAAATCTAGATTTTTCTAAACGTATTATTGATGATTTAGATAGACAAGAAGAAGCTTTATTATCTTATTATGACGTGAATATAAAGTAGATTTTCTACTTTTTTTCTTGCTTTTTTATGAAAACGTAGTATAATGAATATGAAAATGATTTTCAATTTGGAGGATTTATGGAATATAATACTAAACAAAAAGATACAATATTAAGTGTTATAAAAGGTTATGATCGTTCTTTTATGGTAAAGGATTTATATAATGATTTAGGTGGAAAAGTTGGACTAACTACTATATATAGATTATTAGATAAATTAATAATGGAAGGTAGACTTACTAAGTTAATTAATAATAATATTACATATTATCAATATTTATCTGAATGTGACCATGATAACCATTTTTATTTAAAGTGTGATAAATGTGGATTAATGGAACATGTTGATTGTGATTGTATTAAAGATTTAGAAAATCATATACTTAAAAATCATAAGTTCATACCTAATAAAAAGAAAATTATAATAAATGGAATATGTGAAAATTGTAAGGAGTGATTGTATGTTTGATTGTATATTAGATGGTGTTATTGATACACTAAAATTATTACCATATTTATTTATTACATTTTTAATATTAGAATTTATTGAAAATAAATTAAGTAAGAAAAATGAAAAGTTATTAACTAAAAATAAAAAATATGGACCTGTTTTAGGAGGAATACTTGGAGCTTTACCACAATGTGGTTTTAGTTCTATGTCTGCCAATTTATTCTCCGCTAGAGTAATTACAATGGGTACTTTAATCGCGGTATTCTTATCTACTTCAGATGAAATGCTTCCAATAATGTTAAGTGAAAATGTAGATATATTACTTATTTTAAAGATTGTAGGATTTAAAGTATTAGTAGGTATAATAATAGGTTTAATAGTAGATATTATATTTAAAAAAGATGTTAAAGAAGGAATTCATGAATTATGTGAACATGATCACTGTGACTGTGAACATCATGGTATTATAGTATCTAGTATCTTACATACTTTAAAAACTGGATTATTTGTTTTAATAGCTAATTTAGTTATTAATCTAATAATATTTAAAGTAGGAGAAGATAATCTTTCAGATTTACTTCTTAATAACAATATATTTACATACTTTATATCTAGTTTAATTGGACTTATCCCTAATTGTGCCGGTAGTGTCATTATAACTGAGTTATATTTATCTAGTTTAATTAGTGTAGGTACTATGCTTTCAGGATTACTAACTGGAAGTGGTCTAGGTATATTATTATTATTTAAAGCAAATAAAAATATGAAAGAAAACATAACTATATTATCTATTATATATTTTGTTGGTATATTAATAGGTATTCTAGTAGATATAATTTTATAGATGGTATATCCATCTTTTTTTCTTGCATTTTTTCATATATATGATATACTATTGATGTTTTGTGTGGAGGGGTTAAAATGGCAAGAAAAATTGCAAAGCAAAGAGCAAAAAAAATAGTTGATGGAATGGCATTCGAAGATAAAATAATATTTTTCTTAGATTATATAAATAGTGATAAAAGTTTAGAAGAATATATTGATAGTCAAAAAATAGTTTATAGGGAAGGGCAAGATGAAGAAACGAAGTTTATAACTGAAGCCTGTAATCAACCAATCGCATATGAAATATTATCTGAATTAGAACTTAAAAAACTTGATGAAAATAAATTAGGATATTTATCTAGCTATAACGTAGATAGATTAATGGATCTATATAGAAAAATTAATGAATATGTAATTATGATCGCTAATGGAGTAGATATTGGTTATCAAAATAAACGTCCATTTGATATTTTGGATTTTTATGAGTATATTGGTATGAATCCAGAAAAATTTGTAACATGCATTAAGATATTTAAAAAAGAAGCTGCACGAATGTCAATAAGAATATTTACTGGAAATGATTTGTGTCAGTTAAGAGAAACAAAATTTAAAAATGATCCTTGTTTTGTATCTAATGAAGGTGTAATTATAAATGGTGCATATTATGTAAACGCAAAACCAGGAATGTCTGAAAAAGAACTTGAAGAATGCAGATTAAGTGAAGAAGTAATAAAAAAAATAATATCTTATATTAAAGCAGTAGGTGCACCAGTAAGTTATAAAGTATTTAATACTGCATTTAAAAGATATGGTAATGGACAATTAGATTTAGAAAAGCATGAAAAGATTAAAATAAAGGAAAGTGTTTAACACACTTTTTTGTTTATATGGTATAATTAAAACGAAATGGGTGATTAAAAAAGATACTATAAAAGTTTAATATGTTAATCTTTTTTGCGCATATTCCAAAAAGATTATGTAGAATATTTTTATTAATTAGCTTAATATGTTTCTAGAAGGGAGATAATATGAGCGTTGGACAAAATATTTATAATTTAAGAAAGAATATTAATCTATCACAGGAACAATTGGCAGAAAAACTTGGTGTTACAAGGCAAACGATAAGCAATTGGGAATTAGAAGAATCTGCACCGGATTTAAAACAGGCAAAGGAATTATCAAAAATATTTAAAGTAAGTCTTGATGAGCTTATAAGTAATTTAGTTTTAGAATATAATGGTGGTATTGCAAGAAAATTAACTATTGTATCTAAGATAGAAAACGTTATAGTTACATGTGATAGAGTTATATCATCCTCTGAATACAAAGGTGGTAAAACTTCACCTAAATATGCTTTATTCGCATCTTTGGAAGATAGTAAAAACATATTTTTAGGATGGTATGCTTCTAAAGATGATCTATCAAATGAAATTGAGGAGATTAAAAATGCCTTCATGTTAGGTAATTCATCATATGAACTTAAATATAATGTTCCTGTAACGAAAAAATTATTTGGTTTAAGGGTTAATATTAAGGAGAATAAGAATGAAGAATAAAAAGTTTTATTATGGACTTATGTGTATCATAGGTGCAGTATCAATAGGATATTTTGCAAATAAATTAAATACTTTTATAGGTGCTTTAATGTTTAGTTTAGGATGCATAATACTAGTATTTTCAACAATTAAATTGTCAAAGTAGGTTATTCCTACTTTTTATGTTATAATCAGTATGGTGATTATGTGAATAAATTAGTATTATTTGATTGGGGCAATATAGTAGAATCGCATCAAACAGGATATACTTGCTATGATGCTTGGAATGAGTTATTTAATTTATGTGGATATAATGAATTAAATATATTTGAAAAAATTAAAAAATATAAATTAAGCTCTATTAAAGATATAGATACATTTTCAAAATATATGATTCTCTTAAAAAAGAATTTAATCTTAATAAAACATTCGAAGAATTTGTGAGTTTATATAAAAAACCTTTGATAAGATAGAAGAAGTTAGTACTTTTTTAGAAAACACATAATATATATTATGTGTTTTAATTGACTAAAAACCAGATAAATTATATAATTATAAGAGTTATATAACATAGGTTATACAAGGAGGAAATATGAAAAATATTGTAGAAGTTAAAAACTTAACTAAAGAATATAAAAATTTAAAAGCGATTGATAATTTATCTTTTGAAATTAGAAAAGGTGAGATTTTAGGTTTATTAGGTCCTAATGGATCTGGTAAGTCTACAACAATAAATTCAATATTATCATTGCTTAAAACAAGTTCTGGATCTATCAAAATATTTGGTAGTGAAATGACACCTTCATCATACGATATAAAAAGAAAAATAGGCGTAGTATTCCAAGAGGTTGCTGTATTTAATGAACTTACAGTATATGAAAATATAGATTACTTTTGTGGACTTTATATAGAAGATAAAAAGTTAAGAGCTAAATATATAGAAGAAGCTATTCAACTAGTAGGATTAGAAAATTTTAAAAAATTCTATCCTAAACAATTATCTGGTGGTCTACTTAGAAGACTTAATATCGCGTGTGGAATTGCACATAAACCTGAATTAATATTTTTAGATGAACCTACTGTCGCGGTAGATCCACAAAGTAGAAATAATATTTTAGAAGGTATTAAGAAATTAAGAGATAATGGTGCGACTATATGTTATACAACTCATTATATGGAAGAAGTTGAAATACTTTGTGATAGAGTAATTATTTTAGATAAAGGTAAAATATTAGCTAGTGGTACAATAGATGAGTTAAAACAATTAACTAATATTGAAGAAAAAGTAACAATAGAAGTAGATAATTTATCTGATAAATATATATCTGAAATAACTGAATTTAAAAATGTAGATACAATATCTTATAATGGTTCTATTCTAGTAGTAACTTATAAGAAGGGTAAAAATAACTTAACCGACATGGTAAATTATTTAAATAATAAAAAGATTAAATACGATAAAATATTTTCTGAAAGACCTACTTTAAATGATGTATTCCTAGAACTTACTGGGAAGGAGTTAAGGGATTAATGTTTCATAATTTTAAATATACACTTAAAACACTATTTAGAACTAAAGCATTAATATTTTGGACATTCGCATTTCCTATTATTTTAGGACTATTCTTTAATATGGCATTTTCAAATCTTGAAAATGATGAAAAGATTAAAGTATTTGATATAGCTATTGTAAATAATCAAGCGTATGAAGAAAATATTATATATAAAAATGTTTTAGATGAGTTAAATGATAAAGTATATACTGCTAAATATGTAAGTAAAGAAGAGGCAGAAACTCTATTAGAAGATAGACAAATCTATGGATATTTATATTTTGATGGCGATAATCCAGAAATATATGTTAGGAAATCAGGAATATATCAAACGATATTAAAATTTATTATTGAAGAAGTGGAACAAAGAAAAAATGTACTTAATAATATAGCATTAAAAGAAGGATATAATTTTAGTAATGTAGCTGAAGATATTATGACGAAATTAGATAGTGAAGTATTAACACTAAATAATAAATCAAATTCTAATTTAAGTTATACTGTTATAGAATTTTATACTTTAATTGCAATGGCAGCTATGTATGGAGGAACAATAGGTTTGAATGCGATTAATTCAAGTTTAGCTAATATGGGTGAAGTAGGAAAAAGGTCTTCTATAACACCAACTAAAAAAAGTGTTTTAGTAATTAGTAAGGCTATTGCTTCATATATAGTAGCTTTAACTGGAATTGCTATATTAATGTTATTTTTGTATTTTGTTATACATGTAGATTTTGGAAGTAATCTACTATACGTGATATTACTCGCTTTTGTAGGTACACTAGCAGGTACTTCACTAGGTATTTTAGTTGCATCTGCATTTAAATGTTCACATGATGCGAAGATAGGAATTATAATAGCTGTAACTATGTTTTTATCAGTTTTAGCTGGTATGATGGGTATAACTTTAAAATATGTTATAGATACTAATCTACCATTTGTTAATATGTTAAATCCTTGTAATATGATTACTGATGGTTTTTATGCATTATACTATTACAACACATTAAATAGATTTTGGTTTGATATTGTAAGTCTACTTTTATTTACAATTTTATGCCTTATAATCTCTTCAGTTTTGATAAGGAGGGAAAAGTATGATAGTATTTAAAACAGTTCTTAAAGTAATCAATAGATTAAAAGGAATGCTTATTTTATATACAGTAATATTAGTTGCTATTTCTCTAATGAATCAATTTAACTCTAAGGGTACTGTTATTACTTATCAAGAGACTAAACCTAATATAGTTATTTATAACGAAGATGATAATATATTAGCTAAAGAATTTATTAATTATCTAGATAAACATACTAATATTAAAAAAATATCTAAAGATAAAATAGATGATGCATTATTTTACCGCGATATTAGTTATGTACTATATATAGATTCTAATTTTTCATCTGATATATTAGCAGGTAATAAAGTTAAATTAGATTATAAATCTACAGAAGATTATAATTCTAGTTATACTGAAATGTTAATAGATAAATATGTTAAAGTAGCTTCTATATATAAAGATTATTATAGTGATTTAGAACTTACTAAAAATATAGAAGATACAGTTTCAAAAGAGATTAAAGTTAATTTAAGTACTAAATTAGATGTTGATAGTCTAAGTTACGCGACTGCTTATTTTAACTATCTTAACTATTCGTTTTTAGCTGGATCTTTGTATGTAATAAGTATGGTTTTATCAAGTATGAAAGAGAAAAATGTTTATAAAAGAACTATAATTAGTAGTTATGATTATAAACGTCATAATAAAGATGTATTACTTGCTAATTCTATAGTACTTTTTGGATTATATTTAATATATATGCTATTTGGATATATCTTATTTAAAGATTTAATGTTTACAAATAATGGGATTTTATATATAATAAATTCGTTCATCTATGTTATATGCACATTATCAATAGGATTTTTAATAGGTACTATAACACAAAATAAATCGGCAATATCAGGAATAATCAATGTAGTTGCTTTGGGAACATCATTCTTGTGTGGATGCTTTGTTCCAATAGAGTATATGCCTGAATCTGTAGTTAATTTATCTAAGATATTACCTACACATTATTTTGTTTCAACTAATGAATTAATTAAATCATTGGATAAAATAGATTTTAATTCTATATTACCAATTATAACTAATTCATTGATTATAATAGTATTTACTATAGTATTTATTATCCTAACTAATATTATTAATAAGAAAAAGCAAAAAATAGCATAGGGGGGATTTTATGCCAGCTACAAGAAAAACTAGTAAAGAAGATATAATTAATGCTTCTATAAGAATAGTAAGAAAAGAAGGGTTTGATAGTTTAAACGCGAGAAGACTAGCAAAAGAACTTAATTGTTCTACACAACCTTTATTTTATGCATATAAGAATATGGATGAAATAAAGAAAGATGTTATAGAAGAAATATATAATATATTCTATGAAAATATTTTTAAAAGTAATTATGAAAAATTAGTATATAAAGATATTGGAAGAAACTATGTTATGTTCGCGATAAAAGAACCTGTTTTATATAAGATATTATTCGCATCTTCTAAAACAGAAGCTTTATCAAATCTAATGAATTTAACTGGACCATTAGAAAGTGTTAGGAATTTAATTTCTAATCAGACAGGTTTAAATACTTCTGACGCTTTAGAATTTCATAAAGTAATGTGGTTATATACTAATGGTATTACATCATCAATAGTAGGTAATATCTATACATTGGATGAAGATGAAATAGATAGATTATTAGGAGAACATTATTTTTCAAGATTACTTTTTGAATATAAAAAAGGTAAAGTAAAAGAAGAAGTTATTGATTTTTATATGAATAACAAATTAAAGAAAACAAAGTAGGATGTATTCCTACTTTTTTATGTTATAATTTTATTAGGTGATAATATGAGTAGTTTAAAAAAATCAATGATTTTAAATTTTATAATATTTATACTAGTTTTACTTGGAACAATATTTATGATGACAGGTTTTCAATTTATGGGTAAAACTCAATTACTTTCATCTACTGGAATATCTCCTTTTAAATTTTATACAGTAGATTCAAATATTATAGTAGGATTATCTTCTTTAATATTATTTATATATGAATATTTAGCATTAAAAGATAAAATAAATATAGTACCTAAATTTGCTTATATATTTAAATATATCGGGGTAGTTGGAGTTAGTTTAACATTTTTAGTTACTTTGTTTTATTTAGCTCCACTATATGGAAGTAAATTTATATTTTTATATAAAAATTCTAATTTAATATTTCATTTAATTGTACCAGTACTTAGTTTTATATCATTTATTTTATATGAAAATAATCATTTAAGTTTTAAGCATACTTTTTATGGAATATCTACAATGATTATATATGGAATATATTATTCTATAAATATATGGGTACATCAAGAAAATGGAGTAGTACCTATAACATATGATTGGTATAGTTTTGTTAGAGGTGGTGTATTAGAAATATTTATAGTATTTCCTATCATCTTAATAATAACTTATTTAATTGCCTTATTTATATATAGACTAGAAAGAAGATAGATTATGAAAAAATCAGAATTTGTTTATTATTCAACATGGCCAAGTGCAAAACCGAAATTAAAGTCTAGTTTTTCAGTTAATTATAATGTAAATTCAGAAATTGAAGATGATGAATATACACGACTACGTATGTGTTTCTTCAATTATTTAGATAACATTTTAAGTGACGATATTATAGAACTTGTAACTGGTTTAAAAGAAATATTTAAAGATTTTGAAGATGATTATATATATATTTTGATTCAAGATAAAAAGTATAGACAAGAAGCAGAATATAAATCTGGAAAGTTACATAGTAGCCGCTTCGAATATAAAGATATGGGATATAGTGTTTCAATAAGCGATAATGTTTTGGATTTAAAGATGGAAAAAAATAGTACTAATGATAATGACATTAATTTATTATCTAATATGGCTAGTTCATTTTTGAAAAAAAGAGATAAGTTATATGAACTTGAAAGTGCATCTCAAAAACAAAAGGGAATGTTACCAAGTAATTTTTATAATAAAGGAGAGAAATGACAATATGAATTTAAGAAAACAAATTGAAAATTATGTTCCTTATAATGAACAAGAAGAAAAAGATAAAAGTCTTATGCTTAAGTATATAGATACATTCGATGATGTTCTTACAAGAAATAATGAAATGTGTCATTTTACTGCTTCAAGTTGGATAGTTAATAAAGAAAGAACTAAAGTAATTATGATATACCATAATATATATAAATCATGGGCATGGACTGGAGGACATGCTGATGGGGATGACAATTTACTTCACGTTGCTTTAAAAGAAGTAGAAGAAGAAACAGGGCTTAAAAACTTAAAAGTTTTATCTGATGGTATATATGGCCTTCAAATATTAACAGTAGATCCACATATCAAAAGAGGCAAATATGTCGCATCACATGTTCATTTAGATTGTTGCTTTCTTTTAGAAGCAGATGAAGCTGACTCGCTTACTATTAAGGAAGATGAAAATAGTGGTGTTAAATGGGTAGATATAGATGAAGCTACATCTTTAACTAATGAAGAAAAAATGAAACCTATTTATAGAAAATTAAATGAAAAATTAAAAGCAATTAAGTAGGTATTCCTACTTTTTATGTTATAATTAGATTATTGGAGGATTTATATGAAAGTATTATTTGCAACAGGGAATGCTTCTAAAGCAAAAAGATTTTCAAAAGGATTGGAAGCTAATGAAATAGAAGTAATTTCTTTAAATGACATAAATACATCTATAGAAGTAGATGAAAATGGTAAGAATGCTATTGAAAACGCATTAATAAAAGCAAGGGCATATTCTAACTTGGGTTATCCAGTATTTGCTATGGATGATAATCTATATTTAGATGGTGTTCCTGAAGATATGCAACCAGGTATGTTTGTTAGAAGAGTAAATGGTAAAAGACTTACTGATGAAGAGATGTTAACGCATTATATTGACTTAGTTAAAAGATTTGGTAGAGATGGTAAATTAACTTGTAGATGGGTATATGGTATGGCTTTAATAAATAATGGGCGCGAATACACATATACATGGAGTAAGGAAGACTTTTATATGGTAGATACTCCATCAGATAAAGTAAATAAAGATTACCCTTTAAATTCAATTTCAGTTAATAAAAAATTAAATAAGTATTTTACTGATATGACAGAAGAAGATAAAATGCTAGTTCAAGAAGATGAATCTAATGTAGTAGATTTTATTACAAATAGTATTAAGGATTCTATGGGAATAGAGAAGATAAAATAATATGGAACTTTTAGATATTGTAGACGTCAATGGTAATTTAACTGGTGAAGTATTAGAAAGAGATAAAGTACATGAACTTAATTTACTGCACTATGAAATAGGAGTTTTTATAGTAAATAAAGAATATATATTATTACAAAAAAGATCAGCTAATAAAAAGATAAATCCTAATATGTGGGGCTTATGTGCAGGTCATGTTAGCAGTGGAGAAAGTTTAGAAGAGGCTGCTTTAAGAGAACTAAAAGAAGAAGTTGGATTAAATCTAACTTTAAAAGATCTACATGTATTAGAAAATATGGAAGTCAGAATAAAAGAGACGAACTCTTGTATTAAAAGATATTATTATGTATTTTCTGATAAAAAAGAATTTAAAATTCAAAAAGAAGAGTTATCAGAAGTTAAATGGTTTAAGATTGATGATGTTATTGATATGGTAAACAATAATGATGAAACACTTACCATTAAACCAGATAGATTATATTTATTAGAAAAATTAAAAGAAGAGGTTTGTAAAAATGGATAAAAGTGTAGAAAATTATAAGAAATTTATTGATGGTCTTGTTAAAAAAAAGGATGGTGTATATTCTAATTGGGTATTAGAAAAAGGTTATCCTAATACTGAGGAGAATAAAAATATCAATGAACTCTTAGCAAGTATGTCTCTAGAACAAAAACAAATATTAGTTAAGATGCTAGAAGACGCTAGGCGTGGTGGAATACATGATACATTAGCTTATATGAATGAAATGATGGACAATGATAATCTAGAGTTAAGACAGGATGGTGTTACATATCCTTATGATAGATTTGAAAGTATGCATTTTGATTTCATTTGTAGATGTAACGGTGATAACTGGCCTGAATAGTTGATGGAGGAATTATGTATTTAAAAGAGTATTTAGAAAAAATTGAAGGTAAAATAAAACTATTCATTGATATGGATGGTGTAATCGCAGATTATATATTAGGTGAAGCAAAAGATTATGATACTAAAAGACCATTGTATACAAGTATAAAAAAATTAGAAGAGATATCTAAAATGCCTAATGTTGAGATGTTTATATTCTCAGCTACAAGATATTCTACTGGTTTTAGTGAAAAACATGCTTGGTTAGATAAATATGCTCCATTTTTTGATATGGAACATAGAATTATATTATCTAGAGAAGATAATAATATGATGGATTCATCAAAGTTAAAAGCTAATTACTTAACTAACTATGAAAGAGATGGATCTACTTTAATAGTAATAGATGATGATCCTAAAAACTTATTCGCGATTAAAGATAGTAATTCAGATATTATCTTACTTAAAGATACAGTATTAGTAGATTAGATTGTATAATGCTTGTTATAGGATTTTAATTATGTTATAATCAAATTAATTTGTGGGGGATTTTATGAAAAAAGATAAATATTTATATGCTGAAAGTTTTAATGATTTTGAACTTGAGTTGGACCAAATAAAAAGCGATATTAAACTTTTAGAAGAAAAAAAGAAAAACGTATATGAAAATTTAGATAAATTATCTATTTTTAGATTATATATGGGTATTAAAGAAAGTAAGGGTATAACACCTAAAATAAGCGTAAGACATCGTAATATATTTCGTACTAGTTGTGATTATCATCGTGCTTCTGATATGCCATTTTATATTTATGATGATATAGGTAAGTGTTGCTGTTATGGATGTGGCGAGGAACTTACAACACTTGACTTAATTAAAGAGTGTATTAAGGAATCTGTAGGAACTGATGCTAAAATCAGGTTTGATTCTATTGATGTTTTAGCTATCGAAGTTGCTGACGCGATGATTAACGGAGTTAGATATGAACTTGATAGTGATGGTGGCTTGATAGGTGAATCAAAAGAATATAGTTATGTTAATGATAAAGGCTTAATGATATGGTTATTAGATAGGATATATAAACGTTATGATTCTTCTACTGCTCAAAAATATTTTGATATGAGTATAGAAAAGGCTAAAGCAGAAGATGATAGAATAAGTAGATATATTAATACTCATGGTATTTCAGTTAACGGTAAACTTGCTAAAAGATTATGTTTAAGTGGAGGATATGTTAAAGAAAGATTATATAGTGGATGTTTAAATTCTAAGTTAGATATTAATCGAATAGTTGAACTTGGTAAAATTAAAGGAGAAAAAGCAAGAGATATTAACATTCTTCCGTTTGGAGACTCTAAAGACGAGTCAGAAGGACTAAATAGTATAACTATTTATGAAAATAATGATGATATATTAAAAGTAACTATTGCACGTTTGACTAAGTTATTTGAAAGTTATTTATTCTATGATACATCTTTTATAAAAAATGTTAGTATTGAGGATAATGTATTTAAATTTTCTATAATTGATAGTTCTGGTAATGAAATAAAGTATGAGATTTGTGTTAAGAAGCAAGAAAGTATTAAAGATGCTATATATACTTCTGTTTATGAAAAAGAAAGTAGACCAAGTTCAAATGCATTATCTATTATCAGCGCAGATTATGATTTAGAAAGTTTTCCTACAGAAGAGGCTAAATTAGTTATTCAAGCATTAGAAACTAATGGAGTAGCAGTATTATTTTCAAATGGTAAGTATGCATATGGTAGTGATAATTCTCCATATATCCTTAATTATAAGCCTGTAACAGGTTCTGAGGTTGTTCCTTTCTTTGATGATTGTAGATATAACCCTAAAGGAATGGCTGATCCAAATTTAGAAAGATTTTTATATTTCCTATTTTCAAGCAATGAACCAAGTGCATGGATGCTAGGTGAAATGGTAATTAGAACATCTCTTCCTGAAGTATGGAAAGAAAAAGGAAAAGTTAAAGTGACTAAATAAGTAGGTTAATCCTACTTTTTATGTTATAATTTAAATGGTGATAGTATGCATAATATTATATTAACTTCTTGTGGATTTAGAAATGAAGAATTTAAAAATAAATTTTATAAGATTATTCATAAAGATGAATTAAAAAACAAAAAAGTTTTATATATTACAACTGCAGTTGATGGTGATAAAGGAACTAATAAGGATTGGGTTGTTAAAGAGTATAAAACTATTTTAGATTTAGGAATTAGTGAAACTAATATTCACGAATATAAAATAGGCGATGATATTAATATAGATGATTTTGATATTATTTATATGATGGGTGGAAATACAATATATCTTTTAGATATGATAAGAAAATATAACTTTGATAAAGTTATAAAAGATTTTATTGGTAAAGGTAAAATATATATTGGTTCTAGTGCTGGTAGTCAAATACTAGGTTCTAGTATTAGTTTAAACGCACAATATGAAGATAATTTTGTTAACATGACAGATTTCACTGCTCTTAATATTATAAATAAAGAAATAGTACCCCATGCAAATAAAAAAGAAGAATTAATTAAAAATTTAAATATAGATGATTATATTCTTCTTTATGATGGTGATGGTATAATCATATAAAAGGAGTTTTAAAATGAATATAGATAGTATTGAAGTATTAGAAACAACTTTATGTTTATTAAGAAAAGATAACGAAATATTATTAGCTATGAAAAAACGCGGATTTGGCGAAGGAAAATATAATGGTGTAGGTGGTAAATTAGAAAAAGGTGAAACACCAGAAGATGCTATGATTCGTGAATGTAATGAAGAAGTAGGAGTTATACCAACTGAATATGAAAAAGTAGGATATATCTATTTCGATGAATACTTTAAAGGAAATAAAGAACAAGTTGCTTTTCATTTATATATTGCGACAAAATGGCAAGGTGAGATTACTGAATCTGATGAGATGAAACCAGAATGGTTTGATATAAATCATATACCATATGATAAAATGTTTTCTGATGATATATATTGGTTACCATTAGTATTACAAGGTAAAAAAATTAATGCCTACTTTAGTTTCGATGAGGATTGGAATATTTTATCAAGTAAAATTGATGAAGTAGAAAAATTCGATAATTTAAAAAGGTGATTTATGGAAGTTATTAAGTTTGATTTAGAAAAACTAAAGAATAATTCAGATGGTTTTTCTTATTATATTTTAGGTAGAAGTTATGACTTAGAAGAAAATGGTGCTTTAGAAGATTTTGATAAGGCTTTGGGCTTTTATAACAAAGGTATGAGCATAGGTTATCCTTTATGCGAATATTCACTTGGTATTTCATATGTATTAGGTCTTGGTGATGTATTAACCATTGATTATGAAAAAGGTAGTAGATTATTAGCTGATGCATATCCTAAAATATTAGATTTAATAAATAATCAAAAAACAAATGAAATAGAAAGATTATACGCAAAATTTGTTACGGGAGCTTATTATTACTATGGATTAGGTAATATAGAAAAAGATGATAAAAAAGCTTTCAATATAATTTCTGAATGCGCAGATAATGGACATATTGCAGCTATATATGATTTAGGCGCTAATTTTTATTATAATGGAATTGGAACAGAACAAGATATTGAAAAATCTAAATATTATTTAGAGTTAGCTTTAGAAGCTGGACTTCCAAGAGCAATAAAAAAGTATAGTGAATATGGTTTTAGTAAAAACCAAAAGAGGTGAAAGTATGGGATTATTTGATAAATTTAAAACTAATGAAGATAAAACTTGGAAATTTTATGAAGATGTGATTGAAGATAAAAAAATGCTTGTGCGAGTAGATACAAAGTATGCGGGTGAAAATTATAAAAATACTTTTTATATTCAAGTAAAATATAGTGAAATAGAAACAACAGAATTGCCGGATAAAGATTTTTTAAATAAAGTAACGGCTTTAGAAGACAAAGTAATAGAATCAATAAGTAAAACTTTTGAAAACAATATCGTATTCTTAGGTACAGCAACATTCGGTGGAAGTAGTTATATTACATTTGCTTCAAACTACGATGTTATGTGGCAAGAATATATAAAGGCTATGGTCGATGAAAAATTATTAACAGGAATTTATCCAAATGATAATATGGGCTATTATAATCAAGTTTTATATCCTGATTATATGAGAAAATAAAGGATGATTTATGGAAGAAATATTTGACATATATACTCGTGATGGCAAGCGTTTAGGAACAAAAGAAAAATCAATTTGTCATGGTGTTAATCCAGGCTTTTATCATAAACCTGTATGGATATGGATTATAAATGACAAAGATGAGATTTTAGTGCAAAAAAGAGCTGCATGTAAAAAGAAAAGTCCTAATAAATGGGATATGCCTAGTGCAGGTCATGTAGTTGCAGGTGAAACTTCTTTAGAAGGCGCAGTAAGAGAAACTTATGAAGAATTAGGAGTCAAAACTTGCGAGTCAGATTACAAATTTATGTTTGAATATATAAAAGATTCTGCTTTTGAATTAGCTCAAGTATATTTAGTAAGAAAAAATATAACTGAATTTAAACTACAAGAAAATGAAGTAGCTGAAGTAAAATGGTTAGATTATGACGAATTTAAAAAACTTTTATTTTCAGATGACTTTGCTCCACACGATGATGAGTATAGAAAGTTAGTAATAAAGATGATAGATGAAAATATAAAAAGACCAATATAGAAATTTAATTTAGACAGATTATATAAAATCTGTCTTTTTTATGTTATAATTTTATTAGATTTAAAGGGGTTAATCCAACTGTAAAAGAGGTGAATTTATGATATTGGATGATATAAATATAGGATTAGGTAAAGTAGTTATAACAGATTCACATGCAACAATTAATAATATTGAGATCCCAATAAAATGTATAAATATATATAGT
>Ga0129307_1000574_pt1 | contig 54242 bp, 41 predicted proteins | sample P1105metagenome_FD_94437 | JGI IMG/M metagenome (GOLD analysis project Ga0129307, IMG submission 94437) | Capybara group fecal microbial communities from Wisconsin, USA - P1105 metagenome | ecosystem: Host-associated > Mammals > Digestive system > Large intestine > Fecal | place: USA: Wisconsin... | reverse complement strand
TTCTTGCGCGGCGACAACAATAAGGTCTATGATGACTTGTCCGTGAAACTTGACCCGAACGAAGCGGAAATAATCGACTTGCAGCCGGATACGCTCAAGAACAAGATCAAGTTCGTTGCCGTTGCCGATGGCAAGGTGGTTCCGTTTGCATCCCTTGCTATCCGTAAGGCGGACTGGCGTCCCGATTCTCTCCGTGTGAACAACACTGTTGTCGAAGCGGAAGCCTTTGCCGACAAGAACGGCATGTTTGCAATCGATTCCCTCAAGTCTGGCAATTATCGCGTAACGGTCACGCAGTCCGGGCTCGCTTATTCCAAGGTGCTTTCTGCAAAGCAGATTGCCAAGCTCGATACTGTCAAGTTGCAGGAAACCGCAAACTACATGAGCCGCGTGACGCTCCATGCTGGCGATGATTACGCCTGGGTCGGCGTATATGGCTTGGACGTGCTGACGAAGACGAATGCGGAAGGCGTGTTCTCGCTCCCGATGCTTCCGTCGAAAGATACGCTGGATGTTTATTTTATCAGTAAAAAAGATAGTTTGTATGCTGAAAATCGAATATTCCTCTCCGGAGGCACTGCCGATTTCGACTATCCTTCTTTCGTGTTGCAGAACTTTGAAAAGGATACTGCTAGCTGGTACTTCAATGTCGATGCCATTGGTTCGAAGATCGTGTCCAAGGCGTTTGAAACCGATAAGGACCGCAAGTCCAAAGTGTTCCACGGCAAGTACAGCTTGATTGCGAATAACAATTATGATGCCTGGGTCCTTGCGGGTATGATGCTTCGCGGTAAAGGCTGGAATCTTTCGTCGCTCGATTCCATTACGTTCTATGCGAAGGGTTCCGGGCAGATTCGAATCGCTCTTGAAAACTGGGACAAAAAGTCCGAAGATGCGGGGCTCTCGCTCAAGGCGGCTTCGGAATGGAAAGACCTGAATGCGCAGAAATGGACTCGCTATGTCGTAAAGTTCGACGACTTGTGCTATAACGCCCAAGATGTGAGCTACTGCTATATCGCCTGGAATTTCCTGAAGGACGATGTTCGCCAGTTAACCTTCTTCGTAAGAAATGGAACAGAATTCTATCTGGACGATATAGCGCTCTATGGCGCTCTTTTCTAGAGATTTAGAAATAATTTTTTTACAAATAAATTAAAATTAACAAGTTTCTCGGTAATAAGCGAGGACTTGTTATTTTTTTGTTATGTATGTGGGCTCGTTTAGAGAAAAAAGCGTCGGCCAAGGATGGGGAGGGTGCAGGGAGGGGCCCGTGCGGCCTTCGCAACTCCGAGCTGGGGCCCCTCCCGCATGCTAAACTTCTTAAATTAAAGATTTAAAACTCTAGTTTTAGTGGTAAAGCCCTTTTAAGTGCGCGTCGAATTAAGTATCTTTGTGCACATGCAGTCTATTGAATCAGAAGCAAAAATTGCTCAGGATTATCTCGCCCGCATCGCAAAAGATGCCGAGGCGAAGTTTGATGAACATCTCCCTCCAGTTAGCGACCGCCCGTGCCGTCTGCACGAGGCTATGCGCTATTCCATGTTCGCGGGCGGTAAGCGCCTGCGTCCGGGCCTTGCGAAGGCCACTTTTGACATGTTTGGCGGCAAGGGCGACAAGATTTGGCTTGCGACGAGCGCTCTCGAAATGCTCCACACGTTCAGCCTGATCCATGATGATCTTCCGTGTGTCGATAATGACGACTACCGCCGTGGCAAGCTCACGAGCCACAAGAAGTTTGGCGAAGCTACAGCCGTGATGGCGGGCGACGCTCTCTGCGTCCACGCTTTCGAGATGATGGGCAAGACCGGCAACGCGAAGGCTATCGAACTCCTCGCGCACCTGCTCGGCACTTACGGCATGATTGGCGGCGAAATGACCGATATCGAATGCGAAGGCAAGACGGTCGATCTCGAAATTGTCGATTACATTCACTACCACAAGACGGCGGCTCTTATCGAGGCTTCGCTCCTCGTGGGTGCGATGCTTGCGGACGCAAGCGAAAAGGATATGGAAATCATCCGCAACTACGGCCGCTCCATCGGGCTTGCTTTCCAGATTGTAGATGATATTCTGGACATCGTCTCCACGACCGAAGAACTTGGCAAGGATGCCGGGTCTGACGTCGAGAACGGCAAGGCGACTTACCCGTCCATTGTGGGCTTGGAAAAGTCTAGGGAACGCGCCAGGGAACTTTACGAGGAATCCGTCAAGGTCTTGGATGGCCTCAAGTGCGATACCTCTATCCTCCGTTCTATAGCGGCATACATCATTACCCGAGTGAAATAAATGGAACTGAAAGACGTAAAGTCACCTCAGGACTTGAAACATTGCTCCATCGAGGAGTTGAACCGTCTGGCTTCGCAGATTCGCGAGACCATTATTGGGCAGGTGTCCAAGCATGGCGGTCATTTGGCTTCGAGCCTTGGCGTTGTAGAACTGACTCTTGCGCTTCACTATGTGTTCAACGCGCCCGACGACAAGATTGTCTGGGACGTGGGGCACCAGGCGTACGTGCACAAGTTGTTGACCGGCCGCTACGACCGCTTCGATACTTTGCGCCAGCAGGGCGGTATTTCCGGATTCCTCAAAAGGAACGAGAGCGTCTATGACTGCTTCGGTGCCGGACATGCTACGACTTCTATTTCGGCGGCTCTTGGCTTTGCCGTTGCGCGCGACCGCTTCAACCGTAACAATAACGTGGTTGCTGTCATTGGCGATGGTTCCATGACGGGCGGTATGGCGTACGAAGCGCTCAACAATGTGGGCGCCTCCAAGCAGAACATGACCATCATCCTGAACGATAACAGGATGAGCATCGCGCCTAACGTTGGCGGGTTCAGCAAATATTTGAACCGTGTGATTTCGGATCCGGTTTACAACAAGATGCGTACGGACTTGGACCGCGTGATGACGCGTTTGCCGGGCATTCTGGGTTCCCGTTTCCGCGATCTCTTCTTGCAGGTCGAGAATGCGGCTAAGAATGCCGTGAAGCCGGGACGTTTCTTCGAAGATTTGGGCATCCGTTATTTCGGTCCGATCGACGGTCATGACATCGACGAACTTGTGATGATTCTTGAACGCGTCAAGCACCAGCAGGGCCCGTGCCTTGTCCACGTGCTTACCGAAAAGGGGCGTGGTTTTACGGCTGCCGAGAAGAATCCGACAAAGTATCATGGTTGCGGCGCGTTTGACCCCGAAAGCGGACTTCCGCTCTCGCCGGGGAACCCGAACCCCTCCCTCACGAACGTGTTCGGCAATACGCTTCTTGAACTTGCCAAGAAGGACAAGCGAATTATGGGGATTACGGCTGCGATGCCTACGGGTTGCGGCCTCGACATCGTGGCGAAAGAACTCCCGGATCGCGTGATAGACGTGGGCATTGCCGAAGAACATGCGGTGACGTTTGCCGCGGGTATGGCCTGCGAAGGTGTCGTTCCTGTGGTGGCGATTTATTCGTCGTTCATGCAGCGCGCCTACGACCAGATTATCCATGATATCGCCTTGCAGAATTTGCATGTGGTGCTTGTTCTTGACCGTGCGGGCCTTGTCGGCGCCGATGGCCCGACGCACCACGGAGCTTTTGACTTGTCGTTCTTGCGCACGGTTCCTGGCCTTACTCTCATGGCGCCTTCCAACGAAAATGAATTGCGCGACATGTTGACTGCCGCGATTGATATGGAAGGCGTGGTGGCGATTCGCTATCCGAGGGGGACCTCGCTGGCCGCTGAACTCGTGCCTTCGGAAGGACCGTTCGACGACAAGAGCCCGAAAATTCTTGAGAAGGGTTCCGGCATACTCCTTCTGGGCGCCGGCTTCATGACAAATGAACTCAAGAAGACTGCCTCCGTGCTTCGTGAAAACGGATACAACCCGACGCTTGTGGATGCCCGTTTTATCAAGCCGCTTGACCAGGAATGCTACCGTTCGCTGTTTGACAGCCATAATGTTATCGTGACATTGGAAGACAACACGCGGGTGGGTGGCTATGGTTCAGCTATAGCGGAACTGTTGTCCGATCTGGGCTATACGGACAAGAAACTGTACCGGTTCGGTCTTCCGGACAGATTCGTTGAACAGGGAGAAATCGAAGCTCTCTACAAGATTCTAGAAATTGACGGGGAATCCGTCGCCAAACAGTTGATGGAAAAATTATGAGTGAAGAAGAAAACAAACCGAAGCGTACTGTAAGAATGACGCTGGACCGTAAATTTGGAGTCAGCGAAGCTCCTGAACGCCGCCCTCGCCGCAACGACGACGAACGCGGTTCCTTTGGCGACAAGCCCTTTGGCCGTGGCGATCGTGGCGAACGTCGTTTCGACCGTGACCGCGGGGAACGCCGTTTTGACCGTGGCGACCGCCGCGACGAAAATCGCGAAGACCGTCCGTTCAACCGCGAAGAACGCCGCTTTGGTGACCGTCCGTTCAATCGCGACCGTCGCCCGCACCGCTTTGGCGACAAGCCGTTCAACCGCGGCCGTCGCGACGCCGTGACGAACGCCCCTGTTTATCGCCAGCGCCCCGAACAGAAGGAAACGGTGGACGAGAATTTGGACGAGGCCGCGCTCGAAGCTCGCGCCGCCCAAATCGAGACCGTGGACGATGCCGCTTCCACACCGCCGTGGTTCAAGCGCCTCATCGCCTGCACGACCGAAAAGGGCCGCGAACGCGAAGGCAAGTTCCTTGGCGAAGGTGTTCACGTTGTCGAAGAACTCGTGAAGCACCACCGCGAAATCGTCATTTCGATTTACGCTGTCGAAGGTTTCGAAAACGAACCGTTGATCGAAGCCATCAACGAAGCTGAAATTACGATGCACGTGCTCACCGAAGAACAGATGAAGCGTCTTTCTTCTACGGTGACGACGCAGGGCATCATCGCTTACTGCAACATCGCGAGCAAGAAGCCGGTCTATGATATGAGCCGCAGCGTGCTCACGCTAGTCGATGCCGTGCAGGATCCGGGTAACCTCGGAACGCTTTTCCGCACGAGCCTCGGCTTTGGTTCTAACGGCATGATTCTCGGTCGCGGTACCGTGAGCCCGTTCAACCCGAAGGTTGTTCGCGGTTCCTCGGGAACGTTCCTCCGCGTTCCGTTTGAATTCGATGTGGACCTCGTGGACCAAATCAATTTCCTCCGCAGCAAGGGCTACACCATCATCGCAACGGATTTGCATGCCAAGCAGTCCCTCCGCGAAATCCCGAGCCACAAGCTCCGCAAGATGGCTTTCCTCGTGGGTAACGAAGGTGCCGGCACCAATCCGTACTTCATCGAGCTCGCCGACGAAACTGTGAAGATTCCGATGAGCAGCGAACTTGAATCTCTGAACGTGGCTGTCGCCCACGGCATTCTCTCTTACGAAGCCGCCCAGATTCAGGAGGAATTGAAGTAATGACGTGCTTTTACGATCGCCTTGAACAGCGTATTGCGAAGTGCGGTAACCCGGTCTGCATGGGCATGGACCCTGTGCTCAAGCTCATCCCGCTTGAAGGCACTCCCGAAGACCGCATCAAGCGATTCTATTCCGATATTCTGGAATGCTGCCTCAAGCGTAACGTGCAGCCCGCTGTCGTAAAGCCGAACAGTGCTTATTACGAATGCGTGAGCGTGCAGTCGATGCTCGTTTTGCAGCAGCTCATTGCCGATTACAGAAGCGCCGGCATTCCGGTTATTTTGGATGCAAAGCGCGGTGACATCGGCAAGTCCAGTGCTGCCTACGCAAACGCCGCCTACGACGTTTACCGTGCCGATGCTGTGACCGTCTCTCCGTGGATGGGTGCCGATTCCGTCGGTCCGTTCATTCGCGAAAACAGCGAGAACGGCGCCTACGTGCTCCTCCGCACGAGCAACAAGGGCGCTCACGACTTTCAGGATTTGCAAATCCGCGATGCCGCCCAGGCTTTCTATTCTGTTGCAGACAAGATTGTGGAATGGGACAAGGGGCAGGGTTACCTCGGTGCCGTTGTCGGTGCCACGAACCCGGGCGAACTCGAAAACATCACGCGTTACTTGGCCCAAGAAACCAAGTACGAAATTCCGTTCCTCATTCCGGGCGTGTCCATTCCTGGCGTGCCTGGTGGTCAGGGCGGCGACGCAAAGACCGTTCTCAAGGCTATCGAAAACGGCGGCGGCAAGCGCAAGTTCCACGTGCTCAATTCGAGCAGTGGCCTCAACTTTGCCTGGCAGCGTAACGATACGCCGGCGAACTATGCAAACGATTGCGTCGATGCACTCGAAAAACTCGCGGAGGCTTGTTTGTAAGTTCCATGCGTTTCCTTGCTGCTCTTATAGTTGCTATTGCCATCATCGCGCTTGCGTTCCATTACGCAAAGCCGCTTCCCGGCACGAACTTCGACGAGTCCTTCTTGCCGAAGGCTTCTTCTGTTCGTTACGTGGCGGCTGGCCATGATGCATCCGTGGCAGGGCTCTTCTGGATCAAGGGCCTTACCGAACTGGGCGAAAGCTATCTCACCGGCAAGGAATATGCGTATCTCGGTCATGTGGCTGAGCTTTCGACGAGTCTCGATTCGCTGTTCTATACGCCGTATTACTTTGTCGGTGGCGTGACTCCGGTAGATGCTCCTGATACTTCGGACTTTTCGGTTTTGCGCCGCGCCTCTCGCGTTTATCCTGAAAACTGGCGCCTCTCGCTTTACTTTGCGCTGCGACTTGCCCGCGGTCCGTACCCCAACAAGACGGAAGCAGCAAACGTGATGCGCAAGTATTTCGATAGCCCCGATACGACGATTCCCGACCACATCCGCACGATTTACCGCAGCTTTGAACTCGATTCCATGCAGACGGAAACCGCTCTGGAAACCGTCCTGAACGACGTGATGCAGCCGCGCTTCAAAAAGTTCCGTGCGAGCTTCTATGTTAAAATTCTCAAGCTCCTTGGTTACAAGAGCTTGATCAAGGATTTCGACAATGACCAGGTCTATCAGAAGGTCAAGTATCTCGTCGATAACATGGCCGACGGCAAAATTCATCCGTCAATAGTTTATCGTGAACTTCTGACCATGAAGAAACCTGAAGAACCTGCACCCGCAGATTCGGCAGCGGCTCCGGCCGATTCGACTTCTTCCGCTGATACAACCGCAGCGGTTCCCGTAGATACGACAATATCAAAAGTCGCAAATGCCGCGAACGTCGCGGATACTTTAAAAAAGAAGTAATCGATTACTTTATTAAATAAACAAAGCGGACGTTCGTTCGATTATTTCGTGCAGCGCTTTGCGTTCTTGGGGAGTCCCATCAACTCGAATGCTGTCTTGCAGCGGTCGAATACCTTCTTTGCTTCGGCCGCATTGGATTTGCTTAAAAACTCACCGCGGTGGTAAAGAATGTTTGCCGTTGTGAAGGGCATGTTTGCTTCCACGGATTTTGCTTCCGCTTCGCGGTAAAGCGAATCGGCGTTGCCGGACTTTTGCAAATCGGCCAGGCGGGCTTCCGTCCAGAAATAGATTCCCGTGTCGTCGTCGGTGCTCTTGCCGACCATCTTGAGTGCTTGTGCTGCTTTTTCGCTGTTGCGGCTTCCGGCGTAGGCGATAGCACATTCTGAATAAAACGCCCCTTGTAACTGGTCTTCGAGTTTGCCGAGCACGTCTTCGTCGAAGCCTTCGCAAAGTTGAACCGCTTCAGAATACTTTTCGGTGGCATTTTTCAAAGCCATTTTCGCTTTGACGAGCATTGCCCTTGTCGAACGGTCCATGCCTTCGTTTTCAACATAGCTGAGCAATGAATCGGCCATGTCGTAATCAAGACTCTTTGTGCGGACTTGCCCCATCGCAATGAAAATGCGGGCTTCGGAACGCCTGTCCGCTTCTTTGCGGCTGGCGATCAAGGCGCGTTCCAGCTGCGAATACCCTTTGGCAAATTTCCCGACCTTCAAGGACTTCTGTGCGCGAGAGGCGAGCATTCCCGACTCCGACGCAAATGCGGCAGAAAAGCCAAGCGCCATGCAAAGAGCGAGCTTTATAGAGTTCCGTATTACCATAGCGTCTCTCCGACAAAGGGCACGGAATCATGCTGCGGAACATTGCTTCTGAGGAGCCACATCTTGGACATGCCGGTCATCAAGTCATCCGCGTTTTGCAAGGTGTTTTCCGTCGTATTCATGAAGTCTTGCAAACCGTTTGTGACCGTACCGAAATCGGAGACGATATTGTCCATGCGAATAACCGTCGTGTCCATGGAACTGAGAAGATTGGTAATCTGAGTCGGCAGAGTCTTGAATTCGCTGAGCAAGTTGCCCATGCTGATTGTAACTTCGTTGCTCCGGTTGAGGAGTGACGGAACACCGTAGTTCATCGTGTCTAGCAAGATGGACGTCTTGGAAAGAACGGTCTTGCTGAGGAATGTAATTTCGTTAAGTCTGTTGATTTGCTTGTCGATGTTGTCGTAAAGGGCTCGCGAACCGAACAATGCGCCCACCGTCGTTCCGGTATCTAGCGCCATCGCTACAAGTTCGTCGGCTGCATCGACGAGGTGGCTTACACGGCCTAAAAGTTCGTTTGTGGTTTCGAGAACCGTTTCGATATCTTGTGCCTTGCCTGCAGGGAGAGATTCTCCGTCGCTCAACACGCGGCCTTTGCCTTTCTTGATGTCGATGTTGATAACACGGGCCGAAATCATGTTCTGGTCGCGGATGGCATACACAATCGCACTATCGGTAATCATCGGCTGGAATTCTTGGCGGATGGAAAACTCCATGAGCACGCCATTGCCATCGGGTTTGATTTGCATGTCCGAAATTTGCCCGACATCGACACCGCTAATCTGTACACGAGTTCCCGGTCTGAGGCCTAAGGCCTTTTCAAAGTTACTGTAGAGCTTGTACTCCTTGGCTTTGATGACACCTGTGTCAAAAAGGTAGTGGTAAAGCACCAGCGAAAAAATCATGACGGCAACAGTGCTCAATACGCCGACCAAGAGGCCGGACATTTCCATCCAGTTAATCTGTTTAATCTTTTGAAATGCCATTGTTTGCGAAAAAATATAAATAGATTATATTATCAAATTGTAATAAAAAGAAAATTTATGAGGAAATATGGATTTTTTTGAATTTTTAAATGCTGCCGTGACACCGTACCATACGGTGGATTGTCTTAAATCTCAATTTGAAGCAAACTCTTTTACAAATTTTGATTTTGGGGTGGAACTAGTAGCCGGCAAAGCGTATTTCGTGTGTCGCGGTGCTTCGATTATCGCGTTTCGCACTCCCAAACAGTGGAATTCGTCTTCGCGGTTCCGGATTGCGCTTGCGCATACGGATTTCCCGGCGTTGAAAGTCTCCCCGAATCCGGATGGAATGAATGCGGGTGTCTGTACGCTCCACACGGAGGTTTATGGTTCGCCGCTTTATACGAGCTGGCTCGACCGCGACCTCGGCTATGCGGGAATGCTTGCGTATGTGGATTCGTTGGATTCTGCAACGCTCAAGACAAAACTGTTCCGTGGCGCAAAACTTTTCAGGATTCCGCAGTTGGCAGTTCACTTGAACCGCAACGTGAATCAGGACGGGCTTAAGGTGAATCCGCAGGTGGATTTCAACGCTTTGTGGTGTAGTGCGCAGGATGGAAATAAAAATGCATTTGTTGCCGCGCTCGAAAAAGAACTCCCCGAAGGGGCGCGTCTGGTGGATTTCGATGTCCAGCTGTTCGATGCCCAGTCTGCCAATCGCGGCGGGCTTAACGACGAGTGGATTTATTCTGGAAGGCTCGACAACCTGAGCAGTTGCCATGCGATTGCGGAGGCGATTGTTTCTGCGGAATCAGACGAAAATGATTGCCTGGTCGCTTGTTTCTTCAATAACGAGGAAGTCGGTTCTACGACCCGCGAAGGTGCCGCCGGAAACTTCTTGCAAAGCGTCTTGGATGAAGTATTGGCGAAAATGCCCCAAAGCACAAAGCGAGCTTGCGAGCGACCCCATACCTCATGCCTAGCGGAGTCCATAGCTTTGTCCATAGACATGGCTCATGCGGCCCACCCGAACCACATGGAAAAGCACGAACCGAATCATGCGCCGCTATTGGGCAAAGGCATTGTGTTGAAGACAAATTCTCAAAAGCGTTATGCGAGCGACTTGATGAGTTCTGCCAAGCTCCGTTTGCTTTGCGAACAGGCGGGTGTCCCGCTCCAGGTGTTCATTACGCGTAACGACATGCCATGCGGAAGTACGGTCGGTCCGACGGTATCGGCAAACCTCGGGATTCCGACGGTCGATATCGGCGAACCCATGCTCAGCATGCACAGCATTCGCGAGATGATGGCCACAAGCGACCATGCCGATATGATTAAATTATTGAAAACGTTCTACAGCTAAGTAATGGGTGCTAGGTTGTAGGGGTTAGGAACGTCATCCTGAGGCAATGCCGAAGGATCCAGTTATGTTTTAGCCTGGATGTTTTGCTTCGCTCAACATGACGTTTTCATTTTTAACTTTTAATTTTTCATTCCTAATCACTAACCACTAATCACTGTTTACTCTCTCTCGTCACTCGTCTATATATCCCCGCCAACGGTTGGTTCACGATTCCGCTGAATGGCGAGTATTTTATCGCGAGGTAAATGACCGCAATGAGTGCAACCGAAAACAATGTCATCGCGCTGTTGAACAACATGTATTGCGGGTCGCTTACCGGCAACTGGTGAACGTTTGCCCACCATTCAGGACAAAGTTTGAACCGGAATAGCGGGAACGCCAAAATTTGATGGAATGCCAAAAGAGCGAGGTTCATTTCGACTGGTTTTGCAAAAACTGGATTCGTAATCCCGCGACAGATGAGAATGAATCCGAGTGAACCAATGACGGCATTGGGGAGAGTCATATAATATGGCATAAAGTAACGAGAAAACATTTCAAGATGGCGATGCTCAATCTCGTAATGGTATTGACTGATAAAATAAGTGCCAGTCATCAAGACAATCCCGATAAAGAGTGCACGGATGCGTTTCTTTGTGACAAAGTTGTAGAAGCCCGAAAGCTTCTGGTGGTGGAACGCAAATCCCAAGTATGTAAAGATTGTTCCGAAAAACGCTGCGTCAAAATTCCAGACCAATGCAACGTTGTGGAACTGATTGAAAAGAATGCCGATTCCCAAGAGCAACAGCGACAAGATGCCCATGAGCCATAGCCTGCCTTTGGCCATGCGGTGGAATCCGAAGAGGATAATGTCCGTAAAGAACAATGCTGGCAAAAACCAGATAGCGAACAACCTCACTTGGTTGATGACGTTTGCCATCCCTATGATGATGAAATGGTCGGGAATTGGATTGTTGAGCAGCCATTTGACAAACAAATCGAACAAAACGCAAATGATTCCTAGTCCGAACATCGGAACGATGTAGCGCTGGAGTTTTTTGACGAGAAAGTCGCCAAACTTTTGGCCCTCGATTTTTAGCGTCATCCCGTTCAGAACAAAGAATACAGGCAGGTGAAATGCAAAGGCAAAGGCTACAAAGTTGCTTTCCTTGACGCCATGCGTGAACACGACTAGAATCATGGCTAGGAACTTGGCAACGTCAATATATTCGATTCTTTTCGGTTTCATATTGGATCTTTTTGATTTTGTCCCAAAAATAAAAAATTTTTGATGCTCACCCTCGAAGAAAATTGTTATTATTAATCCCATGCAAAATGAATCATTTGTTAGGCGGCTTTGGAGAAGGATGCCTCGCAGTTCCTTGATGGGCCAGTTTGTGCGCTATCTTGTAACGGGCGGGCTTGCTTTTGTTGTAGATTTTGGGCTTTTTGCACTTTGCCTTTACAAGTTCGAGTGGCATTACTTGCTCGCGAATCTGGTGGGGCTTGTAGCTGGGCTTGTGCTTAATTACATCATGAGCATTGTCTGGGTGTTTTCGGAATGCAAACGTGTTCTAGAAAACAAGAAGACAGCGGAATTCGGCATCTTTGCCGTGGTCGGGATTGCGGGCGTCGGTTTTAATCAACTGCTCATGTATTTGATGGTCGGGCAACTTGGATGGAATGAAATGCTGTCCAAAATTTTTGCTGCCGTCTTGGTGCTGATGTGGAATTTTGGCGCCCGAAAGATGATGCTTTTCCGGGAACGGAAAGCCGCTTGAATTTGTTAGGATTAAAAGGTATAGGAAGGATTGAATGACTACCGAAAAAGAATTTAAGAAAATTGCTGTAATTGCTGGTGCTGGCCCCGCAGGCTTGACTGCGGCTCTTGAACTATTGCGGACAACAGATGTGAAGCCTGTGATTTTTGAGGCGGAAGACGTCATTGGCGGGATTTCGCGTACGGCGCATTACAAAGGCAACCGCATGGATATTGGCGGCCATCGTTTTTTCAGCAAGAGCGATACGGTGATGGACTGGTGGCAGGGAATCTTGCCGCTGCAGGGTGTAGCTAGCAAGGACGATATCGCGATTGGCCGCACTGTTCCGCTGACGGAAGGCGGCCCCGATCCGGAAAAGACGGATTACGTGATGCTTTGCCGCAGCCGCCTTTCGCGAATTCTCTTTTTGCGCAAGTTGTTCAATTACCCCATCAGCTTGAACGGCGACACGATTCGCAATCTTGGGCTTTGGCGCATGATGAAAATCGGCTTGAGCTACATCAAGGTGCAGTTGCTCCCCGCCCGCAAAGAAAATAGCCTCGAAGACTTCATGATTAACCGTTTTGGCGTGGAACTTTACCGCACGTTCTTCCGCGACTACACCGAAAAGGTGTGGGGTGTGCCGTGCAGCAAGATTAGCCCTGATTGGGGCGGCCAGCGCATCAAGGGCCTTTCGATTACGAAAACCGTGGTGCATGCGGTAAAGCAGATTTTTGCGGGCAAGAAAAAGGTGGACGCTTCTGCCGATGGGGCATCATCCGCTAATGCTGCCGATATCCGCCAAAAGGATACCGAAACGAGCCTTATCGGTCAGTTCCTTTACCCGAAATTCGGTCCGGGTCAGCTTTGGGAAACGGTCGCCGAAAAGGTGCAGGAAATGGGCGGCAAGATTGTCATGAACGCTCGTGTGGTGGGCGTGAACCGCGATGGAACCGGCTCTCGCGTTGAAAGCGTTGTCGTGGATTACGGGCGCTATACGGAAACCGTCCCGTGCGATTACTTCCTTTCGACGATGCCGGTGAAGGAACTCGTCGCCGCGATGGATAACGAAAAGAATCCCGTGCCCGCCGAAGTGCGCCGCGTCTCTGACGGTCTCGTCTATCGCGATTTCATTACTGTGGGCCTCCTTTTGGATAAACTTGAAATCAAGAATCCTGCCAAACCGGGAACGCCCGAAAGCAAGCTCAAGTTCGTGGCTGATAACTGGATTTACGTTCAGGAATCCGACGTGAAGCTCGGCCGCATCCAGATATTCAACAACTGGAGCCCGTATCTTGTCGCCGACCCCGAAAAGGTGTGGATCGGTCTTGAATACTTTGCCACCGAAGGCGACGAAATGTGGCGCATGCCTGATGATGACTTCATCAAGTTTGCGATTGCGGAACTCGACAAGATTGACGTGGCAAGGCCTGAATCTGTCCGCGACGCCGTGGTGTTCCATATCAAGAAGGCTTACCCTGCCTACTTCGGTACTTACGGCGAATTTGATAAGGTCCGCAGTTACCTCGATCCGATTGATAATATGTTCCTCATGGGGCGCAATGGCATGCATAAGTACAACAACATGGACCACAGCATGCTCGCCGCCATGGAAGTCGTGAAGTGCATCCGCGAAAACTCGACGGACAAAACCTCGCTCTGGAGCGTGAACAGCGAAGAGGAATACCACGAAGGTAAAAAGTAATGCGAAGCTTCGTTAAGCGGGAACTACCCTTGATTCTGGGGATGGCTCTTTTTGTCGTCCTTTCGTATGCGTTCAACCCGGAAATAAAGAACGTCGTCTTGCATAGGCAAGGGACTGATTCCGCAACGGTTATGCCGGTGAGCGTTCCGATGGAAGATGGAGAAAACTTTACCGTTGACATGGATGTTGCCGCAGGTTTCGCAAGCGATTTTTTCTTGAAAATCCATCCAGATGATTGTGTTACTGAACTTGTTGTCAATGATGTCAAGTTTCCGTTTGAACAATATCCAGGTTATTGCGACTGGAACCAAGGCTTTATTCTAGACAAAGCTGAAATCGTAAAGAATCTGGGCAAGGATGTTTCCGATTTGCACATTAAGATGTCGCTCTGGAACGGTGGTGGCCCTGGTGGCATTACGGCAGCCATCAATGGCAGCGGATCTTGGTTAGGCTTTTTCTCGGTGATGTTCTTTTTGCTGCTTGGTGCGCTCATCTTTTCGATTGGGGTCCGTCTTAAGCTAAGACGCAGCTTGCTTCTCGTTTTCTTTATAGGGCTTCTTTTGCGTGTGGGCTACACCAGCGGAACGTTCTATAACCAACGTGGACACGACGTGGGCGGTCATGAGCATTACATAAAAATCATCGCAGAAGATGGCCGCATTCCCGCATCGAATGAATGTTGGACCTGCTACCATCCACCTGTTTATTTTGTGCTGAGCGCTGGTGTGTGGAAAATGTCGAATCTCATGCATTGTGCACCGCAGAATGCTGTCAAGTGGTTTGATTTCCTCATTTCGCTTGTCGCGCTCGGCTTTGGCCTTGCATGCCTTAAAAATGTGTTGAGTGGAGCTCCTCTCTTTGCTGCAGAGCTTTTGTGGAGCGTCTGGCCGAGCTTTATTTTGGCCTCGCCTCGCCTCGGGAACGATATCCTCTTTTATGCAATGCACGCAATTGCGTTGTGGGGCTGCTTTAAGTACATCCGCACGAATTTCGGGAAGTATTTCATTGTCGCAGTCGTGGCATCGTTTATTGCCTACTGGACAAAATCGACGGCGGTCGTCACCTTTGGCGTTCTCGGGCTTACGGCATTGCTTCAGCTTTTCCGCAATCCGCGCAGTTGGAGCCGCTCAGAACGCGTCGGGGCGGGCCTTTTTGTGGCTGCCGCGATTTCGGTGGCATGCGTTGCCTTGACCCAAGATATCGTTGGAAACGCAAGTGGTAACGACAACACCGTACTTGTCCGCAATGATCCGGGGAACTTCCTGTTTTTCGATTTCAAGACGTTCTTGACAAATCCCTATATAGACCCGTGGCACGATAATCTCGGTCGCCAGTTCTTCTGGAATTACCTTGCAAAGACTTCGCTCTTCGGAGAATTTCATTTGTTATCAACGCCCAAGGGACTTTGGCTTGCCTCCATCATCAGCGCTTGCTTTGTCGCTCTCCTGGGATTTGGCATTCGCGGATTCTGGAAATCTCGTTGGGATAAGGTTCAAGTGATTCTTGCGGCTCAGGCGTTCCTTTTCTTTGCCGCCATGATTACGCTCCGCTTGAAATACCCATTCTCTTGCAGTAACGATTTCCGCTACATTGTGCCCGTGCTTTTGAGCTGTTTGCCGTGGGCGGCCAGTGGTTTCTGCGGCGATGGGTCATCGAGAATACTTAAAGTTTGCGGCTGGAGTGTCGTTTTGCTGTTTGCCGTTTGTGTTTCCATTTTGCTGATGAGTCTATAGCATGTACAAGTATCGAAACAACCTGAAACTGTTTATCTTTTGGGGCGTAATTTGCTTGCTCGCCAATGTTGTCTGCACTGCAAGTACTCCTTATGATGGCGACCAGAGCTTTTGGGTGGGCTGGGTCCAACAGCTAATAGATGGCGGCTTTGGCGGCTTCAAGGGGAATTACCCGCCGCTATATGTCTTTTGGCTTTGGGTTGTCGCGCAAATCCATGCTGTTTTGGATATTGCGGTTGATAAAACTTTTTTCTTGAAGTTCATGTGCCTTTGGCCGGTATTCTTCTCGCATCTGTTCTTTGTGGATTTTCTTTGCCGTATTACGGAAAAGTTTAATTACCCGGATTGGAAAAAACATTTGCTGATTGCCTTTGTCGCTTTGAATCCGGCGATTCTGATTAACGGCCCGGTTTGGGGACAAGTGGATTTATTGCCGGTTGTGCTTGCTGTTCTTGCTATTTATTGCATTAGCCGTCCGCGTTATATATTCCTCGCTTCGATGCTGTACTTGCTTGCGCTTCTTGCAAAGTTCCAGATGATAGCGTTCTTGCCTATCTTTGGCGGTCTCTTTATCCGCCATTGGAAAACGTCCTGGAAGGGGCTCCCGCTTGCTGTTGTAGGTGCCGCGATTGTTTTGCTCCCGTTCGCCATTGGCGGGAACTTGCTTACGATGCTTTCGAGAGCGTATGTGCAGACGACGAGCCAGTATCCGTATGCGACTATGAACGCCACTAATTTGTGGGTTCTGCTTGTGGGAAACGCTGCTCCGGACAATGTGCCGATTTGGGGTGTGAGCGCAGATGGCCTTGGCTTTTTGTTAAAGCCCGCTATTCTTGGAAAAATCCTTTTCGTTATTGTTTCAGTTTTTGTCCTGATAAAGTCGATTTTATGCAAGAACATTCGGACCGCTTTCGCTCTTTGTACATTGAACGGTCTTGCATTTTTCGTGCTGTTGCCGGGGATGCATGAACGTTATTTGCTTTACGCTGTGCCCATGGCGATTTGTTGGCTTGTGTGGGATATGTGTCGAGGTGGTGTCCCGTGCCTTTTGATTACGCTTGTCGCTACGCTGAATGTGAACCTAATCAATCCGTTCCGTGGTGACGATGTGTGGAATACCGTTTCGATGGCGGGATGTATTGCGTTAGTCGCTTCGCTTTTAGTTGTTGCAATGCCAAAAACGGTAAATAAGGTATTGTACGGAATCAAAAAAGTCTCATTTCCGGCATGGATTCCTTATGTGCTTTTATCTGTAATTCTTTTAATAGAAGGCAGTTGTATCGCTTACCGTAATAGGCCGATTGTTGCTCCAAAAGGGAAAAACATCGTCCTTCTGGAAAATTTGAGCCTGCGCCAGTCAGAACAGGGTTACGGAACGCCGAAGACAAACCGGTCTGTAGATTCGCACATGCTGATTGTTGGGAAACAGGTCTATAAAAATGGTTTGGGAACGCATGCCCCGTCGAAATTTGTCTATGATCTTCCGAAAAACGCAGATGCCTTGTTTATTGGCGCCGGAATTGATGACGAATGTTATGACCAAGGTAGTGCCATATTTATTATAAGGGTTGACGGTAAAGAAGCTTGGCGCAGTCCATTAGTGCGCGGCGTAGATTCAGCCTTCTTTACTCAGGTTCCGTTACAAGGTGCGACATTGCTGGAACTTGAAACGGATCCGGACGGTCCCAATAACTGTGACCATACCAACTGGCTGAATGGTTATATCAAATTACGGTGAATGAATTCGCGCAATTTAATATTGGATAAAATCAATTATGAAATACATCAAGACTCCTGAATTTATTACCATTGCCTGTTTTACCCTCTTCTTTGTTTTGGGGATTATAAGCAAAATTTCCATTGAGAATGTAAGCTTTGTGCAGAACGGAACTTCTGAAAAAGTTTCCATTCCGCTTCTTCGGGATATCGAAGTCAATAATCCGTTCAATATGGAATTTGACGTGGTTAGTCCGTTCAATTTCTCTTATGATATGATGATAGTTCCCGACGATTGTGCGGATCGTATCAAAATAGGTGAACATACGATGGATCTTTCGGATGTCCATGGCCATTGCAGTTATTCAAAGGGGTTTACGCTAGAAGATAGCGTGCTTGCTCCTTATCGTCAAGGTGGAAAAACGCATTATTCGGTGACGCTGCATAATGGGGGCGGTCCCGGTGGATTTATGGCTTTTATAAAGATGAAGTCTGTTGCCGGTCAGATTATCCATGCTCTTGCTATAATCTCGTTCGCGCTGTTCTTTGCTTTTGTCGCTCGACGTTTGCGGATGGGCAAAACCTTGATGGTCCTTCTCTTTTTGGGGATACTTTTCCGTTCATTTTTCTACTTAGCCATTCCGTATAAAACGTTCTCGATGGATGTGGAAGGGCATATTGAATATATTCAATACGTTATAAACAACCATTCCATTCCGGGTAAAGATGAATGCTGGTCGTGCTACCATCCGCCTGTGTATTACATTGCTGCAGCGCCATCTTATGTTTTGGGTGAATACCTTGGGATGCAGGGAACCACGGGGCTTCAGGCCTTTAGCTTGTTACTTTCGGTACTGACAACATTCTTTGGCCTCCTGTTCCTGAAAAAGATTCTGGAACGAGGTCCTGCTTTAGTTTTGTCTTCGGCACTTTGGGTCTTTTGGCCGTTGATGATTCTAGTTGCGCCCCGCATCGGGAATGACCAACTGTTTTTCTTTTTGCATGTTTTGTGCGTGTGGGCAGGAATCTGCTATGTCAAGGATTGCCGTGGAAAGTATTTGATAATGTCCGTCATTGCCGCTGCTCTTGCGATGTGGACTAAATCGACGGGGATTGTATCTCTTGGAATGGTTTTCGTGTTTGCGGTAAGTGGATTCTTCGCAAATCGTCGTTGGCAATCGCTTTCGAAGTCTGAGATTGTTTCGTGGGTATTGTTTGCTGCCGCTGCTATTCATTTTGCTGTTCGTAAGTTATTGGGCGATGAACTTGTCGGAAATGCCAATGCCTTGAATTCGGGAATGAGAGTCCCGAACGAGACTGCCAACTATCTGTATTTTGATTTGCAGAATTTCCTGATGCAACCGTTTACAAGCGGTTGGGACAGCTCCATGGGGCGTGACTATTTTTGGAACTATATGCTTAAAAGTTCGATGTTTGGCGAATGGACAATGCTTTCGACTCCGGCGGGCCGCTTCTGGGCCACGTTGATGAGCGTTTTCTTGCTTGGGCTTATCGTGTATGCAATTCGCGGTTTTTGGAGAACGCGACTTAATCTATCCCATTGGATACTTTTGTTGCAGGGAGTTGCTTTTATTGCTTCGCTGATGGCTCTGCGAATCAAGTATCCGTTTGGGTGCAGCAATGATTTCAGATACATCCTGCCAGTTCTTTTAAGTTTCTGTCCGTTTGTTGCGATAGGTGTTACGTTGAAAGGTTCTTCTGTAAAATGGAAGGTCGTGGGCTATTCTCTAGTCTTTGCGTTTATTGTGAGCAGCAGCGTTTTATACATAATGCTGATGTAAAAAACATTTTTATGTTTTGATGCTTGTCATGCCCGCCACTGTGCGGGCATCTCCTATATAAATGATTTATGTGGAAGTTGTGGATGTAGATAATCCTGAATCGGGTTTGTGGCAGGTAGTTACAAAGGCGTATGGTAGGGTGGAACCGGGAAACAGTCCCGATGGCAAACCAAAGAATTCTTGTCCATACAAGATATTTAAAGATTATATTAGATAGTGATAATGACAATAGCCAAGGTTTTGGGTATTCCATAAGCAAGGTAGAACATCTCTCTTATGGGGTGTTGCAGGTTATGTTTCCACCATATAAGAAGAAGGAGTAAAAAATGAGCTGTTTCCGTAACATTCTCTTAACGATAATTTTAATGTTAACATGTGCCTCTTTTGCATTTGATCGCGATTTTGTTGATGCGAATTTATGGCATGGCTATTTTGATATAATGAATTTACTCGATGATGAAGGAAATTACGAAAAATCTTATTCGACAATGGATTCTATTGATGGAATTTACTTGTTTGTAGAAGGCGGTTGGGATGGCCCATGTTGTGTTTCTCCATATCATTTAAGATTGTCTATTGGAAAAAATATGATGCGTATGCAAAAAGACAGTGTATGGGTTCTTGTAAATTCTGCGGATAGGGATTCGCTGAATTCTGAATTGAAAAAGGGAAATTCACTCTCAATGGAAAAATTTAAGAAGTTGGAATTTGATTCATCGCATGTACAATATGGAATTGATAGCTCTAATCCATTAGAATTGGATATTGATATTCAGAAAGATTCGTCACATTTTTATTATTATGTTCTGTACCAGACAGAAAATTCGATTGCAACTCTTTGTGGAATAGTTAATGCAGTCTGTTACTATCAAATTGGATGTATTTATCGTAATGATGGTTCGTTAAATTTTGATTCTCTTCCTGATCCGATGAAGTTGAATCGAATTGAAGATTGTCCGGAAAGTGGCGGATCTTCATTACAGCCTATGATTCGTGGCTTAAAAAAGCAGAATGAATTAGAGCAACTTTACAAAGTGAATGGAACCCCTGTTTCTAAAGGTTCTTCGAATATCGTCTTTCAAAATAAACAACCAAAGCTTCAACTCAAAGGAAAACGTTAATATGAAAAAAACTGATTGTTGCAATCTATCCAGAAGTGTAACTGATTTTAGAATGTTGAAGTAGTTTTTAAAATATGAATGGGCTTTTTGCGTTTGCAGAAGCCCATTCTTCGTTCAAAACTTTGCTTTTTTGCCTGTTCTTTTTGTATATTCTAGCCGTAGAAAATAGATAGTGGAATGCTATTGACCAATGGCCAACGACCATTGGCTAACAACTGTTGACTAATGGCTATTATATGAAGGCGTAAAATGAAGCGAATTCTAAGTTTTATGGTGCGATATTTGCCACGATTGCTGTTGGCTGCTGCATTGGTTGTGATGTGTCTATTGTGTTATTTCTTTTCGTTTTTGGGACGACCCATCAACGATGGCAACAAGTTGTATGCCAATGGCGATTATAAAGGGGCTTTAGAAACGTACATGAAGGTACGTGAATCGGAACCTGCAAATCCATTGCTGTTCTACAATATCGGAACGGACCAGTACAGGTTGGGGAATTACGAAGAAGCCAAGAAGGAACTCGAAAGTGCCGTCCGCATGCCCGATAAGCATCTTTCGTCTCGTGCGGCGTATAACTTGGCCGATGCGCATTTCCGCGTGGGCGAGAAGGCGAACGAACCGAGTGCGCGCATTGCCGCATGGCGTGAATCTATCGCTTACCTGAAAAAGGCGATTGATATCGACAACGATTTTGAAAACGCAAAGAAGAATATTGAAATCATCCAGCGCAAGCTTAAGGAAGAACTCGATAAACAGAAAGAGAACAAGGACCAGAATCAAGACAACAACCAGAAACAACCTCCGCTTTCTGCCAATGCGAAGCAGGTCTTGGCGCGAGCTCTTCAGCTTTGCAAGGACGGCAAGTATGCCGAAGCGAAGTCGATGCTCGAAAATCTGATTGCCGAAGACGAAACCGCCGGCCAGTTGAGCGGCCATGTGCAGCGTATCGACGACGTCATCGAAATCAAGGCGGGTCGCAAACCCAAGACGAAGATTGACGCGAGCAATACCGACAACGACCTGGAGGTAATCTGATGACTATTCTGAGAAGAAATAAATGCGTCATCCTGAGCGAAGTCGAAGGATCCAGGGCTGTTATGAGTGCTTCTCGTCATTGCGAGGCGAAGCCGAAGCAATCCCTCTCGTTTCTCATTTTGATAGCAATTTTTTTCCTCGCGTCCGCTGCTTTTGCGGCTCCGAAGTCGGCTGCCGCTTATTACAGCGATGCCGCTTTCCAGTACATCGAGAATCGTTTGCCGTCGGCGGAAATAACTTGCAACGAAGGCTTGCAACAATATCCGAACGATCAGAAGTTGCAGATGCTCCTCGACCGCATCAAGGAAGCGAAGGACGAGCAGAAAAACGAAAATAAGAAAAACGATCCCAAGAACGACCAGAATCAGAACGATCAAAATCAAGACCAGAATAATCAGGATCAGAATCAGGACAAGAACCAGGATCAAAATAAAGATCAGCAGAATCAGGACCAAAACCAGAATCAGAACCAGAATGGTGACCAGAGTTCGTCCAGTTCTCAGGACGAACAAAATCAGGACCAGCAGAACCAAGGAAATCAGGGCCAGTCGAGTAGCAGTAATGCTCAGAGTTCCGACAGCAATGGTGGTGGTCAGCAACAACAGCCTGAACAGCAGCCTGAAACCGGTTCCAGCGATAGCAACGGTTCTGACCAAGAAGAGCAGCAACAGCCGCTTCAGCCTGGCGAGTTGAGCCCCGAAGAAGCTGCACAGCTCCTCAAGGACTTTGACGAACAGAACGGCGAACGCAAACCGTGGAAACCCGTCCGCGGTCAAGCCCGCCCCGCCCGCGACTGGTAAGTCACAACCAAAAACCTATTGCGCAATTTTTGCCTGTTTAACGGGCTCCATAGAATGATGGCGAAAATTTTGTTGCAAAAAAGGTTTATATTATAGTTATAAGAAAAAAAAGTAGGGGGGAAGAATAAATGGATTTTGATCAACTGCTGCAGCATTATAAAGCAAAAGCTTGCATCGTTTCCGTCGAATTTTTTCCGGATGGAAGTTACGGGAATATTCGTGTCGTGGCGGGCAATAAAGCCCATTGCGATGATATGGCCGCGTTGAATCATCCGTTCGTGCCGGATTCCCCGTACGAAATGTGTTTCCCCAAGAATCAGAATTTCGAAGAGCACTGCTTTCGCTGCATACGCGATGGCAAACCGCTCCATGCCTACGTCGATCTTTACATGATGGGGCTCTGGCTCAACATGTTCCTCATGCCGCTGGATTCCGACCGCGAGAATATCGGCTATTGCCTCTATTGCTACGACGTGACGCCCAAGGCCGATTCCTCGGCGATGGCGGATATTTCTGCGGAGACCGCATCCGATGTCTTGAAGGCTTGCATCAAGCTGCGTGGCTCGGGCGATATCAAACAAGCGTTCAAGGAAGTTGTCGAAGACATCCGTTCAATCTGCGATTCCGATGACTGCTGCATTCTGTTGTCCGACGACGAAAAATGCAGTTGCTCCATTCTGGCTGAATCCCTCCGTAAAGGTTCGAACTTGTTCCCGATGAGCCGCTATATTGATGGTTTCTACGCTATCATGAAAACTTGGCCGGATACTTTGGCGGGCAGTACGTGCATCATTCTGAAAGATGAACGCGACATGGACAAACTGCGTGAGCAGAATCCTGTTTGGCGCGCTTCGCTTGATTATGCAGGTGTGAAATCGGTCGTCTTGTTTCCGCTCCGTTATGGCGGAAAATTGCTCGGCTACATGTGGTCGCTTAATTTCAATATCGAAAATGTGTTGAAGATAAAAGAAACACTTGAACTGACGACATTCTTTATTGCCTCTGAAATTGCAAGTTACGAACTTTTGAATAAACTAGAAATCATGAGCACGATTGATTCCTTGACGGGAATCAGGAACAGAAACGTGATGAACAATCGCGTTGACCAAATCGTCGATGGCCAGGACGCGATGCCGCAGGCCGTGCTCTTTGCGGACTTGAACGGACTCAAGCGCATGAACGATGAACGCGGACATGTCGCCGGCGACAAGATGTTGCGTAAAGCGGCGTCGATCTTGGAAAGCGTTTTCCATGATGGCGAAGTGTATCGCGCTGGCGGTGACGAATTCATGGTGCTCGTATCCGAAATTGCCAAGGACGAGGTCCAGCGCCGTGTCGACAAAGTCCATTTCTTGTCGAAAATGACGGAAGACGTGCGTTTGTCGATTGGCGTATGTTATGGCGAAAGCGACATCCGTATGGCTATGCGCCTTGCAGATGAACAGATGTACGCCCAGAAGAATATTTATTACAAAATGCACCCCGAACAGAAGTATCGGTAAATCGCGTAATTCAAATTACCTCATCGAATTGTCATTCCCGCGAAGGCGGGCGGACAGCACTTAGAGCTTTGCTCTTTAGTGCGCATGGCCACCAAGGTGGGAATCTCCTTTTCTTACGTCATTGCGAGCGAAGCGAAGCAATCCAACTAGCATGTTTTTGTCATTCCGGGCATGACCCGGAATCTCCCTTTTACGTCATTGCGAGCGAAGCGAAGCAATCTATAATCAGCATATTTATATATATTATCACTGACATAGCTCCGTACCGAATGGTTCGGAGCGACCGGAATTTTTGAGATTGTAGAAACTTCTTCGGCTCGGATATGCCCGCTCGAACAAGTTCGGCGGTCGCATCACTCGCCTTGCGAAGTTTTCGTCTCTTATTCTCATTAGTTTTTCTCTTCTATATATCAAATAATCTATATTGTCCACATAACATAGACTGCCTTCTGCACGAAAATGCGGACAGCAGTCGTTTGAAAATTTGAGATTCGTCTCTTATTCTCACGACTGAAACTACCACTTTCAAATTCTACGGGAATAAGACGAACGCTCACGTCCCAATCGGGGCGTGGGTCGTTTTGTGCTTATCGTAGAAAAGGGTGTGGTAGCCCTCAGTCGTGGTAAGCACGTGAAACGACTCCACGCCTTTTTTGTTTTCAAAAAATGTCGGCAGTGTTTTTCTTGCAACAGGGACTTATCTCGCTGATAAGGATGCCCTATGGCAAGAATTGAAGTCATTCAGACTATTGATACATCGAATTTTAAGGCAGCCAATGCCGAAGAATTGAAAAAGCAAATTGTGCACCACTTTGCAGAAAAGGGGTGTCCTCCAATAGTCGAAATTCTATCCGATTCAGCAGTCCGTATTGTTTTCGATACAGACGCACTTGAAAAAGCCGAAAACAATTTTCACAAGGCATCTTCTCTTTGCAGCGAAGGTCGATTCAATGCAGCAAAAGATTTATTGCAGAAAGCCATCAAGGCCTGTCCAGGATATTCAGAGGCTCACCGCTTACTAGGGCAAGTTCTATTCCAACAAGGTGAAGTCGATAAAGGAATGGACGAAGTTCTAGAAGCGCTTCTCATCGATCCCAAAAACATGTGGGCGCTCATCATGATGGGCAACATACTTGCCAACGGGAAAAACAATATTGATGCCGCAGACAAGTATTACAAAAAAGTTTTAGAGTATTACCCCGACAACGCCATTGCGTTGAACAATGTTGCAGGGACTCTCATTCAGAAAAGAGAATACGATAGCGCCATTCGTTACATGAAACAGGCTCTTGAACTAGACAATTCTTACACAAACAGCTACTACGGAATTGCGTTAGCCTACTATCAAAAGGATGATTTGGACAACGCCTTTGAATATGCGAGTCAAGGGGCATTAAAGGGCGCCAATCGCGCTGAAGACCCTGGCGTCCGTCAAGAACTACTGAAATTGCTGCTGACTGTCGCTAGGGCGATTGCGCAATCAGTTGATTTCGAATCCAAGGTATTCGAATATGCCCACAGCCTTGAAACCAAATTTGATGTAACAATCATATTCGAACGTGATGACGAACAGGATACTCTCGCTCACTTGGAATTCGCAGATTTCCATCATCGCAAAGACCATGTTGTCAAATACAAGAAAGATGGCAACTACTGCCATTACATGCTTCATGAATTGACGCACCTTGAAATGATGCTATCCGCCCAAAGGAATGGCAAACTCCAGACCATCGGATTTACGCAGAAAAATTTTGATGCATTCTTGCAAGACTACAAACGCCATTTTGATGAGGTCAAGAAAAAGATTGGCGCAGTCCAGTCAGAAAAATTGGCAAAGCACTTGTTCCAGGGATTGTCATTACAGGTGATGAACGCTCCGCTAGACCTGTTCGTGGAACAGAAAATCTATGAAAAAGCAGAATTCAGGCCACTTCAATTGACATCGTTGTTTGCTATGGAATCAAGCAACATCGATGCAGTACGACAAACTGCCAACGTTTCTGAATTTCCACAAATTATCAAGGACACGAATAAATTGCTGAACATGCTTCAGTCCTTGCTTTTGCGCAAGCTCTATGGATTGGATTTTGTCAATCAGTACAAGCCATCGCAAAACATGATGAACAGGGCGATGGAATTCTTCAAAACATTTGAAAATTCACTCGCATCGTTCAACGCTGGCGATGAATATTCTGTCTTTGAAAAGATCGCCACAACACTTGGTTTAGTAAAATATTTCACCCTTTCCGGCGTAGAAAAGAGCGAAATCAAAACAGAGGCAGACAAAAAGCAGGACCAGTTCAACGAAACGCACAATCCTGCAACAGCAGACCCGATGATTACCGTAATGATGTCTTCCTACATGGTCGGAGCGCTGGAATACTTTGAAGGGTTGCTGCCGGAAGATATTGAAAAAGTCGCTTTTGAATGCGCCATGGTTGGGCAAAACGGGATTAGTCCGGCGCAAAAGAGCGGGTACAAACTGAACAATATTCCCGGAAAAGATTTTAGTGGCTATGAGTTGCTCGCCTACTACTATGTAAGCTGGGCAATTTCGCATCCGGAAATGCTCGACAAACTGCAATTGCCCTTTGCGGATGCCTACAATATGGCAAAGCAGATGTTTGATTCCAGACGAGGTGAAAAATGAGCGACTTTGAAAGAATGAAAGCAAAGGTCAAGCAATTCACCATTGACCGCGACTGGGATCAATTTCACAATGGCAAGGATCTCGCCATCGCCCTTTCTGGCGAAGCGTCTGAACTTCTCAACGCTTTCCTCTGGAAGAAACCCGAAGATGTAAAAATCGAGAAGGTGCGGGAAGAATTGGCAGATGTGCTTAATTATGCATTCTTGATTGCTGACAAGTACAATCTCGACATTGAAAAAATCATGGACGATAAGTTGCGGATTAACGGGGAAAAGTATCCCGTTGACAAGGCTAAGGGATCTGCGAAGAAGTATAACGAATTGTAAGGGGTGTTGAAATGTCTCATAGCCGAGTCATCTATCAAGCGGAACAAACAGAATTTTTCACAGATGTCCTGCTGAATCAGGTTGCAGACAAAATGCGAGAGACGGCTGCTGCATTAAATTTTAAACCAGGATTATCTGAAATCGCTTCATGGAGAAACAACGCTCCTAAAATAAAGAATTTACTTGAACTTTCCGGTGTGCAAAATTCCTATGTTACCTTTGAATATCTCGTTCCCTATAACAGGAAACGTATTGACTGCATGATATATGGTAGAGACGCAAACAATAAAGGGACTGTTGTTCATTTAGAGTTAAAACAATGGAGCAATGAAGGCGTAACGCCAGCTCCATCAGAAGGTAATTTTGATATTGTAGAAGACGAATTCTCTGATGAAAATGTCGTATATCGCGTCAATGCCGTTACGGGAGGTGGAGTCAGAACAGTCGCGCACCCTTCTCAACAAGTTCGTGGCTACAACGATTATCTGAAAGGTTTTGTTGAAGTATTAAGCGAAAAAGAACTCAATTTAACAGGAGCCGCATACTGTTATAATTACAGAAGAAATCAAGCCGACAATACGGCTTTATACGATTGTCGCTACAACAAGCTCTTAACGCAATACCGCACCTACGCCGGCGATGAAGTTCGCGATTTAGCAAATCTGCTGAAAGAAGTTTTAGGAAATGGAGACGGGCTTAATGTTTTTAACAAGATGATGAGTTCGCCCATTCGTCCTTCCAAAAAACTACTTGATTCCGCTTCAAATTTAATACATGAAGGCAACGCAGATGCTTTTTCTCTCATCGAAGATCAAATCGTTGCAAGAAATATCATTCTTGATAAAATCCGAAATCTACACAAAAATCAAGAAAAATCCGTCATACTTGTAAAAGGCGGTCCCGGAACTGGAAAAACTGTAATCGCATTGCATTTGTTGGCTCTAATTGCAGGAATGAAAGGGCAACATCTAAATGTCCACTACGCAACAAAATCCAAGCCTTTGTTGGAGGGCGTAAAATTTCAGCTTCCCAGAGGGTCAAAAGCAAAAATGCTCTTTCACAACGTGACCCAATATGTTCCGGCCAATTGCAATGAAAACGAAATCGATGTATTGATGATTGACGAAGCCCATAGAATGACAAACTCGTCAAACAACCAATACACTCCTGCAGAAAAAAGAACTGACATGCCTCAGGTCGAAACCTTGATCCGAGCATCAAAAGTAACCGTTTTCTTTATCGATGACAAACAAGCTATTCGAGGTGTTGAAATTGGTTCAAGTAGTTTAATTCGTCAATACGCTAAAAAATACAATGCAAAAATAGAGGAAGTCCAATTAAAGTCTCAATTCCGCTGCAATGGTTCAGACAATTACTTGGATTGGCTAGAGCAACTTCTCTATAACCAGCGTGCCACAGCCATTTTCGAAAAAGAAGAATTTGATTTTAAAATTTTTGATACTCCAAATGACCTGTACACGGCCATTCTTGAAAAGAATTCCTTATCGCAAACGACAGCGAGACTTTGCGCAGGATTTTGCTGGCCATGGTCTAGCGAGTTAGATAAAAGCGGGAACCTAGTTAAAGACGTCCATATTGGTAATTTTGCAATGCCGTGGGAGACAAAAGACACTATAAAGAAAATTCCTAATGGGTACGTAAAATGGTATGAGTGGGCATACAAACCCGAAGGGATTAAACAAGTTGGCTGCATCTATACCGCCCAAGGTTTTGAATTTGATTATATCGGTGTAATTATTGGACCAGATTTATACTACAACAATTACACCGGACGCATTGAAACAAATATCAAAGAATCCAAGGACCCTGTTCTGAAACGCAGTGGCGAAAAAGTCGATGAATATATTCGCAATATTTATCGTGTCCTGATGAGCCGAGGAATGAAGGGCTGCTATGTTTATTTCTGCGACAAACCTTTACGGCATTATGTTGAACAGAGACTTGAAAAGTGTAGAGATGCAAGTACATCTGAAATACTGATGGCAGCAGAAAAGAAAGCTATTTACAAAGCTTAAATCAACCTGTGCATAAAAGAGCATAAGTTCCATTTTGGCACATATGCTTTTTTATCTATTAGCCCTGACATTGGCGGGGCTGGTGTGTAAAAACAGCTTTTCTCCTCAAAAATGTTGAAATTTAATCAAAAAACGCATTTTTGCTGTTAGTTTATCCTTTTTTGGTGCGTGTTTTTGAGGTGTTTTGTACTGTGTTTTTGAGGTAAAATGGCCAAAGATTTTGCGTTTTCGGGAAAAACAGGCTGAAAACATTTAATTAACGACGCATGGATCCTATTTGAAATTTTGAAAAAAACGAGGAAGGGCTTGACACAGCCCTAAGTGCAGTATATATTTGTGCAGTAGTTTGATTATGTTGCGCTTTTCGGCATGTAGCGCAAAGGAGTAAATATGATATTGGCTTGTAGGCCCTTTTCGGGGCTAAAACAATTTATTCAGAACATTTTTCTTGACTTCGTAGCCTGTTTATGCTATTTTTATACTATAATTTGGCAATTTTTATTCTTTTTGCCGAATTATAGTAACTCAGGAGAACCGATGGACAAGGATGCAATACTGGAAAAATTCCAAGGTGGCAGGGTCTTCGACAAGACATCCTTTCGGCAGTCCGTTCATTCTGTCAATCCCGATTGTTCAGAAGCCATGATAAATTGGCTACTGCTTTCGTTCCGGAAAAAGGGAATACTGTCATCCGTCGGGGCTGGGAAATACTATGTCACATCCGCTCAAGAAGTGACGAAAAAGATGTACATCTATCCGCATTCCCCGGAGTATCTTGATCTTGAGAAAGAACTCACAGAACGATTCCCTCTTTTGAAGTTCCAGATGTGGGAATTGATTCAGATGAACGATTTCGTAAACCACCAGATTGCAAAGAATGTCATTTTTATAGAAACAGAAAACATGATGGTCAACTCGGTTTACGAGAACTTGCATGCAAGATATCCATACGCTATGATTGAACCCGATACCGCCATTTTTTACAAGTTGCGGGGTCCCGACACCGATATCGTCGTGCAAAAATTACCGTCCGAAGCGCCGGCTCCACTCATAAATCATTCCTGCGCCTTGGAAAAAATCGTTGTAGACATTCTATCCAAAAAACTGACAGGCAAATTAATTGAACGCAGTGAATACCCTGCAATTTACGAAGGCATATTCAATAAATTCCATATCGACGAAACTCGCATGTTCCGTTATGCCAGACGACGAAACCTGCACGACACTCTCCGCTCCTTTATTTCTGAGCAAACTAATATCCAGCTAAAAACGGCTCAGTAACGAGGTGCAAGATGATTTCAAAAAGCACCTACACTACGGGGCATGTGAACGCCTTGCGTGCGAAATACCCAAAAGATCCGTCCTTATTGGAGCGCGTCCTATTCGCGTTCGGATTACTAGAAGCTCTTGCCCGCGTAGGCTTGCCATTCTTATTCAAGGGCGGAACCTCGCTGATGTTGATTTTTGAACGTCCATTAAGACTTTCAACCGACATTGACATCTTGGTAAATCCAGGAGAAAATGTTGACCGCTACATCCACGAAGCTGCAAAAATTTTTCCTTTCAAGTCTTTTGAAGAAAAACATAGAATCGGGTCTAATAACATCGAAAAAAGGCACTTCAGATTTTATTATAACTCACCCTTGAGGAATGAAGAATTTTACATCATTCTAGACATTGTCTATACAGAAAATCCATACCACTTGATTGAAACCCGAGAAATCAACGGAGAACTGTTACTTTCTGAAGGTTCATCCGTAATGGTATCGGTGCCATCGGCAGAATGCATCTTGGGCGACAAATTGACAGCATTCGCCCCTCACACAACAGGCGTTCCTTTCGGCATAGACAAGGAACTAGAAATAATCAAGCAACTGTTCGATGTAGCCGCACTTACCGAAAAGATTTCTAATTGGGAATCCGTGGTGAAGACTTATGACAGAATTGTTCTGAATGAAATCGGATATCGCAATATAGCCATTAGTCGAGAAGAACCCCTTTTAGACACAATCCAATCCTGTGCTTGTATCGCAGGCAAAGGCGTGTACGACAAAGAAGAATTTCCACTATTTCTTAAGGGCATCCGTGCCGTTGGCGGACACGTTCTGTCGATAAATTACAACTTGTCAATTGCCACAGAACAGGCTTGTCGCGTAATGCATCTTGCTTCATGCCTACTGACAAAGCGAGCCTACACCCCCATTCAATCTCCGGAACGTTATCTTGTTGAAAACCTCAGCAAGAGCAGATACAAGAAACTTTCATATATGCGTAGCCAAAACGCCGACGCATTCGCGCATCTTGTTGAAGCTCTGCGAAACCTTGGAGAAATTTAGATAAGCCTAAAACGTTACGGATCGGCGCCTGAGGCCACGCTATGCTTCGACGGGCTCAGCACGGCGGAATGGGTAGCGGAAAATTAATCAAAAAACGCATTTTTGCTGTTAGTTTATCCTTTTTTGGTGCGTATTTTTGAGGTGTTTTGTACTGTGTTTTTGAGGTAAAATGGCCAAAGATTTTGCGTTTTCGGGAAAAAAGCCCATTAAATCGGTTACAATCCTTCGGCCTCTCTGGCCCACTGATCGTCCAAATCGGGGTGTTCCTTGCGAAATCGCCTTAATGCCTTGTGGATTTCCCAATTCAAATTTAGGCCCTCGGCTTGGCACTTGGGCTTCAGTTCGTTATACAGTTCTTTTACTTTTTCTTCGAGTGTCATAATGGCTCCTTGTTTGAATATAATATATGAAGACAATGTGACAAATAGTGTCACGTACATATCTGGTTTAAATTTTTCTTGGACATTTGCGGATTTTCCGCTTTCGGGCTTTTTTAGTATATGAAGTCCATTGACAGCATCCCTTTTTTTGCGTATATTTATAGTGAACAAATGTGTAAATTTGGTGGCGGAGATTTATGAGACTGCCTCGCGAAACACGTACTTATGTTGCTATTGACTTGAAGTCGTTTTTTGCGTCTGTGGAGTGTGTGCTTCGCGGGCTTGACCCGCTGACGACTAATTTGGTGGTGGCAGACGCGAGCCGTACGGAAAAGACGATTTGCCTTGCCGTGACTCCGAGCCTCAAGGCGTATGGTATTCCCGGGCGTGCGCGCTTGTTCGAGGTGAATCAGAAGGTGCGCGAGGTGGAACGGCGCACGGGCGAGAAGGTCGAGTTCCTGATAGCAAAGCCGCAGATGGCGAAGTATGTGGAGTATTCGACCCGCATCTATAAAGTTTATCTGAAATATGTGAGCGAAGAAGATATTCACGTCTATTCCATCGATGAATGCTTTATCGACTTGACGCATTATCTTTCGCTGTATAAGAAATCGGCGAGGGAGTTGGCGAAGGACATGATTCGCGATGTGCTTGAAACGACGGGAATCACGGCGACGGCGGGAATCGGGACGAATCTTTATCTTTGCAAAATTGCGATGGACGTGATGGCGAAACATGTCGCTGCGGATGCGGACGGCGTGCGCATTGCGGAACTCGACGAGATGACGTACCGCAAGGAACTTTGGGGCCATCGGCCTATCACGGGCTTTTGGCAGCTGGGCCGCGGAATTGCGGAGCGTTTGGCGCATTGCTACTTGAATAACGGTCGCGGGATTTTTACGATGGGAGACCTTGCACGGGCGAGTGTGAAGAATCCTGACGCGCTTTACAAGATGTTTGGCGTGAATGCGGAAATTTTGATTGATCACGCTTGGGGTTATGAACCGTGCGGCATCGCCGAAATCAAACGGTACAAATCCAAAACGCACAGCATCGGCGGCGGGCAGGTTTTAAGTTGTGCGTACGACTGTGCCAAGGCGAAAATCGTCATCCGCGAAATGGTGGAAACGCTTGCGCTGGACCTTGTGGAAAAGGGACTTGTGACGAATGGCCTCACGCTCCATGTGGGCTACGACCGCGAAAATGTGGATAAAGGAATTTATCACGGCGAAACGGTCATCGATGGCTACGGTCGTACGATTCCGAAGCCTGCGCACGGGACGGCTCCACTTTTGAATTATACGTCGTCCGCTTCGACGATTGCCGAGGCGGTAATGAAACTGGCTGACCGCATCATGAACCCATCGCTGACGGTGAAACGCCTGAATTTAACGGCGAACAATGTGCTGCACGCCACGAACGAGAGCTACGACTTGTTTACGGACGTGAAGAAGATTGAACGCGAAAAGAAAATGATGCAGGCGCAAATAGCCATCAAGAAACGCTTCGGCAAAAATGCAATTTTCAAGGGCATGGACATGCAGGAGGGTGCCACCACGCGTGAACGCAACGAACAAATTGGAGGGCACAAGGCATGATCGATGATTATAAAGACATAATTGATTTGCCGTACCCGCGGGATGACTGGAATTTTTTGATGAAGCATCCGCGGATGTCCATTGCGAACCGGGCGAAAATCTTCAGCCCGTTTGCGGCGTTGCGCGGCCATAACGAAAGAATCGCCGAGACTGCGGAGCAACATCTGGATGCTAACCGCGACGAGAACATGTGGGAAGATGTGGATTCCTGATGGGGAGATTCCCGCTCGGTGGCGGGAATGACATTACTATATGTAAAAACAGAAAGCCTCCGGTTTTTGGCCGGAGGCTTATTATTCAAGGAATCATGAAAATCGAGTTTGTTGCGTTTTAAAATCTTAGTCGCGAGGCTGACCGTTGTCGTGTTCTGGGCTGTATTCGCCTTTGTGATGCTTGTCGTGCTTCTTATGTTCGAACTGCATGGCCTTAAACTTTTCCAACTGCTCCTTGGAGAGAATCTTGTTGAATGCTTTGACTCCCTGGATTCTGTGGTTGAGCAATGCTTCCTGAGCCTTGAGAATTTCAGCTTTGGCGGTTGCAATTTTCTTGTCATCGTTAGCATCGAGTGCATCGCGGAGTGACTTTTCGGCTTCTTTCTTTTGCTTGCGAAGAATCTTGAACGTAGAATCCGTTGCTTTGCGCTGCTGCTCAAGTGCTGCCTTCTGTTCGTGCGTCACTTGCAATACAGAGTCCATGAAGGCTTCGCCCTTCTTGAAATCGAACTTCTTGTCGAACTTCTTGTCAAAATCTTTGCCTTTGAAGTGCGGACCATGAGGCGGTTCACCGTGGAAGTTCGGACCGTGATGGAACTTGTCTCCGCGGAATTCGCCGCCGTGACGCTTGCAGCAATCCATTTTTTTCTTGCAGCAATCGCCAGCCTTGAAGTCGCAGAATCCATGCTTGGAGCTACAGGTGATCGCCTTGTTTGCACATGACGAACAGCCGGAATTGTTGAATGCGAAGGCTCCGATAAAGAAGCCGATGGAGCAAGCAAAAATAATGATGCTTGCAATAAGGATTTTTGTTGAGTCTTTCATTATTTTGTCTCCTCTAATAAATAGCTGATGGAACTGTATGTGTCTAAATTTTCAAGTTCGTCGTCGCTCGTTTCGCCGAGGTCGTTGTACCACGAGACGAGTTCATCGCTTGCGACACTCTGGACGAGGAGCGTTTCTTCGTCCATGCGATTGATGACCGTGAATGCGGTGATGAACGCAATTGCGATAAAGCTCGCTGCAAGTGCGTACTTGGTCCGCATTTGTATGAAATTGATAAATTTGTTCTTTTTAGAAGAATCAAGTCTTGCGCAGACCGTTTCCCAGGAATTTTCCCTGGGTTGGATTCTTTCGAGTTTTGAGAAATCGATGTGATCACGCATAGTTCAAGTTCTCCTGTAAATAGTTCTTGATAACGGTTCTTGCTCGACTGAGTCTTGCCTTGATGGTTCCTTCGGGCATGTTGTAGATTTCGGACAAATCTTTGATGCCGAGTTCTTCGGCGTCTTTGAGCCAAAGCATGCTTCGCGTTTCGGCGGAGAGCTTTGAAAGTCCAAATTCTAACAGTTCCGGATCATAGTCTATTTGCTCTTCGTGTTTGCTCCCGATGGCCGAAGTCATCAGAAGGTCAACGTGTTCCTCTTCGAGTTCTGCGTGGCGTTTCTTGGAACGCAGTCTCATGAGGCACTCGTTTACGGTAAGACGGAACAGCCAGGTGTTAAGAGCGCTTTCACCGCGGAAGTTCTTGATCTTGCCGGGAACGGAAACGAAAATGTCCATCAGTACATCTTCAGCTTCGTCGCGGTTCTTGAGCATTCTGAACGCAAGGTTCAGTACGTTTGTACTGTGGGATTTCCACAGCATGCCAAGTGCTTCGCGGCTTCCTTGTTGAATTTTCTTTATGATGACTTTTTCGTCCATTTCGTTATTTTTGATGCGTATGGTTTTTTACCGGTTGCATAAATACTAAAATTTTTTTTCGTCATTTTGCCTTTTAATTATATTTTACGGCGATGCAGAAAATTCTTTTGGAAAAATTGAGGGAGGCTTTTGCCTCTGTGTTGCCTATCACACTTATTGTGTTGTTGGTTTCATATACCCCGCTTGTGACTTTTTCGCTGAAAGAACTGGTTGTTTTTACGATTAGTGCCGTTTTTTTGATTGTGGGGATAGGGCTTTTTAATTTGGGGGCTGACCTTGCCATGACGCCGATGGGGATGTATGTGGGGGCGGGCCTTACCAAATCGCGTAGGCTTTTACTGCTTGTTTCGGTGTGTTTTGTGATGGGCGTGCTCATTACGGTCGCGGAACCGGATTTGTCCGTGCTTGCGGAACAGGTGAAAAATGCGGTGCAGCCGCTCTTGCTGATTTCGACGATTGGCGTGGGCGTCGGAATTTTTTTGCTGCTTGCGATTTTGAAGATTGTGTTCAAGAAAGACCTTTCGTTGATTATCATTTTCTTTTACATGGTGCTGTTCATGCTCGGGATGCTCATGGTGTCTGTCGGGCGGAACGCTTTTGTGCCGCTTGCGTTTGATTCGGGTGGCGTGACGACGGGGCCGATCACGGTGCCGTTTATCATGGCGCTTGGCGTGGGTGTCGCGGGTGCGATTGGCGGTAAGCATTCTTCGGAAAACAGTTTTGGCTTGATTGCGCTTTGCTCTGTGGGGCCGATTTTGGCGCTCATGGGCTTGGTCGTTTTTTCGAAGGGCGATTTGACGTATGAACTTTCGACGGCGGCGTATTCGGTGGAAGCGAGTCTCGGGGACCATTTCTTGCCGACAGTGGTGGAGGTGGCGAAGGAAGTCTTTATTGCGCTTGCATTGATTGTCGTGTTCTTTTGCATGTTGCAGTTCACGGTGCTCAAACTCCCTATGGTGAGGCTTGTGCAGGTGGGCTTCGGGATTTTTTACACGTTCGTGGGTCTTGTGATTTTCCTTACGGCGGTTATTGTCGGTTTTATGCCGATTGGTTTCGAAATTGGCCGTGAATTGGCGACGCGCCCGCATGCGCTTGTGACGGCAGGCTTTATCATCGGTATGGTGGTGGTGCTTGCAGAACCTGCGGTGCACGTGCTCAACAAGCAGGTCGAAGAAGTGACTGGCGGACTCGTGACGAAACGCTCCATGCTGATTGCACTTTCTGTTGGCGTCGGGATTTCGATTGGGCTTTCGATGTTGCGCATCATTGTCGGTTTCCCGATTATTTATTACCTGCTGCCGGGTTACTTTATTTCACTTGGGCTTTCTTTCTTTGTCCCGAAGCTTTATACGGCGATTGCGTTTGACTCTGGCGGCGTGGCGAGCGGTCCTTTGACTTCGAGCTTTATCTTGCCGCTTGCGATTGGCGCATGTTCCGTGATTCATGACGGTGGCGATTCCATTTTGAATTATGCGTTTGGTATTGTGGCGATGGTCGCGATGACTCCGCTCATTACCATTCAGGTTCTTGGCTTCAAGGCGATTGTCGCAAGGCTTTGGCGCAACAGGATGATGATGCGTCGCTTGCAAGATGCCGATGATGAACAAATTATTGACTTTGTGTAGAGGCGGCGATGTTTGAAGAAAAGAATTTGACAAAGAAACCGAGCGTACGCAAAAGAGTCCATTCCAAGGTCTCGATGAATCGTTTGAAGATTCTCGTGACGACGGTGATGCGTTCTAAGGCCGACTTTTACATGGACTACATTCAGTCTTTTGGTGCGAACGTGCAGTTTGTTCTGTACGGGCATGGCACGGCTCCGCGTGAAATCATGACGGCGCTGGGGCTTGCGGACCCTGAACGTGCCGTGATTGTGAGCATCATCGGCGAAGATCATGTGCCTGCGGTTTTGGAATGCCTTGAAGAAAAGTTCAAGACGATTGTGAATGGCAAGGGGATTGCCTACACGATTCCGATGGCAAGCGTGATTGGCAAGTCTGTATTTAATTTTTTGAGCGATAACCGTTCCCAGGTGGGGAGAAAATAACCATGGCCACGAATACACATGAACTCATTATTTGCATTGTGAACAACGGATTCTCCGATACGGTGATGGCTGCTGCAAAGGATGCCGGAGCGCGTGGCGGTACGGTTTTGAACGCTCGTGGAACGGCGAATAAAGAAGCGGAATCGTTCTTCCATATCGCTATACAGCCTGAAAAGGAAGTGGTGATGATTCTTGTGCCGTTGAACGTGAAGGATGCGGTTCTGCATTCGCTTTACGAGAAGGCGGGCCTCGATACGATGGGGCAGGGGATTGCGTTTTCGCTACCGGTCGATAATGTGGTCGGGCTTACGCCGTGGAAGGCTGACGCCAAGACTGCAGAGAAGAAAGCCTAAGTTTTACACCTTCACGTGGAAGTAATCGATTTCGGGGTGGCTGATGTAGAGGCCGCTCACGGATGCTTGCGGTTCAAAAATGCTATCGTAAGACAAATCCTCGTCAATATCATCCCATCGCAAACCGCCAAAAGACAATCTGAAAGATACTCGCTGTTTGGGACTTGCAGAACGTAGCCGTTCTGAATCACGGAATTTCAATAAGGCTGTCCGTCCGTCCTTTGCTGTAAGCTTTATTCCGCCTCTTACGAGTTCAGCGCATTCGATGTCTTTTTTGTGCATGTCATAAATCCTTTTTTATTTAATCTATGACATCATTTTATCTTCGTCAATAGGGTGGATTGTCGTAAAAGAAAACACGAATTATTGAAAAAAATCGCTTTATTTAAGAAAAAAACGTGTGTTGACAGATTTTGTCATCTGTTGTTTATATATTGAGTAGGAATAGCAAAAATAAGGGGCGAATATGGAAAAGGACATCTTAAAAACAAGCTACCCTAACGGAAAACCGAAACTCGAATGTCCAATAGTAGATGGCAAGAGAAACGGTCTGTGCTATTTCTACTACGAAAACGGAAATATTTGCCGCAAAGCGGTGTTTAAGGATGATTTACTCGATGGCGTCGAAGAAACATACCATGATAACGGAATGCTCCGTTGCAAAATTTTATTTAAACAAGGGCGGCCTGCTGACGGTAATGTTGTTGTTTTTGACGAAAAGGGAAAACCGGTTATAACCGAGTTTTGGTCAAATAGCCGATGCCGAGCTTTTGACATACAAGACAGATTGATTCGTGAATATGGGCTTTTCAGCACAAGTTATGACGGATTATACAAAAGTTATTATCCAAACGGGAAAATTAAAATTTCCTGCGAATATAGCCTGGGCAAAATAGAAGGCTCATATAAGTCATTTTATGAAAACGGATGTATTCGAGAAGAGGTCTTTTTCAGAAATGGCATGCGGGATGGATTAGAAAAGAGATTTTATGACACTGGCGATATAATGTTTGAAACGCCTTACATAAACGACAAAATTGAAGGGATTCAAAGAAAATACAATAGAATCGGGCATCTCGTTTACGAATGTCCCTACAAGAATGATGAAAAAGATGGTATTGAAAAATGTTTCTACGACAATGGAAATGTACGGATAGAAACACAACTGAAAAATGGGCGGCCAGAAGGATTTGAACGGGAATATTACGAAAGCGGCGCATTGAATTGGAATTCTTTTTTCAAATATGGGCATAGGGACGGAATGCAAAATGAGTTCTACGAAAGTGGAGCTCTGAAACGGAGTCATTTCTTCAAAAATGGTTTGATGTACGGTCACGAATACACCTATACAGAAAGTGGAATCGCAATTCTCGAATGTACTTATTATGCAGGTGCTTTAATCGGAGACGAGAAACAGTTTTACGAAAACGGCCAACTCCGGACCTGCCGTCCGTACAACTATGGTGTCGTTGCCGATGGAATTGTTGAAGTCTATGCCGAGGATGGAAGCGTCCTGGAGCATGAACATTGGGAAAACGGTCTTTGTTCCGTATTCTACAATAACGGGAACATCAAAAAGCTTTTTGGGATAAAAAATGGCGTTTATGCAGGGATTTTCAAAAGTTTCTTCGAAAATGGTCAAATCGGCTGCGAATGCTTCTACAAAGGTGGTGAACTCGATGGAGTGCGAAAACACTTTTTTAAAAATGGAAAACTCGCTTTTGAATGTCCTTTCAAAGATGGCAAAAAGCACGGATTACTGCATGTGTATTACGAAAACGGAACTCTTAAAGAGGAAAGTCTATTCATAGACGATTTAATTCTAGGTCCATCAAAAACATATTATGAAGACGGGACGTTAGCGCAAGAAAATTTCTTTGGCAAATATGGTCTAGTAGATGGGATTGAACATTCTTACTATAGAAACGGGGCATTGCGGAGTGAGACCTTTTATATTAATGGAAAGAAGGATGGTGTTGAAAAATATTTCTTTGAATCCGGCGTGTTAATGTGCGAAATTCCTTATTGCAAAGGAGTTCCAGAAGGTGTTGCGAAAGAATATAAAGAAGACGGAACTCTAGAAAAAGAAACTCCTTATGAAAATGGCGTCAAGCAAGGTTTTGAAAAGTTTTTTTCTGCCCATGGGTCTTTCGTAAGATCTACAATGTATATTGATGGCGAAGCCTGCGGCTCTCATATTACACAATACTATGACAATGGTTCTGTATGTCGCGAAGCTGACATGAACGGATTCTTGCCTGATGGGATGGAATTTGTTTATCACGAAAACGGAGCATTACAATCGAAATCGCAATACAAAAATGGAAAGATTGTCGATGGTGAATATGAAATTTACGATGAGAATGGCTTACTTCAAGAAACATTCGTTTGCAAAAACGGAGTAGCTAGGTTTTATCATGAAAACGGTTGCTTGAAAAAGCAGGTATATGTATTTAGAACTCAATTTAACGGTCTGTGTCAGGAATTTGATACCGAAGGGAACGAAGTTCGTTCTTATTATTGTTGTAACGGAGACGAATGCGAATCGGAAGAAAGCTTTTTAGACAGCACATTCGAAGAATTGGCCGATTCAGTCTTCTTTTATTACGATGGACAAAGACCGGATTTGGATGAAACTTCGCTAAAGACGTTCTTCCGAGAAATCTACGAGTGGGTCATGTCTCTCCCCGAAGCTCAAAGGGTGTACAACAATTACACTGAAATTTTAGAAAAATCCGCTGATGAGGAAATTCCTTTGGAACTGTTTGTTAGGCGGCTTGTCAGGGAGTTCATATTACGCCTGCGGCTTCCGAACGAGCCCGCCATTGAGACGGAGATGATTGAGAAAGTTATGGAATATTTGAAGTATAGGGGAAAATAAGACGAAAGGGGGGCTATTTTTTCTTTAATAAATCTTCTATCTTCTTTTTCCTAAAATCTAGGAAAAGTTTGATATTATCTAATGTTCCGACAGGATCTGCCCACTCAAAATTATTTAGGTCCCATTTCTCGCCATATGAATCATTGCTTTTAACATATGGTGGAACTAGATTACAACATTTACTATATAGAGATTTTGCTTTACGAAAAAGTAAATTCCTAATAGCACCATTAAAATCTGTTGGTTTCATTAATTTCTCAGGTATATAAACAGAATTACTTGCACAGGTATATAATCCATAAAAAGGCTTATTGAATACATGCCCCTTTTCAAAAGTAAATTCATTTGGCATTCTATTTTTATCCTTTTTATGATCGACCAAATGAGCCAAGTTATATCCGTTAGGGCCGAATTTCCCAAATTGAGCGCCTCTGAATATGAACGACCAAATCTGTTTGGGAAAATCATTGTCATCTAATGCTATAGCATCTTCTATTGTATTAATGCTAGATCTTTTTCTATGAGCGGCGATTTCAGAACTACCTGCATGACGACGAATGCCAGGAAAACAACAAGATGTTTTGTTCCATAGATAAAGATCAACATCTATCTTTGATTTTTTTAAATAATCGCAAAACCAATCTTTATCTTCTTCATTGTTCTTAACAATCTCTTCAATTATTTCTGGAGACAAAAATCTGATATATTTCGTTGTTGTTTTTGCTAACAGGAGACAATCATCTTCAGTGGGAGCATTCCATGTTGGCCAGTCTTTTTTTTGTTTTGAATTTATAATTTTTTCTTTTTTGTCCCTAATGATAGGCGATTGACCTTGACTTCGAAATTCTATGTACAAATTTAAAGCGGCTCTTAAAGTCGCTGTGCCGGTATAAACATTTCCGTCTATAGGTATTTTATGTTTTGACTTTAAACGGAGTCTTTCGTCATTCTTGGTATAGCAAAGACGATTGAGTAAATCTTTACATTTATCTTTATCAAAATGTTCGTCAATGTCGCCTTCATGTTGACAAATTCTTTCACAATTACTTATGCGGGAATTAATGACCGTGTCTTTGTATTTAGCTTTTTTTAACCACTCTTTAAATTTCATATAGTTCATATAGATTTTTCGCTAATTCTGATGTTTTTGAGGAAGTTTTTCTCATCATTCTTGAAACAATAGTTCTATTTTAATTCTTAGATCTATAACAAATATATACTTTAAAAACATCCCATGTTACAAAAATACGGCTCTTTTTGTCCTAATATTACATATACATGTTCAGATGGCGGCTGGTGAGTTCTCCTTTTTTCGTCTAAGGACTTTGCGCACAATAATTTACGATTTCGAATATTTTTCTCCGCAAAAGCGACCTCTTGCCTACTAATTCTTGATATTGTATATTCATTCCTGATTGCATTAATCCTGCCGACTTGGCATTCGTTCCGGGCAGGTTGTTCCACTATCTGCTTGACGCCGACCTCCCTTTGTTCCGCTAGACAGGCGCGCAATTCGAGGCAGACACCCTATGGGGAAACTGGCCCCCTGGCGATCAACGTAGAGCACCCCCACTGCAAGTAGCAAGTGGGATCATTAATCTGTCATTAACAGGTTTGTGAACCGTTGTTCTGCGTTGTATGAGCTCATCTCCTGTTTGCAAACCACAAAAAACAGGAGCTTATAAATGAGCATTAAGCCTTTTGACGATCTCGACATTACGGACCCGATTATGTTCGGGTTAGTTTTCAGTAATACGCATATTGCCAAACCTTTTATCGAACATCTACTCGGCATCGAAATCGACCATCTCGAAACCCCGACACCAGAAGCGGTGCTTAGTTACGACGCGGAGCACAAGGGGGTCCGCTACGACGTCTTCGCACGTGAGACTAACGAAAATGGGGCGACAATCCGTTCCTTCGATTTGGAAATGCAGATGGTTGACACCAAGGAACTTCCTCAAAGGGCAAGGTATTACCAGAGCGTATGTGATGGCGTAGCTCTCTCCAAGGGCGATTTCTACACCAGTCTCAGAGAACAGTATGTCATCTTTCTTTGTCCCATGGACATTTTCGGGCACGGATATCCTGTTTATCATTTTGAGAACAGAGCACGGGAAAATCCGGAAATCACTTTGAATGACCTCACTTTCAAAAACTTTTATATATTTACAAAGTACGAGGAATTCAAGGACCCGGTCGTAAAAGCCTACATGAAATACTTTGCGACCAGAAACGCTGACTCCAGCGAAGCTGAAACCATCAAAAGCCAAGTGGCCTTCTACAAGACCGACACTTTCATAAGGAACAAATATATGACTTACGAATATGATCTTCACGAAAGCAAGGAAGCGGGAAAGGTAGAAAAAGCCCGCGAAATGGCGCGCAAATTGCGTGATGACGGCGTTTCTCTGGATATCATTTCTCGCAGTTCAGGGTTATCCATTGAGGAAATCAAGGCTCTTTAGTACTTTGCGACCAGGGTCGCGGATTCCAATGAAATAGAATCCGTCAACAGCCAGGTATTTTTATAAAAACAAAATCGGTCCGATTGGGCCGATTTTGCTAGTTTATTACAGTTTTTTGCTACACTTTTACGTGGAAGTAATCGATTTCGGGGTGGCTGATGTAGAGGCCGCTGACGGAGGCTTGCGGGTACATGGCGCCGTTTTCGGTGAGGCTGATGCCTACGCTCTTGAAGTCGATGAGTTTTGCAACGTTGAAAATTTCCTTGATGTTCGGAAGCACGGGGTAGCCGACGGCCGGGCGGATGCCTTTCCAACCATTGTTGCGGTCGAGTTCCTGGCTCAAGTATTCTGCGCCTGCTTCGGCGAGGCGGTCGGCGACGGTTTGCATCAGGAGAACGTCGTAATCGCTGCCGCCCTGTTCGGCTTTCAGCTTTTCCAAACGCTTGACGAACGTGTCGCTCATGGTGACGGCGAATGCACCGACGATGTCGCGGAAAACATCCTTGCCTGCGGGGGCTGCGAAAACGCTTGCTGTGTTTGCGTTTGCCGGAACGACGTAGTCGCAGAGCGCAAGGCAAGTGCCTTCGGGGTTCTGCTGGCGTGCGGTCGAGACTTCGACGAGGTCAGCGTCCGTGCCTGTGCGGCCCGTGTTGAAGATAATGGACTTTTCAGTACCGGCGGCAGGGTAGAATGCCTGAACGGCGCGGAGTGCGTATTCGGGCTTTGTGAGCGACTTGATGAGCGCTTCGGCGTCGGCCTTGAGCTTTTTCGCTTCTTCTTCTTCCGGTTTGATTTTCCAAGTAAAGAAGAAGTATTCCCAGCTGATGAGCGGGATGATTTTTTCAATAGGAATCGGCGGGAGCTTGCTTTCGCCCATGAACGGCGGCTCGACTGGCTGGTACTTGCTCCAGTCGCACTGGTAGCGGCGTTCTTCGGGTGTCGAGGCGGCTGCGGCCATGGCGTTTGCGGCTTCGGTTTTGATGCCGTTTTGCTTGTCGCGGATGCGTTGCTGTTCTTCGCGGTTTTCTTGAATCGTTTGTTCGCTTGTGGCGGGATCGAGGAGCTTTTGCACGAGGCCCGGATTGCTTGCGGCATCGCGCACGTGGAAAACTGGGCCGTCATAGCATGGGGCGATTTTCACGGCGGTATGCGTGGGCGAGGTGGTGGCGCCACCGACGATAATCGGGATGCGTTGGCCGGCGGCCTGCATGGCCTTCGCGACCGTGCACATTTCTTCAAGCGATGGCGTAATGAGACCGGAAAGGCTCAAGATATCTGCTTTGTTCTCAATGGCGGCCTTGACAATCACATCTTCGGGAACCATCACGCCGAGGTCCACCATTTCGTAGCCGTTACAAGCCATAATCACGGAGACGATGTTCTTGCCGATATCGTGCACGTCGCCTTTGACGGTGGCGATGACGATTTTGCCGCGGCTTGAAGCGTTCGCGTCTTTGCCCGCTTCGATGTAGGGCTGCAAAATTTCCACGGCCTTTTTCATGGTGCGTGCTGTCTTTACGACTTGCGGGAGGAACATCTTGCCTTCGCCAAAGCGGCGGCCGACTTCGTTCATGCCGTCCATGAGTGGGCCGGAAATGATTCCCACCGGGCTATCGCCGCGGTTGATGAGTTCCATCAAGTCGGGCTGGAGTGTCGTGGAAGTTCCCTTGAGGAGAGCTTCTTGCAATCGCTCTTCGGGCGTGGTGGGCTTGGCATCGGCGGCAGCGTTGCCTTCATCAGAAGAACTGCTTGCGCCTGTGCTCATGGCGAAAATCGCTTTCGGGTCGTATTTGGTGCCTGCTTCTTTGGCGGCTGCGGCTGCCGCGGTCATGCGGCTTGCAATTTCGATGAGCGCTTCGCTGGCATCCGGTTCTGTATTGAAGATAACTTCGGTAATCGCCATGCGGAGTTCCAGCGGAATCGTCTTGTATTCGACAATGGCGCTCGGGTTCATGATGGCCATGCCCATGCCGTTCGGGATAGCGTAATGCAAGAACGTTGTGTGCATGGATTCGCGCAAGTAGTTGTTGCCGCGGAATGCAAACGAGAGGTTCGAAAGACCGCCCGAAATGCGGACGCCGGGGAGGTTGTCCATAATCCAGCGGACGGCACGGATAAAGTCGATGGCGTAAGCGTTGTGCTCGGCCATGCCGGTTGCAACTGTCAAAACGTTCGGGTCGTAAATGATATCGGAGGGGTCGAAGTGCAGTTGCTTCACCATGATATCGTAAGCGCGGGACGCAATTTGTACGCGACGCTCATAGTTCGTGGCCTGGCCTTCTTCGTCGAAGAGCATCACGATGACGGCGGCACCGAGGCGCTTCACGGTGAGCGCGTGTTCGATAAACGCTTTTTCGCCCATCTTGAGCGAAATGGAGTTCACGATGCTTTTGCCCTGGATGCACTTGAGGCCTTCTTCGATGACTTCGAAGCGGGAGCTATCGACCATGATAGGTACGCGGCTCACGGCAGGGTCGGAGGCAATCAAGTTCAGGAACGTGCGCATCTCTTGCTTGGCGTCGAGAAGGCCGTCGTCCATGTTTACGTCAATGACGTCGGCTCCGTCATCGACCTGCTTGCGGGCGATGTCGAGCGCTTCTTCGTAATTCTTTTCGTTGATGAGTCGCAGGAACTTCTTGGAGCCCGCGACGTTGCAACGTTCGCCGACTTTCACGAAATCTTCGGCGTTACAGCTGTCGGCGCCGTTGCTCGGGCGAACCTGTTCTCTGAACAACGGTTCGAGCCCCGCGAGGCGGAGGCGCGGGCTGGTGACGTACTTGGGTGCGGGCTTGCGGCGTTCGTAATCGGCGGGGAGCGCGTCAAGCATCTTGCGCATCGCGGCGATATGTTCCGGAGTCGTTCCACAGCAACCGCCAATCATGTTCACGAGTTTGTCGTCCAGATAAACTCGCATCAGGCGCACCATGTCTTCGGGCGTGTCGTCGTAACCGCCGAACTGGTTCGGGAGCCCTGCGTTCGGATGGCAGCTGATATAGCACGGAGCGACAACTCCCATGCGGCGCAGGTAAGGCACCATGCCGTCTGCACCGAGACCACAGTTTAAGCCGATGGAAAGCGGGTGCATGTGCATCACGCTCACGGCGAATGCTTCAACCGTCTGGCCCGAAAGCGTACGGCCGGAGGCATCGCTCACAGTCATCGAAAGCATGACTTCAATCGGCTTGATTTCGCCTTCGGGAGTGCCTGCTGCCTTTGCAGCTGCAATGCGTGCTTCGTTTGATTTGCTGTAGGCGCTGAGAGCAGCTTTCGCGTTCAACGTGTCAAAAATCGTTTCAATGAGGATGGCGTCAACGCCTTCTTCCATGAGTACGGAAATTTGTTCCAAGTACGCGTCTTCGAGTTCGTCAAAAGTGATGGCGCGGCTTGCGGGGTCGTTCACGTCTTCGCTCATGGAGAGCATCTTGCTCGTGGGGCCGACGTCGCCCAGAATGTAGACCTTGCGACCGTATTTCTTGAAACCTTCTTCGGCGGCTTGCTTCGCGATTTTCACGGAGGCGCGGTTCATCTCGGCGATGCGGTGCTCCTGATGGTATTCGTGCTGGCTCACGCGCTGGCTCGAGAACGTGTTCGTGGTGAGGCAATCGACGCCTGCATCCACGTAACGGCGCTGGATATCGAGAATGATATCCGGCTTTTCAATCGAGAGCATATCGTTGTTGGCGCCCTTGATCCCGTAAGTCTGGATAACAGAGCCCATGCCGCCATCAAGCAACATCATCTTTGATTCGAAAGCTTCGCGAAGAGTCATTTTAGCTCCGTTTTTTTTATGCGTATATCTAATTTTATGCATAAAAGATAGAAAATGCACGGCCTGCTGTCACTAGCAATGAACCCATAATACCCAAAATTACATATTCCTATAGAACTTTCAAGATTTCCCACCGTCCGTTCTTTCGAGCCCCAACGCGAACAATACACGATTTTTCTCGAAGAGCTTTCAAAGTTCTGTTAATCGTTGGCTCGGAATAACCTGTTTCATGCATAAGTAGGGGAACAGTAATGGAGGGATTCCGTTTTATTTCTGCGTAAATCAGCGATTCTGTTTCCGTAAGATTTATCCTATCACTTATCCTATCACTTATCCTATCATTTATCCTATCACCCAACCGCGTTTGCCCTTCAAAATAGAACGAAGTCCGCATGAAATGATCCGTAAATGAAAACGCCTTCTCATCATAGGAGCGCAAAATACGTCGCATACCGCTCCCAAGTTGCTCGACCATATCCAAATCATGGAAAATACGCATCAATTCACGATTGCGCGGCATGGAGCAACAATTGAAAAAGTCTTCCCTTGAAAGACCTTCTACTAGCCCACCGTAATTAGTTATTTCCATCCTGTCAGAAAAAATCTCAAACAAGGGCGGGACCTCTTTCGTGTAATCATTATGAACGACGGCGTTGATTACGGCCTCACGCAAAGCAACCGGATCAACCAAAGGCTTTTCGATACGTTCCATAGGAGTGATTTTCGTATGAGTAATGTTCGCCACCTGCAATCGTGTGAGCACCGATTTTACCGCCTTGATAATGCTACAATAGCCGAATTCCTCATTTTCAATAAGGTCATATTTGTCCGCACCTTTGTACCGTGCCACCTTTAATGACACTCCATTTTCGTCAGCAAGAAGATAAGCATTGTAGTTGTATTTCCCGTCAGGAGTAAGCAATTCTAGCGTCTTGGCAAATTGACTGTTCAAAGGCTTTTTGTTTTCTTCGTAGTAGATTTTCAGCTGGCTAAAAGTCAAGTCCTGCCGTGGAGCTGGAATTCTAGCGAGAGAAACTTTTGCACGAGAGGCGAACGTTTCTAGAATTATCTTTTCGCTCATTCCATGGACTGAACTGCCCACACGCATAAAGCAACCTTCGGGCGTCATGCCCGCCTTTTTCAAGTAATACGGCTTTTCCGGACCACCAGAAATCGCCACATGAACGATATTTTTATCGCCTTTTTCCTCCGCCACGACCTCAAAGAGCCCAATCGCATTCGGCTTGATATTGTTCAAAATCCTATCTGCTACTTGACGCTGTACATGGTCTATATCCTTTACGCCATATACAGAGCCGTCGTCATTGACTCCAATATAAATGTGTCCGCCTGTTGAATTCAAAAAAGCGATTACAGAACGTTCGAAGGTTTCGGACAATTCGCGCTTGTATTCAACGAAATGATTTTCCTTATTCATTGCGCCTCCATTGGGTAGTTGAGGCGTCCCCTTATCCCAGAATTCCAGAATAAAAAAAGACGCGGTTCTCCATTTGACAGAGAACCACGTGCTGCATTAATGTACCTAATATCTAAAAAGTTGGCAAGGGGAGTGAGGAAATTTTACATTTCCAAAAAATTACAGTGAAAAGAAGCATCGACCAATTTATAACTATCTAATTAGTATAGATTTGCACCATGAATATCCTCATTTACGCGCTTTTTGCCCTTTCTGGTTTTGCGGGTCTCATTTACGAAGGTTCGTGGGCCAGGTACCTTAAACTCTTCCTCGGACATTCCAGTTACGGCCAGGTACTCACGCTCTGCATTTACATGGGCGGTCTTGCGATTGGTAGTTTTGTCGCGGGAAAACTCGTGGAGCGCGTGAAGCGCCCGCTGCTTGGGTATGCGGCGGTGGAACTTGGCATTGGTATCGGCGGAATCATCTACCATCCGCTTTACATTTGGCTCACGGATTATTTTTACGATTCGAATTATGTGGCGGGGTTGAGCTCTCGCGGTGCAGAAATCGTGAAGGTCGTTTTGGCGACAGGCTCGACGCTCCCGATTGCGATTGCGGTGGGCATGACGTTCCCGTTCATTGCGGCTGGGCTCATGCGAAAGAGCGGCGCCGAAGTTTCGCTCCCGATGCTTTACTTTACGAACAGCCTCGGCAGTGCGATTGGTATTTTGTTCACAAGTTACACGTTGATTCCTGTGTTGGGCAACCATGCGACTCTTTGCGTGGCTGCTTCGATCAATTTCTTGCTGGCGGCGGTGTTCTGCTTTATCGGTTATACGACGCCTTCGACGTACGAAGAAGAACTTGAAGAAGAAGGTGGGCAAGTCTCGGCGAATGTGCCTGCGGAACCGCTCAACGAAGATTATGCGGCTGAACACAAACTCCCGATGCCGCCGAAGAATATGTGGTTCTGGATTGCGGGGATTACGGGTCTTACTTCGTTTGTCTATGAAATCGTCTGGATTCGTTTGCTCTCGCTGTTGATGGGTTCTTCGAGCCACAGTTTTGACCAGATGCTTTCGGCGTTCATTTTGGGTCTTGCGATTGGCAGCGCCGTGAGCGGAAAGCTGTTGAAGAAGGATTCGCTCGTGGTGCTTTCGCTCGCGCAGATTTTCATGGGATTCTTTGCGCTTTGCACGCTGTATTTCTACAAGCCGTTCTGGGAAGGCATGAATGTCGCGAACCAGATTTTCAACACGACGAATGACGGTTATGTTTGCTGGAGCATTTTCAAGTACGTGCTTTCGATTTTCTGGATGGTGCCGACGAGTTTCTTCGCGGGCATGACGCTTCCGCTGATTACGTTGATTTTGACGCGTGCGTTCAAGAGCGAGGCCCCGATTGGCAAGGTCTATGGCTGGAATACGGTGGGTTCGATTCTCGGTTCTGCCGGCGGTGGACTTTTGCTGTTGCCGCTTTTGCAGCTCAAGGGCTCGCTGGTGCTCGCTGCCGTGCTCGACTTTATGATTGGCTTTATCTTGCTCGTCATTTATCGTAAAAAGTTCCGCTATAGCGTGCTGTTCTACGTGATGACGGCGATAATGATTTTGCCTTCGTTCTTTATGAATTTTGACCCGCACATGATTACGTCGGGTGCATTCCGCGCTTACAAGAATTTGCATCCGGACGAAAAGATTATCGTGCGTGACGGTAAGACGGCGACAATCAGCTTCCACGAATCCGACGTGCATTATTACGTGAAGACGAACGGCAAGGCTGATGCGAGCATGAGCAAGAATCGTGAAAAGCCGATTGAGGGCGACGAACTCACGCAGGCGGCGACTGCATTTATGCCGATGGCAATGAAGGACAAACCTTACGATGCCGCAATGGTCGGATTTGGCAGTGGCATGGGTGCGCATTACTTGCTCGCAGACCCGCTGTTGCGCGACTTTGACTGCGTGGAAATCGAAGAAGAGATGATGAACCTTGCTCGCGGATTTTATCCGTGGAACGCCCGTGGTTACGATGACCCGCGCATTCACATTTTCATTGATGACGCGCAGACGTTCTTCCTCACGAACCGCCGCAAGTACGACTTGATGATCAGCGTGCCGAGTAACCCGTGGGTGAGCGGTGTCGCAAGCTTGTTCAGCCATGAATTTTATGCGAAAATGCGTCGCTATATGAAACCGGGCGGACTTTGGGTGCAGTGGATTCAGACATACGAATTTAACGACTTGCTGTTCCTCAACATCTTGAAGGCGCTCGACGTGACGTTCCCGTATGTGAGTTTGTATAAAGCTCCCGAGGAACCGGACATTATCATTGTCGCAAGTGACGAGCCCGTGATGCAGCGCGCGATTGGAAGGTTCCATACGGATCCCGAACTCGTGAAGGAATTCAAGCGTATCCACCGCGATCCGGATTTCTTTGGCGAACAGAATTTCCTCTTTACGTCGAAGATGGTGAAGTCGCTCTTGGATGGCGTGGAACCGAACAGCACGTTTATCCCGATGGTCGATAACAAGGCGGAAGAAGCTCGCTTTGTGCATTCGAATGCGCGCATTGTGCAGGTGTTCGACAGCTGCGAAATTTGCTGGCCGGAATATCTGGATTCGGCGGATTATGCACTACGCAGACCGGTGATTGTTCAGTCGATGCTTAAAGCGGGGACGGACAAGTATCGCGAACGTGCGCTGTTGGCGTATATGAAGGAAGTAGAAAAACGCATGAAAATTTTCGATGGTATCTCGGCTATGCTTGCTGTGAACAGCAACGATTCTGTTAAGGTCGCCGATTCTCTGTCGGTTGCTTCTGCTAAAAATGTTGCTGATTCTGCGACGGCGGTCGATAGCCTCGTGCGTCCGAAATTCAAGGTTCCCGAATCTTCTCGGGAGTGGAAAAAGTTCCGCATGGAATATGTGGAATGGATGCGTGGCGTTCCGATGGAAGCGCGTGACACGAACAAGGTTTACGTAAAAATGCGTAACCTCGTGAATGCGGGGGCGCTGCCGGAATCGTTTGTGGATGAGTTCAACATCATGGAAGCGGCTCGTGCAAAGGATTACAAGTTGGCCGCATTCTATGTTGCGAATTTCTACGAGAAGTACGAGATTGGCGTGATGGATGAATTTTTCTTGCGCAATGCGATTTTGATTGCGTTCCTCGCGCACAACCCGACGCTCGCTGACGTGCTCTACAAGGAAGCTATCAAACCGCACGAAGAATTTACGCCTATCGAAAAACTCCTGATTCAGAAGGAAATCCCGCGAATCCGTAGAAAGTAACGGCTTGCGCTGTCCCTGAGTAAGTGGTGCGTATCTTGTCATCCTGAGTAAGCGAAGCGCATCTCGTCATTCTGAACCCCGAAAGGGGTGATTTACGATACTAGGGGCTTTAGCCCCTTAGTAGAGTTAGGCTCTTTGGGCCAGAATCCAGTTAATTCTTGAAGTGTGAAAAGGCGATGCCCGATTGTCATCCCGGACTTGTTCCGGGACGGGCATGACAAAATCATCATGCCGCGTTTGTGCTGTTTTTCAGTTGTTAATCGTCACTGGATGTTTCGCCCTGCGGGCTCAACATGACGGGATGCTTTGGGCTCAACATGACGGAACTGCAAAACAAAAGGAAGCGTTGGCGCTTCCTTTTAAATATTGTTATAACGATATTACCTAAAGCCTATAACCTAACTCCTAGCGACCTATTGACTAGAACAGGAACGAAATGCCGAGGTTCGTGTAGAACGTGAGGAGCGTAGAATTTGTGAACGACTGCTCGACTGTCAAACCTTGGTTGAGAAGGTTCGTAAAGCACTGGACAACGCGGAGGTTGATATGCGTATTTCTCGTGAGCATGTAGCCACCTTCGATAGCGAGGCCGACTTCCATGTTCGTCGAAACGAATGTGTTCGTGCTCGTGCCACCGCTATTGGCGACCACGCCGCCGTTGGCTTCGGAACTGAATTCCGTATCGCCCATCAGCTTAAGTCCGAGGTGCAGACCCGCTGCCGCGAAGAAATCGTATTGATCGAACGTGTAGCGGAACATAATCGGAAGCTCAAATAACATAATATTGAGTTTGGCCTTGTTCGTATAGACGTCCATGTCTTTTTCGTAGTAGTACCGGCGGTAGTTGAACGTGAGTTCCGGGACAAGGCTGAAGTTCTTTGTGAACATCGAAATTTTGATGATAAGACCTGCACCGGCATTCCAACCTGCGCCCCAACCATCGGAATTGGAACCGAGGAACGTGTTGAAACCACCCTGGATACGTGCTCCAAGGAACACGGACTGAGAAAATCCTTCACTGCGCTGCTTGCTGATTTCGGAACGCGAAGTCGTTTGCGTCTTGTACCTTGCGTATGCGCTGGCGTATTCTTCATCGTTTGCAAATTCGCTATCGGAAGTTCCGTCGTAAGAACTCGTGGATTGGCTTGCAGTCGAGGTGCTAGGGGAATCGGCTGAAATCCATTCATCGTCATCGGAACTAGATTGAGCGAAAGCACTCGTGGAGAGCGCTAAAACCATGGACGCGAAAAAGCAAGATTTTCTAAAAAGCATGACTGAATTATAACAAAACAAGGTTGGTTCAACGCCTTAAAAATATTTTATTAAGGGTCAAATGATAAGAAAAAATTGTTTACAGAGTGATAAACGTGTATAGGGGAACACAACAGATTGGAAATTGGGAAGAAATACCCCTAATTCCTTGTCGGTTGCGATTTTCGATTGAGTAAACTTTTGCTTACGTTTCAAGGAAAAATTGGTTTTTTATAAAGTAAGTTCGTAATTTGAGTATGAATCTTTGAGCTATTTTTTAGGGGGTCTTTTTTATGCTCAAAAGGAATCATGTTTCTGTGCTGGCGATGCTGGCGTCTTTCTCGTTGTTGCCGTTCACATCGTGCAGTGACGATGCTGGGAGTAACCCTGTGCCCGTGGCGACCGAATCGTCGAGCAGCGTGGCTATTTCAAGTTCGGAATCTTCCAGCAGTGAGGCGGTATCAAGACCAAAGTCTTCGAAATCGTCAGGGACGTCTGTTTATCAGGTGGAGGATTTACCTGAATGTAAGGCCGATAACGAAAACGTTGTCGATTCTGTGCAAGTCGGACCCTCGGAATGGACTTATTACGAGTGCAAGCAGGGAACTTGGAATGAATCCCTGTCTCAGAGAGCGTTGCGAATTCTTCCGACATGCAGTACGGAACGTGAAGGAGCTATTGACTCGATGCAAGTTCAGCTTTCGGATTCCGCTTCCTATTATCGAAATAATTACTATTTCAAATGCGAACAAGGAACTTGGATCGATTTGAACCACGCTGCTCCTTTAGCTGCCGCTGTTCAGGCTCAGTGCGAAGAAAACCATAATAGCGTCAGTCTCGCTTCTTATGATGACGTGCAAACGGATTACTGGTGTGGAGATTTGGTACTTGGTGCTGGCGGGGATCCGCGTTTTAATAGATTAAAAACGGCAAATATTGCGGTCTTCACTTATACCGATGCTGGATGGACTGAAGAAAAATGTGATGCTGCAAATGAAGGAAAAGTAGAGAAATACCATTATGCGCCTTACCATTCTTCAAAGGACTTGTATTTTAAATGTTCTAGCGGCAAATGGAATAATTTAGGTGAACAGAAACCGGAATAGATAATATCGGATTGATGTTTTTGTAACGTTCTTTTGCTACTGGCCCCGCAATGCGGGGCTTTTTAAGTTTCTATCTTTACACCCGAAAAATTTAATGAGGCCGCGGCGGTTCCGCCGGGGCACTAGAGGAAAAAATGGCAAAGTACAATCCGCAAGAGATCGAAACCAAGTGGCAGGCCTACTGGGAAGAACATCAGACTTTCAAGACGGGCACCGATAAGTCCAAGCCCAAGTATTACTGCCTGGACATGTTCCCGTACCCGAGTGGCGCAGGCCTCCATGTGGGCCACCCCGAAGGTTACACCGCCACCGACATCATCTGCCGCTACAAGCGCAGCCGCGGTTTCAACGTGCTTCACCCGATGGGTTGGGACGCTTTCGGTCTCCCTGCCGAACAGTACGCTATCCAGACCGGTACGCACCCGGCCATTACCACCAAGAAGAACTGCGACAATTTCCGCCGCCAGATCAAGCGCCTTGGCCTTAGCTACGACTGGAACAAGGAAGTCAACACCACCGACCCCAAGTATTACAAGTGGACGCAGTGGATTTTCAAGCGCCTTTACGGCACCTGGTTCGATGAAGACCAGCAGAAGGGCCGCCCCATCGAAGAACTCCCGATTCCGGCTGATGTCGAAGCTAAGGGTGCTGCCGAAGTCCGCAAGTACAAGGACGGCAAGCGCCTCGCATACTACGCCGACGCTCAGGTGTGGTGGTGCAAGCATTGCAAGATTGTGTGCGCGAACGAAGAAGTCTTGAACGACGGCAGCCACGAAAAGTGCGGCACCAAGGAAGTGGAACGCCGTAACCTCAAGCAGTGGCTCATGCGCATTCCTCTGTATGGCGACCGCCTGCTGAAGGGCCTCGACAAGCTCGACTGGCCGCAGGGCGTGAAGGACATGCAGAAGAACTGGATTGGCAAGAGCTACGGTGCCGAAGTGGA
>Ga0129307_1000573_pt1 | contig 54320 bp, 36 predicted proteins | sample P1105metagenome_FD_94437 | JGI IMG/M metagenome (GOLD analysis project Ga0129307, IMG submission 94437) | Capybara group fecal microbial communities from Wisconsin, USA - P1105 metagenome | ecosystem: Host-associated > Mammals > Digestive system > Large intestine > Fecal | place: USA: Wisconsin... | reverse complement strand
TAACAAACTCGACAACAACATGGACGAAATCTGGGACAACGAGATTTTGATTGACGTCCAGACTTTGAATATCGACTCAGCATCATTCACCGACATCCACAACTATGCAAAACAGCAGGCAGGCGAGGGTGCTTCACAGGAAAAGATTATGGAAGAGGTGAAGAAAGAAATGTTCCTCAACGTTGAGTTGCAGGGCAAGCACCGCAACCGTCGTACAGGTTCAGGCGGTATGCTCCTCGGTAAAGTCGAGAAGATCGGTGACGCTTTGAAAGGCAAGATCGACCTTAAAGAAGGCGACCGCATCGCTACATTGGTCTCATTGTCACTGACACCACTGCGCATCGATGAAATCATCGCCATCCGTCCGGACGTTGACCAGGTCGACATCAAAGGTAAGGCTATCCTCTTCGAAAGCGGTATCTACGCTAAGATTCCGAGCGACATGCCAGAGAAACTCGCATTGTCAGCATTGGACGTCGCTGGCGCTCCGGCACAGACAGCAAAACTCTGCCAGTATGGTCAGACAGTCGTCATCCTCGGCGCTGGTGGCAAATCAGGTATGCTCTGCGCTTACGAGGCTAAGAAACGCGTTGGCGTGACAGGTAAGGTGATCGGTATCGCCAACAGTCCTAAATCGACACAGCGTATCAAAGATCTCGGCTTCTGCGACATCGTCGAGAGCGCAGCAGGCATGACACCGGTTCAGGTTTATGAACTCGTCGAGAAACTCACAAACGGCAAGATGGCTGACGTGACAATCAATTGCGTGAACGTGCCGGATCAGGAAATGACAGCAGTCCTCTGCACAAAGGACGACGGTATCGTTTACTTCTTCTCAATGGCAACAAGCTTCACAAAGGCTTCATTGGGTGCTGAAGGTATCGGCTCAGACGTCAACATGATCATGGGTAATGGCTACACCAAGGGTCATGCAGAATACACACTGCAAGAACTCCGTGAGTGCCCGAAACTCCGCAAGATTTTTGAAGAACTTTATGCTTAATTGAGACCTTAGACGTTAGACGTTAGACCTTAGACCTTAGCCATTTGGGTTATCGTCTAAAGTCTAAAGTCTAAAGTCTAAAGTCTAAAGTCTGATAATTATGGGAGAATCAAGAAGAAAAATAATGTTTCCGAACGTCACTGATGAGCAGTGGAACGATTGGAAATGGCAGGTCAAGAACCGCATCGAGACCCTTGAGGACTTGAAGAAATATGTGAAATTGACTGAAGCCGAGGAAGAAGGCGTGAAGAAGACCCTTTCGACACTTCGTATGGCTATCACTCCATATTATCTGAGCCTCATCAACCCTGACGACCCGAACGACCCGGTCCGTCGCCAGGCTATCCCTACGGCTGCTGAGACACACATAGCACGCGCCGACTTGCTCGACCCGCTGCATGAGGACGAGGATTCACCTGTTCCAGGATTGACACACCGTTATCCTGACAGAGTGTTGTTCCTCATCACCGATATGTGCTCAATGTACTGCCGTCACTGCACACGCCGTCGTTTTGCAGGTCAGAAGGACGACGAATCACCAGCTGACAGAATCGAAAAAGCATTGGAATACATCGAGAAAACAGAATGTGTCCGCGACGTGTTGCTTTCAGGCGGCGACGCTTTGATGGTGAGCGACAAGAAGTTGGAATACATCATCGGTCGTCTCCGTCAGATCAAACATGTCGAGATCGTTCGTTTGGGAACACGTACACCTGTGGTCTGCCCACAGCGTATCACTCCTGAGCTCTGCGACATGCTGAAGAAGTATCATCCAATCTGGATCAACACACACTTCAACCACCCGAATGAGGTGACACCTGAATCATTCGCAGCTTGCGAAAGATTGGCAAATGCCGGTATCCCGTTGGGTAACCAGAGCGTGTTGTTGCGTGGCGTCAACGACTGCGTGTTCGTGATGCGTAACCTCGTCCACGAACTCGTGAAGATGCGTGTACGTCCGTACTACATCTATCAGTGCGACCTTTCAATGGGTCTGGAGCACTTCAGAACTCCGGTTTCGAAGGGTATCGAGATCATCGAAGGCTTGCGCGGCCACACCTCAGGCTTCTGCGTCCCGACATTCGTCGTCGATGCTCCAGGCGGTGGCGGCAAGACCCCGGTCATGCCACAGTATGTGATTTCACAGTCACCAGGCAGAGTGGTGTTGCGTAACTTCGAAGGCGTCATCACAACCTACACCGAGCCGGCAGAATATCACAGCGATTGCAACTGCCCTGAGTGCCAGGCACTTAAGAAGAGACTCGAGGCTGAGAGAGTTGAAGAAGTTGACAGAAACAAACCTGTCGATGGCGTGATCACATTGCTTGAAGGCGAGAAGATGAACATCGAACCGGCTCATCTCTATCGTCATGAGAGACAGAAACATAACAAATAAAAATAAGCTGTATGAGCGATAAAAATTATCAGAAAGTATCAAACTGGAAGATTATCTTCGTTTTGATAGTCATTGTTTGGATGATAAACATTTTGATGTCGTTTGTGTATAAGACACAGCCGAACTTCTTCATGTTTACATGGTTGACAAACCTCTTCTTGAGTTTGGTTGAGACGGTGCTTTTAGCACTTTTATGCTATGTTTTCTATCTTTTGTTCTTCAGAAAAAGTAGAAAAAATAGAGAAATAGAAGATAATGACGCTCAATAAGTTATGCCTTTTATAGAGGAACTTATCAAATACAGAAGCTGTTCTATCGTGGGGCTGGCGAAAAACACCGGCAAAACGGTGAGTCTGAACTATGTTTTGGGCCGCTTGCCCCTCGACAGGATGCGTATCGGACTGAGTTCCATTGGTATCGATGGTGAGACGACCGACCAGGTGACGAAGACGGCAAAGCCTGAGATAACCATACAAGAAGGCACATATTTCGGAACAAGCGAGAAACACTATCTGCAAAGGAGAGTAGTTTCGGAGCTGGTCGATGTGAGCGATGAGAACACTTCATTAGGAAGGATAGTGACGGCCAAGGCGCTGACTAAAGGCAAGATCCTGCTTTCGGGACCGTCGTCGAACCTCGGATTGAGGCGTTGGAAGACATCGATGGAGAAATACAACATCGATTTGATCATCATCGACGGGGCGCTTTCGCGAATGAGTCTGGCGTCACCGGCAACTAGCGAATCGATGATTCTGGCAACTGGAGCGGCCTATTCGGCGAACATAACAAACCTCGTACAGAAGACAGCATTCGTGGTGGATATGGTGAATCTGGATATGACATCGGAAGAAAATCGATTGAGGTTCAATGATATACACACGGGAGTGTGGGCTGTTGACGACGATGATGTGATGCATGACCTGAAGGTGACATCGTCGTTATCGACGAACATCAAGATCGACGGCATCGAGCATGTCAAAACGCTGTATATGAGCGGAGCGCTGACCGACGGCTTCATGGAGCACATCCGGACGAAGAAGGTTTTTAAGGAGACGGAGATTGTGGTGACTGATTTTACGAAGGTTTTCCTTACACCTATATTATATAAGGCGTTTGTGAGGGGAGGCGGCAAGATCAGTGTGATGATGAAAAGCAAGCTCATCGCGGTAACAGTGAACCCGACGGCACCAAATGGCATGGTGCTCGACTCGGACAGACTATGTAAAACAATGTCGGAAGCGATTGGACTTCCGGTTTATGATTTAAAGAAATGCGACTGAAACAACTCATAGAGCAACCCTGCGGTCTGAAATATATGATCGACAACCTCGACACCCACTCGGGTTTCGCGAGGCGAATGATTCTTGACACTGAAATGCCGACGGATGCTAAGGAAATACAAACTAACTATCAGATTCTCAAGCAGTTCTATAATGTTGTTAATGTAAAAGAGAACCAAAACCAGATCAACAACCTGCAGTTTAAACTCTGCAATCTGAAGGAGATCGGGGGCACGATTACCCATCTGCGCAACAAATACGTTCTGGATGACATTGAGCTTTTTGAGGTGAAGCATTTGGCGATGCTCGCTGGCGAGACTCAGGTGGTGATGGACAACTTGCAACTTGGCGAGAGCATTTTCATTCCGAATTTGGAAGAAGTGGTGAGCATTCTCGACCCAGACGGGATGAAGATTGCATCGTTTTACATCTACGATTCGTATTCCGAGAAGTTGAGCGAACTTCGCAGAAAGATGAAGGCAAAAGACGACTTCGACGAGGCGTTGTTCAGTGAGATGACATCCATTGAAGACGAGATTCGTGCCAAGCTGTCGATGCAGCTATCGAAATATGCTGATGAGCTCGAGGCGGCCCAGAAAGCATTGGGATTCATCGACTTAAACCTCGCCAAGGCGTTCCAAATGATAAAATACAACCTTTGTTTCCCGACAATAGCTGACAATGGTGAGACGCAGTACGAGGGATTGTTCAATCCGGAAGTGAAAGAGGCGCTCGAGTTGAGAAATCGTGATTTCCAACCGGTGCAAATCGCTTTCTGGAACAAGCCAACGCTGATTACAGGTGCCAACATGGGAGGCAAGACGGTGGTTTTGAAGACCTTGACGTTGTGCCAGTACCTGTTCCAGTTTGGATTTGGCATTCCTGCAACAAAAGCCAAAATTGATTTGAAAGATGAAATCTATTTCTGCATTGGCGATGAGCAGTCGATAGAGAAGGGGCTGTCGTCGTTTGCGGCGGAAATGAAAAATATTGATGCTGTGATTAAGGCATCGCGTGGAAAACGAAAAATCTTAGCGTTGATTGACGAACCGGCGAGGACTACGAACCCGAAAGAGGGAACGGCTTTGGTATCATCGTTGGTGAAAGTGCTTGAGGTTGAGAACATTAGCCTCGTCATGACAACGCATTACGATATAGAGCCAACTGATTCCAGAAGACTGAAAGTCAAAGGATTCGAAGACGGCAAAATGAACTACGAGCTTATTGAAGTCAAAGACGGCGAAGTTCCTCATGAAGCTTTGAATATCGCTGAAAGTTTGGGAATTGATAAAGAGTGGATTTCAAAAGCCCGTGAAATTTTGAAAATAAAAGAATAAATTAAAAATATAAAACTATGACAAGCAAATTAGGTCTTGATTTTACAAAAGTTGAGTATGCAAGAGGTTTGGCAAAGAAGATTGCCGACCAGGTGCAGGAGTTCGTTGAACAATATACTACCGTCGCGGTGGAGCGTACTTTGAGCCGTTTGATGGGTATCGACGGCGTCGATGAGAACCAGGTGCCGCTGCCAAACGTGGTGGTCGACACATTGAAAGAGAAAGGCGTGCTTAGTGAAGGCGTGCTGTTCTTCATCGCTAACGCTATGATTCAGACTGGCTTAAAGCCACAGGAAATCGCAGAACAAGTTGCAGCTGGTAAGCTCGACATCACAAAAGTGGTGACACGCGACCAGAAGAAGATTGCTGAGACATTGCAGCCGGTCATCGACGAGAACGTCGGTAAGATTCGTGCACGTCACGACAGACGTGATCATTATCTTAACACCATAGGCGAGGGCCCGAAGCCATACCTTTATATTATTGTGGCAACAGGTAACATCTACGAAGACGTTGTTCAGGCTCAGGCTGGTGCCCGTCAGGGTGCTGACGTCATCGCTGTGATTCGTACAACCGGTCAGTCGTTGCTCGACTATGTGCCATACGGCGCCACAACAGAAGGTTTCGGCGGTACATTCGCAACTCAGGAAAACTTCCGCATCATGCGTAAGGCTTTGGACGAGGTGGGCGAGGAGCTCGGCCGTTACATCCGTCTGTGTAACTACTGCTCAGGTCTCTGTATGCCTGAAATCGCCGTCATGGGTGCTTTCGAAGGCTTGGACGTGATGCTGAACGACGCATTGTACGGCATCTTGTTCCGCGATATCAACATGCAGCGTACTTTGATCGACCAGTACATGAGCCGTATCATCAACGGATTTGCCGGCGTCATCATCAACACTGGTGAGGATAACTACTTGACAACCGCTGACGCTGTCGAGGCAGCTCACACAGTTTTGGCATCAGACCTTATCAACGAACAGCTTGCATTCTCAGCAGGTTTGAAGGAAGAGCAGATGGGCTTGGGTCACGCTTTCGAGATGGACCCTATGCTTGAAAACGGTTTCCTCCTTGAGCTCGCACAGGCTCAGATGACACGTGAGATCTTCCCGAAGGCAACATTGAAATACATGCCTCCGACCAAGTTCATGACAGGTAACATTTTCCGCGGTCACATCCAGGATGCTCTGTTTAACATCATCGGAATCTGGACACATCAGGGAATCCAGCTGCTCGGTATGCCAACTGAGGCTATCCACACCCCGTTCATGAGCGACCGTTACCTCTCAATCGAGAACGCTAAATACATCTTCAACAACCTGCACAGCATAGGCGAGGAGATGGAGTTCAAAGAAGGCGGCATCTGCCGTGAACGTGCTAAGTTAGTGTTAAACAACACTATAGCATTGCTTGAGGAAATAGTGAAGGAAGGCTTGTTCACCGCTTTGGAAAAAGGTATCTTCGGTGATGTGAAACGTCCGAAGAACGGCGGTAAGGGTTTGGAAGGTGTTACACAAAAAGGTGAAAACTACTACAACCCATTCGTTGAGATAATGAAGGGAAAGAGATAACGAATGCATAGAATTCGTCCGTACGTTCTGCCGATAGCCATAGTGCTGGGACTTTTGTTTCACACATGGTGCGGTCTTATAAGAATAATAGTGCCATACCTCGTGTTCAGCATACTGTTGCTGAATTTCGCAGCGGTCGATGTGAAAAAGCTGCGGTTTTCGAAGATGGATGTCTGGCTGATGTTGTATCAGATTGTGGTGAGCATAGGGATGTATTATTTGCTTACTGCACTGAATGTCAATGAGATAGTGGCACAGGGAATATTGGTTGGTGTGTTATGCCCTGTGGCGGCATCGGTGGTGGTGATATCGTGTATGCTGGGCGCCAATCGCGAAACGGTGACGAGTTATACCATCATTGGCAATCTGATGGTGGCGGTGATGGCACCGATTTATTTCTCGTTCATCGGGACGAATCAGGAAATGACGTTTTTGACATCATTTCTGATGATATTCAAAAAAATAGGCACTGTAATAGCGCTTCCGTTCTTTGTGGCTTTGATTGGACAGAAATTCATGCCAAAGGTAAACGATTTCTTTTGCAGAATCAAAGGACTGTCGTTTTACCTTTGGGCGATGGCGTTGACCATAACATTAGGCCAGACAATAGATTTCATGTTCCTTAGTGGAAGAGAAAATCTATCGGCTATTATCTGGCTTGGCATTGCTTCGGTGGCATTCTGCGCGATTCAGTTCGGGCTCGGCAAATTCATCGGCTACAAATACGGTGACATTATAGCCGGAGGTCAGTTGCTGGGACAAAAAAACTCGGCCATGGGAATATGGATGGCAAACACTTATCTGAATCCGCTGGCATCGATTTTTCCTGCGATGTACTCTATTTGGCAGAATCTGTTCAATAGCATACAATTATGGTGGCATGATAAAAAAGTTTAGAGTTTAAAGTTTAGAGTTTAGAGTAGTTATAAAGTATAAAGTTATAAGTTTAATAAGAATATTATGAAATTTTTAAAGACAACCTTATTGATCATGGGAAGCATGGTTATTTTATCAGCATGTGATACTCGTTATAAAATCAAGGAGTATCCTATGACAGAACGCGACGAGACGGTCGTTGACGATTATTTTGGAACCAAGGTTTACGACCCTTACCGCTGGCTCGAGAACGACACCTCGGCTGCGACAGTGGCATGGGTTGAGACACAACGCGCTCTGACAAACGAATATCTTAGCCATATTCCGTTGAGGGCAAAATTAAAAGATAGATTGACGCAAATTGCTGATTATGAGAAATATGGTGTGCCGTCAAAGCGTTTTGGCAAGTATTTCTTCAGCAAGAATGACGGATTGCAGAACCAGAGCGTGTACTACGTACAGGAAGTGGACGGAGTGCCGGAGGTGTTGCTCGATCCTAACAAGCTTTCGGATGATGGCACTGTGTCGCTGGGCGGAATGAGTCTGTCGAATGATGGTAAGTACCTGGCATACACTATTCAGCGCAGTGGCTCCGACTGGGTTGAAATTTATGTGCTGGATGTGGCTACCAAGCAGCTGCTGCCCGACCATATTGAATGGGCAAAGTTCACTGATGCCAGCTGGTACAAGGATGGCTTCTTTTATGCCGCATACGACAAACCTGTGGCAGGCAAGGAGTTTTCCAATGTGAATGAAAATCATAAGATTTACTATCATAAACTTGGCGATTCTCAGGATAAGGATAAGCTCTTTTACGAGAATCCGAGCCAGCCGCGTTATTTCCATGGCGTAAGTGTGACTGACGACGAGCGTTATATGTTCTTATACGAAAGCGGTCAGGGTGCAGGACATACACTTTGGATGCGCGACATGGCCGATCCTAACGGTAAGTTCGTGCAGATAGCCTTCGATATGGACTACAATTATTCGCCAATTGACATCATCAACGGCAAGATGTACATCATGACCAACTACGATGCTCCGAAAGGACAGATCTGCGTGGTCAATGTCAACGATATGAATAAGGTGTCGATAGACAACTGGCAGGTGTTGCTTCCTGAGTCGGACAACGTGATGGTGTCGGCACAGATGGGAGCCGGCAAAATGATTGTGACTTACGACCAGGACGCCTCAAACCATGCCTTCGTATATGAACTCGATGGTACTTTGAAACATGAGATCAAATTCCCGACATTTGGAGCCACAGGTATTGTGAGCCGTTATGAAGAGCCTGAGATTTTCTATGCATTTACGTCATTCACATTCCCGACTACAATCTATCGCTATGATATTGAAACAAATAAGTCGATAGTGTTTCGCGCTCCTAAGGTTGATTTCAACCCTGAAGACTACACAACCGAACAGATATTCTATACCAGTAAGGACGGCACACGTGTTCCGATGTTCCTCACATATAAAAAAGGTATGAAGAAGAATGGTAAGAACCCGACTTTGCTTTATGGCTACGGCGGATTCAACATTACATTGAATCCGGGATTTTCGGTGATGCGCATTCCGTTCCTGGAGAGAGGAGGAATTTATGCAATGGCCAATTTGCGCGGAGGCAATGAATATGGTGAGCAGTGGCACTTGGCTGGCACTAAATTGCAAAAACAGAATGTGTTCGATGATTTTATCGCTGCCGGCGAATATCTAATTGATAACAAATACACTTCACCGGATTACCTGGCAGTCAACGGCGGCTCGAATGGCGGTTTGTTGGTCGGCGCTGTTGTAAACCAGCGTCCAGAACTGTTCCGTGTGGCTGTACCTCAGGTGGGTGTTATGGATATGCTTCGTTATCATTTGTTCACTATCGGTTGGAACTGGGCTAGCGATTACGGTACAAGTGCCGACAGCAAGGAGATGTTCGAGGCTTTGTACGCATATTCTCCGTTACATAACATCCAAAGTGGTGATAATGTGAAGTATCCGGCAATAATGGTTACAACAGCCGACCACGACGACCGTGTGGTGCCTGCGCATTCGTTTAAGTATGCTGCGACGCTTCAGGCGGCGCAAACCGGCGACGAACCCAAAATAATCCGCATCGACAGCAAAGCCGGTCATGGCGGTGGCAAACCGATGGCGAAGGTTATTGAAGAACAGGCCGACATCTACGCCTTTATACTTTATAACATGGGAATTGAATAATTAAAATATAGAATACAAATTTAAATATAAAACGATGAGACTCAGTTATTTGATGTTACTCTCTTTATCAATTTTATTGATAGGATGTGATGATAATACCGACAAAAAACAGAATTATGATCCAACGATTCCTGTTGAGATTTCTGTTGTAGGAATCGACAACGACAAGAATTATCGTAATTATGTCGGTACGATTAAAAGCGAGGTGAAAATAGCTCTTTCGTTCCCGCTGGGTGGTACTATAACTGATATTTATGTCAACAATGGACAGAAAGTCAAGAAAGGCGCCATCATTGCAAAGGTTGACGAAACTACCGCCAGAAGTTTGCATAATGCGGCTCTGGCTTCATTAAACCAGGCGGAAGACGGTTACCAACGTCTGAAACAGGTGCACGAGGAAGGCGGCATCAGCGATGTCCGTTGGGTGCAGATGGAGACAGACCTGGAGAAGGCCAGACAGGCAGAGATATCGACACGCAAACATCTTGAAGATTGCACTATTTATGCTCCACAAGATGGTATAATCAGCATGGGTGACCGTGTGATTGGCGAGTATATGCGCCCGTCAGAGACATTCTGTAACATCATCGATATTGACAAACTCATTGTCGAATTCTCTGTGCCTGAGAAAGAAGTGGGTATGATTAATAAAGGTGATAAAGGGGTAGCCGAGATACAGGCACTTGGCGTCGTAGATCAAACAATTGTGATTTCTGATAAATCCGTTGTTTCGAATCCTTTCGGACATACCTACACGGTGAAAGCCAAAATCGATCTTGACGATAAAAATGCGCTTCCTGGCATGGTCGTTAAGATTCGTCTCAGCACTACAGCGCATTCCGGTGTTATTATACCTGCATCATGCGTACAGACTGTGTCAGACGGACTCGCCGTATGGACGCTGAAGAACGGTAGATCATACCGCCGCATCATCGAGGTTGGCGACTTTGTGAAAAATGGCGTGCTTGTCGAAAAAGGCCTCGAATTTGGCGACACCATTGTCACGGTAGGTTACCAGAAACTGTTCAATGGAGCTAAAGTTTCTTTTTAAATAATTCATAATCAATAAATTAGAAACTATGGCTCGGAAAAGAAATATTGTCGAAGCTGCTATGAAGAACAGTAATTTGGTGTTCTTCTTTATGGCAGTTATCGTTATTTTCGGATTTTTCGCACTTCCTCGCTTGAAGAAGAACGAGTTTCCGGATGTGACGATACGTACCGGCGTGGTGGCGGTGGTGTATCCGGGTGCCTCGGCCGACGAGATAGAGCAGAGGGTGGCAGGCGTTACCGAACAGTATCTGTTCACCTTCGCCGATGTTGATAAAAGCAAGACCTATTCTTATTCCAAAGACGGCATGCTGATTATCATCGTCAACCTCAACAACGATTGCGTTGACGCTAAGATGACATGGTCGCGTATTCGTCAGGGATTGGTGCTTTTCAAGACTACCGACTTGCCGAAAGGTGTCTTGGCCACTGCGGTTATCGATGACTTCGGTAATGCTTCGTCATTGCTGCTTGCCATTGAAAGCGACCAGCGTTCATCGCGAGAACTGCGTGAGTTTGCCGATAAACTCGCCAATAAGCTTCGTACCATTAAGACAATGGGTAACATCAAGATTGTGGGTGAGCAAAAAGAAGAGATCGCTGTATACATGGACCCGGCTCGCATGACGCAATATGCAGTTTCACCAGGCGTTGTGACAACTGAACTGGCAGCGCACAGTTTGCGAACCATCTCGGGTAAGGTTGACAATGAGGATGGTCAGGCTTTGATTCATGTGGAGGTGCCTATCGACGACTTATACACATTGAATGAGTTGGTCATCTTCTCTGATCCTGCAACAGGTCAGACTGTGAAGCTTCGCGATGTGGCACGCCTCGAGCGTCGCTATCAAGAGGCATCGCAGTATATCCAATATTCAGATAGTATTGTCGACAATAACCACTGCCTGATGTTCTCTATGGAGATGCGCCCTGGTTACAACGTGGTTGCATTTGGCGAAGAGGTGAACCAGAAAATCGACGCATTCCTTGCAACAGCGCCACCTGATATTAAAGTACACCGAATCACCGACCAGCCTGTGGTGGTCAACAAGTCGGTGTTGTCGTTCTTGAGAGACCTTATTGAAGCTATTATCATAGTTATCTTGGTGATGCTTATGTTGTTCCCGTTGAGGACCGCGTTGGTGTCGTCAACTTCAGTGCCGGTGTGTATCGCTGCTGCATGGGCAATCATGTACTTGCTCGGAATGGAACTGAACACAGTGACTTTGGCAGCTCTCATCGTTGTCTTGGGTATGATTGTGGACGATTCGGTTGTCGTTATTGACGGTTACACCGACATGTTGGCGGAAGGGCACTCGCGCTGGTATTCGGCGGCGGTATCAACCAAGAGCCTCATGACGTCAATGCTCATCGCTACTTGTTCCATCTCGTGTATGTTCTTCCCGATGCTGCCGCTTATGAACGGCACTAATATGGGCGACTTCATCAAGCTGTTCCCATGGGCGATCTTCATTACGTTGGCATGCAGTTTCTTGTATGCCATTTGGGTGATTCCGTACATGTCGGCAAGGATGATTGCACCTCAGAATCCTAATAAACGTTCAAGATTTGAGAAAATTCAAGCTAAGTTCTTTGAGTTGCTGCAAAACGGGTATAAGAAGCTGCTTAATTTGTGCTTCCGCCATAAATGGGCAACAGTTTTTACTGCTGTGTTGTCAGTGTTTATTGGTGTTTTCTTCTTCACTAAGATTAATATGCAGATGCTTCCGAAGGCCGAGCGTGACAGCTTTGCCGTTGAGATACATCTGGCCTACGGCAGCTCTATCGAAGAGACGGCAGCTGTGGCTGATTCGCTGACCAAGATTTTAAAAGCCGACAAACGTGTAAAATCGGTGACTGCATTTATCGGAATGGCATCGCCGCGTTTCCACATGACATATGCTCCGGAGCCTATGCCGACAAACGCCTACGCGCAGTTTATCGTCATAACTGAGTCGGATAATGCCACCAAGGAAATGATGAACGAATATCCGAAGAAGTTTGAGAATTACTTCCCGATAGCTCAGATTCGTTTCAAACAAATGGATTATCAGATAGTTAATGCACCTGTTGAATATTACATTAAAGGTGATGACTACGAGCAACTCAGCATCGTCAGCGACTCTATCCTGACATTCATGAAGAAGGACCCGAACCTGTTTTATGTACATTCTGATTATGATGAGTCGGAAGAGGTTATTCAGGTTGAACTCGACATGGAAGAAGCCAGCCGACTCGGTGTGGCACAGTCGGTATTGTCGGTATATTTGGCAAGTGCCCTTACGGGAAGCAGCATCGTATCATTGTGGGAAGGCGGTTATAATCTTCATACAACGGTATATACCGAAGGCGTTCATGATATTGATTATGAGGGTCTTGGCGATATGTTGATTCCGACATCTAAACCAGGCGAGTGGGTGCCTCTGCGTCAGGTGGCGAAGCTGGTGCCGATGTTCAAGCATTGTAACATGCCTCATCGTAACGGCATGAAATGTATCACAGTGGCTGCCGATGTCGTGCCTGGAGCCGGACAGCTCAGAGAGTTTGCCAAGATTAACGATTACATCGAGACATTGAATATTTCTGATGATATTATCATCGAAGAAGGTGGCTCGATGGCTGTGACCAGGGAGACCGTGCCGTCACTCATTCAATCAATTGTGGCCGCTATAGTGGTGATGTTTATAGTGCTTATTATCCACTATGCGAAGATTGGAATCTCTATGCTGTCGCTGTCAGTGTCGGTGCTTTGTATCTTCGGTGCCACTTTCGGATTGTGGCTGTTCGGCCTGGATATGTCTGTGACTGCCATCTTAGGCGTCATATCGCTTATCGGTATCATTGTACGTAATGCCATCATCATGTATGACTATGCCGCTGAGCTTCGTGAGAAAGAACATCTGTCGGTGCATCAGGCGGCCTATGAGGCTGGTTTGCGTCGTATGAGGCCGATTTTCCTGACTTCAGCGACTACAGCTTTGGGTGTGATTCCGATGATTCTGGCTAAGACCTTGCTTTGGGAACCGATGGGCGTGGTGATTTGTTTTGGCACAATATTCACTTTCCCGCTTGTGGTGACAGTGTTGCCGGTGACTTATTGCCTTGCATTTGATGCTGGTGAACGCGACAAGAAAATCTTAAACAGAATCAATATGGATTTCTTGAAGAGGTTTGACAGACGCGACAAACGCAACGAGAAAAGAAACAGAATGGAGCAGGAAATTTTAGATTATTAGAATTATGAAAAGATATGTTTTAATATTGATATTGGCATTCATGGCTTTGGGTTTGAAAGCCCAAAACGCTGATGTCTTGACTCTTGACTCATGTTTCGCATTGGCAAGAGCAAACAATGCTCAGTTCAAGACCAATCAGCTTGAGATAGAAAAAGCCAAGGAGGTCAAGAAACAGGTATTCACAAAGTATTTTCCACAGGTCAGTGCCAATTATTGGGCATACTATGCGGCTAAGCCTATGATAGAGTATGGCGTTGATGATATTCACGACGACTTCGGTGAGATTTTGAAGGCTATAATCGAATTCCTTAACAATAATGTAGGATTGAATGTGCCTGAAGAAATTGAATTGATGCAATACGGTCACAGTGTAAGTGCCATGGCTATTCAGCCAATATATGCTGGCGGACGTGTGCGTGCCGGCAACCAACTGGCCAAACTTGGCATAGAAGCCGCTGAACTGAAGGCTCAAGTGTCGGATAGAGATTTGATGGAAAGCATTGAATCGACATATTATCTGGTTATAGGTTTGCAATCGAAAGTGGCTACGCTTGAGTCGGCGTTGACTTTAATCGATTCTTTGGACCGCGTGGCCGATGTGGCACTGAAAGCAGGTCTTGTAACCAAGAACGACCAGTTGCGTGTGGCATTGGAACGCAACAAGTACAAAGCTCTCCAGCTGCAGCTGAACAATGGCATCAAACTGGCTTCACAATTGTTGTGTCAGGAAATCGGAATTGATTATCCTGTTGAGGGGCTGAATCTTGACAATAATTTGGAAAATGCTGATTTCCAAGTGGAGATTGAAGGTTTTGAACGCCCTGAAATGCGACTCTTACAGCTTCAGATTGATGCGGAAGTGTTTTACAAACGTCTGTCAAGGGGAGAGGCTTTGCCTCAAGTCGGCATTGGAGCAACAACGTGGTATGGTAATATGATTACTGATTACAAGCTAAACGCTATGTTGTTTGCCCGACTGGAGGTGCCGATTACGAAATGGTGGGAGACATCACATAAGATCAAAGAGCATAATCTCAAGATAGAACAATACAAAATTATGCAGCAGGATTTGACTGAAAAGATGTCGCTTCAGGAGGAACAGTCTTACAATCAGATGATTGAGGCTCAGGCATTGCTGGAATCAGACAAATCGGCTCTTGACATGGCTCGGGAAAACTATCGTGTGGACGAGTTGAACTATCGCGCAGGTATTACGACAATTACCGACGTGTTGGAGGCTAACGCGTTGCTTCTTCAAGCACAAAACGCAATCACTGACCGTCAGATAACTTATGTGTCGGCCAAACGTAGATATCATGATCTGACAGGTAAATAAAATTATAAACACAAAATAATAATGCTATGAAAAGAAAGCTTATCTCCTTATTTATGATTTCAATGCTGTGCATACCTTTGTCAGCACAGCGTATTGTTGAAGCTAATGATGACTTTGCCGATTACAAGCGCAATAGCGTTTCGGTGGTTTGGACCAGATATAACGACAGATTTGACAGCAATGTCGAAGCTGCTTTGTCTAGTTTTGGATTGGGCAGAAAATTTGATGTCAACAAGATTGGTACAAAGAATGTTACATTGAGTGTCAGCCGTTTCGTTGAAAAAACTAACAGCCTTAAAGGCTATCAGCCGGATGGCTTTACAGCAAGAAACATCATGAATTGCCTGAATGAGGCTGAGGTCGGAAAACAGATATTCAATTATGTGCTGCAACGTGACGCTGATGGTCGTTTCAGCCGTCAGGTTCTCGATGAGCGCGGACTTTGGAACGCTACGGATAAGGATGCCATTGAGGCTCAGATGACACAGGTTGATGCTTTGGGTCAGAACGGCGAGGCTCTGATTGAAAAGAGTTATGTCGTAGTTATTGATGTTAAAAATCCTACCATGAAAGAAAAGCAGACTGTTGACAGCAAGGGCAATAAAGTGACTAAGAAGTACTGGACAGTCGATATGGGCGGTTATGTGTTCAAAATCAGCAACGGACATGAAACAGCAGTCAGAGTGCTGGATGACATGTGGATTTATGATAAAGATGATGCAGCGACACGTGCCGCAAAGAAAAAGGCATACGATGACCTTGAAATAAATATGGTTTTGGAAGATGCAGTAGGTGTCACGGGCATTGATGAAGATTTGCAGAAAGCCATTGAGAACGGTGCTAGAAGCTTAGTTGGAAAGATGGTGAAGGATATTCCGGCATGGCAAGTGGCTATAGATTGTGAAACTGTAAAACCATTCATTACAGCCAAGATCGGTACCAAAGAAGGCGTGCGCAACGGACATCGTTACGCTATATTCGGACAGGTATACAACCCGAAAAAAGAAGTGAACGAATTCAGACGTAAAGGCTTTGTCAGAGCTACAGTTGTGGCCGACAACATGAGGGTGGCCGACGGTCATGCCGATTCGACATATTTCTACAGAATTTCAGGCGTAAAGCCTTTGAAGGGCAATGAGATCCTTAAGGAGAAAAAAGATTTCGGCTTGGGCATCAGTGTTGATTACACTCTGAACGGCAGCTCGGGAGCTCCAAAGGAAACCCGCACTTTCGGCTCGTTCTCAATGGTGAATTTGGGCTTCGATTTCCTTCTGAATATCGGAAAACGTGGATTCAGTCAGTATGTCACTATAAACTTCGGTTTGGATAACATGAGCGGTGACCATATTTTGCAAGGACATAATGAATTTGGTGAGTATAGAATGATTTACAATGAAGACGGTGAGTTCTTATTCAAGAAAGGAGCTGTGTTCTTCAATGGATCGTTAGGCTATATGTGCGGCATAAAAGTGTATCATTTCCTTGAGATTCAGCCATATCTCAGAGTTGGTGCCGATGTCTATGGCGGCTCGAAAGTATCGCTAAACAAATTGAAGGAACTTGCTGAAATCGAAGGCTATACTCCAAAAGAGGAGATGACAGAGGATAACACCAAGACAAAGGCATATTTATATCTCGATCCAGGTGTACGTTTCGCATTCAACATTTACTATCCGGTGCAGATTTATACACAAGTCAACTATAATGTCAATATCTGGGGTTTTGATGCATATAAAGTCATCAACGATTATCTGAAAGACTCCGGATACGGTCACTCACACGGACTGGGTTTGGCTTTCGGTGTCAGATGCTGTTTCTAATGTTCAAATTTAAATAACAAATACTATGAAAAAGATTTTATTGATAACATTAACCGCTCTATTCGCATTTATGTCGATGGAGGGCTTTGCGCAGTCGCAAAGAAAAAAACGCGCGGCTATTTTCACCAACCCGCAGAACTATGACGCTCAAGTGATAGCCGTTGGCACTACCGGTACCAAGTATATCTATGTGTCTGGCACAGGCAAGAAACTGGAAGGCGCTTTGTTCCAGGCACAACAGAATGCCATTCACGCATGTATATTCAAAAACATTCCTGGTACCCCTCAAGCTGAAGGCGTGCCGGCATTGTACGACGCTCAAGAACCAAAACCAGAAGATGAGGAATTCTTCGATGAATTCTTCGCCCCGGACGGTATGTATCTGAGCTTTATCGCCAACCGCAGCACTCTGAAACCGGAAGGTAAGGATGTGGTTGATATTGGCAAGGGTTATTTCCAGGTGCGTTTGAAAGTGCAGGTTAGTTACGACCAATTGAAAAAGTATCTCGTCGACAACGGTAAAGTGAAGGCTTTTGCAGCCGACCTGCAGGGTGTGGCAAAGCCGAAGATGATAATCTTCCCATCGGACGAATGGTGCAAAAAAGCCGGTTACACCGACAAGAACGGCAATCCCGACTATAACAAAGCTTTGTCGGATGACAATCTGCGCGACATGATCGCGACTTTCGAAGGCTTTATGAGTAAGGCGGGATACGAAATCAACGACCTCCGTCAGGAACTTAACGATTACAAGACCTCGCGTGCTTATGACGCTGCCGAGGAATACGGCAACGAGAAAGCCGCTACCATGAAAGACATGTTGGAATCGGCTGTGCGTGCCGATATGCGCATTGAATTCGATTATCGTATGAAGAATGAGGCTGGTAAACAGTATGTTGAGTTTAATATCGGAGTGTACGACGCTGCCACCAACAAGGCTTTATTCTCAAATGTGGCTCGTGGCACAGCTGTTTCAGGCAACGCTCAGCTGGTCAACCAATTGAAGGAGGCTATTCAGAATATTCAGGATCACTTCCTCAGCCAAATCAACGAGAAATTTGCCAAGATGGCCAAGGAAGGCCGTGAAATTATTGTGGTTTGCGACAGATTCGCTTCGTGCGATATCACCTTCAACTCGACATTTGACGGCGACAAGCTTTCGTTAATCATCAATGATTACGTCGAATCGGAAGTGGTTGAGGGTACAAGTTTCACCACTGATATTGCTACTGCCAACAAACTCAAATATTCTCAGGTTCACATTCCGCTCTTCAAGGAAAAGAAAAACAGAAGAACTGGCAAGACCACCACAGTGGCTCAATATGCCAAGGACTTCGGCGACGGACTGGCAGCTTATATCACTGAGGTGACAGGTGAGCCTTGCCGTGTCGAGCCTCGCGGAGTCGGTAGAGTTTTCATTACATTAGGAATTGACGCAACAGAGGAGGAATAATTATGAAAAAATTATTGATTATAGCTTGCACATTATTTGTGGCAATGCCGTTGTTTGCACAGGAGAAAGCAGCCAATCTGGACGACAAACAGCGTATCTGCATCACTGCTTTCATGGATCCGGAGATTGAGATTCCGGCCACTGCACAAAAGATTTTGCTCGACAGAATGAACAAGGCCATACTTAAAAACGGTCTGGGTAGTTCGGAAGGCGAGCGTTTCATAATGACAGCCAATGTCAACCAACTCGATGTTGAGACCACAGCTACAGCTCCTGTGATGTATGTGATTGAACTAGAGGCTACATTCTTCATAGGCGACGGCATCGATGGTACTCTGTTCTCGCAGGGTTCAATCAATGTGAAAGGTGCTGACGATTCTGAAGAAAAGGCATATCTGGACGCCATTAAGAAGATTAAAGTAAACGATCCGGCATTTAAGAGAATGATTACGATAGCCAAGGAAAATATCGTGAATTATTACAATACAAAATGCAACTTTATCATTTCAGGCGCACAGACAATGGCTAAGAATCAGCAGTACGATGATGCTATCTTCGAACTGACACGCGTGCCTGATATCTGCGAGGAATGCTATAAACGTAGCATGCAGGAGGCTGCAGCGGTTTATCAGAAGAAGATTGACGAGGAAGGCGCTGCATTGATCAGTCAGGCCAGAAGCGAATGGTCGAAAGGTCAGAATAGAGCTGCTGCTGATAAAGCCGGAGCTTATCTTGTGAAGATTAATCCTCAGAGTAAAGCCTATGCTGAAGGTGTAGCATTATTCAACCAAATGGATAACAGCATCAAGGCCAAAGACCAGCAGGCATGGGATTATAAGATGCAGAAGCAGCAGAACGATGCCAACATCGAGCAGGCTAGGATAGAGGCTGCCAAAGAGGTTGCTGTGGCTCAGGCGAAAAGCAAAAAACGCCATTACAGCTTGATTACCATACGCAAATGGTGGGGAAAGAAGAAGTAATTACAATGTGAGTTTCTTGTGCGCGTGGGCTTCAACTACGTTGATGACATAGTCGCCAAGTTTCTCACATTCACATATGATATCCATATACTGTATACCGGCCTGATAGTTGTATTGGTGTTCGTTTATGTCGTTGACGTTGGCCTCTCTAAGCTGGGTACGGTAATTGTTGATTTCGTTTTCTATATTCAACGATTCGTTGATATCAACGAGGTTCTTGTCGTCGTCAAGCACTTTCTGCATATGCTCCAAAGCATTGTTGCATAGCTGGAACATGTGACGGATGTGCACTTTTTGCTCGTCGGTGAAATGCTCTTTCTTGGTGTGCTTCTGGTTGATGGTGCGCGCCAGATTGTAACAGCTGTCGCAGATACTCTCAATTTCACCCACTTCACGCAGCATGTAGCGGATTTTAACCTTACTTTCGTCGCTCAAATGACCGGCTGTAACCATGTTGAGATAGTTGGCTATCTCGATTTCCATATTGTCGGATATGCTTTCGTACTTCTCTATCCTTGTGAATAGCTTGCTGAAATCTTCATCGTTTTTGGTCTCGAAAAGCAGCGTGGGTATAAATCCGAACATACGGTTGGTTCGTACAGCGTACAGACTTATTTCTTTCTGAGCCTGGAAGATGGAAAGCTCGGCTGTTGACAGCAATCCTCCTGATATGAATTTCAGCCGCGACTCTTCGTCGTCTTCCAAAACATTAGGCTTAATCACTTTGCATACAAATCGTTCGATGGTATGAATGAATCCAATTTGCAGCAAGGTGTTGGCTATGTTGAAAGATGAGTGGAATGTGGCCAGAACCACCGATATCATGGCTAAGTTCTCGGCATAATCAGGACTGTCGGGGGTTATGAAACGGTCGAAACCGACAATGTTGCACACGAGGTTGAGGAACGGTTTAAGCAGAATGATAGCCCAGGTGACACCTACCACATTGATACTCAAGTGCGCGAAGGCGGCGCGGCGAGCCTGTGTGTTGGTGCCCAAGGCCAAAATGTTAGCTGTGATTGTGGTGCCGATGTTCTCACCCAACACAAGCATGATACCTTGTTCAATGTGCAATACTCCTGTCGAGCACAGAATCATGGTGATAGCCATTATGGCGGCGCTCGACTGCATTATTAAAGTCAGCAATGTCCCCATGAACAGAAAGAGTATTGAATTCCATATGCTAGGCTCGTTGAACCTTGCGAAGAATGAGCTGATGGCGGCATTGGTCGTGGGATCCTGAACCAAGGTGAAACCTGTCTCCTTTAAAGTGCTCAGACCTAAGAATAGAAAGGCGACACCGAAAAGGAAATCGCCTAAGATGCGTCGTTTTTTGATGTATAGCAGTATTATTCCGACGAAAAATGCCGGAAAAACAAAGTCGGAAATGTTGAACGAGAAACCAAGCGACATAATCCAAGCCGTTACGGTGGTTCCGATGTGCGCGCCCATAATAACCGAAATGGCTTGAGCCAGAGTCAGTAGCCCGGCGTTGACAAATGACACTGTCATAAGTGTGGTGGCTGTTGACGACTGTACCGCCGAGGTGACGAATATACCCGTTAGCATGCCTGTGAAACGGTTGGTTGTCATAGTGCCCAAAACACGACGCAGCTGTGGACCGGCCATTTTCTGCAGAGCGTCACTCATAAACTTCATGCCGTACATCAACAGTGCCAGGCATCCTAAAAGCTTAACAAAGATATAGAAGCTCATTTCCGCGAAATTTTACTGCAGTTGTTTAAAAGTTGTTTGACTTTAGATATAAAAAATTATCATTCACCAACCGGATGGCATCTTCTGTCAAGCCCTTGTCAATGAGCATGAGCTCTTGAATGTCGTCTGCCATCCAGTAGGTGATGAGGATTCGTTCGTCGAGTTGCAGAACCTTTGCCAGCTTTTTGACTTCGGCCAGCTCAATCTTGAGGCGGCCATTTTCTTTGCGCAGGTATTTTGTCACTGACATGCCTAGCAATTGTGCCATTTGTTTTTGTGTCAGTGCCGAGTAAATCCGTTGCTTTTTGATAGCCTCGCGTAGCATTCCGACTCGAATGTTAATGGTTTACTTGTCAATTGTTGCCAAGAACTCCTCGTTGGAAATCGTCTTGGATATTCTGTCTTTGAGAAATTCCATGGCCTCCACCGGTGTCATGTCGGCGAAGTGATTGCGCAATGCCCATACACGGGCCAAGGTGCGCTCGTCGACCAAGAGGTCGTCGCGGCGTGTGCCCGATGCCACAATGTCGATAGCAGGGTAGATGCGCTTGTTCGACAGACGGCGGTCGAGCTGGAGCTCCATATTGCCGGTGCCTTTGAACTCTTCGAAGATAACCTCGTCCATCTTTGAGCCGGTGTCGATCAAAGCGGTGGCGAGAATTGTCAGTGAGCCGCCGCCTTCGATGTTACGCGCTGCGCCGAAGAAACGTTTAGGCTTTTGCAGGGCGTTGGCTTCGACACCACCCGACAGCACTTTACCTGATGCCGGCGAAACAGTGTTGTAAGCACGTGCCAGACGCGTGATGGAGTCAAGAAGGATGACGACGTCGTGGCCGCATTCTGTAAGGCGCTTTGCCTTCTCGAGCACGATGTTGGCGATCTTGACATGCTTGTCGGCCGGCTCGTCGAATGTTGACGAAATAACCTCAGCCTTTACGCTGCGAGCCATGTCGGTGACCTCTTCAGGACGTTCGTCGATCAATAATATAATAAGGTATACCTCAGGATGATTGGCGGCTATTGCGTTGGCCACTTCCTTAAGCAATACTGTTTTACCAGTTTTTGGCTGTGCCACGATAAGACCACGCTGACCTTTGCCTATAGGAGCAAAGAGGTCCATGATTCTGGTGGAGACAGTGCCGCCCTGATGCCCTGTGATTTTGAATTTTTCATCAGGGAACAAAGGTGTCAGGAAGTCGAACGGGATACGGTCGCGCACCTCGTCGGGATTGCGTCCGTTGATTTTATCGACCTTTACCAATGGGAAGAACTTTTCACCGTTCTTAGGAGGGCGGATCATACCCAGTATTGTGTCGCCGGTTTTCAGACCGAACAGTTTTATCTGCGACTGTGAGACATAAATGTCATCAGGCGAATTGAGATAATTGTAATCGGCTGAGCGCAGGAAACCGAAACCGTCGGGCATGATTTCCAGCACACCTTCGGCCTGCACCACGCCGTCAAACTCTGAAATGAGCTCGTCGTGTTTGGGATATTGCTGCTGTTGTGCTGCCTGCTGTGGCTGCTGCTTGGGAAGAATCTCGTATGTGGCTTGTTTTTCCTCAAACATAGGAGTTACGTTCTCGGTGCTCTCAACCGCCTCGATAACAGGTTCCTCTTCGTTGCTCTCATTTAATATTTCGTTGGCCTCGTCAACAACAGCCGGTTTTTGGCGAGGATATGACACGTGGTAGGCTGTCTTTTCGCTGTCGCCGTTGTTTTCAAAAGTGGTCTTGATGACGTCGGTGCGTTTGCCTATTCTTGGACGGCGTCCACGACGCGGACCTTCGGGCGCTGCTTCTTGAGTGGCTTCAGGAGCCGGTTCAGCTTCAGGAGCTGGTTCGGCTTTAGGAGCCGGCGCTGTTTCTTCCGGTTCCACTACTTTTTTCTTTCTGCCTGGCCTGCCTTTGGGCTTGGGCATGGCAGGAGTCTCAGACTCGGCCTGACGGTTGATAATACTGTACACAAGGTTTTCTTTTGGCACATTGACATCGTTCACACCAATCTTAATCGCTATCTCTTTGAGCTCGGCAAGTGACTTGTCGTTTAATTCAAAAATGTCATACATAAAAACTTAAACTTGAATTTTTTTGGAACGGATTAGTTCCTCGAAATGGAACAATAACAAATGGTCTTGTTCATTTGACGGCGCAAAAATAACATTTATTTTCATACCGCAACAAAAAAAATGTTATTTTTGCGCAAAATTATTGATATGATTCAAAGAAGACAGACTATTTTCATGCTTTTAGCAGCAATTGCAAGCGCTTTGCTGTTTTTTATGCCCTTGATTTCATTTGTTGCCAATGGTAATGCCATGCGTTTTACCATTTTTGGAATTCAAAACCCAATTGAAACGATGTCATTGTCAACGACATACACATGGCCGCTTGTCTTACTGACTGTTTTGATGACAGCAGTTCCGCTAATAACCATATTCCTTTATAAAAAACGTGAGCTTCAGGTGAGACTTTGCCGTTTGAACATGCTCTTTAATATTGTTTTCCTCGGATTAGTGTTTTTGTACTATGAAAACGATGTTCTCAGTGTTTGTCTGGCAGTTGAAAATGACATCTACAGCCTTGATGTGGCATATTTCATCGGAATGGCAATCCCGTTGGTGAACATCGTGCTTGAAATGTTTGCAATTAGAGGCGTTAAGAAAGATATCGCACTGCTGAAGTCAATTGATAGACTCCGTTAATTCCTGGTTTTTTCGTACAACTCCATATTCTTGATTTCTCTTCCATCAATTTGGAAGCGCACCATGGTGATGACTTTGTGGAAGCCGCTGTTGCCTGCTGCTCCGGGGTTGATGTGCAACAGCTTGTAATGTTTATCGTTCATCACCTTTAAAATATGTGAGTGTCCGCTGATGAAAATATCGGGTTTCTCTTCGATTATCAGTTTTTCTATTTCAGGTTCATAATGGTTAGGGTAGCCGCCGATGTGTGTCATCATCACAACCACTTTCTCTACGGCGAAAATGTTGATCCAGTCAAACATCCTGCGGACTTTATAGTCGTCGATGTTGCCATAAACAGCCCTCAATGGCTTGAAGGCCGACAAAGCATCGGCGACATCGGCCGAGCCGATGTCGCCTGCATGCCATATCTCGTCGCAGTCCTTGAAAAACTCAAAGACCGCTGGATTAAGCCATCCGTGTGTGTCAGACAATAATCCTATTTTTGTCATGATTACGGAATCTTATATGAAATGCCGATGCTCAACACTTCCTTGAACTGACGGAATGTAGGACCGCTGATAGGTTTGATGTCCTCATCATAAACCAAACGTGCTGTCAGGTTGCAGCTCAACCAGTCGTTGACTTTCATGACAAGAGCGTTGTCCCAGTCGAAAACAACAGGGCAGGTGTATTTCTCGTCAAGTGCGTTCAAATCAGATGATTTATGCAGATAGTCATAGAAAGCGATGAGTTTTGAGCTAAATGTAACATTTTCAAAAATCTCGTAGTTGAACTCTGCTGTCAACTGAGCACCAAGTTCCCAACGGGTCTTCTCACCATGTTTGATTAATTCTCCAGTTTCTTCGTCATAATGGGCTTTCTTGACACCAAATGCGCCTTCATCAGCGAGTTTCTGGTCGTTGACGACTATAAGTTTGCATGTGAGAGGAGAGATGTTGACTTTGAAGTGCTCGTTCGGAGCCCACTGGACACCAACACCTAAAGTGAAGTAACCAGGAGCCATGAAACCTGATATGCGGTTGGTGCTGTCGGCAGCGTAGTTGTAACCATTGGCAAACTGGCTCTGGAATGTGAAGTCGGCTGTGGCAAACCACTTGTCACTCGAAAGATTGTGACCATACAAAGAACTCAGGAAGATACGGTCGTCGGTTTTGATAGGATCTTTTTTCAAATCGAAAAAGCTGTAACCCAACTGAAGATCAATGCTGTTGTCCCATTTGTGGTTGCCTTTCTTGTAGTTGACGTTGTACTTGGCCAAACCGAGGAAGTTGATATTGTCCTGTCCGCCAGCCGACCAGTTGTCGAAATGGCTCTGAGCCATGTTGAAACCGACGTTACCGCCGTGTGTCCAAGGTGATGCCACTGTTTCAGCATCCTGTGCATATGCCACATTCACCGAAAGCAGCAATGCAACTAAAGGTAAAAATAATTTTTTCATACTATATTAATTTAAGTTAAACATATTCTCTGCTAATGGCTAATAGCTAATGGCTAATAGCTAATAGCTAATGGCTAATATCTATTCCCGTCATGAAAGTTTCTTTCGCCAATCTGGAACGTTATATCCTGTGTAGTTCTGGTTCGCACCAAGCTGTCGTTTTTAATGCCTGGAGTCCATACAAGATTCTGTATCAGTCGGATAGCTTCATTGTCACAACCTCCGCCAACGCTGTTTTCTACAATGATGTTCGATGCTCTGCCGTCTGTCTCAACCACGAAATTCAGTTTCACCGTACCCTGAATCTCAAACTGCTTGGCTTGGTCGGGAAACTGAAGATTGTTGCGCAGATAAGCGGCCATATTCACCTCGGGATTGGCGAAATAAGGCTTAGGTGCTTGATGTAACTCTTGCAAATCGTAGATATTATTGCTCTTTTGAGCAGGATATGACTGCTTGGGAAGCATCAGGCGAGGATTCTTCTCTTCGGCTTTTTTATAGCTCTTGGGTGAAAAATCTACGGTATAATCATCGTCGTATTGGATTGGTTTGCCGTCCTTAAGCGCTGGATTCCATTCTATCATTTTCACCAGGCGAATGGCTTCGGCGGCGCATTGCTCGTCGAAAGCGTCCTTTACATTATAATTGGAGGCAATGCCGTTATTGTCAACTGTGTAGTAAACGGTTATTTTGCCGCCTTTTTTATCTAAAGCTTCTTGCGGATAAATCAAGTGGTTTTGGATGATTTTTTTGGTCAGCGCAAATCCTGATTTCGGCTCGGGCGCTTTGGTCTGAGCATTGACGTTGATTCCTAAAAAGGTGATTATCAATGTGATGAAAATCGATGTTTTCTTTATAAAACCCATAACAAACAATACTTTTTACAGATTAAGCACCGCAAATTTACAAAATTTTCAAATGATATACAAAAATTTTATATTTTTGTCTTCGTCATTTCGAACGGAGCGAAGCGGAGTGGATAAATCTTAGGATTTTTCGACAAGCTCGAAATGACGTAATAACAATGTCATAGTATGAATAATTTCAATAAAAAAGAAGATTCCAACATGGTCTTCGGCGTTCATCCCGTCGAGGAGGTTGTCAAAGCAGGAAAGGAGCTTGAGAAAGTGTTTGTGCAATCGGGTTTGCGTTCGACACAGATATCTGAAATTGTAAAATATGCCAAGGAACACGAGGTGCCGGTTCAATTTGTGCCTGTTGAGAAGCTTAATCGTCTGACTCGCAAAAACCATCAGGGAATTGTGGCTTTTGTTTGTCCTATTTCATATCAGAATATTGAAAATGTCGTGCCTATGGTGTATGACGAGGGCAGGATGCCGTTCATTGTTATACTTGACAGAGTGACTGACGTGCGTAACTTCGGCGCCATTGCCCGCACATGCTATGCCGCTGGTGCGGACGCTATTGTCATACCGTCGCGAGGCAGTGCTTTAATAAACGGCGACGCAATGAAAACTTCAGCTGGAGCATTATCATTAATTAATGTATGCCGGGTTGAAAACATCAAAGACACCATTGATTTTCTGAAAGCCAGCGGACTTAAGGTGGTCGCTTTTTCCGAAAAAGGCAAGCAATCGTTGTGGCAGGCCGATTTGACCGGGCCTATAGCCATAATGATGGGATCGGAGGAGGATGGCATAAGCGAAGCTTATCTGAAACGTGTTGACGATCATCTGCTTATTCCGATGCCTGGCGACATCGATTCGTTGAACGTTAGCGTGGCAACAGGCATAGTGACCTTCGAGGTGGTTCGCCAACGCATGATGTAGATGCGGCAGTCGCAACAAAAAAAACACCGTCATGCTGCAGCGTGACGGTGTTTTTTGATCTTTCAAGAAACTCTTAGTCTTCTTTCTTCTTAAGAACTTCTTTGATACGAGCTTTCTTACCGGTGAGACCTCTCAGGTAATAGATTCTAGCTCTGCGGACAGCGCCCTGCTTGTTAACCTCGATGCTGTCAATCATTGGGTCGGCAATAGGGAATATCCTTTCAACTCCGATGTTGTTGGAGATCTTTCTTACTGTGAAAGTGGCACGGCTGCCTTCGCCTGCGCGCTGGAGCACAACACCCTGGAATTTCTGTAAACGTTCCTTGTTTCCCTCAACAATTTTGTAAGTTACGGTGATGGTGTCACCTGACTTGAACTGCGGAAAATCTTTCACTTGTACTTGATCTTCAACGAACTGAATTAACGCGTTTTTCATTTCTGTTGTATTATTTATCTTAATTTTTATCCTCTTAAAAAAGCATGCAAAAATACAAAACTTTTCAATACCACCAACATTTTTTTTAATTTTTTTATTTCTTAATCCTTCTTGCTCCTTACTTCTTGCTTTTTGCTTCTAAAAGATTGTACATTTCTGGCCTGCGTTCTTTTGTTCTTGCCAGTGATTGCTGGTACTTCCATTCGTTAATAACTGCGTCGTTGCCTGATAAGAGCACCTCGGGAACTTCCCATCCTTTATATTCTCGAGGCCTTGTATAAACCGGCGGCGACACCAAACCGTCTTGAAAAGAGTCGGAAAGTGCCGAAGTTTCGTCGCTCAAAGCACCCGGAATCAGCCGCACCAAGCTGTCGGTGAGCACAGCCGCAGCCAACTCGCCGCCTGAAAGAACATAATCGCCAATTGAAATCTCTTTGGTGATCAAATGCTCGCGTATGCGTTCATCTATTCCTTTATAATGGCCGCACAGCATTATGAGATTTTCGTTCATCGAAAGCTGGTTGACTAGAGGCTGGGTCAGCAGTTCGCCGTCTGGACTCATGTAAATCACCTCGTCGTAATGCCTTTCGGATTTAAGTTTGGAGATGCAGTTGTCGACAGGTTCAACCATCATAACCATGCCGGCTCCGGCCGAGAAGGGGTAATCGTCTACACGGCGGTGCTTGTCGGTGCTGTAATCGCGAAGATTGTGAAGATGAATGTCGACGAGGCCTTTGCCGATTGCGCGCTTAACTATCGATTCGGTAAAAGGCCCTTCGAACATCTCGGGAAATATTGTGATGATATCTATTCTCATATACAATGATTTAACTTAGGTCTCGACAGAAGAAAACCCGCTGCAAAAATAAGAAAAAAAGTAATTTCTTACATAATTCAATAAACAAAGATGATTTTTATGAAAAGCACGCTGAACTATAAATATATGATTGTCAGTTTGTTATAAAAAATTCAAAATTTTTTAAAAAATTTGTTATCCGTATTGAAAAATGCTGTAATTTTGCAACGCTTTTGAGAAATCAAAATGCAGACCCTTGCCCAGGTGGTGAAATTGGTAGACACGCTACTTTGAGGGGGTAGTGACGATTGCGTCGTGCAAGTTCGACTCTTGTCCTGGGCACCAAAGGAATCCAAGAAATTCCACCCAAAGCCCATGTGGTGAAATTGGTAAACACGCTACATTCAGGGTGTAGTGAGCGGACGCTCTTGGAAGTTCGAGTCTTCTCATGGGCACGATATAAAAAAGAACCGGTCATGCGACCGGTTCTTTTTTTAGCCATTAGGTTATAGCCATTAGCCATTAGGTTATAGCCATTAGCCATTAGGAAGGACATCGCTAATAGCTAATGGCTAATAGCTAATGGCTAATAGCTAATGGCTACTTCAGATAGGTATCAAGCCAATTCTTGAATCTGCGTTGCCACAGAATTCCGTTCTGAGGCTTTAAAACCCAGTGATTTTCGTCAGGGAAATAGAGAAATTCGGCCGGAATGCCACGCAATACGGCTGCGTTGTATGCCTGCATGCCTTGCGTGAAGCAGATTCTGTAATCCAAACCGCCGTGAATCACAAGAATTGGGGCTGTCCACTTGTCGACAAACAAGTGAGGCGAGTTGGCGTACGATTCTTTGACACCCGGTTTGTTGGTCTCCCAGTATGCACCGCCCAGATCCCAATTCACAAACCACATCTCTTCAGTTTCAAGATATTGGGCGTCGAGATTGAACATGCCGTCGTGGGCGATTAGAGCCTTGAAACGTCCGTCGTGGTGGCCGGCGAGCCAATACACCGAGAATCCGCCGAAGCTTGCACCGACTGCGCCAAGTTTGTTTTCATCAACAAAAGGCTCTTTGGCCATGGCGTCGATGGCCGAGAGATAGTCTCTCATGCACTGTCCGCCGTAATCACGGCTGATTTCCTCGTTCCACTGCTGACCGAAACCTGGCAAACCGCGACGGTTAGGAGCCACTACGATATAGCCGTTCGCGGCCATTTGCTGGAAGTTCCAGCGATATGACCAGAATTGGCTGACTGTGCTCTGTGGACCGCCTTCGCAGTAAAGCAGAGTGGGGTATTTCTTGTTTTTGTCGAAATGAGGCGGATAAATAATCCAGGTAAGCATCATTTTGTCGTCGGTGGTTTTGATCCAGCGCTCTTCGACTTCAGCTACAGTCAATTGCTTGAAAATGTTATCGTTGACATGTGTTATAGGCTTGAATTCACCGCTCTTTGGATTGATACTGTAAAGTTCGGTCGGATGACTCATGGATTGCTGTCCGCCAATGAGTTTGTCGCCAGCTACGGCAAGCGACACGAAGTTGTGTCTGCCTGTGGTGATTTTGCGGATGGTGCCGCTGTTGAGATTGAGTTCGTAAATCTGGTCGGTGGCGTGTATGTCGCTGATGAAGTAGATGGTGGAACCGTCGGCCGACCATGTCAAATTGGTTGAATTCTGGTCGAAACCAACGCTGTAGTCGGTTTTTTCACCTGTGGCAAGATTCATCACGAACAGACGCTGTTTGTCGGCTTCGTAGCCGTCGCGTTCCATGCTTTCCCAAGCTAGTTTGTTGCCTGTAGGTGCCACGCTAAGGTTGAGGTCGTAGCCCATCATGCCTTCGGTAAGGTTGGCTGTCTGGCCGCTGGCAAGGTCGTAGCGGTAGATGTCGGTGTTGGTTGATGTGGCGTAATCTTTGCCGGTTTTCTTGCGGCAGCAATAAAGAAGTGCGCGGCTGTCTTCGGTCCATGCCACCTGTTCCATGCCACCCCAAGGTCTGACCGGTGACTCCCATGGCTCGCCCTGAAGAATGTCGATGCCGTTGGTAATCATTTCGTTACCTTTAGTTGCGATGAACAAATGACTAAATGTGTCAACCCATTGGTCCCAATGGCGGTACATCAGGTCGTTGTTGATGCGTCCCGATGAGAGCGGCAGGTCGGGGTAGATGTCCGCAACGGTTTCTTTGATTTTAACCTCGGCTGAATACACTATCTGGCTGCCATCCGGGCTGTATTTGAAGCCTGTTATTCCGTCTTTTATTTCGGTGATTTGCTTGCGGTTCTGTCCCTGTATGTCCATTTCCCATAGCTGCATGTCGCCGCTTTTGGCTGTCATGAAGGCTATGGCGCCCGATGGAGTGAAAATTGGGCTGTACTCGCTGTGTTTGCCTTTGGTGAGGCATTTGAGATTGCTGCCGTCGGCATTCATGATGTAGATTCTGGAGAAACCTTTGTTTTGGTCGACGTAGTAATCTGTGACACTGTAGATGATGTGCTGACAGTCGGCTGACACTGAAAATTCGCCGATTCGGCCCATGCTCCAAAGAACTTCCGGAGTCAGGATGTCAGATTGCAGTTGGATTTTTTCGCGTACCGGAGCCTTGGGCTGTTTGGTATCGCCGCATGAATGTAACATTAACATAATCAATGCGATAGGTAATAATAATCTTCTCATTATAAATGAATATTAAATTTCATATAGATTTTGCAAATTTACAAAATATACTTAACTTTGCAGAAAATTTTTCACTATGAAGCACACATTATTAATTATGTTGACGCTTTTGACGACATTGACGGTGTCGGCTCAACAACGCCTTGTTTACCAATCATATATGCTCGGTTCTGATAGCGGCGATACAACCTTCCGTGAGGTTCTGCGTTATAAGAATCAGCTTAGAATCAATGATATTCAAGAGTTTACGGGTAAGCTTATCGCTGGTGTCTCAACCGATTACACCTATGTTGACTACGATAACGACTCGGTTTATCATCAGATGAATTATCAGGATGGTGAATCGTATTTTTACTCTTATTCATTGAAAAACAGCGGAGTGGAGTTTGAGGAAAAGGGCGAGGAGGTTGTAAAAGGCTATCGTTGCAAGAAATACAAGACTTCAATCAATTCCAACACAATAGAGGTCTGGATGACAGAAGACCTTGGTTATCAGGCGACTCCGACCACGGCAAGAGGCTATCTGAAGGGCGTGATGGTGCGCCAGGCGATTAATGGCAACCGTGTTATGGATTTGAAAACAATCAAAAAAGACAAGAAGTTGAAGAAGAACTTGATTCCTGATAATCTTGGAGTTAGAAAGACGGGGAAGGAGCTTAACGCAATTAACAAGGAAAAACTGATTGTACGTACCAAGATATTTGACGATGAGCAGATTCATTTTGCCAAGATTGACAAATTCCGTGGCGTAATTCCGTTTGATACGGTGCTGCATTACTCGTGGGGAACCATAATTTTGAAACGCGTCAACTTGCCGGTTTTGCCGGAGCATTATCAGCTGTTTGCCGAGCTTCACCAGCGCTCAAACGGCGATGCTTACGACCGCACAGGCTCGGTTTTTGTAATCCCCATGGATAGAAAACTATCTTTAAGTGATGCTTTAATTGATAGTATTGAAGTTATTCCATATCAATTGGATAAGAATGGTAAAAAATACCAAGGCATACGGCTTGAAAACGATTATATGCCTGTTGTGGAGCTTATGCGGTTCTTCACTCCGTTTGGAGTGAATCATTTTAACGACAGAGTGAAAATCGATGGTTTGGAATGGGAGGATGAAGCCTATTACAAGATGGAGGTTTCGGAACTATCAGACCGCCTTTCGGGCGATGTTCTGATAGGCGCTTTCATTGGCAATTATGACGGCGGCGGGCATAAAGTGTCGCTTGATTTGGTGGCTTATCCGCAGGATTATGACGGCGATATTTCGAAAAACTGTCGTTGGAGTCTGCCTTTGTTTAACACTTGCAACGTGATGGAGATGTCGGGACAGAATTATGGTCGCCTTTTCCAAACCGATAGTCTAACAGTAGAATTTGATATTCCAGAAGGTGTTGATAATCTTAGACTTAGATATATCACTACCGGTCATGGCGGCTGGGATGGAGGCGATGAGTTCAACCCGAAAGAAAACACTATCATTATTGATGGTGAGAAAGTGTTCAAATACACTCCATGGCGTTGTGACTGCGCAACTTATCGTGAATTAAACCCGGTGTCAGGCAACTTCTGGAACGGAGTGTCATCGTCTGACTTGTCGCGCTCGGGTTGGTGCCCGGGAACTGCGACAAATCCTGTGTATTTCAACTTAAGTGATTTAAAACCCGGACATCACACCATAACCATAGCAATTCCTCAGGGTGCTGACGAAGGCGGCAGTTTCTCACACTGGATGGTGAGCGGAGTTTTGATAGGAAACAAATGATAATCACTCAATACCGCGCAAATCCTTGTACAACTGCACGGCATAGAGATCGGTCATGTTTGAGATATAGTCGAGGACGACTTGTATTTTAGAGTACAGGTCGTCTTTCTCTGTCTTGAACTGATCGGGAATGATGGATATCAAACGTTTGTGGTAGCCGCTGTCGGGTTGTAGCACCGCGTCGATGAATTCCTTCATCAGGCTGCCGATGATGTTGTAGCCTCTGACTTCAATTTTGACAACCGATGGATGCTTGTAAATGTTTGGTACTGAGAATGATCTGCAGGATTCCAGAGCGTCGTTTTCGAGTTTCGGAAGGTGAGAGATCAGGCTGTTTTTGAATGTTCCAGCCATGATGTCGTCGTAGTTTTCGATAAACACATGCGCGACACAGTCGACCAATTTGTTGATGACGGTGGCTCGTAAGAAGGCCATGCGCTCGTTGGCGTCGGTCACGGTTTTGAAAATCTGCTCGCGGCGCTCGAAGAACCATGCTTCCTCGGGGCGGCTGTCGCTGAAGAAAGCCGTGAAATGACTGTCAATGTCGGCGGTCTGGATGATGCCTCGTTTGTGGGCGTCTTCCATATCGAGAATGAGATAGCATATGTCGTCGGCGGCTTCCATCATGTATGACAGGGGATGCCGCGCGTAAATCGGCTTGACGCTGTCCAGACGCGGGATTCCGCACCCTTCCATCACTTTTTCGAATTGTTCGATTTCGCTGTTGAAGACGTTGTATTTCTTGCGGTCGCCTTTGTCGTATGAGGGATATGGGTATTTTATCAAAGTGGCCAGCGAGGCGTAAGTGAGCGACAGTCCGCCTTCACGACGGCCTGCAAACTGATGTGTCAACTGGCGGAAAGCGTTGGCGTTGCCTTCGAATGAAATCAGGTCGGACCACTGTTCAGCGGGTATCTGGCTCTTTAGCGCCTGGCCTTCGCCGAATTTGAAGTAGCTGCTCATGGTTTCCTCGCCGGAGTGCCCGAAAGGAGGGTTGCCGAGATCATGGGCGAGACATGCTGTCGAGACTATGGTGTCGATGTCGAAGATGACATCATGAAAATCGGGACCGTATTTATCGATGAGAAATTTCGACACTTTGCGCGCTATGGAGCGGCCGACGCTGGCCACTTCGAGGCTGTGTGTCAATCGGTTGTGCACCAGCTTGGCGCCTGGCAACGCGAAGACCTGAGTTTTATTCTGCAGACGATGGAAGATGTTGGAGAAGATTATTCGGTCATAATCTCTCTGAAACTCGTTTCTGATGTCGGCTACACTCTGAGCGCGAGCTTCACGCCTTGCTGATAATAACGATTCCCAATTCATACTCAATAATTTACACTGTCAACTAAATATTACAGTTTGACTCCAAACTATGCAAAAAGCCGCAGGCTAAATTTTTCCGCTAACGCTGGTGCCTGCTATTTTACTTTATAATTTTGTAGCGGTACGTGCATAAGGCGTCATATCCTGACTTCCGAATTCTCCGCGTTTATATTTCAGATATCCGGCCACACCAATCATTGCGGCATTGTCGGTGCTGAACTTGAATTTAGGGATAAAAACATCCCAGTGGTATTTCTTGCCGGCGGCGATCATGGCCTCCTGCAAGCCGGTATTTGCCGACACGCCGCCGGCTATAGCGACTTGCTTGATGCCGGTGTCTTTGGCGGCTTTTATTAACTTTTTCATCAAAGTGTCGATGATGTCTTTTTGGATAGAAGCACACAAATCGGCTTTGTTTTCCTCAATGAAGTTCTCGTTTTCCTTGAGCTTGTCTCTGAGGAAATACAAAAAACTTGTCTTCAGTCCGCTGAAACTGTAGTCGTAACCTGGGATGTGAGGCTTGCTGAACTGAAATGCGTCAGGATTGCCTTCCTTGGCTAACTTGTTGATAATAGGGCCTCCGGGATAGCCGAGCCCCATGATTTTGGCTGTCTTGTCGAAGGCTTCACCGGCAGCGTCGTCTATGGTCTTGCCCAAAATTTCAAGATCGAAATAGTCGTTGACTTTCATTATCTGGGTGTGACCGCCAGAAACTGTCAAGCATAGGAATGGGAACTGCGGGACTGGCGTAGGATTGTCGGGTTCTTGCGCAAAAAGTGCCAGCACATGACCGTTGGTATGATTTATTTCAATCATCGGTATGTCCATTGCGAGCGCGAAAGCCTTTGAAAATGAGGTGCCTACAAGCAATGAACCTAATAATCCCGGTCCACGTGTAAAAGCTATTGCAAGTATTTGATTTTTTTGTATATTTGCTTGCTTGATTGCGGCATCGACAACCGGAATGATATTCTGTTGGTGAGCGCGCGATGCAAGCTCGGGGATGACGCCTCCGTACTGACGGTGAACCTCTTGATTAGCAATGACATTTGACAAAACTGTCGTGCCTCTGAGGACAGCCGCTGAAGTGTCGTCGCACGATGATTCGATAGCTAAAATATATTCGTCCATAGCATTAAAGAATGCGCAAAGGTACAAAAAATAAAATTATCCACGGCATATTAATTATCTTTGTGATAATTATAGCTCTTCTGGCGAGTCTCGTCGCGGCTTTCCGTGATGTCACGCTCCAGACCATGGTGGCGCGTTCTTTGGCTGGCGAAATGTCGAAACGACTAAATTCCGAGGTTAAAATACGTACATTCTACATTACTTACGACTTGGGCGTTGTGCTGGAAGACGTGCAAATCAACGATTTATACAATTTCCCGATATTCAAGATAGGTAAACTGTATGCCAAGGTGGCACCCACTGTCGACTATGCCGACATCAGAGTGAGGGATATTTATTTCGAGGATGTTTTGGGAAGCATTGTGAAATATGAAGGCACAGAAAAACTCAATATAATGGATCTGTTTGGCCAGCTGAGCAGCGGACAGCCAAAAGACGGGCCTAAGGAAGCAGGTGGCGGTGATTTCCATCTGAAAATTGATAATATGCGTCTTGATAACGGGCGTGTGGTTTATTGGAATCAGAACAAACATCATCCCGAGAAGCTGAGCATGGATTGGCATCATATTGACATTGACAGCATCTACGGTACATTTACTGATTTGGAGATAAAGCATGACACTGTTATGTGGAAAGTGCATACACTCAGGGGTAAGGACCGTTGCGGACTGGTGCTCGACGATGGTCATGGCGAGGTGCTGTTTTGTGAGAAAGCGCTCAATATTGACAATCTAATGCTGGTCACTGGCGAGTCGAAAGCCGACCTTGACATGCGTTTTGAATACGAAAGCTCAAGCGCTTACTACGAATTTGAGGATTCAGTTAGGATTATTGGAAACATCAGGAAATCAACGATTAAAATCAGCGATTTGAAATATTTTTCATGGGTTCTTGGCAAGTTGCCCGACACATTTGTCTTTACGGCGTTTTTTGACGGGCCAGTATCGGACTTTCTGGTGAAAGATGTGGATGCCGACTTTGGTGATAACTCACACATCGTCACTGACGTGGCGTTTAAGGGACTGCCTGAGTTTGAGACGTCTTTCATGGATATTACAATCAGAGAATTAACCACAACACGCGACGATATTGATAATTTTGCCATACCGATTGAGGCTGTAACCGTACCTATGCCTGCAATGCTTGACGGTCTGGGAAATGTTGTTATGTCCGGTGAATTCAAAGGATATTACGATGATTTCTACACCAACTTCAAGATTCAATCGGATATGGGTGATGTTGAGGCTTATGTTTATCTAAATACCACCGAGAATTCGGAATACGTTTTCAATATTCAAGCTGACGACTTGAATATCAAGGATATAGCCGGTCTTAAAGATGAGTCGGTTGTGACTTTCGACTTGAGTATGGACGGACGGGGGTTGGATGTGCAATCGACCGATTTCAACGCTGATGTCGAAGTGGAATCGCTGAAAATCAATGGTAACGACTTCAAGGATTTCAACATTCACACGGAATTCGAGAATAAATGCCTGACAGCCGACATGTCAACACGGCAGCCTTTGATTGGCTTGGATTTGACTGCAGTGGTTGATTTGGAAAAAGAAAAACCTAGATACAAGATTTCGGCTAAGATTGAAGATGCCGATCTGGTTAATCTGAATCTGGCTGATTATGACAGTGTGATGATGCTGTCGTCGGATGTGAATCTTGATTTTAGAGGTAGCAATATAGATAATATCACCGGAACCGCCGATATTAAAAACACCAAGTATTTCAACGGTGACACATACACAATGCAAAACTTTACCGCCAGTGTGACCGAGATAAGCGGTATCAAGGATGTGACAGTCAATTGTGACTTTTTCGACTTCAACGGCACAGGTATCATTAGCTCAGGCACTTTTGTGGAAGCCTTCAAAAACAGCGCCAGACAGTATATACACATTCCGGCATGGTACGATAAGGAGTTGCGTTACGCCGATAAACAAGAATTCTCAATTTCGCTGAATACGAAAGACACACGCCAGCTTTCAAAACTCTTTATGCCCGAGCTATACGTCAGCAGCGGCACTACAGTCAATGCTACGTATACCACCGAATATTCCTATCACGGCATGACTTTGGAATCGCCCGAAGTGGCTTATAATAATTTAAAATTCCTGAATATAGATGTAAGAAATACCGCAAGGCATGATGAATATCTGTCAAGCTTGACGATAGAAGATATTATCATGCGCGACACATCGGAGAAGTATACGCAGCGCATCGGATTGGAGAATGTTCAGGTGTACAGCACCATTCATAACGACACGGTTAAAGTCCATCTTTTATGGGATGATGATGTAAACGAGGATCACAACAAAGCCCATCTGACGTCGACTTTTGTGCCGCATAAGGATGCTGGCGGACTTATGAAGATTGCCGCAGAGCAGCTGGTGCTGAACGATACGCTGTGGCATCTGCATCCAAATTGTCAGATAGATTTCCGCAAAAACAGAATTGGTATCAATTGTCTGGCACTCAATACCGAATCGCAGTCGTTGGCACTCAACGGCTACGTGCCGCAGCACAATAACGATACCATGATGGTGGTGTTTAACGATGTGAATGTGTCGGATTTCGATTTTATAACTGTTGGTGACGGTATCGATATGGATGGTATCATCAATGGTATTGTGCGCGTGTCGGGACTTGATGAGAGTCTGTCATTCTTTTCCAATCTGGAACTGCAAAAGTTTTACCTTAACGAACAGGAAGTCGGCGATGTATATGTCAGCACAGAGTGGCATGATCCTGACAAGTCGATTCGTATCAAATCGGAGTTATACAACAGTTTGTTTGGCGAAGAGAAACACGAAGCTGTCGGGCTTGCCGGTTATTATTACCCGTTGCGCGACTACGACAATCTTAAGTTCAATTTGAACTTCGACGAGTTTAAATTGGCAACGTTGTCGCCGTTTATCAGCAATGTGGTAAAGAGAATGAGCGGTCATGCCAGCGGTAATGTGAAGATTAGGGGTTCGTTTAAACAACCCGTTATACTGGGTCAAGTGGCTATGCATAATGCCGGCTGTCTGGTCAATTATCTGAACACTTACTTTACGTTCAACGATACCATTACTCTTGCCAGAGATAAAATAGTGTTTAACGACATCAATATACGGGACACTACCGGACATACGGCTAAGTTGAATGGCATTATCCATCACAAGCATTTGGATGATTTTTACTTTGATCTCAACATCAAATGCAATGATTTTCTGGCACTTAATATTCCTGCCGAGAATGCCGAAGGCTTCTATGGGACGGCGGTGGCCGACGGAACGGTGAGCCTGAAGGGACCTCTGGATGACATCGTAATGAATATAGATGTGCTATCAAAGAGAGGTACTGAGATTGACGTGCCGCTGTCATCGGCCAGCACTATGAATGACGATTTTATCGTTTTTGTGAAAAGTGCCGAGGAAGAAGACACGGTGGTGGAAAAGTATGTGCCCGTTACTAACAAAGACGATAGCCGTTACACCATAAACATCAACACCCAGGTTACTCCTGATGCAGAGGTGAATATCTTTCTGCCGGGCAATATGGGCAGCATTAATGCCCGAGGCTTGGGTAATCTCAGCATGGGTGTTACCGACAATGACTTTACATTGCGCGGCGATTATCTGATACGCAGCGGTACATTCAACTTTGCGTTTGATGTGGTGCGGCGCACCTTCACCTTGCGTGACGGAGGCACTATACGCTGGGCTGGCGATCCTACGGATGCCGATATTAACATAACGGGTGTTTATCGCACAAAATCATCGCTGAACTCGCTTGGAGCCACGGCTGTCGATACGACGGCTTTGACCGACAATATCAACGTGGATTGCATAATCAAGTTGACCGATAAGCTGATGAATCCGACAATCACATTCGGTATCGAGCTGCCAAATGTGAAAGAAGATACCCGCAGTTTGGTATATTCAATCATTGATACCACCAATCAGGGCGTTATGGCGCAGCAGGTTTTCTCGCTCCTGATGCTTGGCTCATTCTCGTATGCTGCCGAGTCGAATATGGCCAGAATCGGTACTACAGCGGGTTACGGCGTGATTACCAGACAGTTGAGCAGTTGGCTGTCGCAGATTTCAAAAGATTTTGACGTGGGTATCAATTACACGCCTAACGACCGTTTGACTAATGAGGAATTGGAAGTGGCTTTGTCGACGCAGTTGTTTGACGACCGACTGATTATCGAGGGCAACTTTGGCGTGATACGTGGCGATAAGGGTACGACCAACAAAGCCAACAACATCGTGGGCGATGTGGATATTTCGTTCAAACTTACCAAACGCCTTAGTGTGAAAGCGTATAATCACACCAATATCAAAAACAACTACTACATTTATTCGTTCGAGAACTATTCCGACTTTACTCAGGGTTTGGGTATATCGTATTCGCAAAGTTTTGATAATGTGAGGGAGATTTTTAATATTCACAAAAAAAACAAGAATAGATGACAAGCGAAGCTGAGAAACCCTTTAAGATTTACAAAGCCTCTGCCGGCTCTGGCAAAACTTTTACGATTGTAAAGGAGTATCTGACCCTATGCCTTGGCGATAATGCCGATGCCTTTAAAGAGATACTCGCGGTTACATTCACCAATAAAGCGGCCAGCGAGATGAAGGCCAAAATTCTGTATTTCCTGTTGGGTGTCATCGAAGAGTCGGAAGAAACTGATATTAAGCAGATGAAGGGATATCTGCTTGATACGATTAAGGTATCTGAAAATGTTCTGATAGACAGAGCAAAGCGTTTGTATATCAATATATTACATGATTACAGCGATATGTCGGTGTGCACCATCGACAGTTTCGTGCAGCGTTTGTCTAGAAGTTTTGCCCGTGAATTGAATCTGCCAAGCCAATACAGCGTGATACTTGAGAATGAGGATCTGGTGGATGAGATAATAAGGAAGATTTCGGATGAGATAGGCAGAGACACATTTATTACCAAGATGTTGACCAATTTTGTGGAATACAATCTGTCGGAGGAGACAAAATGGGATGTTAAAAACCTTCTTGGCGAGTTTATTGAGAATTTGCTTTCGGAAGACGCATACAGCAAAGGCGGGAAAAACACGAGCGAAATCGGCGAAAAGGAATACAATGAGATTAAACAGCATATTCAAATTGTTAAAGCCGAGTTGGATAAATCAATTCCGTTGATTGTGAAGAAGATAGAAGAAGAGGAGGACAGTAGGGGAATAACTGATCAGGATTATAGCGGCAAGGCGTCGCGAGGACTGCCGGTTGTGAAAAAGAAAATGCTTGAGATGAAAAGCAGTGTCACAACCCCCGGCATTGAAAAGATTCTCAAAGGTTACGACTCGTGGAATGACAAAAAGAGTAAAATCACCGACAGTTCGATAGTGGATGTCTACAATAAAGCTATTGAGGATTATAAGTCGTTGTATTCCAAGAAAATAATATATGACACTGTTGAGAAAGACCTTTATTTGTATGTCCTCAGAAATCATATATTCAAGCTGATTAAAGAGTATATAGCCGATTCGTCGCAGGTGCATATCTCTGAGTTTAACAAAAGAATATCGGATATTCTGGGCGACTGCACCGTTCCTTTCATTTATGAGAGAATTGGCGAGAAATACAAGCATTATTTCATTGACGAGTTTCAGGACACTTCGATTTTGCAGTGGCAGAATTTCCTGCCTTTGATTGAAAACAGCATTTCGGCAAGAAACATCAGCTTGCTGGTGGGCGATGCCAAGCAGTCGATTTACCGCTTCCGCAACAGCGAAGTTGAGCAGATTATCCATCTGCCTAAGATTTACAAGCCTCAGGCGGGTGAATTCAGTAAACATTGTGAGGCTCAGTTTGTCAGCTTGGCGCAGAAAATGACGCTCAATGTCAATTATCGCTCGTCTAAAAATGTCATTAAGTTCAACAACACGTTTTTCCGTTTTGCTGAGAAATACCTGCCGATTAAGGGTGTTTATGACGACGTTGAACAGATCAACAACCCACAAAATGGCGAGGGATTTGTGTCGGTTGAGGTGTTGCGTGGCGATATGAAGCAACATGAGTACAAGGAAAATGTAAAAGCGTCTGTATTAAATCAAATAAATGATTTACATGGCCGTGGAGTCAGATATAAGGACATAACTATTCTGGTCCGCTCGAATAATGACGGAAGAGACATCGCCAATTATCTGGTTGGCAATGGAGTGGGAGTGGTGTCAGCCGAGTCACTGCTTTTGGAGACATCCGACAAGGTGCAATTGATTGTGAATACGATGAAGTTGTTGGTCGACGAAGACAATGCCGTGACTAAGAAAGCCGTCGGATATTATGCGTCTAGGATTGACTGTGCTGATAAGCCTTTTGATGCCTCAGCAATAGAAAAATCGGGTGGTTTTTATGATTTGTGCATGCAAATATGCCGCCATTACGATTTGAATATAGTTTCTGATGTTTATCTGCAGTACTTCATGAACATGGCGTACGATTGGCAGAGTCATCATGGCACCGGAATAGCCGAATTTATTGACTATTGGGATAAGAAGAAAGGCAAGCTGTCTGTTAAGCTGTCGGGTGACCTTGACTGCGTGCAGATTATGACGATTCATATGGCTAAAGGCTTGGAGTTTAAAGTTGTAATCTATCCGTATGCCGATACTATGTTGCGCTCATCACACGGCTTGACACAAAGCGAAATGTGGCTGCAATGCGCTGATTATAAAGAATCTGCGTCTATCCCATACCTAGATGCGTTCTTGCTGAAGATTTCCAAAGACAATCTTGCCGGCACCAACTTTGAATCATTGCTGCAAGAGGAGACCAATAAAACCATGCTTGACGTGCTGGATATTATGTATGTGGCGATGACTCGTGCCAAAAACATGCTTTTTATCTATACCAACGATAAAAAACCTAAAACTGCCGACGGATATAATATTTTTACGGATTTCTTTGCGGACAATCTTGGTTTTACTGGTAATTTCCTGAAAAACACCGATTTCATGGTTAAAGATAACGATAAAGATGATGTGTCGGTTTATACATACGGTGATTTCGACTCCACATTGATAACCATGAATAAGAAATCATCGAAATCCGACAAGGTGAAGATTTTGGAGCTGGAGGATGGCGAGCAGTCACCGAAAACGCTTAGATGGTCTGATAAGCTGCACTTGGATGCCGACCCGACCATGATGTGGGCTGAGGAAGGCTCTTTCAGACCTGACGAATGGGGACTTTTGGTACACGAGATACTTTCAAAGATTATTACAATTGAAGATGCCCAGCGAGCTTTGAGGCCGTATGTCAACGACGGAACTATTGACGAGGAGCAGGCGGCGAAATTGCTAGCGATTTTCCGCAAAGTGACCGAAATACCTGAGCTTAAACCGGCATTTTCCAAGGATGCCGTCGTGAAAAACGAGATGGATATACATTTGGTCGGCGGCAAAATAATCAGGCCGGACCGTTATGCGGAAACGCCACAAGGCACTATTCTGATTGATTACAAGACTGGTAAGGCGCACGATGAGTATTACAATCAGCTGCGCGATTACATGAGTGCGATTATTCAAATGAATCGCATGCAGCAAATCAAGGCTTATCTCGTTTATATAGGAGATGAGGTTGAAGCTGTTGAAGTCTCGGCCGTCATTAACAATAACAAACAATTATCATTGGATTTATAACATTTTAATATTTATTACTATGAAATTTAAAACTTTGATTTTCAGCTTGTTGCTTGCACTCGGCGCATTGTCGCTGCAGGCACAGAACGAGGCTAAGATGCTGCGTTTTCCGGCTATTCACGGAAATCAGGTGGTCTTCAGCTATGCAGGTGACCTCTATACCGTCGACATCAACGGGGGAGTGGCTCGCCAACTGACTAACGACCCGGACGGGTTTGAAATCTTCGCAAGATTCTCGCCAGATGGTAAGAATATTGCATTCACCGGACAGTACGACGGTAACACCGAGGTTTATGTGATGCCTGCTGAAGGCGGTGTGCCTCAACGTGTTACCTACACCGCAACCCTCGATCGCGACGATTTATCAGACCGTATGGGACCTAACAACATCGTGATGACTTGGAAGGATAACGAGAACATCGTTTATCGTTCACGCCGTATCACTTGGGACGATTTCGTCGGACAGCTTTTCGTGGCAAACATCAACGGCGGCTTGGGCGAACAGCTCCCATTTGAAGAGGGCGGCTGGATCACATATTCGCCTGACGGCAAGAAGATCGCGTTCAACCGTGTGATGCGTGAGTTCCGTACTTGGAAATATTATCGCGGCGGTATGGCTGACGATATCTGGATTTTCGAATTCAACACCAAAGAATTGACAAACATCACCAAAAACGATGCTCAAGACATCTTCCCGATGTGGGCTGGCGACAAGATTTATTTCTGCTCAGACAGAGACAGAACGATGAATATCTTCTGTTATGACTTGAAAACAAAGTCGACTACGAAGGTTACAAACTACACTTATTACGATGTGAAATATCCTTCGCTGGGCGATAAAGACATCGTTTATGAAAACGGTGGTGAGCTGTTCCGTCTTAGCCTGAAAGACAACTCGATTCATCCGATTCCGGTGCAAATCATCGGCGACGGCATCTCAACGAGAACGAAATATATCGATGCATCGAAGTTCATCACCTCGGGCGATGTCTCTCCTGATGGAAAACGTATCGTTTTGGGTGCTCGCGGCGATGTGTGGACACTGCCTGTAGAGTCAGGAATTACCCGTAATTTGACAAAGTCTGACGGCGTTCACGACCGTAACGTTGCATGGTCACCAGACGGCGAATATATCGCATACATCTCAGATAGAACTGGCAACGACGAGCTTTACATTCAGAAACAAGACGGCAAAGAAGAGGCTATACAACTCACTGATCCTCAAAAGGTTTCTGAGACATATAAATATCAGCCTTCATGGTCGCCAGATAGCAAGAAAATCGCATGGTACGACAAGATGAACCGCTTGATGATGATGGACGTCGCCTCGAAGAAGGTGACTGAGGTCGCAAAGAGCCAGGATGGCGAGATGAGAGATTTCACTTGGTCGCCCGACAGCAAATGGATTGCATATTCTGACAATAACATGTCGGAGTTTAGTAGAATCTTTATCTATAATGTTGATACTCAGAAGACTGAGCCCGTAACCGACACTTGGTTCAACTCATCAAATCCTACATTCGACAAGAACGGAAAATATCTCTATTTCACCTCTGAACGCGATTTCAACCCGACTTACAGCAGCGTTGAGTGGAACTATGCTTATCGCGAGATGAGCCGCATCTATATGATTACTTTGCAAAAAGACACTCCGTCGCCATTCCTTACGAAAAATGACGAAGTGACAATTGACAAAGGCGAGGCAAAAGATGAAAAACCTGAGAAATCTGGCAAGGGTAAAGACAAGAAAAAAGACTCTAAAAAAGAAGAAGAAAAGTCGATAAAGATTGATTTTGAAGGCATTATGAGCCGAATCATTCCGCTGCCAGACCTAAATACAGCTTATTATTACGACCTCAATGCAGTTGAAAACGGTCTTTATTACATGACTTGGGGCAATCGTGGAGGCGGCTTGTATTACTACGATTTAGAAGAGAAAGAGGCGACCAGAATCGGTGACTTCAACGATTATTATCTCACTCCTGACGGCAAGAAGATGGTCATCAGAAAACGTTGGAACATAGCGGTTATCAACGCTCCAAAACGTGAAGTGAAGGGCATTGAAGATCCTATCGACCTCTCGAACATGAAGAAGTGGGTCAACCTGCATGAGGAATGGGCACAGATTTACACCGAGGCGTGGCGTCAGATGCGCGACTTCTTCTATGCACCTAACATGCACGGTAACGACTGGCCGGCAATTCACGACAAATATGCTGTTTTGATTCCGTATTGTGGCGACCGTAACGATGTCAACTACCTTATCGGCGAGATGATTGGCGAATTGAACATCGGTCATGCTTACACCGGTGGCGGCGACCGCGTCGAGACACCTCGTCTCAAACTCGGTCTGCTCGGCGCTGAGCTCGAGCGCGATGGCAGCGGTTATTACAAAATCAATAAGATTTTGAAAGGGGAGAGCTGGAACGATGCAACAATCTCACCTTTGACTGAAATAGGCGTAAATGCTAATGAAGGCGACTTCATCGTGGCTATCGACGGCGTATCCACAAAAGACATGGTCAACATCTATGAGGCTTTGGTCGACAAGGCTGGCAAGGCTGTGGTTCTGAGTCTGAACACCAAAGCATCAGAAAGCGGCACCCGTGACGTGGTGGTGACACCGATTGCAAGCGAGAATTCGCTCTATTATTATAATATGGTGCAGAATAACATCGAGAAAGTCAGCAAGGCTACCAACGGGCAGGTGGGTTACATTCACATCCCGGATATGGGACCTGAGGGCTTGAACGAGTTCGTGAAATATTTCTATCCTCAGCTCACCAAGAAAGCTTTGATTATCGACGACCGCGGCAATGGTGGCGGCAATGTCTCTCCGATGATTATCGAACGTCTGCGCCGTGAGGCAGCGATGTGGACCATCACACGCAACGGCGGTGCCGCCGAAATAAAGCCTAACCAGATGATCAACGGACCGAAGGTGTTGCTGTTCAACAAATACTCAGCATCCGACGGCGACTTGTTCCCGTGGCAGTTCAAACATTATAAACTCGGTACTACTATCGGTACTCGCTCATGGGGTGGTGTTGTCGGTATCAGAGGCAGCTTGCCATTCATCGACGGCGGCACTTTAAATCGTCCAGAGTTCGCTCCGTTCGACCAAAACGGCAACTGGATCATCGAAGGCCACGGTGTCGATCCTGACATCGTCATCGACAACAACCCATACGACGAGTTCAATGGCATTGACGCCCAGCTTGACAAGGCTATCGAGGTGATTTTGGAACAGATGAAGGATTGGCCTGAAGCACCGGCAGTGCCGGAGTGGCCGGATAAGACACACTAGACCTTAGACATTAGACCTTAGACCTTAGTAGAGACGCGCCATGGCACGTCTCTACATTTTTTATTTGATCCAGTAAATGTAATTGTCTTTTCTTGGTCTTGCAACAGGATAGTCGCCTTTTACATATCCCAGGATGCAGTTTCCTATTCCGACATATTTCGTGTCGTCGATGCCGAGGTCGCGGAGGATGGCTTTGCCTTCTTCAGTCTCGAACACCTCTTTTGCGCGGTGGATCCAGCATGAGCCAAGTCCTTTAGCGTGGGCTGCGTTCAGCAGGTTGCCCATAACCAGTGAACCGTCTTCTTTCCAAGTGAATGCCGCCGTGGTGTCAGCTAAAACCACAAGCACCACTGGAGCGCCGTAAAACGGGTCCATGTCGTTGTCTTTACCGAACACTGCTGCGTTGAGCTTGCTAAGCTTGTCGCGCACCTCACGGTTGGTGACCGCAACGATAATAGGTGCTTGTTTGTTCATTCCTGTCGGGGCGTAGGTTCCCGCCTTGCAGATTTCTTCGATGACCTCCATCGGAGGCACTTCGTCGGTGTAGCTGCGCACGCTGCGGCGCGTCAGCAGGTCTTCCATTGTAGTATTCATAGCTGTTTCGTTTGATTCGTTAGTTTTGTTGCAGCAGCTGCCAAATACTAGCGCTGTCGCGATGATTAAAAATGCTTTTTTCATATTCGTAAATTTTTGCAAAAATAATAAAAAATAAAAGCCATTAGCCATTAGCCGTTAGCCATTAGCAAATTTTTAAAAACTAATGGCTAATACCTAATGGCTATTTTTGCTATTTTTGCACAGTTTTTTCAAATGGGAAATGGCGATTTCTTTTTACCATATTTTAGGCCTTGTTTTATCAATACTTCTGATTGAAGTTGTTGGTATTGTGTCGGTTAGACGCGTGAAGAATGAAAGCGACTTCAATACTGGTGGCGGAAGAGCGGGCACTTGGGTCGTCACAGGGACTATCATAGGCACTTTGGTGGGCGGACAGTCGACTGTCGGTACTGCCCAATTGGCTTTCAGTTTCGGTATTTCAGCCTGGTGGTTCACAATGGGAATGGCTTTGGGTTGTGTGGCGCTGGCAATCGGATATGTGATTCCTCTGAGGCGTAGCGGCAGCACCACGTTACTTGAAATCGTCCGCAAAGAATACGGCAGAAAAGCTGAAATGACGGGCTCTGTCCTGTGCTCGTTGGGTATGTTTATCAGCATCATCGCACAGGTGCTGTCGGCATCGGCGCTGTTGATGACGCTGTTCAGTATTCCGTTCTGGGCGTGCGCAGTTCTTTCCGCAATTATAATGACGCTCTATGTAGTCTTTGGCGGACTCTGGAGTGCTGGCATTGGCGGCGTGGTGAAAATCATACTTCTGTGCCTCTCAGCCTTGGCCGCCGGCGCTTTGGTGCTTGTTTTCTCAAAAGGCTATTCAGGACTTATGGATGCCATCAATCACGTCTTGCTGAATACTGACGTTCAATTAGTTGATGGATTAAATACCATTCAAGATGTAAATCATAAGTATCAGAATATCTTTGCGAGAGGAATCTCAAAAGACGTTGGTTCGTGTCTTTCTGTGATTCTCGGCGTGCTTTCTACCCAGACTTACGCTCAGGCGATTTGGGCGGGAAAAAGCGACAGTGTGGCGCGTAAAGGTGCTATGATCTCAGCCCTTATCTCGATCCCGATAGGCTTCGCCTGCGTGATGGTGGGAATGTACATGCGCGCCCATTATCTAACTATGGATGAAGCGAATACTTTGGCTGCAGTCGGCAAGGAAATCCCGTCGGGGCTTGGAGTGATGATGAGTTCGGCTCAAGCTTTTCCGGTGTTTGTTACCAATCACATGCCAAAGTTTTTTGGAGGCATTGTGCTTGGCACACTTTTAATAACCATCATAATCGGTGGCTCGGGACTCACTCTCGGTGCTTCAACAATCTTGGTGAAGGACGTCTTCAAACCTAACAACAAACTCCTGATTTCGCGTATCACAATCGTCGGAATACAGATTGTTGCAGTCGTCGTTGCCGCCTCATTCTCAGGGCGTTACATCAACGATTTGGGCTTTTTGTCGATGGGTTTGCGCACAACTGCCACCTTCGTCCCGCTCACTTTAGCGCTGTTTTATCCAGGCCGTTTCAAATCGAAATGGGTGTTTATCTCAATTATTTTTGGAACGGCATGCTTAATTGCCGGAGAATTTGTATCTTTGCCTGTTGATTCAATCTATTTTGGGTTAATCGGCTCATTATCATGCTGTTTAATAGGATTAAAATATGAAAAGAGGATTCGGTAGTGACAACCATTCGGGCATCAGCCCTGAGGTTTTGAAGGCTATTGCTGACGCTAATGTCGATCATGCATTAGCTTATGGCGACGATGAATATTGCGCTCGCGTTGAGCAGTTGTTTAAAAAGCATTTTGGCCAGCAGGCTGTAGTGTCGTTTGTGTTTAATGGCACAGGTGCCAACACTATGGCTATCGACGCTATGGTGCGCTCGCATGAGGCAGTGATTTGTGCGGAGACTGCCCATGTCAATGTGGATGAATGTGGTGCTCCTCAGCGTATAGTCGGATGCCGCCTGCTCACTGTCGACACTACCGATGGAAAGCTCACTCCCGAGTTGGTGATGACTCGTATGCATGGTTTCGGTTTCGAGCATCATTCACAGCCGAAGGCTATCACGATTACACAGTCGACGGAGCTTGGGACGCTTTATACCATCAATGAAATAAAGGCTTTAGCTGATCTAGCCCATAAGCATAACATGTATCTGCACATGGATGGTGCCCGTCTCGCAAACGCTGCAGTGGCTTTGAACTGCACCTTCAAGGATATGACTACCGACGCCGGTGTCGATGTGGTCTCTTTCGGCGGTACCAAAAACGGCCTGATGATAGGGGAGTCGGTGGTGTTTCTGAATCCTGAATTGGCGAAAGATTACAAATATCGCCGCAAACAAGGACTGCAGCTCTGCTCGAAGATGCGCTTTTTGGCTGTGCAGTTTGAGGCTTATTTTAAAGATGATTTGTGGCGCAAAAACGCGGAACATTCCAACCGCATGGCGCAGTTATTATATAATAAGGTAAAGGACATCCCGCAGGTGAAAGTCGTTTATCCTGTCCAGGTGAACGGTGTCTTCGTGCAACTTCCACGTAAAGTATGGACCGAGCTTCAGAAACAGTATTTCTTCTACGACTGGGATCTCGACAACGACGTCGTCCGCTGGATGTGCTCGTTCGATACCACCGAAGACGATATCAATAATTTCGTTGAAGCTTTGAAGTCTTTAGTTGTTAGTCGTTAGTCTTTCTTTCCGACAAATCTCACGATAGCGGCGAGCATTGCTATTGCTATCACAAACGCCAGCCATGATGGCATTCCTAATGCTGTCGGCAATACTCCAATCAACAAGGCTACTGCACCAACGGTGAGTGCATAGGGCATCTGTGTCTTCACGTGCTGCAGGTGGTTACATCCCGACGCCATCGAGCTCATGATGGTGGTATCGGAAATAGGTGAGCAGTGGTCACCCATAACGGCACCAGCCATTACAGAGGCTACAACGTTGTAAAACAACGGCATAGTGGTCTCGATGCTTAGCCCTTGCTCTTGGCAAAGCATCCACGAGGCTGGCAGAATCAATGGATATAAAATCGCCATTGTGCCCCACGAAGTGCCGGTTGAAAAGCCTATCAAAGCTGCCAAAAGGAATGTCAAAGCAGGGATGACAAAAGGCGATAACGACAGCTTCAGCAAGATGTCTGAAACAAACTCCGCTGTGTGCATGTCTTTGGTAACCAATGCGATAGACCAAGCCATGGTGAGAATCAGCACTGCGTTGAACATCACCTTAAAGCCTTCAATCATCTCTTCCATAATCTTGCCGAACTCTAAAGAGCCACGAAGCAAAGTCATGATGACAGCAGCAAGCAACGAGATGAGCGACGACCACAGTAAAGCCAAATATGAGTTGGCATTGCCAATGGTTGCTGATAGTTTTGAGAATGTGTCTAAATTAGCATCTTGCCAAACTGATGAATCGTATCCTGTTACAAACAGTCCGATGATGGTGCCGAAAATCAAGGTTAAAAGAGGGATCAAAGCGTCAATGCCATGTGCGGAATGTGTAGCGTTATCTGATGTCTCAGAACTTGAATCCGACTTGATTCGTGCTTCTTTTTCAGCTCTCAGCATCGGTCCGAAGTCACGCTGGCTGTATATCAGCATCAGCACGAAAGCGAGGGTGAGAAGAGGGTAGAAGCTGTATTTCAGCGAGTGGAAAAACACCGAATAGGCTGATGCGTCTAGGCCGATTACGTTGATGCCTTCCTGAATGTAACTCAACTCCGCTCCAATCCACGTGGTGACGAAAGCTATAGCAACCACTGGTGCTGACGTTGAATCGACTATGTAAGCCAGTTTCTCTCGCGACACCTTCAGCTTGTCGGCCACCGGTCGCATGGTGTTTCCCACCATCAATGTGTTCGAATAGTCGTCAAAGAAAATGCAGAGGTCCATGATAAACGTCATCAGCTGTCCTGATCGCGGTCCCTTGGCACGTCGCAGCAGCCAGTTCACTATGCCTTGCATACCTCCGTTTGCCGAGATAATTTTGACCATTCCGCCTATTGTCAATGTGAAAACGATGATGGTGACGTGGTCTGAATCGAAAATCGAGCCTACGATGTAGGTGTCGACCACTCGTAATAGCCCGCTTCCTAATGCTGTTCCGGGTTCCTGTCCGGAGAACAGAGCCATCAGGAAAGTGCCCGAAAGCACTCCGAGAAACAGCGCTGATATCACCTCTTTTAATACCAGAGCCATCACTATAGCGATGAGGGGCGGCAATATTGACAGCCATAGTGGCATGGGGCCTTCAATAGGACCACAGTAATATAGCAGCGCCAAACAAGCTAAAATGGCAGCAATTACTATCAGTATAGCCGTTTTTCTTTTCATAAGGTTTTAAGTTTCTCAACAATATCGTTGATTCGGTTCAGCTGCTCTGGAATGTTGATGTGTTGCGGACAGTGCGATACGCACTGGCGGCATCCGATGCAGTGCTCAACCTGACGGTCGGCCTCAAGCTGCCGGTTGTATTCAATCAGAAAACGACGGCGTGCTTTCCTGAATTCTTTTGACCCCGAGTCTTCCACAATGCTGCCCTCGTTGACGCATTTATTATAGAAACTGAAGTTCGTAGGTATATCGATGCCGTAAGGACAAGGCATGCAGTATTGACACGAAGTGCAAGGAATTATTGGATATTTCAGATACTGGTTGGCAATATCCATCAATAACTTCAGCTCCTCATTCGAACATGGCTGCAATGGGCAATAAGTCCTCAAATTATCCTGCAGATGCTCCATATACGTCATTCCGCTCAACACTGTGAGCACGTTAGGGTAGGTGCCCACAAAACGGAACGCCCACGAAGCAACACTGTTTTGCGGTGTGCGCTGTTTCAAAGTGTTTGCAAGCACATCAGGCAAATTAGCCAATCGTCCGCCCAACAGCGGCTCCATAATTACAGCCGGAATGTTCAAATCGGTGAGGCGCTTGTAGAGATAATCGGCGTTTACGTTGTCTTCATCAACGTCGTGCGCGTGCTCCCAGTCGATGTAGTTCATCTCAATCTGCACAAAATCCCAGTGGTATTTGTCGTGATTGTCCAACAACCATTCAATTACTCGCTGGTCACCGTGGAATGAGAATCCGAGGTTACGAATACGTCCCTTTTTGCGTTCTTCCTGCACGAAATCAATCATTCCGTTGTCGATGTAGCGTTTCTGGAAGGTGTCCCAACCGCTCAATCCTTTGCTGCCGTTGCCCACAGAATGCAGCAGATAATAGTCGAAATAGTTGGTTTGCAGCTTTTCAAACGAATCGCGGTACATCTTTATCGATGCCTCCCTGCTCCAGAATTGAGGAGCAAAGTTCGACAGCTTTGTGGCTAAATAATATTTCTCGCGAGGGTAACGACTCAACGCTATTCCTGTTGCAGCCTCGGAATTTCCTCTGCAATACACAGGGGAGGTGTCGTAATAATTCACTCCGTGATCCATTGCATAGTCAACCAGCTTGTTCACCATCTCCTGGTCGATAGCGTTGTCTTTAAAAGGAAGTCGCATCATTCCGTATCCCAAAATCGACACCTTGTCGCCAGTGTTGTGATTGACGCGATATGTCATCTTATCCTTCGGGATGTCTCCGACGGAATAAGTTGTTTCTTTTTCAATGGTATCTGATTTACAGCCTGATAGAGCGACTGCCGACACCGCTGTAGTGGCCCCTACAACCTTCAGAAAGTCTTTTCTCGATATATTGTTGTTATTCATAGTATTCATCATTTCGACCGAAGTGGAGAAATCTCCGACATCAAATATTATTATGAACTAAATTTCCTTCGACGAAGATAGCGGAGAAAGGTCTCGCCGGACACACATGCTCGCATGCTCCGCAGCCTATGCAGCGTTCTTCGTTGATAATAGGTATCATTGGTGAAGCCTCATCTTCAGGGTCATAAGGCATCATGGTAATTGCTCCCGAAGGGCAACGTTTTGCGCAGTTGCCGCATTCCACGCCGTCGCGCAGCGGTATGCAGTTGCGGTCAATCCACACGGCATGACCGATTTGTATGGCTGTCTTTTCTTCTCTTGTCACTTTGCGGATTGCGCCGGCAGGGCACACCTCTGAGCATTTTGTGCATTCCGGGCGGCAATAGCCGCGTTCAAACGACATCTCCGGCTGCATGAAAGTGTCGAGTTTCGATGAGGCTCGCAACACGTCGTTAGGACAGTTTTGCACACAAAGCTGACATCCTGTGCAACGTGATGTGAAGTTGTCAAAACTCACCGAACCTGCAGGTTTCAAAGGGGTGTTGCGTTTAGGCGCTTTCTTGTCGACTATAGTTGCCAAGCCGCCATCCACCACCTTTTCTTGAGCTTTTAAAGCTGAGGCCGTGGCTAGAGCCGCAATTGTCGCTATGAATGTTTTGCGCGAGGTTTTACCCTCATCGTCGTTGACTTTAGGCTCTTCAGTCGCTTTGAAAGACTTGTAATAACCATATTTCATCGCGCCTTTGTTGCATTTGCTCACGCAGTTGAAGCACGTGACACATTTCGAATAATCTATCTCATGTTTTTTGGCATCGATGGCTGAGCAGCGGCAGTTTTTCTCGCAAAGCCCGCAGCTGATGCATTTATCTTCATCGAAATGAGGTCTGAAAATGGAATATTTTGATAATACTCCCAGTATAGTGCCAACCGGGCAGATGTTGTTGCAAAACCAACGTCCTTTAGCAAAAGCGAATATAGTGATTATCAGGAAGTAAACTATTGCGGTTACAAAAATTGGCAAGCTTTTGATATAGACATCAACATGGTAGAACGCATAGCTGTCCCAACGTTCGGCAAAATAAGCAAACACATTGTTAATCAATCTATAAATTGGAGCGAACAGATTGGATGCGAATCGTCCGAATATGCTGTACGGTTCGATGAAAATCGCTATTGTGGTATATCCTAAAACAATGAGCATAAAGAAAGCCAAGGCTATGCCGTAGCGGTATTTTTTGCTTCGTTTGAAACTATAACGGTTCTTTTTGCGCTTTTCGGCGATGTGTGCTATGCCGTCTTGATAGATGCCAAGAGGGCAAATTACGGAGCAGTAGATTCGGCCGAAAAGCACTGTGATAATGACGATACCGATAAGTACTATGATGCTCGACGCCAGAATAGCCGGAATAAACTGTAGCTTCGCCATCCAGCCGAAATAAGCGTGCAGCGCTCCCGAGAAATCAAGGAACAATAACGTAATCAATATAAAACTGACCGTCGCTAATACAATTCGTAGTTTTCGTAACATATTATTAATTTCAATAACCTATAAACTATAACCTATAAACATTTAATCATCGACTTCAAACTATGCAAAGCCTCACTTCAGGGTAAGCCCTTGAGGTCTTACATTCGTGATGCCTTGCATAGTTTTTCGTCT
>Ga0129307_1000572_pt1 | contig 54346 bp, 54 predicted proteins | sample P1105metagenome_FD_94437 | JGI IMG/M metagenome (GOLD analysis project Ga0129307, IMG submission 94437) | Capybara group fecal microbial communities from Wisconsin, USA - P1105 metagenome | ecosystem: Host-associated > Mammals > Digestive system > Large intestine > Fecal | place: USA: Wisconsin... | reverse complement strand
ATCCTTTCAATGTTTATTTAGTCAATTACATTGTATCATAAGTAATCTGATATGTCTCTTTATTATAAATAAAAATAGTATCAGTGGGAAAGTACCTCACCAACACTATTTATTATAGAACCTCTTACATCCATCCGTTGTTTGCGAACTGGCAGCATGAACCTGGATCATTGTTTATTACTTGGTTTTCTTCACTGCATGAGTATTCTGGTCTATATGTATGATTATAGATATGTTTGTTTATTACGTGTGTATGTATTGGACATACGTGTTCTACATTATGGCAGAATTCTCTTTCTACACATTTGTTTATAGCAGGTTCTACTATTGGACATCCCATATTTTCTTGCATTGGCATACCATATCCCATTTGTCTGTCACAGCAGTTATTCTTGTTAAATAACATATTAATCCCCCTTACCTAGTTTATAATATGAGGATTAATGTTTTTTGAATATGTATTTGTCTAATTTAAAAAGAAGTAGTTAAAATCACTTCTTTAAATATTTTATCTTATATATTTTTGACATATATTTTTTATTTTTTCTATATAATTGTCTATATATTTTCTTTTATAAATGTATATATAAGATGGGTGTTCAATATAATAAATATTACTTGTATCAATATTATTGTTAGCAAAATATTTATGTATAAAATTATATGTTTTTTTACCTAGTACAAAAATAATTTTTGGTTTAAAATAATTTATTTCTAATAATAAGTTTTCTATACATGAGTTCATTTCTTCTATTGTCGGATATCTTAGTTTATTATTTTTATCTAATGGTAAACATTTAACTAAGTTAGTTTTATAAAACCTAAAATCATTTAATTTATTTTCTATTTTTTCAATAATTTTACCACTATTTGTATCATTACATAAAGGAATTGTTTTATTAATATCTTCTACTTTTTTAGCAGATAATCCTACCCACATAATATCACAAGAATTATTTTTATCTAGTAATGGTCTTTGATTTTTACAAAGTTTACATTTTTTACATTTGCATATTTCTTCTAGCACTATTCTGCTCCTTATAAATTTAAATATTAATTTTTTCTAATTTTACTAGATTTTTTGATAATGAAATTGTTTCATCACTTATTTTATATATTTTATTATCTTCTATTATTATGTTTTCTATTTGAGGAATATCTTTCATTACCCTTTCAATTTCGTGTTTTATATAGTGTAGCTGAATACAATGTAGTGATTTGTTTACTGATGCGAATGTTAATGATTCTATTTTTTTAGTTGCTATCATTCCACATATTTTTGTTATAGCCATATTTATATGTTCTTTTTCTAGGCATAAATATAGTATTGTATCAAATCCTTTTTCCAGTTTTTTAAATCCATCTTTTTGCATTCTAGGTAAACATGTACCACATATTAGTATTTTTCCTTTTACATCATATATATTTGTTTCAAGTAAATTCATTAGAATCCACTCCTTTTAAACATTTTATCAAGTTCACTTCTTGAATAGAATATTATTGATGGTCTTCCATGACAACAGTTGTATGGGTTTTTACATTTTCTTAGGTCATTTATTATGTTTTCCATTTCTTCTAGTGACATGTTTGTGTTTGCTTTTATTGCCATTTTACAGCTTAGCATTTTTATTGCTTCTTCATTAAATTTTTCTATTCTAAAGTCTTTTTGTTTTTGAATTACTTGCTCTACTAGATTATTTAATACTTTTTCTTCGAATCCTCTTGGAATCCATGTTGGGTGTGCCTTTATAATTATTGAGTTTACTCCAAATTCTTCTGCTTCTATGTTGTTTTCTTCTAATATATTCATGTTTTCTTTTAGTATTACGTAATCGCTTGTTGATAGTTCTATTGTTATTGGAAATAGTAGACTTATTTTATCTTGTGATGGTTTACCTAGTTTTTCTAAGAAATTTTCATAGTTTATTCTTTCTTTAGCTGCATGTTCATCTATCAAGTACATTCCTAATTCATTTTGACAAATTATATATGTTCCATGTACTAGTCCTACTGGATATAGTTCTGGAAGTGGTTCTATTTTGTGTTCTTCATAAGGGGTTTCTTCTTCACTAATTAAATCTGTATTTAATATTAGTTCTTGTTCTTCAAATAGACCTTTTGCTTCCTCATTTTCAAATAATTCTGTTTGTACTTTTTCTTCTCTTACTAAGTTTAGATTTACTTGTACATCTTCTTTATTTGCTTTTTTAGGTAGTTCTTTAATTATAGGTATTAGATTTCTTCCTGTTATATTATCTCTTACCATATCTTTTATTAATTTGCATAAGTCTTCCATATTTGAGAATTTTATATCCATTTTTGTAGGGTGAATATTTACGTCTACTAGTGATGGGTCTACTTCTATATTTAATACTACTACTGGATATCTATTATCTGGTTTATATGCATGATATGCGTCATTTATTACCCTATTTAATTCTGTATTTCTTACTATTCTTCCATTTACTAGTATTACCATTGCGTTTCTGTTTGATCTATGTATTTCTGGTAAACTAATATATCCATTAATCATAAAGTCTTTATTTTCAGCGCTCACATTTAGCATTTTTTTAGCGACATTTATTCCATATATATCTTTTATTGTTTTTAGTAAATTTCCTCTTCCGTCTGTATTTAGTATTATATTATCATTGTTTGTTAATACGAATCTTATGTCTGGGTGAGATAAGGCTAATTTATTTATGTAGTCTGTAATATTAGCTAATTCTGTATATAGACTTTTTAAGTGTTTTAATCTAGCTGGAGTGTTATAGAATAGTTCTCTTACAGATATACTTGTTCCTGTCCTTGCATCACTATTTTCTACACTTATTATTTTTCCACCTTGTATTTCTACTGTTGTTCCTACTTCGTTTTTGCATGTTTTAAGTGTTACTTTAGATACACTTGCAATAGAGGCTAAAGCTTCTCCTCTAAACCCTAAAGTTTCGATATGGTATAAGTCATCTTCTGTTTTTAATTTACTTGTGGCGTGTCTTTGGAAAGCAAGTACAGCGTCATCTTTCTCCATTCCTATACCGTTATCTGTTACTTTTATTTCTTTTGTTCCTGCTTCTATTAAGTCTATTTTTATTTCATTAGAGTTAGCATCTATACTATTTTCTACTAATTCTTTTACCACGCTTGCGCATTTTTCTACTACTTCTCCTGCTGCAATTTTATTGGCTAGGAGTTCATCCATTACTTTTATTACTGCCATAATTAACCATACTTTCTAAATAATCTGTTTATTATTTTGTTTATTATTACTTTTATAAAACTTGATATAAATGTACATACTGTTATTCCTAAAAATATACCTTCTTTTGTATCTTTTAATATTATTACTCCTAAAACACTTGATATTAATAGTCCTAATGTACCAAATAAGTTTCTTGTGTATCCAAATAAATAATCTATTACTATACCTATTAAAGTGATTGTTGTTGTGATTTCAAATAGTTTTGTATAGTGTGTGAAATAGAATATTAGTGCGAGTGTTGATGTTACAAAGTAGAAGTAAAAAAATATATTCATTAATGTATAGGCAAGACTTTCTACTTTTCTATCGGTTTTAGTTACTACTTTAGGTTTTCTATCTTTATCACTTACTTGTTTTTTACAATTTGGACATGTTATATTTCTAGTATCTACCACTGTTTTTATTTCTTTTTCAAATTCTAAATTACAGTATCTACAATATAGTTTCTTTTTCATAATTTCACCAATATAATTATAATACAAAAAAAAGAACCAATCAATAATTATGGTTCAATTCTATTTGGTCCTCTAAAGATAAACATTGTTTCTTTTAGGGATCCTGTTTCTAACATTAACATTGTTAATCTATCGACTCCAAGTGCGAATCCTCCATGTGGTGGACATCCATATTTGAAGAAGTCTTGATAGAATTTAATATCTTCTCCTAAGCCCTTTTCTTCTGCTTGAGCTTTTAATATATCGTATCTGTGTTCTCTTTGTGCTCCTGTTGTTATTTCACAACCTTTCCAAATAAGGTCATATCCTTGAGGTATTCCATCTTTTCTCATGTGATAGAATGGTCTTTTATTTACACTAAAGTCTGTTATAAATACGAATTCATGATTATATTTTTCTTTTATGTATTTTGATGCAAGTTTTTCTGATTCGTTATTCATATCTCCTACATCTTCAAAGTCCATATGGAAATTGTATTTTTCTTCTAATGCTTTATAAAGTTCTTCTAGTTTAATTCTTGGGAATGGTTTTGTTGGAACTACTATATCTACATTGAATACTTTTTTGATTTCTTCTCCATATTGTTCTTTTACTTTTGATAGTCCAGCTATTAATAAGTCTTCTTCAAAATCCATTACGTCTTCATATGAATTTATATATGAGAATTCAATATCGAATGATGTGAATTCTGTTGCGTGTCTATATGAGTTTGAGTTTTCTGCTCTGAATGCTGGTGCGATTTCGAATACTTTTTCAAAACCACTAGCTAAAGCCATTTGTTTATAGAATTGTGGAGATTGAGCTAGATATGCTTTTCTGTCAAAGTATTTTAATTCGAATACTTCTGATCCTGATTCACTTGCTGCTCCTATTAATTTTGGAGTATGTATTTCTATGAAGTTATTTTTTAATACATAGTCTCTCATTGCGTTTACAAAACAAGTTTGTACTTTAAACATTAATAGATTTTTTTCACTTCTTAGGTCTAGGAATCTATAGTTTAATCTTGTATCTATTGTAGTTGATGCAGGATCTTTATAGTTTAATGGTAAATCTTCTGTACATCTACTTGTTACTTCTATAGTTTCTGGGATTATTTCCATTCCATTTAGTTTTATTTTTTCATTTAGAAGTAATGTTCCAGTGATTCTTACTGTACTTTCTTCTTTTAAGTTATCTATTATTTCAACTAATTCTTTATTTTCTTCATTTTTTTCTATTGTTACTTGTACTTTTCCTGTTGTATCTCTTATTATTACAAATTGTACGTATTGAAGATTTCTTATTTTATCTACGAATCCATTTATTGTAACTTTTGAATTGTTTTCTTTTAGTTCATTAATTTTCATGATGTTCCTCCTCTATGTTTTTGTCTAAGAAGTCTATTAAATCTTCTGTTTTTATTTTATATTCTTCTTTTGTATTATTGTTTTTAATTGTTAAGATATTTGTATTTAATTCTTCTTCTCCAATTATTATTACGTATTTTGCGTTTAGTCTATCTGCTTGTTTAAAGTTTCCTTTTATGTTTCTAGACATTTCATCTATATCTGCTTTAAAGCCATTCATTCTTATAATGTTTGTTAGTTTTATTCCTAATTTTTTTGATTCATCATCCATTGGAATTATGTATGTGTCTATACTTTTTTCTTCTTTAGGAAGTACATCTTCGTATTCTAGTGCAGTTAAAAGTCTTTCTATTCCTGTTGCGAATCCTACTCCACATACGTCTGGCCCACCAATATTTGATACAAGCGAGTCATATCTTCCTCCACCACATAATACGTTTTGGCTTCCAAATCCTTCTACTTGTGCTTCTATTTCAAATACTGTATGTGTATAGTAATCTAATCCTCTTACTAGGTTTTCATTTACTTCATAAGATATCTCCATTGATTCTAAATACTCTTTTACTTTATTGAAGTGATTGATTGATTTTTCATTTAGGTAATCACTTATTTTTGGAGCATTCTTCATAATATCTAATTCATGATCTATTTTACAGTCTAGTATTCTTAATGGATTTGTTTCATACCTATTTTTACAGTCTTCACATAATTCATCTAAGTGAGGTTTAAAGTATTCTAGTAGTGCTTCTCTATATTTTAGTCTTGATTCTGTATCTCCTAGTGTATTTATATTTACTTTTATTCCTTTTAGTCCTAATAGTCTATATAGATTTACTGGTATACTTATTACTTCTGCATCTGTTATAGGGTCATTTGAACCAAATACTTCTACACCAAATTGTGTTAGTTCTCTATATCTTCCTGCTTGAGGACGTTCATATCTATACATATTTCCATAGTACCATGCTTTTACTGGAAGTGTTGGATTTGCGTACATTTTGTTTTCTACAAATGATCTTGCGATTCCTGCTGTTCCTTCTGGTCTTAGTGTCATATTTCTATTTCCTCTGTCTATGAAATCATATGTTTCTTTTGTTACTATGTCTGTTGTTTCTCCTACTCCTCTATGAAATAGTTCACTTGACTCAAATACTGGTGTTCTCATATATTCATAATTGTATTTTTCCATTAGTGTTTGAATTAAATCATGTATATATATTAAGTTTTCTCCTTTTTTTCCAAATACATCATATGTTCCTTTTGGTTTTTGTATCATTTTATCACATCCTTTTTAATGTTTTTACTTTTATTACTTCTTTTTGTTTTTCTTGTGTTGGTTCTATTTTTATTTCGTTTTTTTCTTGTTTATTTATTTCTGTATTTATACTTCCTAGTTCTTCTACTAATAGGTATTTTTGTTCGAATAGGTCATTTATTTTTTCATAGTTTTTGTCAATGTCTTCTTTTTCAAAATTGATATTTGGATTTTGTTTTTTTAGTTTATTTTGTTTATGTTTTGAATACATTTTTGTTGTGAGTGCGGAAGATGAAGTTGCGAGTAGTGTTAGTAAAATTGAATTTACTGTGTCTATGTTGATTGCTTTTTTTGTTATAAAGAATGTTGTTACTGCTATTATTACGCCTATTCCTATATGCGTATTTCTACCATATTGATTATATTCTAATAGTGTTGTTTGTTTATCTGTATTGTATCTTATTTTTTCTGATATTATATCTATTTTGTTTTGCAAGTCTTTTTTTCTTATTTCCATAAATTTGTTTTCCATATTTCCCCCTAAATTAAATGTTTTCTTGTTGTTACAGATATGTTTTTATATGTATATACTTTTACTTTTCCCTTTCCATTACATTTTATAAATCCTAGTCCATGAATTACTATATCACAATTATCTACATCTATTTCTGTTTTTTCTAGGTTGTTTATTGGTTTTTTATAGATTCTTTTTATGTTTAATGCATTTGACATAAAAAGTGTTATGTTCATGTTTTCTAATTCTAATACACCATATTCATCAAGTATTATATATTGATGTTCTTTTACTTGATATGTTATTGGTTTTATTTCTTTTTTTGGTATTATTTTTTTTAGTTGTTTTCCATTTAGTATATCGTAGTAACTATTTTCAATTAGTATTCCAGGTGTATCTATAATATTTAATTCATCATTTATTTTTACGTTTATTTTGTTTAGTGTTGTTGATGGCAATATACTTGTTGTTATTTCTGATTGTTCATCTGTGTAGTTATAAATGATTTTATTTATCATAGTACTTTTTCCTGCATTTGTAAATCCAATTACGTATACATTTTTTGTTTTCTTATATTTATTTATTTTTTCATATAATTCGTCTAGGTTATAGTTTTTATAGCTACTTATTATTGTTGTATCAATTATGTTTAATTTTGTATTTTTAAAGTAGTTTATTAGTTTTTCATCATGTACACTTTTTGGAATTAAATCTCTTTTTGTTAGAACTAGTAGTACATCGTTTTTTATGTTTTTATAGAATATTTCCATGTTTGTATTTAAATTGAATAAATCAATTACTAATACGCACAGATCATTTGTTTTGTTTATTTCTTCTAATATTTTTATAAATTCATTGTTGTCTTTTGCGATTACTTTATATTCTCCATAGTTCTTTATTCTAAAACATCTTTCACAAAGTTTTTTTTCTATATTCGTTGTATATCCTATTTCGTTTTTATCTTTTGTTTGTAACAATGCACCGCAGCCTGTACAATTATTCATAGTATTTACCTCTATAGAATAGTTCTTTTTTTGTTAGTTTTCTCATTATTATTTTTTCATTCATTCTTGATATTTTTGCGAATGGTGTTTCTATATTACTAATTGGATTTACAAGTATTGATGTTATACCTATTTTGTTTCCTCCTAGTATATCGGTAATAATGTTGTCTCCTATTATTGCGACTTCACTTACCCCGTATTTATATTCTCTAAGAATTAGATTGAATTTTTTTTTCATTGGTTTTTTACAGTTAAATGCGCAGTCTACTTCTAAGTCTTCTTTGAATGGTTTTAGTCTTGTTTTTCCACTATTTGAAAATATTATTATTTTAAATCCTTTTGATTTTAGTTCTTTAAAAAGATCTTTTATTTTTTTATTTGGTTTTTTTAGTGATAATGGTGCGATGGTATTATCTAGGTCAAATAGTATGCATTTTATTCCTCTTTCTTTTAGTTTGTCATAGTCTATGTAGTATATGCTTTTAACATATATATCAGGTATGTAGTTTTCCATATTTCACCTCTTTTTTACATTAATAATTTTATCATATTATTGGCAAAAAATATATAATAAAAGAAAAAATAAACCTTTATTTTAGATTTATTTTTTTATTTTATTAGAAAAAGTTGATATTTGTTTTTATTTCGTTGTTTAAGTATGTTGTTAATTCATTGTTGTAGTTTATTATTTTTGGTATGTTTAGTTCTATTATATTTTTTGGAAGTCCTTCTTCTACTTTTACGTTTATTAGTGCTTGACAAAAGTTATCTAGTGTTGCTTTTTTATTTGCGCTAGTTATTGTTTTTGTTATTTCTTGTTGTGTTAGGTCTTTGTTATTGAAGAATTGATATAGTGATATTTTATCTATTAGTTTTATTTCGTTTATTGTTTTATTTCCACATAATACATCTATGTCTTGTCTAAATCTTTCTTTTGGGAAACATTCTTTTAATTTATCTATTGGTGTTAGAAATAGACTATATGCATATTCTTCTTTTATAGCGCTTTCCCATGTTGGTTCCATTGAATATATATAGTTTATATCATATTTTTCATCTTTTATATATACTATATTTCTTGTATGCAGTTCGTTATTTTGTGTTATTAATTTGTATATTCCTGCTTGTATTCCTAGTTCGTTTAGTATTTGGCTAATTAGTTTTGAGTATCCTGAGCATACTATATTGTTTGTTGTAAATATTTTATGTAGTTGTCTTCCATCCATTGAGTAGTTATCTTTTGATTTGTTGTAGTTGAATTTTTTTACTATATCATATACATATAATACTTTTTCGAAGTTTGAAAGGTTTTTGTTTATTTTATTTTTTATGTTATCTATATTTTTTCTCATTGCTATAAACTCGTCTATTGTACAGTCTGTTATTCCATCTTCATACCATATTTTTATTATTCTATTTTGTTCTAGTTTTTTTAGTTGTTCAATGTTTTTTATTGTTTTATTTTGTGTGATTAGGTTTATAAATTGTATTTTTTTATTTTGTCTTGTTTCTATCATTTTTATTGTTTCTAATATTTTTTCTATATTTGGTTCTTCTATATTTATATTTAATATTTCTATGTTTTTTATATATTTTAATAGTTTATTAAAGTCGTCTTCTTCGTTATATAATGTATCATTTTCAAAGAATAGTTTGAATGGAAGTGTTAGTGTTAGTTGTTGTTTTTTTTCTGCTTCTAGTTTTGTTATGTTTAGTTTTTTGAATTGAATTGATTTGAATTGTAGTTTTTTGTTTAGTTTTATTTCTATTTCATTTTGATAATCAAAGTCTTCCATATCGTATACTTCTAATTTTTCTATGTTTGTATATACTAGTAGATTATCGTAGTCTTTTTTTGTTAGTGTATAGTTTCCTAGTATTTTTATTTCTGTTTCTTCATTTATATTTTTTATGTATTTTTCATTGAAGTCTTCTTTTTTCACGCATAAAGGAGCTAATGTCATAGTATTTTCCATATATCATTTCTCCTCTCTATATTTATTTTATCATGTATTGTTGTCGTATTATGTAGTTTATTTGTTTTTTTATTATAACTTTACATAGTTGTTTACATTTTTAATTTTACGTGTTATAATTTTTTCATTAAAGAAGGGATGATTTTATGGATATTGTTAAAACTAATGGTCGTGGTTCTTTGATTGTTATTTCTGGACCCACTTGTGCTGGTAAAGGTACTATTTGTCGTGAGTTGCTTTCAAGAAATAATAATATATGGAGATCTATTTCTTATACTTCTAGACCAATCCGTGGTAATGAGGTTAATGGTGTTGATTATTATTTTGTTACTAAGGAGGAATTTGAGGAGAAGATTCAAAACGGTGAGATGTTAGAGTATGCTCAGGTTCATTATAATGATTATTATGGTACTCCAAAGAGTCATATTAAGGAAAAGTTGGATGCTGGTATTGATGTTATTTTAGAGATTGATATTCAAGGAGCTATTCAAATCAAGGAGAAAGTTAATGAGGCTATATTTATTTTTATTCTTGCTCCTTCTATGGAAGAAATAAGGAATCGTTTGATTAAGCGTGGTTTTGAGAATAATGATCAAATGATTGAAAGATTTAAGACTGCATATCGTGAAATTAATGAATTAACAAAGTATAATTATGTTGTTGTTAATGATGTTTTGGAAGATGCTGTAAAGAAGGTTGAATCTATTATTATTTCTGAAAAGTGTCGTGTTGATAGAATTGAGGATGTTTATCTTTCTAATGAAGAGGAAGTTATTCATGAGTTATTAGTTGATAAGAATTTAAAAAATGAAGAGATTGATATTTAGTTTTCAATCTCTTTTATTTCTTCTATTGTTAAATCTGTGATTTTAGATATTTTTTCTACACTTATGTTTTCGTTAAGAAGATTTTTTGCAAATGTTATTTTTTCTTGTTTGAATTTTTCTTGTTGTTCATTAATTTTTTTCCTTTCGCATCGACTTCTTTTTCTTTTGCATTAATTTTTTTTCTTTTGCATCGACTTCTTTTTCTTTTGTTCGTCTTACAAATTCATCATGTTTATTTTATTATAAACCATCGCTAATTCTTTATCTTGTTGATATTCATCCATGTCATGTTCAATTTTCTTTTTTACTTCTTCTTATTTTTTGATTATTAAGAATCTCAACTCTATCTTTTATTTCATCGTACGGAATATTTAAGAAAATTCCAATAAGTGCTGATTTTTTTTGACACTTTTTTAATATCTGCCTAGGCAGATATTCATAATTTGTTAGATTTTTTTTACAGTTTTTTAAAATCACTATAAATTTCATTTTTTTCTATTTTTTTATATTGATATGTTGTTTTTGTAATTATTAATAATGGTAAGGCAAGTATTGTTCCAAGGAGTCCAAATAGTTTAGAGCCTATGTATATAGAGAGTATGCTTATTATTGGATGTATTTTGTTTGATTTATTATATACTAATGGGCTTATTATATATCCATCTAGTATTGTAAGTACAAGTATTCCTATTATTGTTCTTATAAATAGTTTATAGTTTGTTATGAATGCAAGTGACAAAGCTATTATATTTGTTGTAATTCCACCTATTATTGGAATTATACTTAAAATTCCTGCTAGTAGTCCTAATAATAAGTAATTGGGATGTTTTATAATTATGAATATTGTTAGGTATTCTATCATATTTAGTAGTGATAACAGTAAAAAGCTTCTTGTATATTTTTCTAATTCTTTATTTATTATACTTAAATAGTTATATATTTTTTTATTTTTTAGTATTTCTTTTGTTAAATCTATTATTTTATTCCAATCTATAAACATATATATTGTTATACTTATTACTATTAGTGTTAATGATATATATTTTAGTATATTTGATATTATATTTATATTTGGAATTAGCTCATCTATTTGTTTTAGTTTTCCTATTGTATCAATTATGTTTATATTATATTTTAATGATATTGTTTTTAGTATATATGTTATGCCATTTATCCCTTCTTTTAATTGTATTATTATTGTTGGTAGTAGTTTAAATATTAGTGTATATATTATTAAGAATATTGTTGTTAATAATAATATAATACTTGTTAGTTTGTTGAATTTTTTATTTAGTATTCTTAAGTATATATTTAATACATAACTAATCATTAATGAGATTAATAATGGTTTTAATATATTATTTGTTAGGTTTAATATATTTAACCATAATTCTTTTGTTTGATATATTGTAAGTATTATAAGTAATATTAGTAAAAAATTAACTAGTTTATAATCTAATTTAAATTTTTCCATAATATCACCTACTAAGTATATGAATTTACATAGAAAAAAAGATATCAATCGATATCTTAATTATATGTTTTTGTTACATATCCATCTGTTACAAATGTATCACTATTCCATCTAAGATTTACTTGTGGAAGGTCTATTGGTTCATATTGAGGTTCAGCTAATTCATAATATATAATCATTGGTTTGCCACTATTATATAATGATTGAAGATTTGATTTGAAGTCTGCTTGTGTTGAGATTGTTGAACTGTTTATGTACACACCTCTATTATTTGGTAAATCTCCATTATAGTATAATGTGAAGTGTCTGCTTGAATAATAATTATCCACTGCACTTTTTATTGTTCCATCATATTGAACATAGCTATTTAAGGCTTTTGTGTCATTATAATATTTATAGTTCATATTACTTAGTATCCAATTTGAAGATGCTATAGAATATGTTGAAATACCATCTTCTGTTGTATTTCTATATGTCCAATTTTCGTTTCCGGTTACTGTATATTTGCCTATATTTCTAACTATTCTATTCTTTTCATAGTCTATGTAATCGCAGTTATCTCCTAGACACATTAATGGGTCATGTCCTGTAAGGTTTATTCTTATTGTTGAACCTTCATATGGTTCATAAGGAGTAGCTGTTGTACCTTCTTCAAGTTGAATATTTTTTATATATGAATAAGCCTGAGTTGTTCCAAATGAAATTGCAATATTTGAAATTGTTTTATTTGGGTTTGATACAAATTCAATTTTATTCCATTTGTTAGAATTTGAAATTCTTGTTTCTTGTGTTCCTAAAATTGTGCTGTATGTATCATCTGTATATTTAAAACGTATAGAAATTCCTGTGTAAGTATTATTATCACTAGAATCTACTGCTGGTACATCATATAAGTCAATTGAAAAAGTGTACTGTGTATTCTCTTTAAACCTTTCGTTCATGTATTTTAAATTTCTTCCTGGTAAAGTTACTGCACCATACATTTTCCATACTTCTTCACCTTCAAATGTTACTCTTTCTGGTTTAGTAGGCTGATAAGGTGAATATGTTTTCATAAAATCATCTATATTAAATATATTTTTTCCATGTGTTTCTATTACATCTATATAGTTATCTCTTCCTAATCCATAATATGTTACCGGATTTTCCATTGTTGGTGTATCAGTTGATGATGGTGTTGTTTTTCCTTTTATTATATATGTTGGAGTATTTTCTACTATTATTACTCTTCTTTCTGTTGTAGTGTTTCCTGATCCATCTGTTACTGTATATGTTACTACATATTTTCCTGGTATATTTGAAAGTGAACTATTTATTTTTACTTTTGATTCGTTATATGCGTTTAGTTCATTATCATAGTTATCAGTTATTATTAAGCCTTCTCTTAAATCGTATCCGTTTACTTGGTTTGCTGATATTGTTGTTTCTTTTTGTAATGCGATTTGTGGAGCTTCAGTATCTCTTATTATTACTGTACGCGTAGCTGATGTTGTTTTACCATTATCTGTTACTGTATATGTTATTTCATATGTATCAAGTGCATTTGTTTTTATACTTGTTTTTTCTTCTTCGTTTATTTTTATTTGTGTTGTAATATCTGTTAGTTCCTCACCTGTTGATGAGTATGCTTTTGCTCCATTTTGTATTAGATTATTATTTATTTCTGTTTCATTTGAATTTACATTTATATATTCTACATAGTTACCATTTAATACTATTATTGGGGAGTTATTATCAATATTTTCTGTTACTTCTATTAGATCTATTAGGTTAAGTGTTATTTCAAATTTATCGTTTGTTTTTGTTATTGTTATTGTTGATTCATTTGATATATTTTTTCTTGTTTTTGGATTTTTTATATTTATTGGTAAGTATCCTTTTTGTTTTAATACTCCGAGTTTTATTGTAATTGTATTTGTATTATCAAATAATTCTATGTTATCTACTATGAAGTCGTATGCGGCTTTTTTTATTTGTTCTTCTTGTGTAATATAAGCTGTTTCTTTACTATTTGTTATTGAGTCTCCTACTTTTGGTATTATTACTACTCCAAGTATTCCTAAAAGTACTATAACTCCTAATAGTTCTACTAATGTGAATGCTTTATTTTTCATATTTTCCTCCAATATAAAAGTGATATAATCTATCCTATATAAATTATATCACAGTTATTTTATTTACACAAAATATTTTTAAAAAGAAAAGAAGTCTTTTGACTTCTATCCATTTATTTGTTTTGCTACTTCTTCTGCAAAGTTTTCTTCTTTCTTTTCGATTCCTTCTCCAACTTCGAAACGTGTCATTGAAACAATCTTACCACCATTTTGACTTGCATATTTTCCAACGCTCATTGATGGTTCTTTTACGAATGCTTGTTCTTCTAAGCAGATTTCTTCGTAGTATTTTCTAATTCTTCCTTCTACCATTTTTTCTGCTATTTCTGCTGGTTTTCCTTCATTCATAGCTTGTTCTTTTAATACTACTCTTTCTTTTTCTATTTCTTCTGCTGGAACTTCTTCTTTTGTTACATATAATGGTTTCATTGCTGCTGCATGCATTGAAATATCTTTTGCTACTTCTTCATTTACATCTGATACTACTGTAAGTACAGCAATTCTTCCACCCATATGGATGTATGAACCAAATGTTTCGTTATCTTTTTTAGTGATTCTTTCAAATCTTCTGAATGATAATTTTTCTCCAATTGTAGCTGTTTTTGAGATAATTAAATCATTGATTGTTCCCTCACTAGTTTTTAATTCTAATGCTTCTTCCATTGTTTTAGCATTACTATTAATTAATGTTTCTAGTATTTCATTTACTAGTGCTTTGAAAGTATCGTTTTTAGCTACGAAGTCAGTTTCTGAGTTAACCTCAATTATAGCTGCATCGTTTCCTTTTACTAGTATTGCGGCAATTCCTTCTGCTGCTATTCTATCTGATTTTTTAGCTGCTTTAGCAATTCCCTTTTCTCTTAACCAGTTGATTGCTTCTTCTTTGTTTCCGTTTGTTGCTTCTAGAGCTTTTTTACAATCACTTAATCCAGCGTTTGTTAAGTCTCTTAATTCTTTAACCATTGCGGCTGTTACCATAATATTTCCTCCTTTAATCAAAAAAGATGATATAAAATCATCTTTCGGTCTATCTTAAAGCATCTACAAGTTCTTGTTTTTTCATTGTAGAATAACCTTTAATTTCTTTTGCTTTTGCCATTTCACGAAGTTCTGCTACTGTTTTTTTAGTTAAATCTTCTTTAACTTCGGCTTTTTTTTCAGTAACTTTTTCTTCTTTTTTAGCTTCTACTTTTTCTTTATTAGACTCTTTTACAAATGATTTTTTTTCAAATGGTTTTCTGTTTCCTTTGTTAAATCTACCACGATTATCTTCAAATCTTCTTGGTCTATCTTCTTTTTTCTTTACAGAATCTACAGCTTTTTGCATTATTTCGTTTGGATTAGATGTTCTATCGTCACTTACGTAATCTACTAATTTTCCACCGTTTGCTTCAACGATTGCATTTGCCATAACACCTGTAATAAGTTTTACAGCTCTAATTGCATCATCGTTTCCTGGAATTACATAGTCTACCATATCTGGATCACAGTTAGTATCTACTATACCAAATACTGGAATTCCTAAGATTCTAGCTTCTTTAATAGCGATGTCTTCTTTTGAAGGATCAACTATATATAAAGCTTGTGGTAATTTATGCATATTTCTAATTCCACATAAAACTTTATTTAGTTTATCATATTCTTTTCTTAGCTTGATTACTTCTTTTTTAGGTAATACATCAAATGTACCATCTTTTTCCATTTTTTCGATATCTTCTAATCTTTTAACTCTTTTTCTGATAGTTCTGAAGTTTGTTAATGTTCCTCCTAACCATCTTTCATTTACATAGTAAGAATCACTTCTTAAAGCTTCATCTTTGATAGCTTCTTGAGCTTGTTTTCTAGTTCCTACGAATAATACTTTTCCACCATTTGCTGCAATTTTCTTTAATTCAGCATAAGCTTCTTCTATCATTTTTGCTGTTTTTTGTAAATCGATGATATAAATTTCATCACGTGCTGTAAAGATATATTCTTTCATTTTTGGATTCCATCTCTTTGTTTGATGTCCGAAATGAACTCCAGCTTCTAATAAATAATTCATTGACACTACTGCCATATTTCATTCCTCCTTTTGTTAAATCTTCCGCATGTTTCTAGTTCTACACCACCAATTGGCACTAGGCATAGAAATCCGCACACGTGTTTTTTTTAAAAAAGCCAATAATATTATATCATAAAAAGATATTTTTAAAACATTTTTTTGTTATTTTTTTTAATTTACTTACAAGTAATTTGACTTTTTATTTTTAGTATGTTAAAATGTATGTAGTGAAGCAATACTTCATATAATATTAAAGAGATACATTCGATATTGTCGTGTCGGAGTATTCTCTATACAATCCGTCACCGTCACTCGTACGGTGTTTTTTCTAGTCTTTTATTTCTAGAATGATGCAGAACAGAATCAAAGTAAAAACTATTACTAGTTCCATTTGTAGTATTCCTTTCTATGAGTTTTATCATAGACATCACCTCCATTCTTTGTAAAACATTGAATAGAGTAAAACACCGACTATCTTATGTATCTCAGTTACAATTATAACAACAAATTAACTTATAATCAATTCTTTTGATTATTTTTTTGATTTTTTATTTGTTTTTCTAATAAAAAGTCGATTATGTATAAATCGACTTATAATTTATGCTAAGTGTAATAGTTTTAATATTATTAAAAGAATTATTAGTAATATTGGTATTGCAGGATTTGTTTCTTTTCCTGACCATTTATTTGCTGATGCTTTTCCATCATCATACAATTTTTCTTTTTCATACCATCCTCTTGAATATGCTTTTGAAAAGTTTTTACATTCTGGCATATGTCCGAATACGTATTTCTTTGTTTTTTTACATTTACAGTATCCAGGTGCTTTTTTATCTTTTGTATTAAAGTTTGCACAATCTGAACAATATCTTCCCATATTATCTACCTAGTCCTACTTTTTTTCTTATTTCTTCATATTTCTTTTTTGCGTATTCATTAGTTATTCTTTTTCCTTCATCTAGTATTTTATCTAGTTCTTCTGAATTTATTATTTCATTATATTTATTTTGAATTTTTGTTAAATTTTCTACTACTATATCTGCGACTTCTTTTTTTAGATTTCCATAGTTATAGTCTTTAAAGTATTGTTCTGTTTCTTTTATTGTTATGTTTTTGAAGTATGAGTATATTGTTAATAGATTTGATATTCCTGGTTTATTGTTTTCATCAAAGTATACTTTTCCTTCTGAGTCTGTTACAGCTGACATTATTTTTTTTCTTAAAGTTGCTTCATCGTCTAGTAGGTATATTATTCCTTTTTGGTTTGTTGATGATTTACTCATTTTTTTTGTTGGTTCTTGTAGGTCTTTTATTTTTGCTCCTACTGTTGGTATCATTGGTTCTGGCATTTTAAATGTTTCACCATATTTTTTATTGAATCTTTCTGCTAGGTTTCTAGCTAGTTCTACGTGTTGTTTTTGGTCTATTCCTGTTGGTACTACGTCTGCGTCATATAGTAATATATCTGATGCCATTAGTATTGGATATGTGAATAGCCCAACTGACACATTTTGTTTATTATTTGATTTTTCTTTAAATTGTGTCATACGTGATGCTTCCCCAATATATGTAGTACATTCTAGTATCCATGATAGATTAGCATGATACAAGTTTTCTGATTGAATATAGAATGTATTCTTTTTAGGATCTAGGCCTGCTGCTATATAAAGTGCTACATTCTTTTTTATTCTTTCTCTTAATAGGCATGGATCCTGTTCTACTGTTATTGCATGCATGTCTGGCACAAATATATATGAGTCATATAAGTCTTGATTTTTTATACTTCCACTTATTCCTCCTATTAAGCTTCCTAGTGTTAGTTCTCCACTTGGTTGTAGTCCTGTTAGTAATTTTTTCATTATATTTACCTCTTTTCTTAGTTCCTAATTAATTATCGCCTGTCAAATATCTTTCGTACATTTCATCCATTGATGAAATATATTCTTTATCCTGTTTAACTCTATATTTTTCATATTCATTTTCTGCTTTGTCTATAGCCTCTTTATGTGATATTTTTCCAGAGTTTTTTAAAATTTTCTTATCTCTAAAGGACAATAATTTATCGGTTATGTCTATCCAGTTTTGCATTGTCATTATCTTTCTTTCACTAGCCATATCTTCTGCATAATCTAAAAACAAATTAGTTAAATTATTTAATTTTTTTAGTTCTGTTTCATTTAAATAATTTTTCGCGATACCTACGTCATATTTGTATATAAGTCCATCTGGTGAATTTTTCCAATTAGTTAGTCCCATGTGTTTTTTTTCTGAATCGGCTCTACTATAAATTAGTTCGGCAGCTGTATGTCCTGTAACTGCGTAATGAAACTTATTTTGTACTATCTTAAAGAAGGCATATGCTTCGTCACTTTTAGAATCATAGTCTATAGAGGTTGCGATAAATAAATCTGTAATTTTTTGATATGCCATTCTCTCACTAATTCTTATTGTTTTTATTCTTTCATATAATTCATCAAAATATTTTTTATCAAATTTATTTCCTTTTATAAATCTTTCATCGTTTAAGTTGAATCCTTTGACAATATATTCTTTAATTAATTTATTTGCCCAGGTTCTGAATTTAATTGCTATTTTTGAATTAACTCTGAATCCAATAGAAATAATCATATCTAAATTATAATATTCTTTTTTTCTATTTACACGCCTATTTCCTTCAAGTTGAACTTGTTCCAAAATGGAACAAGTTGAACTTTTTTCAAGTTCTTCATCATTATATATGTTGTTAATATGTTTAACAATGGCCGGTCTTTGTACGTTAAATAAATTAGCAATAGCATTTGCATTTAACCAGACATCTTCATCTATAAGTCTTACCTCAACCTTAGTATTTTTTTCTTTATCTTCATAAAAAACTATATCATTTTCATTTCCAACTTTAATATTAGTATTCATTTAGTAATCCCCCTTTTTATATTTATAGGTTGATTATACCAAACATTCGTTCATAACACAATAAATTTGTGGTTAAATTTTTATTTATTTATCTATTTCATAGGCATCTAAAAACTCTTTTAGATTTAGTGCTGTATTTTTTGGCAAGATATTTTCAAGTTCTTCTAGTGATAACTCTTTTAGTTTTGTTATTGTTTTGTATTTTTTTAGTAATTCTTCTTTTCTAATTTTTCCTATTCCTTCTACACTATCTAGTATGCTTTCTAGTTGTCCTTTGCTTCTTAGTTCTCTATGATAGTTTATTGTGAAGTTATGTACTTCTTCTTGCATTCTTTCTAGATAATGAAATAGGTTACTTTTTATATCTATTGGAACTTCTTCTATTGGATTTGTTTTTATTAGTGCTTCTGTTCTATGTTTATCATTTTTCTTTAGTCCTATTATAGGGATTTTCATGTTTAGTGAATCTATTATTTCTAGTGCCACATTTATTTGTCCTATACCACCATCGACTATTATTAAGTCTGGTCTTTCTAGATTATCTTTTAATACTTTAAAGTATCTTCTATATAGCACTTCTCTCATTGTTCCATAGTCATCGTTTTTGTCTTGTGTGATTTTAAATTTTCTATAGTCATTTTTTGATGGATATCCATTTTTAAATACTACCATTCCTGATACGTTAAATGTTCCAAATAGATGTGCGTTATCAAATATTTCTATTCTATCTAGTTTTTCTAATTTTAGAATTGTTTTTAATTCTTCGTTTGCTTCTATTGTTTTGTGTTCGTCTCTTTTTATTAGTTCAAATTTTTCTGACAATGCATTCTTTGCATTATTGTTTGCCATTTCTACTAATGATTTTCTTGTTCCTTTTTGTGGTACTTTTATGTTTGTTTTTATTATATTTTGTAGTGTTTCTATATCTATGTTTTCTGGTACTAGTATTTCTTTTGGAGTTAATATATCTTTACTATAGAATTCTGCAATATATCGTGTTAATACATTTTCTAGTTCGTCTATTAGTGGTATTATTTTTGAGTGTCTTTCTACTATTTTTCCACCTCTTATAAAGAATACTTGTATGCTTAGGTAGTCTTTTTCAACATAATATCCAAATACATCTATTGAGTGCATATCGCTTATTTCTACTTTTTGTTTTGCTAGAGTTATATTTATATAGTCTAATAGTTCTTTTAGTTCTTTAGCGGATTCATAGTTTAGTTTTTCTGATTCTTTAATTATATCTTCTTCGATTTTTTTTGTTATTAATGAGTGATCTCCATTTAGGAATTTAATTATGTCTTTTTTCATATTATCTATTTTTTCTTTTTCTACATTATGTGTACAGTATCCAAGGCACTCTCCTATGTGATAGTATAGACATGGTTTTTTATTAAATGTTCTACATTTTCTTAGAGGATATATCCTATTTAGTAAGTTTACTGTGTTTCTTGCAGCTGTTACGTTTGGATATGGTCCGTATAGGTGCTCTTTGTTTTTCTTTCTATTTATATTTCTTACAATTGATAGTTTCGGTACATCGTCATTAGTTAGTTCTATATATGGATAACTTTTATCATCTCTTAAAAGTATATTATATTTTGGATCATATTGTTTTATTAGATTTATTTCCATTATAAGTGATTCTGTTTCACTTGATACTATTATGTATTCAAAGTCTTTTATTTCACTTACTAGTTTTGCGGTTTTTCCGTAGTGTGTTCCTCTAAAGTAAGAGCTTAATCTATTTTTTAACTTTTTTGCTTTTCCTACATATATAATTATTCCATCTTTGTTTTTCATTTGATAGCACCCTGGTTTATTAGGTACTAATGAAAGTTTTTCTTTTATTCTTTTTAATGTTTCATTATCCATATTATCACCCACTTCTTTATTGTATCAAAAAAGGTAGATTTTTTCTACCTTTGATTTTATATATTTAATTAACTTTCTACTAATTCATATGGACTATCACTTGTTCCTAAACCACTAAGTCTAACTGATGATTTAAGATAGAAGGCTGGACGGACACCAATGTTAGTGTTGCTCGCGTTGCTGCCGTTGAAGAAACCTGTGGAGAGCACATTCCATACGCTGCTTCGGCTGTACGAAAAAGCTGAAAGGAACCATTGGTGGAATGATGATTTATAATTCCAATTTTGTTTTGCGCATGGCCACTGACCGCTTGAATAAATTGCGGCTGTTTTTTCAGCATTTAAATTATTTGGATTAAAATGATAGTTTGACCATACACTTGTACATGTATCGCTTAATGAAGTTTCAACAAATTCTGTTATATCCATTAAGGCTATTTTCCCATTCCAAGTAAATGCTTTTATTTCTTGTTTTTCTTTTAATAATCCTTTGTCTCCTCCATCATAACCATTATAATAGAATAATCCTCCTACATTAAATGAATGTGTTTCTATTTTATCTTTAAAATCTAGTGTATCATAGTATGAAGCACCATTCAAATATGTATTTAATGATGAATCAGTTGTTACTGTTCCAAAATTATTATTATATTTTATAGAGAATGTATTTGTTTGATTATCTGGATAGTAATAGAAGTAGAAATCTTGGTTTAGTTCGGATAATGTTCTATTATTATAATATGTATTTGATTGGTTCCCCCATACATTACAACCGTTTGCTGAGTTACAGTATGTGTTGTTTGCATTTTGTCTAGATGTTCCTTCATCCCATATATTTCCTGATGTATTTATTCTTTCGTCTCTTACTACTTTTATTGTTCCATCTGGTTCATATGATATTATTCTATATGATACGTCAGTTCCGTTTTCTTTTAGATTTATATAGTTATTAGGATTTGTTCCTCTATATATGTATCTTCCTGGTTCTCCTTGGGCTTCATATAGTCCATCCCCTGATACAGCAAGTTCTGGCATAGTATAGTTTATAAATACTTCTGAGTTTGCTCCACATGTATTTTCATTATATGCGATTGTTGTTATATCGTCTGAGTTATATGGTTTTAAGTAACAGTAGTCTCCAAATCTTACTGCCATTGCGACTTCTCCATTTGTTTTAATTTGTACTTGTCCACTTGTTGGTTTTTCTCCTGTATAGTCTATATAGTTTTGGTTTTCTCCTGTTGTATAGTTTATTTTTATATTTTCACTATTTCCTGTCATTTCATTATTGGTTGCTTTTAATGTTGCTGCTTTAACTAAGTTTTCAGCGCTTGTCATATTTGTATTTTTTTCTGCATCTTTAAGTGTTTGTGTTACTTTTGGTACTATTATTACCATTAGTAGTCCTAATATTACTATAACTGCTAGTAGTTCTACTAATGTGAATGCTTTTTTATTTTTCATGTATATTCCCTACTTTCTATATCAATTTTATCATAATTGATTTATTTAAGCAATTATATTTTTTTATTAGTTTTTTTCATTTTTTTGCGATTTATATGTTTTTTAAAATGTGTTAAGTTTTTTTTGCAGTTTATTAATTTCTGCCTAGGCAGATTTTAATATTTTGCATGTTTTTTTTAGCACTTTTTCAAAATCACTTATTTGACCCAAAATACTCATTTTGTTATAGTGAATTTGAGGAGATTTAGGGTCCACATCTTCTCTTGAATGGAGGTTTATATGAATAGTCATAAAGATATGTTAAAAAAGAAAGGTGTTAAGTTTAAATATCCACCAAAACCTGGATATGTTGTTCCACTTACTGATGATAAGGTTTTTAGGATTTTTATGAGGAGAGGGAAAAATAGAAGATTTTTAGCTAAAATTATTAGTGTTACTACTGATATTGATTATGATTTTTTACTTAATAATATGAGGATTGTTGATAGTAATGTTCCTAATGATAATATTGGTATTCATTTTAATGATCAAGATATTGTTGTTGATATAGATAGATCAACTATAAATGTTGAGATGTCTAATAATAAGTATCTTAATAAAAGAAAGAATGAGAGAACTGCTTTCAAGTTTGCAGGTAATCAACATAAGTCTGGTGAAAAGTATGAGAAATATGATTATGTGTTTTATCAGATATGTATAGAGGACTATAATATTTTTAAGAATGATTTATTAATTACTAAAACTAAGTTAGTTGATATTTCTAGTGGAAAGTATGAAAGTGAAACAGATGAATTCATTAAATTCCATGTTAACTTGAAAAATATAGATAATTCATGTTATAATGAGATTGGAAGATACTTTAAATTCTTTACACTTGATAAGATAAGTGATTTAGAGGATTTAGTTGAAGGAGATGAGATATTAATGGATTCATTAGAAGAATTAAAAAATATTAGTAGAAACTCTATACTTATGGATGAACTTGAAAAGCGTGAACTTGAGGAGTATTGTAATAAGTTAGCTTTAGAAGATGCACATAATGATGGCAAAGAAATTGGACTTAGTGAGGGTAAGGAAATTGGAATTAATTATGAGAAAATTGAGATAGCTAAAAAAATGTTAGATGATGGTGTTGATGTTTCACTTATTTCTAAGTATTCTGGTTTAACGATAGATGAAATTGAAAAGTTAAGGGTATAGATTTTCTATACTTTTTCTTCATAAAGTACATTATATTAAGTTGAACAACCTACCTAAGAAGTATTATAACAAACTCACTGAATTTGAAAAATACCGTTATTTATTAACGATTGATCTAGAATCTGAATTAAGAAAAATATGTAAAGGAGATGAGATATTAATGGATTCATTAGAAGAATTAAAAAATATTAGTCAGAACTCTATACTTATGGATGAACTTGAGGAGTATTGTCATAAAATTGCTTTAGAAGATGCTCATAATAATGGTCGTAGTGAAGGTGAACAAAAAAAATCTATTGAAATAGCTAAAAGAATGTTGGCGAAAGAAACTGATATTAATTTCATATCTGAATGCACTGGTTTGAGTATTGAAGAAATTAAAAAACTATAATAATATTAAAACAAGGGTTATTTTCTATTTTCCCTTGTTTTCTTTATAATTAAGTTATCCATTTATGAATGTTATTAAAAGTGGTCCTAGTATTATTAATAGTATTATTGGTACTACAAATAATACTGATATTATTGAAATTTTATTTGGTATTTTATTCATTTGTTCTCTAATTGATAAAACTTGTTTATCTCTTAGAAATTCTATTTGTGAATACATTGTATCTATTATACTATTTCCAAATATATTTGTTTGTGTAATATTTAGTATTATGTTATTAATTGTTTCTGATGGTATTCTTTTTTTTGTATCATTTAGTGCTTCTAGAAGTGATTTACCAAATTTTATTTCAAATAGTGTTTTTTTGAATTCGTCTGACAGTTCTGAGTTAACGTTTTCTACTGTTATTTCTAGTGCTTTTTCTAGGTTTCTTCCTGATTCTAGTGTTAGTGTTAGTATTTCAAAGAATGTTAGTGCTTCTCTATCTAGTTGTTTTGTTCTTTTTTGTACTTGTGTATCTAGAAATAAATATTCAAATAGGTAATAGTATACTAACGCAATTACTGGTGATAATATGTATCCTGTTTTAAATATTAGTAGTGTTATAAAGAATAGAATTATTGTTGTTATTAGTCTTATGTTTAGAAAGTTTACTTCGTCTACTGGGTAGTTTTTTAATGTTCTTATTTTTTCTTTTATTCTTTTAATTTCTGATTCTCTATATATTTTTCTTACAAATTTATGGTTTTTCATATTTTCACCTTCAATAGTTTTCTAATTATGATTATATAGATTATGTAGTATATGATTACTGTAATCATTATTATGTATCCAAGTTTGTTTGTTAGCATTGGATAAAAATATGATGGATTTATTATCCAAATTAATAGTATAAATAATATTGGTACTATCATTAGTACATTTACTATCATTCTTGAACCACTTGTTAGACTTTTTAGTTCTAGTCTTAGTTTTTTCTTATTGAATAATGATTTTTCTATTGAGTTAAATACTTCTACTATGTTTCCACCTGTTTGATTTAGTATTGTTAGTGATGAAGTTAGGTATGCGATTTCTTCTATTTGTATTCTTTCATATAGTCTTTTAAATACTATGTCTAATCCTAATCCAAATGATAGTTCTAGGTGTATTTTTTTGAATTCTTCTGCCATTGGACCTTCTAGTTCTTTTGATACAAGTTTTATTGCTTGTGTTATACTTCTTCCTGATTTAAATGCATTGTTCATTATTATTATTGCTTGTAATAAATCGTTTTCTAGTTTATTTTTGTAGTTTTTGTATTTATAGTAGTATATAAAATCTGGTAAGAAGAATCCAAATAGTAGTGGTATATAGATATCGTATGTTGTAAATACTTTAAATCTCATTGTTTTTGAGAATACTGCGATAATTATACATATTATTGATGAAATCATTTTTGTTGATATATAGTCCATGCTTGATTTATGTATTTGATTGCTTGCTCTTATATATTTTGTGTATCTTTTACTATATTTTTTTAAGAATTCTGATTTGTATAGTGTTTTATTTAGTTTATTTATTATGTTTGATATTCTTATTGATATACTATCAAATAGTGATATTGTTGTGTCTTTTAAAGGACTTATACTAAATCTACTTATTTTTCTTTCTAGGCTAGCACTTTTATTATATATGTATATTCCTAGTCCTATTAATGATAGTATTCCTATAAAGATTAGTTGAAGTATCATTATGCTTGTTTCGCTATGTGTTATATTTATTGTTATTTCCTTTTGAGTTTGATTTCCTGCTTGATCTGATACTTGATATATTAATGTTTTTTTACCTTTTTCATTTAGGTTTAATTCGTTTATGTTTGTTGTAATATTGCTTGTGATGTTTTTGTCATGATTATCTGTTGCGATTACGTTTTCCATTATGTTTAGTTTTTTTCCTAGTGCGATTTCGTAGTAGTTTTTGTTTACTTTTATTACGGGTGGTTCTTTATCTATTGCGTATGTTCCACTAAATTCAATTGTTTCGTTCATGAATGTGTCATAGTATTTTACTTCTATTTGGTATTCTCCTGTTTCTGAAAGTGTGAAGTTTGTTGGTGCGAGATTTATTTTTGTTATTTCTTTATATATTTCATTATCTTTTTTTATTATTAGTTTGTATGATGTGTAAGTTGGATTTGGATTAAATGATATATTTATATCTTCGTTTGTTAATGGTTGTTCGTATATATTAAATCCAATTGTTTCTTCCATATTAAATCCTCCTTACTCGAAAATATCTGTTAGGTCATTTATTCCTCTTGATTTTAGTTTGTTATATACTTTTGGCATATAATCATGTTTTATGAATTCTCCTATTACTTCTCCTTTTTCTGTTAAGCCTTCTTGTTTGAATCCAAATATTTCTTCTAATTTTATATTATCTTTATCGAATCCTACTACTTCACAAATGCTTGTTATTTTTCTTCTTCCATCTGATAGTCTTGATACTTGTACTACTATGTCTATTGCATTTTCTATGTATTCTCTGATTGCTGCTATTGGTATTTCCATTCCTGCCATAAGTATCATTGTTTCTAGTCTATTAAGTGCATCTATTGGACCGTTTGCGTGCATTGTTGTAAGGGATCCGTTGTGTCCTGTGTTCATTGCTTGTAGCATGTCAAAAGCTTCTTTTCCTCTAACTTCTCCTACTATTATTCTATCTGGTCTCATACGTAGTGAGTTTCTAACTAGGTCTCTTATTGTTATTTCTCCTGTTCCTTCGTAGTTTGTTAATCTTGTTTCAAGTGATATTACATGGTTTTGTTTTAGTTTTAATTCTGCTGCATCTTCTATTGTTATTATTCTTTCATCGTTTGATATGAATGATGATAAAACGTTTAGAAGTGTTGTTTTTCCTGAGCCTGTTCCTCCACATATTATTATGTTTAGCTTTGCTTTTACGCTTGCTTCTAGGAATCTTGCCATGTATGGAGTGAGTGATCCTGTTCTTAAGAAGTCATCAATACTAGCTAGTTCTTCTTTAAATTTTCTTATTGTTAGAACTGGTCCTTTTAGTGATAATGGTGGTATTATTGCGTTTAGTCTTGAGCCGTCTTCTAGTCTTGCATCTACCATTGGATTTGACACATCAATTGTTCTTCCTAATGGTTGTATAATTCTTCCTATTGTTCTTAGTATATGTTCTTTATTTATGAATGATATACTATTATCTTGTATTACTTTTCCGTCTATTTCTACGTATATTTCGTTTGTTCCGTTTACCATTATTTCTGTTATGTTTTTGTCTTCCAATAGTTCTGTTATTGGTCCATATCCATTTATTTCGTTATCGATTAGATTATGTAGGTAGCTTATTTCTACGTTTGTTAAATCATATCCTTCTATTGTTGCTTCTATTTCGTGTTTTATGAAGTCATTCATATTTTTATATTCACCAATGTCATTATCTATTAGGTTTTGAATTATTTTGTTTCTTAGTTCGTCTAGTAATACTTTATTAGGAAATGTTTCATAGTCTGTTAGTTCTTCTGTTTCTGTTTCTAGTTTTATTCCAAATTCTTCTGTAAATTTTTTTTTAGCCATTTTATCACCTTTCTAACAAGTCTAGTGCCATTTTTTCAAATACTTTTATTGTGTTTTTATTTAGTATTCTGATATTTTTTTCTAGTATCATTATTTTTCCATTTAATACGTATTTATTTATATTTTTATTATAAAATGTTCTTGGAATTATGTAGTTTATATCACTTTTTATTATGTTTTTTATATCGTAGTTACTAAAGATTTCGTTTAGTTTTGATGTTGATTCGTTTAGTACTACCATGTAATTTTCTTTTTCCATGTCTTTATGTATTGTTATCATTGATTTTAGATTTTTTATATCTAGTGGGCTATTGTTTGTTACGTATACTATTGTGTTACTTTTATCGAATAGTATTAAGTTTGTTGCGTCTAAAACATGGCTTGTGTCTATTATTATTACGTCATATTTTGGACGTACTTTTTTTAGTATTGAACTTATATATTTTGTTTCTATTTTGCTTGCATATCTTGGGTCTTTTGGAGCAGGTATTATGTCTATGAATTCGTTGTATTTTAGTATATAGTCATTTATGTTTTTATATTCATTTACGCTCATATCATATGAAAGTTTATATAGGTCTGATGTTATGTCTTTATTTAGTGATAGTGCGATTCCGCCACTATATAGGTCAAAGTCTAGTAGTAGTGTTTTTTTATTCATAAGGCTATATGTTCCTGCTAGATTTAGAGCCGTTGTTGTTTTTCCTGTACCACCTTTTACTGATGCGATTGTTATTATCTTTGCTTCATGTATTGCCATATTATCCCTCACTTAGTGTTATTGTTTTTTCTTCTTTTTTTCCTATGTATTTATAGTTTATTGAAATATTTTTTCCAAATAGTACTTTGTTTTGTTTTATATTTATTCTTATTTCATCTTCGCTTGTAAATATTTCTTTTTTTTCTATGTTTTTGATATTACTGTCAATTAGTTTATTTATTCTTTCGTTTGTTTTATCATCATAGTTTTTTAGATTATTTGTTATTATTTCTTTTATTGTATTTTTTGTTTTTGTTTTATCTAGGTATATGTTTCCTACTTCTATTCCTATTACTAGTAGTAATAATAATATTGGTAAAAGTATTACAAATAGTACTAGTACTTGTCCACTATTCTTTTTCATATATTGTCCTTTTTGTTTCTATTTTACCTAGATTGTTTTTTATTATTGGAAGATTTGAGTTTGTATTTTTATTTATTGTTATTGTTGTTAGTTCGTTTTGTTTTGTATATGTTATGTTTATATTATTTTGATTTATGTAGTTATTTAGTTCTTCTTGTTTTTTTTCTTGGTAAAGTGTAACTATTAAATCTAGATTTGATTCTAGTTCGTATTTTTTTAGTGTTATTCTTGTTAGTTCTACTACGTAAAGTAGTATTATTAGGATAACTGGTAATATTAGTGTGAATTCTATTAGTGCTTGTCCTTTATTATTTTTCATATTATCACTATCCTATCATATATAAAATTATATCAGAGTGTAAGAGAAATGTCAAAAAAAATATAGTTATTCACTATATTAATTTTTTTTATTGGCATGTGCCTTCTCCAGGTTTATTTCCTTCGACGTATACTTTATCTACTAGATTACATGATGATTTTGTTATAGAGTCTTGAAGGTATCCGCCTAATAATTTAACAACACTAACAGCAACAACGCTTATTACTGCTATTATTAATAGATATTCTACTAGTGCTTGTCCTTTATTATTTAATTTCATATTATCCCTCTATTCTCTAGTTTGTTTATATTTAGTATACTAGATTTATTTTTATTTGTCAATTCTTCTTTTATGTGTTATAGTATTATTGGTGGTTATATGTATGTTTTAATTGATAAGAAGAAATACGATTTAATTGATTGTGTGTCTTTTTATGACAGATTTAAAGGTCTCATGTTTACTCGTGATTTTGATTATTGTGTGAGATTTGGTAAGTGCAACAGCATTCATACGTTTTTTATGAGTACAAATATTGATGTTGTTATGACTGATATTGATAATAATGTTTTATTTGTTTTTAAGAATGTTTCTCCTTGGAGGGTTATTTTACCTAAGAAGGATGTTTATAATGTTTATGAATTACCTGGTGGTAGTGTTAAACACAGTATTAAGAAAGTAAAGGTGTGTGATTAATATGGATTTAGAAAAAAGAGTTAGTTTGATTGAGGAACGTAATAAAAGAGTTGAACTTGATAAGAAATGGGAAACTAGTTTTACTAGAAGAATTTCTATTTGTGTTTTAACTTATATTGTTGTTTTGTTATTTTCTTATTTTGTTAATACTGGTAACAATATATTTTTATCTTCTTTAGTTCCAGTTATTGGTTTTACTCTTTCTACTTTATCTGTTAATTTAATTAGAAAGATTTGGTTAAATGTTGTCAATAAGTGATAATATTGTTAATGAGATTTCTATTAAGAAGTCTCGTTTTATTACTTTTTTATATCGTGTTGATAGTATTACAGAAATTAATGATTATTTGTCTTTTTTAAATCAAAAGTATAGTGATGCGACTCATGTATGTTATGCATATATATTAGATAATGTTAAAAGATTTAGTGACAATGGTGAACCTGGTGGTACTGCTGGTATGCCTATTTTAGGTGTTTTGGAAAATAAGAATTTAAATCATGTTTTGTGTGTTGTTGTAAGATATTTTGGTGGTATTAAGTTAGGTGCTAATGGTCTTGTTCGTGCTTATTCAAGTAGTTGTAGTGAGGCAATTATGTGTTCTAATATTGTTAATTTATCTTTAGGTAAGTTATGTATTATTAGTTTTTGTTATGATAATACTAAGGTAATTGATAATTTGCTTAAGAATTGTTTTATTATTGATAAGTCTTATGATAGTTTAGTTTCTTATACTTTTAAGATTAGTTTAGATGATTTAGATTATATTAGTGATGAGCTTTTAAAGTATGGTAATCTAAGCATTTTGGAGGATTGTTATATAAATAAATAAAGAGTGTCAGATTGACACTCTTTTTATCTCTTTTTTTCTTGTTAATTCTTGTTTTTTTATTATTTCTTTTTTTCTTGTTAGTTCTTGTTGTTTTGGTATTTTAGGAATTTTTATATTTTGTTCTTTATTTTGGTATGTTTTTTCTATTGTTTTTTTATTTAGTGCTTTTTCTAGTCTTTCAATACTTTTGTTTTTTTTATTTTGTATTGTTTCTAGTTTTGATTTAATTATGATTTCGTCTGTTTTTTTTGGCATTTATTTTCCCTAATATAAATATTGTTATTCCTAAAATACTTAATATACTTCCTTCTTTTAATCCTCTTGGTGTATATTTTAATTCAATTGTATGATTTCCTTTTTCAAGTTCAAGACCTATTAATGTATCAAATATTTTTATATTTTTTGTTTCTTTATTGTCTACTAGTATTTTAAAGCCTTTATCGCATGGTATTGATGTATATAAGATTTTGTTGTTTTCTTCTACATTGATTGTTGCTTTTATGTAGTCTTTTTTGTATTCTTTTATTGTTAGTTCTTGTTGTTTTAATGATTCTGTTATGTTTTTAAATTTTTCTAAGTCAAGTGTATATATCATTATTTCTTTTGGTCTAATTGTATTTTCTAGTAGTTCGTATTCTAATTCTAGTGTATCTCCGATTTTGTATGTTCCTAATTCTAGGATATTGTCTTGATATCCATTTTCGTCTGTTATATCTATAATGCTTTTATTATTTAGAAGTACATCTACTTTTTTGAATTTTTCTGTAGGCATGTATGCATATAGTATTCCAGGGTTTGTTACTGTTATTTTTATTTTTATTGATGATGGTGAATTTTCTTTTATTTTTTTATATGTGTTTTTTTGTTCTTCATCTTGTTTTAGATTTTTTAGTTCTATTTCATAATTATTTTTATAGAATACATCTTCTTTTATATTTGACATTGACTTTAGTATATTATTTTGATTTATAAAAGGTTGTTGTTCTTTTAGTTTTAGTTTTTCTATTTCTTTATTTACCATAAATCCTATTGGCAAATTATAGTTGTTTTCGTATGTATTTATATTATTGTTTTTATCTATTTTGTTATAGTATGGAAGTTCTTTTTTTGATAATATGTATTTTATATTAAATAATGAATTTGTTACTGGTGTTGATCCATTATAGTTTGTAACATAGAATCTATTGAATATTCCAAGGTTTTTTAGTAGTTCGTTTGTTGTTCCTTCATATACACTACTAAAGTGTGATATTCCATTATAGTTTAGTAGAAGTTCATCGTTTGATGAGTATGTGTAGTCTTTTTCTAGTCTAAATAGTGTGTTTTCTTTTTTATTAATGTTATCTATTATTGTTCCTGTTTCGTTTACAAATTTATTGTATTTTTCTTTGTTTTGATATTTTATGTTATATACTATTGTAAAGCTATTTAGAAACATTTCTGATATTACTAGTAGTATTAAAAGTGTGCTTATTTCTTTTTTTCTTTTTGATAGATATATCATATATATTACTATTAGTATAAATGTTCCTATTATTTTATAGTACATTGTATTTGTATATAATAGTTTATCTATTAATAGTGTTAGTGGTATTCCATAAAGTAGGAATTTTTTTATGAAGTTTTTATCTATTGTTTTTATTTTAAGTATACTTTTATATGCGACTATTAATAGTATGAAGTCAAACATGAATGAGTATCTAAATGGAAATCCAACTGGATTTTTTAGTGTATGCCATATTGTGTTTATTGGTGAAAATACAAATCCTAGTGCGAATAGTCCTATAAGTATTAGTGTACTTTTCTTTTCTTTTTCTTTTATGTCTTTATTAAAAAAGTAGTATATACATAGAAATATCATTATTTGTGATATGTATACGTTAGGTAGTGTTCCTAGAATATCACTATTTTTAAATGTTCCTATAAAAAAGCGTGTTATAAGGTCTAGTAGTGCGAATTTTTGATTTGGTACAAAGTCTCCTAGTAGTCCATTTGCTTTTCCTTGTAGTAGTGCGAATATGGATGGTATTAGTACTACTCCCGCTGATAGGACTGATATTAATATATATTTTATGCAGTAGATTATGTTTTCTTTTTTTATTGTTGTTTCTTTATTATAGCTTTGATATGTATAGTATATTAGTGATGCGATGCATGTCATATATCCAATATAGTAATTGAATATTATTGTAAGTGTAAGTGATATATAAAAAAGTGTTGGTTTTTTTTCTATTAGTTTGTCTATTCCTAAGAATACTATTGGAAGCATTATTACTCCATCTAGCCACATTATATTTTGGCTATATGCGATATTGTATGCCATGGTAGCGTATACTATACTAAAAAGAAGGCTTAGTTTTTCTTTTTTGAATGTTTTATTGAAGTATATATAACTTGTTAGTCCTGAAAGTGATATTTTTAGTATGTTTATTATTAGTATAAATTTAGGTATATCTATTCTATCTACAAATATAATTAGTAGATTTAATGGACTAAGTAAGTAGTATGTTATTAACCCGAATAGGTTTCCTCCTAGTGTTTTTGAGAATGTATAGAATGGACTAATTGTTCCATTTAATATGTTTTTTAGTGCTCCAAAGAATTCTACATATTGGTTTGCGAGGTCTACTGTTAGTATGTTTTTGTTTCCTCCTATTACTCCTACTGATAAGTATAGTAATACCATTATTATTCCTGGTATTATAAATGATAGTATATAGTTTTTGTTTTTCATATTGTTTCCTTTCTTTTTTCTGTGTTATTCTATCATATTTTTTTGTTTTTTTCTACTATTTGCACGTATATCCGATGCTTTCGTAATACTCTAGTTGTCTATGTAGTTCGTCTTTTATATTTAATCTTTCTTTTATTGTATCATTTATTTCTTTTGTATTTATTGTATATAGAAATGTATTATTTTCTATATATAAATCTATTCCTGGTTCTGTTTTATATAGGTTTTGTTCTGATTTTTTACTGTTTTTTATTGCTTCTATATTCATTGATTCATCATATATTTCTTGTTTTGTAATATTTTCTATATGTCCTTCTTTTGATGTTAGTGTTATTAATGTATTTACTTTGTTTCCGTTTATATTTTCTTCGTTTTCGCATGTTTTTGTAATATAACCTTGCGCTGATCTGCCGAGACATCCAGTTAGTAACATTATATTTATTAATAGTATTGTTTTTTTCATATTCTCTCCTACTAAAAAGTACTGTTTTACAGTACTATAAATATTTATTTAGTTTTTTTATTTCGTCTTCTATATTTTCTTTTATTATATATTCATTAAATCCATCTTCTATATAGTGTTTTGATATAAATTCTTCATTTTTATTTATAAGTATTATCATTGGTTTTGTTGTTTTATCTTTTATTTGTTTTAGTATATCTATTCCACTTTCGTTTGTTAGTTCATCGTCTATTAGTATGAATTCAAAGTTTTCTTTTTGTTCTAGTCTATTCTTAACGTCTTTTCCGTAAAGTGAGTTAATTACATCTATATCGTTTTTTTCATATAGTTTTGTTAGTTTTTCTACTGTTTTTTTATCTGTACTTACTAGTAATATTTTTTTGTTTGTTGATAGTTTTTTTTCATAGTTTTCTAGTTTTTTTTCTATTTGTGTTTTTTCTTTTTTTTCTATTTTTTGATCGATTATTATTAAGAAGTTTGTTCCTTCGTCTATTTCACTTTTTATTATGAAACTACCATTTAGTGTTTTTATTATTTTATGTGCGAGTGGTAGTGTTATGTTTATTTTGTCAATTCGTTCTATTTCTTCTTTTGTTAAGTCTCCTGTTGCTTGTAAGATTGTGTTTATTTTTTCTAGACTCATTCCACTACCTGAATCTGATATTTCTATCATTAGTCTACATATTCCATATTTTATTATTGTATTTACGTTTAGTTCTATAAATCCTTTTTTTGTATGTTTTATTGAGTCAAATATTACTGATAGTATTACTTGTTTTAGTTTTGAATTATCTCCTATTAGTTTTTCTGGTATATTATCTGATATATTGTATCTAAATTCTATGTTTTTGTTTTGATTTTTTATTTCTGTTGTTATTCTTAGTTTTATTTCTTCAAAGAAGTTTTTAGCGTAGTATGTGCTTTCTATTATTTTTAGGTTTTTTATATCCATATTTGATACATCAAGTGCGTTATTTACATATGTATATAGTTGTTTTGAGTTGTTGTTTATTTTTTTTAGTTTTTCAATATCGATTTCTTTTTGTTCTATTAATTCTGTTGATATATCAGTTATTTGTTTTAGTGGTTGTTTTAAGTCTTGTGATATTTTAAATAGAAAGTTTGTTTTTTCTTCAAAGTTTTGTTCTGTTAGTTTTTTATTTTTATTTAGTTCTTCTACCATTTGCATATCAGGGTTTTCTATTGTGAAGTACATTAGTGCGGTTACTATCGATTGACATGTTATTAGTAATAGTAATTCTGGGTATTCGTGTTGTATTATCATGACTAGGCTTCCAAATACTATAAATACTAATAGTGGTATATATTTTTTACTCTTTATGTTTTGTAGATTTTTAAGTATACATATAAGCATTATTAGTACGCATATTCCTGATAGCATGTATACAAGATTTACGCTTGGTCCAAAACTATAAAGGGATGTGTTTGTCATTTTGATTTGTGTTTTTAATAGTGGTATTATTAAAATTATTATTATGTATAATTTTAATAGATTTTTAAATAGATTTGTGAAGTTTTTTTTCTTTTGTTTTGTTGAAATTATATATGTGTATATTGTTAGTAAGTATATCCATGTAAAGTAATATATTAAATATATTTTTGCGATTCCTAGATTTTTTACTGAGTTTGCTACTCCGTCTAGAAAGGCAAAGTACCCTATTATGTCTATTGATAATCCTACTATTGTTGTTATTAGTAAAAGTGTATATATTTTGTTTTCTACTAGGTTTATTCTTGTCTTACTAAAATATACTATTGAAAAAATTATTATATATATGAAACTACATATTGAAAATGATACACTACTCATATCTTTTCCTCCTCTACCATATTAATTATACAATTTTTTTTTAGAAAAAAAAAGAAAAAGATAGAATTTCTATCTTTTCTTTACTTTTTGTTTCATATTTATTACTTGATATTGTGGTTTTATATTTTTACTAAAGTCTATATTTATTTCTTCTAATAGTTTTTTTTCATCTACTTTTCCTCCCAAATTTCTAGGAAGATTTCCTATTACAAATACGTAATCATATGGATTTTCGTATTGTGATAAGTTTTCATATGTATATTTTATTAGTTCTTTTTTTAGTTTGTTTATGTTTATTCCATTATTTATTTCAATGAACGCAACTGGTACATTTTGTTCTTCTGGGTGAGGAAGAGTTATTACATGACATTCACTCATTCCATCTATATTTGATTCTAGTATTTTATTTTTTATTGTTTCTGGATGAATGTTAAATCCTAATCTATGTGTCATTAGTTTATATCTTCCTGTTATAAATATATTTCCGTCTTCGTCTATATATCCTTTATCGCCTGTATGTATCCAAATTTTACCATCTCTATGTTTTTTTAAGACTTTGTTTGTTTCTTCTTCATTGTTTAGATATTCTTTCATTACTGTTGGGCCAGTTATGCATATTTCGCCTTCTTGATTATATTTTAATTCTTTGTCTGTGTCTTTTTCAAATATTGACATTGTTTCAAGCATTAGAGGAATTCCTACGCTTTTTTCTTTATATGTTCCTTGTTTTGAGTATGTTGCAGCTCCTCCATTTTCTGTACATCCTAGTCCTTGTCTTACTAGTATTTGTTTGTTATTTAAATAGTCTTCTGTTTGTTTTTTTAGTGGTGCTCCTCCTGATACCCAGTTTTTTACTTCTTTGTATAGTATTTCTTTTAGTTCTTCTATTTTATCTTTGTTTGTTTCTGTTTTTAAGTATTTTTCAAGATTTTCAGCATGTATTGGTCCGCCTGTAAAGTGTTCTGGATGATATTTTAAAAATAATGGTGCGACATTTGTTACTAGTTCTGGAATTAGTATACTTTTTATTCCACAACATCCTGAATAGTGCATTGTTCCTAATCCATATCCTATTGAGTCAATTAGTATATTTAGTAATTTATCTCCTCTTTCAAAATTCATATCGCCTAGTAAGTGTTGCAAAGCCATTGCGTTTAAGTTTTCGTTTGTTAAGCATACTCCTTTTGGTGTTCCTGTTGTTCCACTTGTTCCTATTATTGCAGCTGTTTTGTTTTCTTCATATATTGGTTTTATTTCTTGTTTTAATGATTTATGTTCTAGTATGAATTCATTATATGGTATTACTATTGATGGATCAATGTGTGATATATCATCTACATATTGTATTGTCTTTGGTAGAGACTCTTTTCCTGTTGTATATATAATATTTTCAATGTTTGATATTTGATTTTTATATTGTCTATAGAATCCTCTAAATATAGCAAGATTTTTAATATTATTTTGTTCTATTATATTATTTAATTCTTTGCTTGGAATTGTTGGTTGTATTGGATAAGCAATAGCACCAATATAATTTAATGCATATATTAGTATTCTACTTTCTGGTTGATTTGGCAATATTAAAGGTACTATATCTCCTTTTTTCACACCAAGAACGATAAAGCTTTTAGCACATTTTAATATTCTTTTTTTTAACTCTTTATTTGTTATTTCTGTTCCATAGTATTCTATTGTTGTTTTTTCTTCTATGTCTTTTGTTTTTTCGTCTAGCATTTGATACATTGACTTGTTTATTTCATTTTTTATTTGTTCTTCTGTTATGGTACTATTTGGATAGTATTTGTTCCATGGTTTATCTATTGATGCATATCCTGTTTTCATAAGATCACTCCTTTTTTTTGATTATTATAGCATATTTTTATTTTTTTTTACAAAAAAATCACAGTTTTACTGTGATTATTCTTCAAATTGTGAGTTATATAGTGTTTTATAGAAACCATTTTGTTTCATTAGTTCTTCATGATTTCCTGTTTCTATTATGTCTCCATCTTTCATAACAAGTATTAAATCTGCATTTTTTATTGTTGATAGTCTATGCGCAATTATGAATGTTGTTCTATTTTTTATAAGTTCATCCATTGCTTGTTGTATTAATATTTCTGTTCTTGTGTCTACATTTGATGTTGCTTCGTCTAGAATTAATACTTTTGGATTTCTTAGCATTGCACGAGCTATTGTTAAAAGTTGAATTTGTCCTGCACTGATGTTGTTTGTTTCTTCATTTAATACCATATTGTATCCATCTGGTAATGTTTTTATGAAGTGATGTGCGTGAGCGCTGATGGATGCTTTTTTTACTTCTTCATCTGTTGCGTTTAGTCTACCATACCTTATGTTTTCCATTATAGTTCCTGAGAATACCCATGTATCTTGTAGTACCATTCCAAATAGTTTTTTAAATTCTTCTTTTTTGTATTTGTTTATGTTTATTCCATCTAATAGTATTTCTCCTTCATTTAAATCGTAGAATCTCATTAGTAGTTTTACTATTGTTGTTTTTCCTGCTCCTGTTGGTCCTACTATTGCGATTTTTTGTCCAGGTTTCACTTTTGCATTAAAGTTTTTTATTATTATGTTTTCATCATATCCAAATTTAACATTTTTGAATTCTACGCTTCCTTTTATTTTTGTTATGTCTATGTTTTCTGTTTCTTTTTCTTGTTCTTCTTTTTCTTCTAGGAATTCAAATATTCTTTCTGCTGATGCCATCATTGCTTGTAGCATGTTTGATATTTGTGCGAGTTGTGTTATTGGATGTGTGAAGTTTTTTGTATATGTTATGAAGGATTGAATGTCACCTATTTGTATTTTCCCTTTTATTGTGAAGTATCCTCCTATTATTGATATTATTACGTATCCAAGGTTTCCGATGAATGCCATTATTGGATGCATTAGTCCTGATAGGAAGTTACTTTTCCATGAGGCATCATATAGTTTTTCATTTTGTTTGTTGAATTTTTTTAGCATGTAGTTTTCTGCGTTAAATGCTTTTATTATATTTTGTCCTGAGTACATTTCTTCTACTGTTCCGTTAATATCTGCAAGATAGTTTTGTTGATTTTTAAAGTGTTTTTGTGAGTGTTTTACTATTGTTCCTACAAATATTAATGATATTGGAATTACTGATAATGCGATTAGTGTCATAAGTTTATTTATACTTAGCATCATTATTATTATTCCAATTACTGTTATTAGGTTTGTTATTAGTTGTGTTATACTTTGATCCATATTTTGACTTAGTGTATCTACGTCGTTTGTTACAAGTGATAGTGTTTCTCCATTTGTTTTTTTATCAAAGTATGACATTGGTAGTTTTTTTATTTTTTCTGATATTTCTTTTCTCAGTTTGTATGTTGTTTTTTGTGATATTTTTGTCATTATGAATCCTTGTATGAATGTACATAATGCGCTTACTAGATATAGTATTAGTAGTGTTATTAGCATTTGTGTAATTTTTTCAAAGTCTATTCCACCTGTATTTGATATTTTTCTTATGAATCCATTTGACAGTTCTGTTATTGTTTTTCCTAATAGTTTTGGTCCTATTATTGAGAATGTTGTCGCAAGTATTGAAAATAGTAGTACTATAATAAGGCTTATTTTATAGTTGCTTAAGTATTTTAGGAGTTTTTTTGTTGTTCCTTTGAAGTCTTTTGCTTTTTCTAGTGTTGGTCCTCTTCTTGGTCCTCTGTTATTTGCCATTTAGTTCCTCCTCTGTTACTTGTGATAGTGCAATTTCTTTATATATTTCGCATGATTTCATTAGTTCTTCGTGACTACCTATTCCTACTATTTTTCCTTCGTCTAGTACTATTATTTGATCTGCATTTAATACTGTACTTATTCTTTGTGCGACTATTATTACTGTACTATCTTTTGTTATTCCTTTTAGTTCGTGTCTTAGATTTTTATCTGTTTTGAAGTCTAGTGCTGAGAATGTATCATCAAATATATATATACTAGGATTTTTATATATTGAACGCGCTATTGATAATCTTTGTTTTTGTCCTCCAGATATGTTTGTTCCACCTTGTGATATTGTTTCTTCATATTTGTTTTCTTTTTCTGTTATGAATTCTTCTGATTGTGATATTTTTGATGCTTGTTTTAATTTCATTGTGTCTATATTCTTTTTACCAAATGCAATATTTGATTTTATTGTTCCTGTAAAAAGAAGTGGTTTTTGTGGTGTATATCCTATGTTTTCTCTTAGTACTTTTAAATCTATTTTTTTTACGTCTATTCCATCTATTAGTATTTGTCCGCCTGTTACATCAAAGAATCGTGGAATAAGGTTTACTAATGTTGATTTTCCTGAGCCTGTTCCTCCAATTATAGCGGTTGTTGTTCCTGGTTGCGCTTTAAATGATATGTTTTCTAATATGTCTTCGTCTGCATCATGATATCTAAAGTATACTTCTTTGAATTCTATGGTTCCTTTTAGTTTTTGTCCGATTTCATCTATTACTTCTGGTTCTTTAATTTCAGGGTCTGTTTCTAATATTTCTGATATTCTTTTTACTGATATCCAAGCACGTGGTATCATTATTGACATCATTGATATCATTAGGAATGACATTATTATTTGCATTGTATACTGAATGAATGCCATAAGCGTTCCTATTTGTATTGAACCAGTATCTATTTTTTTTGCTCCAATATATATTATTAGAACGCATAAGAAATTCATTATGAATGTCATTGATGGCATCATTATTGTCATTACTCTATCTACAAATAGATTAATTTTATATAGTTTTTGGTTTTCTTCGTCAAATCTTTCTTCTTCATGTTTTTCTCTTCCAAATGATCTTATTACTGGTAATCCATTTAGTATTTCTCTAAACACCTGGTTTACTTTATCGATTAGTTCTTGTACTTTTTTAAATTTTGGCATTGCGACTGTAAATAGTACTATTACTAGTATTAGTATTAATGATACTCCTATTATTAGTATGAAGTTCATTTCGTTATTGATTACTTTTAGGAGTGCTCCTATTCCCATAAGGGGCGCAAATACGGCAATTCTTAAAAGCATTGTTAGTGTCATTTGTACTCTATTTATGTCATTTGTGCTTCTTGTTATTAATGATGATGAACCTATTTCTTTCATTTCTTTGTTTCCAAATGTCATTACTTTTTCTACGATATTTTTTCTTAAGTCACGTCCAAATTTTGCTGAAAGTTTGCTTGTTAGGTATGAGACTATTACTGCTGTTATTGCTCCTACTAGTGAAAGTGCAAGCATTTTTATTCCAGATTTTGTAATGTATTGGTTTTGATTTTTTATTATATCTATGTTTTCATTTTTATACATATTTTTTACGTATTCTATTCCATATTGTTGTTTTATTTTTTCATCGATGTTGTTATATTGTTCTTCTATTTTTTCTAATATTTTTTCTTTTGTTTCTTTCTTTTTTAATAGTTTATAGAATTGTTCTTCATTTTCTAGGTTTAGTTTATTTAATATGTTTTTTCCAGTTTCACTTTCAACTATTTGTATTGTTATTTCTGGATTTATTAAGATTTCTGATAGTTTTTTTCTTGTTTCATCTTCTATTTGTTTTAGTTTATATATTCCGTCTAGTTCGTAGTTTTCTTGTATTATTTTTTGTTCTTCTTCTGTTAGAAAAAGGTTTATCTTTTTTAATTGTTCTTCTGAAATACTTTCAAATACATTATCTTCTATTCCGCTTTGTCTTATTCCTACGTCTACTATATTTGCTGTGTAGTCTGGAAGGGACAAGTCGCACATTGCTTGTATAAACAGGAATATTATTACTAGAATTATAGTTAGAGTGTGTTTTTTTATATGTTTTAAAAATGTTTTCATTCTTTATATATTCCTTTCTCTATTAGTTTTATTTGTTTGTATAGTTTTTCTGTTATTTGTTCTTTATTTTTATCGCTTATAAATATTTCTATTAGTGAGTGTAGTACTATTCCTACTATTATGTCTATTATATAAAATATTTCTTCGTCTTTTGTTATATTTAGTTTTGTTTTGTCTATTTTGCCTATTAGTTCTATTAGTCTATATTTATTGTCTAAGTCATATTCAAGTTGATTTCTTATTGATATATTATAGTTTAGGTTTAAAAATATGTTTTTGTATGTTGCTTTATCGCATGTGCAGTCTTTTATAATTGTTTCATATATTATTTTTGTTGTTTTTAGCAATTCTCCTTTTGTTTGTTCTATTGCTTTTTTTATTATTTCATATAATCTATCTTGATATTTACTTAGTGTGTATATGTATAGGTCATTTATATCTTTAAAGTATGTGTAGAAGCTTCCTCTTGATATACTTGCGTCTTTTATTATTTTATTAATAGAAGCATCTTTAAGAAGAACTCTTTTGAATTCTTTATTAGATGCTTCTAGTATTATTTCTTGTTTTTCTTTTGGAAGATTTAGGAATGTATTTGTTGGCATTATTCGCTTCTTAGTGCTTCTACTGGATCTTTTTTAGCCGCAACTTTTGAAGGTATTAAACCACCTATAACTGTTAGGAATATACTTATTATTAATAGTATTATTGCGTGTTTTGGATTTAGTTTTGCAACATTTTTTAATTCTGTTAGTTTTTCAATTATATTATTTGCAGGGAATGTTAATAGTTTTGCGATTATTAGTCCTAGTGCTCCTGATGTTAAACCAATTATAAATGTTTCTGCATTAAATACTCTTGTTATGTCTTTTTTTCTTGCTCCTAGGGCTCTTAGTATTCCTATTTCTTTTGTTCTTTCTAGTACTGAAATATATGTTATTATTCCTATCATTATTGATGATACTACTAGTGATATTCCTGAGAATGCAATTAATACTATTGTTATTGCGTCCATTATACTTCCTGACATTGTTGTTATTAGTTTTGCTTGATCCATATAAATTATTTTATCGTCTTCAGATTTGTTTTCATTGTATTCATCTAGTACTTTTAAGATTTCGTCTTTTGAATCAAAGTCTGTTGGATATAATTGTATCAAAACTGGTGTTGTATCTGCTCCAAGGTATGATAACATCATTTCTTTTGCTTCTTTTCCTTCTTCTGTTTGTGTATCAAACATTTCTGTTGTAAGTACATTATAGTCTACTTCTTTTTGTTTTTTTACTATTTCTGATTTATTGTTTTGTTCTATTATATATTTTGTTAATGAGTTATTATACATTAATCCTGATCCTGATAGTTTTGCGAAGTCACTACCTTCTTTTCCTCTTATTATTCCACTTATTTTTAGTGTTAATGTGTTTTCTTTTTTGTATAGTGAATCTAGGTCTGTATTAATTGTGTAGAATTCTCCTAAGTTTTTATAATAGTCATCGTTTAGTATTACTTTAAATTCTTTTCCTACTATATCTTTAAAGTTTATGTTTTTTTCTGTTAAACCTAGTGTTTTTAATATTGATTCTGCTACTCTGTTTTTTTCATCTACTAATAATATTAAGTCTTCCTTGTTAGTTGAATAACTTCCGTATATAACTTCAAAGTTATCTTTCACTACTGTTGCTTCTTTATCATCTAGTGTACTTGGAAGTGGTAATATTATTGAACTATCAATTTGTTTTATTTTTCCATCAATTTTAGTTAATAGGTTTATGTTTGTTGCTCTTTGGTATGATATTCCTCCTATTAATTCTGGATTAATATCTTCTATTTTTTTAACATATTCTTTTGTAATTTTATTTGTATGCATTAGGTTTTCTACTGTTTTTTGTGCATGAATTACTTCTTCATTTGGATATTTTTCTAAATCATCTTCTTCTGTCATACTAGACATATTTTCCATATTCATTGATTGTTTTGATATTAATATTGGTGCTTGTGATAGTGTGTCTTTTTCAAATTTATCTATTTGTAGTTTAAATCCATTTGATAAAGATAGTATTAAAGCAATTCCGATTATACCTATACTTGATGCGAATGCTGTTAAAAGTGTTCTTCCTTTTTTTGTTTTTATATTATTAAATGATAGTTTTAAAGCAGTTAAGTGATTCATAGCTGTTTTTTTGATATTATATGTGCTTTCTTTTTGTTTTTCTTCTAGTGGATTTGAGTCATCAATTAATTCTCCATCTCTAAATTCTACTATTCTATTTGCATATATGTTAGCTAATTCTGGGTTATGTGTTACCATAATTACTAGTTTATCTTTTGCGATTTCTTTAATTAATTCCATTATTTGAACACTTGTTTTTGAGTCTAGGGCTCCTGTTGGTTCGTCTGCTAGTATTATATCTGGATTATTAGCGAGTGCTCTTGCAATTGCAACTCTTTGCATTTGTCCACCTGATAGTTGGTTTGGCTTTTTATGTGCATGGTCTTTTAATCCTACTTTTTTTAATACTTCCATTGCTTTTTTATGTCTTTTTTTCGCACTTATTCCACTTAGAGTCATACCCATTTCTACGTTTTCTAATACGCTTATGTGGCTAATTAGATTATAGCTTTGAAATATAAATCCTATACAGTTATTTCTGTATGCGTCCCAATCTGATTGTTTAAATTTTTTTGTTGACTTTCCATTTATTATTAAGTCTCCACTATCGTATCTATCTAGTCCACCTATGATATTTAATAGTGTTGTTTTTCCTGAACCACTTGGTCCTAGTATTGCGACGAATTCATTTTTTCTAAATTCTAGGTCTATTCCTTTTAATGCATGTTGAACGAATTCGCCTGTTTTATAGCTCTTTTTGATTTTTTTTAATTGTAACATTTGTATCCTCCTTTTTTGACAACATATCAATTATATTATGACAAGGTGTCATGTGTCAATATTTTTTAATCAATACACTTATTTTATTCCAATATTTTACATAATATGACAAAAAAAGTTAACATATTAATGTTAACTTTTAATAACTTGCGTTAATTATAAGATTCGCGCCATTGCGTGAAAATATATTTATAGTACCCCTTATAGTCATTACTTTAAAATTACTATCCAATTGTCCTGGGGCTTTGTGTCCTTCTTCCATAACAACACTTGGAGTTATTGTTCTGCCTTCTATTATTATTGATTCAACGTCATCAACAGCGTTAAATCCCGCGTATTCAATAGAATCAGGTATTTCTATACTTGTTATTCCAATTCCACTGAATGCGCTATCGCCTATCTTTGTTACTGGTATACCTTTTTGATTTTGTAATATCACATTTGGTAATACGACATTTTTTATTGTTTCACTACATGTATATCCTGTTATAGTTGCTTGGTTATTTTCAATATTATATGTAAAGCATGATTGGTCTGTTGATGGTAATATTGGTCTACAACTACCAACTACTTGTTCTAAAACAAATTCTTGAATATCAGAATAATCAATGTATCCAAGATTGACATTATCACTTAATGATAATTCACCAACTTCTTTACCGGAACATATATCAGATGCATCACTTATACAACTTTCATCGTCTGCACATTCCCAAACATTTTCAAAATATGTTTCACACGCTTCTTCATCAGTCACAACATACTGATTTATTTCATATAAATATTCACCACTAGAACATGTGATTTCTCCACTGTTTGAATTACAACTTCCTTTTTCTGTTTTTGATACACTTCCTTTTGAGTCAAATGTTACTTTGTATTCTCCTATTGTTAGGCATCCTCCTGTTAATATATTATTTGAATATGTTAGTGTTCCATTTGTTGGTTTATCACCTGATAAAGGTATGTCTATGTTGTTTAATTTTCCATCTGACACTGTGTAGTTTCCATTTAATGTATAGTTATTATCGTCTTGTAGTTTTGATACATACCATTTGTTTACTGCGTCTTTATATCCGTATGCTGAATCAGTTGCTGCGCCTTGTTTTGAATTTTCAATTATGTTTAATATTATCGGTACTGTAATTACTGCAATTATTGCAAGTATTACTATGATTGCTAATAATTCTATTAATGTAAAACCTTTATTTTTTTTCATTTATTTTTCCTCCTATTATGTATTAATAATATCAAAAAAAGTACTTTTTTTCAAGTACTTAATTTGTTATTCCTCTTAATAGTCCAAATGATAGTATCATCATTATTATACTTGCCATTAATACTCCTATCATTGCTGCTATGAATGATTTTTTCTTATCCATTTCTAGGACTGATGCTACTAGACATCCTGTCCATGCTCCTGTTCCTGGTAGTGGGATTCCAACGAATAGTACTAATCCCCAAAATCCGAATTTTTCTATTTTTTCTCTATTTTTTTCTACTTTTTTATCTATCCAATCTGCTATTTTTTTTAGTTTTTTTCTTGTTTTCATCCATTTTAGTATTCTACCCATAAACCATAGTATGAATGGTACTGGTAGTATATTTCCAATTACTGATATTATATAGCTTGGTATTGGGTCTAGTCCTATTAGGCTTGCAGCTAGTAGTCCTCCACGAAGTTCTAGTATTGGCATTAGTGATATTATAAATACTAATATTTCTTTTCCTAGAACTGTTCCAGTTATTCCTCCGAATAATCCAATAAATATATTTACTATTTTTTCCATATTTTCTCCTATTTTTGTTTATACATTTTTATTAAATCTTTTATATTTGCTTTTCCATAGTTTAGTATTGCATTTTTATATATTTTTATTGCGATATTTGCGACAACAATTATTGTTATTACTAGTATTCCTAGTGATAATAGTATTTCACTTGTTGTTGCGGCATGCATCATTATTCTAAATGGCATACAGAATGGTGAAGATATAGGTAGTAGTGCTGCTAGTTTGTTTATACTGCTTGATGGATTCATCATTGAAAAGTATGCTAGGTAAAATCCTATCATTGTTATAAATACTACTGGTTGATTTGCGGATTGTATATCTTCTGGCTTGCTTACTGTTGACCCTGTTAGAGCATATAATAATCCATATGTTAGGTACCCTAGTATAAAGTATAGTAGTGTTATTAATCCTAAGGATAGTGTTAATGATGATGTATCAAGTGCTAGTTCTAGTAATTCTTTTTCAATGAATGTTGTAGCGCTTATATATGCTGTTATAATTATTGCGGCTAATTGGCATAATCCAACTATTCCTATTCCTAGTGTTTTTCCTATTATTATATTTGTTGGGCTTGTTGATGTTACTAGTGTTTCTATTATTTTTGATGTTTTTTCTGTTGTTATTGAACTTGATACTTGAAATGCACAGAAATACACTGCGTAGAATAATACAAGTGATGAAAGCATCATGACTAATGGATTTCCTGTTATATTTTCATCTACTGCATCTATTTTAAAATCAAATGTTGGATTAATTGTTTCTCTTTCTTCTTTAGATATATTTAGTTTTTCTATTTGTATATCTTTATAAAGATTTGTTATTTGTGATATAAATTCTTCGCTTGGTCCACTAGTCATTTCATTTTCTAGGATATATGTGAATGTTATATTATTGTTTTCTTTTTCTAAAATAATTCCATATTCTATTTTTCCATCTTTTATTTCTTGTTTTATTTCTTCTATATTTTTTTCTTCTGTTATTATTTTTTGTTTTGATTCTATTTCATTTATTCTATTTTCAAGTATGTTATTTTTATCAATTAAAATAATATCATTCTCAGTTTTAAATTTTTTTATTATGTTTGGTATATTAAATCCTATTACTATCATTGATAATATAATTATTGTTGATATTATAAATGATTTTCTTTTTATCATATCAAGCGCAGTGAATTTCATTACTGTAAGTGTATCACGCATTTTTACCACCTACTTTCTCTATAAATATGTCATTTAATGAAGGTTTTAATATTTCAAATTTATTTATTTCTATTTTTTTCTTTACGATTTCTTTTAGTAAATCATGTCCTTGTTTTTCATTGTCTATTTTTACAACGTATGAGTTATCATGTGAATTTTCTATCTTTAATTTTTGTTCCTTTATTATTTCTGTGATATCTTCTGTTGATTCAATTTTTATTCTATTTGCTTTATATGTATTTTTTATTTCTTGTATGTTGCCTTTTAATACTGTTTTTCCTTTATTAAGTATTAGTATATCTGTACAGAATTCTTCTATAGTGTGCATTTCATGTGCGGACATTATAATGTATTTTCCTTTTTTTACTAAGTCAATTATTACATTTTTTAGTATTTCTGTATTTACTGGATCTAGTCCTGAGAATGGTTCATCTAATACTATTAAGTCTGGGTTATGTATTACTGCTGTCATGAATTGTATTTTTTGTTGATTTCCTTTTGATAGTTTTTCTGCTGGTAATTCTAAGTATTCTTCTACTTTTAATTTTTTTGCCCAATTATTGATTGATTTAATTGTTTCTTCTTTTTTCATTCCTTTTAATTCTGCGAAGTATTTTAATTGATCCATTATTTTAACTTTTGGATATACTCCTCTTTCTTCTGGAAGGTATCCAAAGTTTACGCTTTTTCTATCTACTTCTTTATCATTCCATGTTATTGTTCCTGAGTCTTTTTTTATTATTCCAAGAAGCATTCTTATTGTTGTTGTCTTTCCGGCTCCATTTGTTCCAAGAAGTCCAAATACTTCTGGTTTATCAAGTTTTATTGATATATTATCTACTACTTGTTTTGTTCCATATTTTTTCGATACGTTTTCTATTTTTAATCCCATTATTTTTTCCTTTCTCTATAAGTATTTAAAAAGTAAGTTGTTAGCTTACTTTGTTATTCATCTGGCGTTCCCGAAGGGAATCGAACCCCCGACCTATCGCTTAGGAGGCGATCGCTCTATCCTACTGAGCTACGAGAACATGACGTGATAATTATATCACAATCATTAATTGTTTTCAATATTATTTGGTTCTTTGAATTTTGGTTTGTTCTATTTGTTCTGGTTTTTCTATTTCTTTTAGTGTATTTATTATTGACTCATAATTTTCATCTATGAATTTTTTGATTGGTTGTTTAAATTTTTTATAGAATTCAATAATATTGTTTAGTATTTCATTATCTAATTTTTCTGGTTTGTTAGGTTCTTCATATAAATATTTTACTCTTATGTATATTTGTGTAATTGTACTTTTTTTATTAAAATATATGTCTTTTGTTGGTTTTATTTCTTTTTTATATTCTTTTGTTGGCAATTCTTTTGTTTGTTCTTCTTCTTCAAAATAATTTGAAAGATTTCCATAGTACATCATATTATATAGGTTTTCTATTTTTTTATATTTTTTTAGTTCATTTACTTCTTTTTCTATTAGTTTTATCTGTTCTTTTATTAAGTTTTTTCTGTATTCGTCTTGTTCTTGTTTAATTTTTTCATATTGTTCTTTTTTTAGTGTTTCAAATATTTCTTCTATTTTTATGTTTTCTTTATTTTTATCGTATTGTTGGAATAGAATATTTTTTCTTATTGAGTCACAGATTATACAATATTCTTTATATTTTGATTCTATTTTTTCATATAGTTCTATAAATTGTTTTATTATGTTTAAGTCTTTGTTTTCTATTTCAAACATTTTATCACGCTTTCTTTACAATGTAGTCTATTAATATTTCTGGTTTTTGATTATTATAGATTATTTCATATAAAATATTTATTATTTCTATAGGGGTTTCTTGTAGTAGTTTTTTATATTCTTTTAGTGCATTTAGTCCTTCTATTGTTGTTTGGTTTATATATTCTTGTATTGGTTCTTGCTTTCCTATTTTATATCCTAGTGTATAGTTTCTACTATTACTGCTTGTACAAGTTAGTATTATGTCACCTATTCCACATGATAACAGTATTGTATTTTCATCTCCACCAAGTTTTTTTATTATTTCTTTTGCTTCGTTTATTATTTTTGTTAGGTAAGCGGCTTTTGTTGATTCTGATTTATTCATTCCAGCTAGTATTCCTGATCCAATTGCGAATATATTTTTTAGTGTACCACAAAGTTCTAGTCCTAATATATCTTTTGTTGTTTCTATTTTTACATATTTTTCATTAAATATATCTATGTTTTTTGGTGCGAGTGTTAATGATATGGGGTCTTTTTTTATTACGTCTTTTGCGAAGCTTGGACCTGATATTATTGATATATTTTCTGTTTTTAATATTTCTTTTACTATTTCATATGGGAATTTATTATTGTATATTCCTTTTGATGTTATTATCATTGGTGTGTCTTTAATATTGTCTTTTATTTTATTAAGTTCTTGTTCTATTATATTTGTTGGAAGTGCGAGTATTGTTAAGTCGTATTGTTCTTCTATTTGATTTATATATTTTATATTTTGGAGTGTTATATCTGGGAATATTTTTTCATTTTTATTTGTAGTTTTTAATATTTCTATTTCTTCTTTTATAGATGAATAAATTGTTACTTCGTTTTTATCTGTTAATATATTTGAAAGAGCAAGTCCATATGCACCTGCTCCTATTATTAATATTTTCATTAATTGAAGTTAAACATTAGCCAACTTGGCTTAAATAGCATTAGTAATCCAATTGCTAACATTAATATTCCACCTATTAAATGTGAGTATTTTGTATATCTTGTTGAAAGTGCTTTTATGTTTAGTGTTAACATTGCGATTACAAATACAATTATATCATCTATTAAGAAGAATAGTATATATAAGTATATGTACATTGTTGTTTGAAATTTTGTTAATTCGTTTAGTGCGAGTACATTTGTAAATAGTACTGGTATTCCAGCTGAACATGCTAGTTCTATTACGTTCACACTTGCTGCTAATACCATTACTCCTATTAGGGCTAAGAAGAAACTTTTTTCTGTTGTTATTTTTTTTATTTTTGTCATTATATTTTTTCTTTTTTTGTTATCTACTACTTCACAACCTGTTCCGTTTTTTACACTTCTATAAAAGCTTCTTAGATTTACGAATGCTCCTATTAGTGCGACTAATGCGATTAGTATTTTAAACCAAGAAACATGTGTTAATAGTTCTGTTGTTACTCCGAGCCATGTAAACATGAATAATAGGTATACTAGTGCTGATGTAAATAAGAAAGTTATACCTAAACACCACATTTTTTTTCTATTTTTCATATTAAAGAGCATACTTATTAGAAATATTAGTACCCACATTGCACATGGATTAAATCCGTCTAATGCTCCTAGTACTATTGATAGTACTGGAAGGGAAAGTTTTGCTGGATTTACTTGTTTTCCAAAAATATTTATTGTTTTTATTTCTCCATTAAGCATTTCTACATCAGGTAATTCTTTATCTTCTAATATTGGTTTTACCATGTTTATTTCTGGTTCATTTGAGTATTTTTCTACTAGTTCTTTTATTCCATCTCTTATTCCATCGCTATATCCTATGTAATAATAGTTTCCAATTACTGTGAATGGTACATTAGGTGAATCGATTTTTAATTTTTCTTTTACTTTAACCATTTTTTCTTGATTTGATTTATGATTATTTATTTCATATAGATGTACTTTTAGATTATCGTATTCACTCTCTAGTTCTTTTAAATATTCTATTTCAGCTTGGCAGTGTGAACATGTTTCTGAGTGGAACAAGTATAGATTTACTTTTTCTTTTGCGCTTATGCTAATTGGTAGTAATAGTAATATTGTTAGTATTAAGAATTTTAATTTTTTCATGATAATCTTTCTATCTCCTTAATTATTTCTTTTTTTGTTTTTTCTCCTATTAGTCTACCAATTTCATTATTATTTTCATCAACAAATACAAGTACTGGTATTATTTCTCCAATGTTCCATTTTTTTACTATTTCTTCATCCATGTCATAGTCGTATGATTCTATTTTTATATTTGGGTATAATTCTTCTATTTCTTTCATTATTTTTTTCATTACGATGCATCCACTACACCACATTGCGTTGAATTTTAATATTTTCATGTTTACTCCTTTATTAATCTGTTGTATATTTTATCGAAACTTTCTAATAGTTTGTCTATTTCTTCTTTTGTTGTTAGATAGCTGATACTTACTCTTACGCTTGAAGATGCTCTTTCTTCACTTTTTGTAAGGTTATATACTGCTTTTGACATAGTTGTATTTGATGAACAAGCACTTTGCGTTGATATGTATATTTCGTCTTCTTCTAGTGCGTGTAATAGTGTTTCTGGTTTTATTCCAATTACACTCATATTTAACACGAATGGTATTGATTTTTCATTACTATTTATAAATACTTTATTATATTTTTTTAGTTGTTCTTTTAAATAGTTATTCATTTCTAATACATGCTCATATTTTTTTTCTAGGTTTTCTGTTGCAAGTCTTAATGCTTTTGAGATTGAGCAAATTAGCCCTACTGCTGGTGTTCCACTTCTATATATTGTTGTTGATTTTCCTCCATGAATTAATGGTTCTAGGTTGATGTTTTCTTTTTTAATTAGACATCCTACTCCTTTTAATCCATAGATTTTGTGTGCTGAGAAGCTCATTAGGTCTACATTATCTAGTGGAATGTTTATTTTTCCAATTGATTGTGTCATATCTACATGGAAGAATATTTTTGGATATTCTTTTAAAAGTTTTCCTATTTCTTCTATTGGTTGTCTTAGTCCTATTTCACTATTTACTGAGTTAATACTTACTAGTATTGTTGTATCTTTGATTAGACTTTTTAGGTTTTCTATATTAACCATACCGTTTTCGTCTAATTCTACAAAGTCTACTTCGTAACCATTATCCATTAGGTAGTTAAGTGGTCCATTGATTGAGGAATGTTCTAGTGGTGTTGTGATTATATGATTTCCTCTATTTTTATATTTCATAGCTATTCCTTTTATAGCTAAGTTATTTGATTCACTTGAACCGCTTGTGTAAATAATTTCACTTGGTTTTACTTTTAGTATTTCAGCAATTTGATTTGTTGCTTTATTAATCATTTCATTTGCTTCTATTCCTAGTTTATGTAGTGAGTTAGGGTTTCCTATATAGTTTTTGCATACTTTATTAAAACTTTCTAATACTTCATCACTAACTGGAGTTGTAGCACTATAGTCTAAATATGTCATATTTTATCACCTTTATAAATTATAGCATTTATGTTTTTTTTAATCAATAAAACTATATTAATTCACATAATTTTCAAAAAAAAATTAGGAATTATCCTAATTCTACATTATGGTATACTTTGTTAACGTCTTCTACATCATCTAACATTGTAAGTAGTCTATTAAATATATCTAAGTCTTCACCAGTTAATGTTACTTTGTCTTTTGGTAACATGCTTATTTCGTCTATTTCAAAGTTTGTATCATTTTGTTTTTTATTTATTGCTTCTTTTATTTTATATGAGTCTTGTGGATCTCCATATACTATAATCATTCCGTTATCTTCTTCTATGTCTTCTACGTCTAATCCTTCTTCTATAAGTGCTTCTAGTGTTTCTTCTTCTGTTAGTCCTTTGAATCCAATTATACATAGATGGTCATAGTTAAATGAAACGCTTCCCATACTTCCCATTTTGCTTTTGCATTTATTGATTACTGCTCTTACGCTACTTACTGAACGATTAACGTTATCTGTTAGACATTCTACTATTAGTGTTGATCCTGCTGGACCAAATAGTTCGTATTTTACTGTTTCATAAGTTTCATCTGCGCCACTATTTACTTTATCGATTGCTCTTTTGATTATATCCGCTGGAACTTGTTCTTTTTTTGCTTTTTCTAATATTCTTTTTAGACTAGGATTTCCTGTTGGTTCTGTTCCTCCATTTTTAGCTATTTGATATATTTCTCTTGCGTACATTGAGTATAGTTTTGCTTTTGCTGCTCCTGTTTTTTGTATACTTGCTTTTCTTACTTCATATGCTCTTCCCATAATTACCTCCCATTTTGTGCTTTTTGTAAAGCGTCTTTTGCAGCTAGTTGTTCTGCTTCTTTTTTACTTCCTGCTATTCCTTTTCCATATAGTATATCATCTATTTTTACTACTACTGTGAATGTCTTATTGTGTGCTGGTCCTGTTTCGTCTACTACTTCATATACTAGACTTCTTTTGTCTGTTTGTACAAATTCTTGTAGTACTGATTTATAGTCGTTAAAGAAGTTATTTCTTTTGTCTTCTATTATTGGTATTATATGTTTGTATATAAAACTTTTTACATATTCAAATCCTTGATCTAGAAAAATTGCACCTATAAATGCTTCATATATGTCTGCTATGATTGCTTTTCTATCTCTTCCACCGGATTCTTCTTCACCATTTCCTAAGAGTACATATTCATTAAGTCCTAAGTGTTTTGAATATTCGTAGTGTGCGTTTTCACATACATAGTAGCTTCTTAGTTTTGTCATTTCTCCTTCTTGTTTTTCTGTGTTGTTGTATAAGTATTCACTTATTACTAATTCCATTACTGCGTCTCCAAGGTATTCTAGTCTTTCATAACTAGTTGTTCCATGTTCGTTTGCGTATGATGTATGTGTAAATGCTTTTACATATAATGAATCATGATTTGGTGTAATATTAAATTTTTCTAAAACTTCCACAATAATCACCCTGTTAATAATTGTATCAAATTGTTTGTAAAAAATAAATAATAATTTTACTTTTTATGTATTTTTTAGTATAATCTTGAATTTGACAGTTGTGAGAGTATAAAAACTCCCTAAGCCTTATTTTTAAAGGGCTTAGAGAGTTTTATTTTTTTGAAAAAATGCCGTACTTAAATTCTATTATTTTTGATT